>Ga0114919_10000247_pt1 | contig 39422 bp, 70 predicted proteins | sample BlataG_FD_88682 | JGI IMG/M metagenome (GOLD analysis project Ga0114919, IMG submission 88682) | Deep subsurface microbial communities from Black Sea to uncover new lineages of life (NeLLi) - Black_00105 metaG | ecosystem: Environmental > Aquatic > Marine > Oceanic > Sediment | place: Atlantic... | reverse complement strand
GCTCCTGCTGGAACCATAAGTATGATTGCGGATTGTTCTGGTGGTATAGAGCCAATTTTTGATACTAAATTTTTGAGAAAGCAAGCTGATAATGAGTGGTGGGATGAACACAAACTGTATAAAAAAGCTAAACAAGAGGGTTGGTCTCAAGAAAAGATAGAAAGAGTATTTAGAGTATCCAAAAATATTCATTATGAATGGCATATAAAGATGCAAGCAGTGTTTCAGCGATATACAGAGAACGCTGTCTCTAAGACTATTAACTTGAGCAACGATACTACTGTTGATGATGTTTCACAGGCTTTCCTTCAAGCCTATCACAAGCATCTAAAAGGGATAACTATTTATCGGGATGGTAGCAGGAAGAATCAAGTATTCACTTCTGAGGCGGAAGAGAAAAGGAAGGACAGGGGTGGCAGATTATATGGACATACTGATAAGATTATAACAGGTTGCGGTGTTGCTTGGATAACTACCAATTTTAATGAAGATAACGACCCACATGAGCTATTCATTGCTATGGGGAAAGGTGGAACTTGTGCAGCTTCTCAACTTGAAGGATTAGCTAGAATGGTATCATTGGCACTAAGGAACGATATCGACATTCCACAAATAGTAAAGCAATTAAGGGGAATACGTTGTCCAGAAGGTAATAGGGATTTCCAAACTGGTACTAGAACACTTTCTTGCTCGGATGCTATCTCTATTGTACTTAACAAGATAACAGAGGAAAAGGAAATGGAGAAGCCTCCTGAAATAAGCAAGAGCAGTTATGAACGCTGTCCAGCATGTGGTGGAATGATGGCTCCTGAAGAAGGATGCTTCAAATGCTATAGTTGTGGACATTCAAAGTGTTGAAGACGAGAGATGCAATGCGAACTGCTGTGGTGACGTGTCTTGAAGTCGAGACATGTGATGGAATTGAATGGAATGAAGTCGAGATTTGAGATGAGACGGAATGAGACGGAATGAATCGTAGTCGAGGAGTGGAGCGGTTTGGAGGGTAGCGAATTGGGTCGAAGTCGAGTTGTGTTGTGAATCTATCTGAATTGAGATTGGACGGAGTGAAGTCGAGAAGTTGAGTTGAATGGAATGAAGCGTAGTCGAGGTTCTACGTGTTATCGAGTGAGCTGTTATGCAGTCGAGATGTGACACGGCCTGAAATGACATGAGTTGCAGTCGAGTTTTGTTCTGAAGTGTCCTAAAGTGATATGACATGAAGTCGAGGAGTGAAGATTAGTGAAATGAACCGAAGTCGAGGGGTGAAGTTGGATGATGTCGAGTTAACTGAAGTCGAGAACCGCTCTTCTGTGATATGGTCTGTTATGAAGTCGAGTGGCGGAAGGGTTTGGATTGCACCCGAAGTCGAGGAATGAGATGGAAATTTGCGGATCGGAATGTAGTCGAGGAACGGTGTTTACTGATATGAAATGTAGCCGAGGGTTGGAATTTCCAGCATTGAAGTCGAGATATGATTTGGAGACATACGCTTTGCGATGGGACGAAGCCGAGTATCGACATGCCTTTAAGTGAGTTTTATTGATTTGTGTTGCAATGAAGTCGAGTAGTGAGTTTCCATGTCCTTAAATGGTACGAAGTCGAGAGGTGAGGCGTTGTGAAATGTGATGGTGCGAAGCCGAGAGGTGAGGGGGATTGCATTGGAGTGAAATTAAATGTAGTCGAGGGATGACGTGATCTTGTTTGGGATGACATGATTTGGGATGAAGTCTAGTTGTGACTTGTTTTGGCGTTCACTGATATGAAGTCGAGGAATGTTCTGTACTGGGAATGTAGTGTAGTCGAGTTTTGATGGAGGTTGGTATTGAAAAGAATATTGATTTTAGTTAGTTCTATGACGTTGCTTATGTCTTGTGCTCCTAGTGGGGAGGGCGGGAGTAGTGGAACCTCATGGTTCCTTTTGCTGTTCCTGTTCATCCCACTAGGAATATTGAGCCTCTTAATTTATAGGTATTGGACTTATCCAGAAGATATTGTTTGGACGAAAGAAGATATCGAAGAGTATAACAGAAAACAAGCGGAAGAAAGGGGTGAGGAGTATGTTGGTCAAAGCTATGTTCCAGAGCATGAAACTCCTGCGGTTCCTCAAAGAAGATATCAAGTGCTTTGGGTAAAGGTCAAGAATTATTTGAAAGACAGAAAACAAAATAAAGCATTAGAGATAGCTAGGGAGAACTCTGTTGACGACAGGATTCGCGAAGGCATAAAGGGGATGAATGAAATTGGTATTGCTGTGGAGGTATCTTCCACTTCTCCAGCTCCTATCATGACAGTTCTTTTACCTTCTGGGAATAATAACAGGGAAGAAGATATTGATATTGATGAAATTGATCTGGACAATATTGATATAGATGCTTATTTATAAAATGAACGCTACGCTTGGAAATTTGGCTGGTATGGGTAAAGGTATAGGCAGGGTTAAAAACCCCGCTCACGGCCATTCTGATGCGTTGAAAATTAAAGGAGGGGGTTAACATTGCCAAAGAAAAGTAGGGCAAACAGATTTTATGATGCTTATCATGTTTTGAACGATGCCACTCGTGAAATCGAGCTTGTTAAGGAAGAACTTGAGGATTGGAAGTATAAACTCGAAGGAACTAATCTGGAGAATACTAATAAGTATAGTGAGTTAGAAGATGCTGTTGAAAATTTAGTAAAGGGATGGGATCATCTAGATAAGGCTATTGGTCATTTAGATGAAGTTGAAATTCCTGGAGGGGTTAATAAATAATGGGTGTTAGAGAATTAAGGGCAGATCTTGTTCATAGCGGTGCTTGGTTTATGCCTGAAATCGAGAAATATTTTGCTAAACGAACAGAAAGAAGACCTTCTCTTCCTGGATATCTTAGACCTTCTAGCATAGATGAATGTGCTAGAGCAAATTTGTATCAGATATTGGCAACAAATGAAATGCCACCTCCTGATACTCAGGGTGCAAGGTATATGGACAGGGGAACGGTTGATCATGATACTTGGTATCATATATTCAAAGATGCTGGTCTTGATGTAAAGGGTGGGGATGAAGATGACACTAGAATAAAGGGTTTTGATCCTAACTTTAGTGGCAAATGGGATATGATAGCAAAATACGATAACCTTGATTGGTTGTTTGAATGGAAGTCTACTGGTAGTGTTGCTAAAAGTCCTTTTTGGGGACATATAGTTCAGTGGACAATATATTCAAGGTTGCTAGAAATTCCTAGAGGATTTATTGTTAAACAACATCCTATCACATGGCAATTGATTCCCATTAAAATGGATTATAAAAAAGAGTTTGCTGATCAAATATTTGATTGGTTAATGATGACGCAACAGTGTGCCATTGATGGGAAAATGCTTCCTTATGATGATGAGTGTGGTCCTGGAGGGAAGTGGAAGCAAACATGTGGACTTTATAATTATTGCCATAGCGAAAGAGGACAAAATCCATTTGAGGAGTTTCCTTATGACAGAAAAGAAAACCCATTCCTCTACGACAAAAAAGGTAAAAGACTTATCCGATGAATGGGACACTGTCCTAGTTACACCTCATGATGTTATTCTTGCTAACAGTACATTTTTGGAGGGCATTCTTCAATATATGATTCGTCAACAGGGTAGATGTGGACATTGTGGGAAGCATGGACATGAAATAAAGAACTGTAAGGAGAGAAATGTCAACGACAGATGAAATTCTAGATAAAATAAAATATGACATTATGGTGGTTGAAGAAACTGGAGGAGCAATCCTCGAGTATATTTCAGAAGAAAGAACAAAAGGATTTGTAAGCGGAATGAAAAGGGCGGTCGAAATTATAGAACACAATATGGAGAAAGAAGATTAATGCCAATTCGCAAATTTGCTATTCCAGAGAAACCAGATACTTTCGATGAACCTTATAAGTTTCCAGAGGACTTGACTATATTAGAAAGTGATTGGTTGGGTAAATGGATGTCAAGACTTTCAGCTTATAGGGGATATGTAATGTATCTATTAGCTAGAGCTGAAATAAAGTTGATGTTCGAAGAAAGCAATCACAAAATGCTTGTAGCTCAGGAATGTGCTGGTAGGGAAGGTACTGGAACGGCTACTGAAATTAAGAATGAAGTTGCTGCATTGAATGAAGTTCGTGATGTCAAAAGAAAGATTGATGAAAGTAAAAAGGATACTATATTTTACACAATGCTAAAGGATGTTTATCAAGCTCAGGGCGATGTGGTTTCGCGTGAAATCAGCAGGAGACAAAAAACATGAATATAGTGGGGTACGAATGGCAAACAATAATAAGAAACTCAGGACTGCACTTTTTGTTGGCGTTCTTTGTGGGATTGCTAGTGTACTTATCGATGTCGACCATCCTATCGCGTACTATACAGACAAAGGACTTGATGCAAGATTCTTACATACATCGATTCTCATTATCAGTAGCGTTGTGTTGTGCATTAGTTTCGCATGTCCTAGAAGATTATTTTATAAAAAAGTTTTGAGGAGGAAGCATGTCACTGAGCTTAGACTTGGGAACAAAACCAGAAGGTCTTGAAATTAAGACACATGGTAATATTTTCCCTGATGATGTTGTGTATTTGGGAGACTATGATATTTCGATAGAAGACTTTTTGGTTTGTGCTTATTATGTTCTCACGAATACTGACTTGTATGATGGTGATCCTAGAACAAAATTTGTGAACTGCATTAAGAAAATGCACATGACTGATGGTTGGAATAAAGAGGGTTGTAGATTTGAGTCAGAATTAGATCCGATAGGGAGAAATTAAAGGAGGAAGAGTGTCAATATGTCCAAAATGCGGAGGCAGAGTAAAGAAAAATTCAAACAGGAGGAAGAAGAATAGAACATGGATACACCAAATATGCCCACCGAAAGTGATGCCCCAATCGGTTCCAGTGGCGGAGGAAACACGAAGTTCATCATCGGCGTGGTGGCGTTTGTAATAATCGTAGGGATTGTAGCTTTAGCTTGGGTTCTAGGAGAAGATGGAGATAGCGAGACGCCTGTGTATACTTCGCCTACATTAACTCCAGAAGAGGCTGAATACTCTATGATGTTACCCGAAGAGGTAAGGTTTCATCTAAAATATGAAGATATAAATTTCTTTGTTGTAGATTTCTCATTAATAGAGAATTGCTCCATTAGAATGGATAATTATTGGGTATGGGAAGATAATGATGATGGTTTTGGATATAGACAGTATAAAGATATGACGTTTCTAGTGGGTCCCGTGATTGTTTATGATATGTATAGCAAACTGTTTGATCCAGAAAAAATTATTAATCCTGGAACACCTATACAAGAAAATGAGTGATGTATTTTTAGAAATGGACAAAACAAAAGAGCAAACCTTACACAATTGTTTATTCTATAGTTGGGGTGGCTGTATCACCAGAGATTATTCTACTTATCCTTCAGCATATGGAGCTAGATGCGAAAGTGTTAATGAGTTCTTTTCTAGGGACAAGGACGGAAAGCTGGAGCCGAACTGTCCTACTTGCAATTGTTATATAGAGTGGGAGGCTGAATATTCAGGAGATCGTAGGCGTAGTTGGTTATCTGACGCAATAATAGTTCCAAAACTTCCTGAGTGGATAGAAACAGATGAAGAAATGCAAGAACTGATGCATGGTTTTGACAAATGCAGGGTTCCGTTCAAAAGAGTAAAGGCAAGTTTGTGGAAACGGTTTGCAGAGATAGAGATTTTTACGGAATATCATGGATGATTACTTTACTAAAGCTCAATTAAAGAAAAAGAAGGATGCATTCAAGGAATGTTCTACTTCTGATTGTGAACATTTAAAGTGTAATTTAGGACAGATTCAAAAAGGATGCACTTTTAGACCAGTTGACGAGAAAGCTGAGAAGGTGAAGAAAGTTGCTAAATTTATTGATAATATTCCAATAATTGGTACTGGCGGAAATAGAATGACAGACATGATTTCTTATTCTATGATAATTCTTTTCGGATTGTTCTTTATTACTGGCAAAGAAATAACAATGCAAACTCCAGACTGTGAATCATGTGATCCTCATACTATTGAGTTAGGTAAACAAGTGACATTAGGATATATAATGATGATTATGGGTCTATGGTCGATGGCGGCTCCAAAAAATGCTAAGATTTGGTTGTCCAACAAAATTGAAAAATTGACGAAGCCTATTAAGGATTATATATTAGGAAAAATAAAAAAGAAAAAGAAAAAGGAAATGTTTTGAGTGTTTTGGCTCCCCCTGTCTTTTATCTGACCTTGGTGGGGTTTCTAGATTTACCCACTACTTCGGGGTCAGTAGCAATGAACAGGGAGGGGTGGCATGTCCCTTTCTTGAGCACACTCATTGTGCAACCTCCGGACAGGGGGAGCCATTCACTATACAGGAGGAAGAATGAAAGTTACGGAAAAGATCATAATTTCTGTACCAAAAGAAATTGAGGTTGAATTCGATATTGGTGATATACTTAATAGATGGGACTTGTCTAAAAACAGACTTGATATAGCTAGAGAAAGTTTGGAGAAGATCACGAAATATCCTGGAGCAGTTTGGAATATATTAAGTAGGGAAAAATTGATAGATACAGAAAAACAGGAAGTTGGATGGGGAGATAAAGATCATTTTGTTTTTATAACAGATAAAGGCAAAAATATTATGGCGGAAAGCAGATTGGGGTTGTCGTGAACAAAGTTGGGAAAGCTGTTAGAAAAATTCTTAAAATAACAGACAATGATGGTCTTTTACAAGAGGGCGATAAGCTCTATAAAGTTCATCATTATGACAGAAAACATAATATTATTTATCATGAAGTAAATCCTGAAGAGTACGACGAACGTATAGAAGAATTGTCGGAGAAGATTATGGCGTGTCCAGGAGTGGATTTGTCAACTGTTGTCAAAGATGCACTATATGATCTGCCATTAGGCTTATTGGACAAAGTTGAGGAAAGATTGAATGTTGAGATTGAAGAGGCCAAACAGTCAAAAACAACTCCCAAGGTTAAGACCAACACTAAGAACAGAGGGACTTGTGTTGACCTTTATATTGGGGAGAGGTTCGCTGTTAACTTTAGAGAATGAGGTGAATGAATTGAAAATTGTGTTAGTGAGTATTTTCCTAATGTTATCTACTATAATTGTTGGTTGTGATGTTATAGATGAAATAAGTGATAACAGTGATCCAGAGCCTATAGTCGTAGAGAAAACTTTGCCTGAGGGAACACTAGCGGTACACTTTGTTGACGTAGGACAAGGTGACGCAACATTTCTAGATATTGGTGAAACTGAGATATTAATTGATACTGGCAAACGTGGATCTGGGATAGCGAACTATATTGAACCTTATGTAGATGAATATCTTGATGCATTCATCGCTACCCATCCAGATGCTGATCATATAGGTGAAGTAGATGTTATTTATGACAGATTTGATGTTTTATATACTATTGATAGCGGTGATACTAAAACTACTCAGACTTATGTACGTTACGAAGACGCTGTTTCTGATGAAGAAACTATCTATAAAGAACCAAAGAGAGACGACCTGCTTGTTATAAATGAGTTGCATTTTAAAGTTTTGAATCCAGAAAAAGGTAGTGACGACGACTATAATAATAATTCAGTTGCTTTATATCTGCAATATGGCGACATTCAATTTATTTTCATGGGGGATTGTGAAGAAGAAGTGGAGGATGAAATACTTGACGAATACACCTTCTCTAGTTTCGAAATAGACTTTTTGAAAGTTGGACATCATGGATCAAGAACTTCTAGTTCGCCTAAATTTATGACAGATATTTCACCAGCTTATGTAATATATTCTGCTGGTGAAGGAAATAGTTATGGTCATCCACATCAGGAATCCATTGATGCTTGGAATACTATCGGTGCTGAGGTCTATGGAACGGATATTCATGGAACAATTGTGGTGACTACTGAGGGGACAGTTGAAACGACTAAAATACTTACTGAAAAATAGTAGTGGATTTACATTCTTGGAGTTATTAGCGTCATTGTCGGCACTTTGTTTGGTGTTTCTGATTGTGATAGCGATAGTAATTAATCACATATGAATAAGTATACTTATACAGGAACCAAAGGTGATTTATTGTGTACTAAAGATGGATTGGCTATAGCTTATCGGTTTAATAGAATAGTGCATGGTGGAAGAGGAGCTTACGTTGAAATACCGAATAACAAAGTTGTACTACAGAACTTATACTTACCTGAAGGGCAAGAGTGGAGAATTGGAAACATTGATGTCTACTATGTGGAAATGCGTAGTCTCTGTGAGACAAACGCAAAGTTTTATTTCCAACAAAAACTTGTGGAGTACGCCGACTACCAAATTGGATGCTGGTATGTCTCACCACGAGATTTACAAGATTTTGAAGTGATCGGGAAATATGAAGTTTCTTAGAGACTGAAGCGATTGGAAAATGAGTTATCACAAGCGTAGAAAATCATTTCGAAGGCCATACAAATATAGAAAATTAGTGTGGGTGGTCTCGTTAGTTCTTTTATTGGGAGTAGGCTATTTCTTATACGGATATCTTGACGAACATGTAATAAATAACTCACCTTTAAAAATTATAGACGGACCTGATGTTTCTCACATGGGCAGTTATGTTTATTATGATGTTAAACCTACTAGTCATGCTGTTGCTGGCGAGAGATACAAAGTGTCATTATATGAGTTTGATACTTTTGTTTCTGATAACGTAATATCTTTTTCCCAAGAAGAGTTGAACGTATCGAAAAAGAAAGATCTTAACTTTAAAATATCCTCTCAGAAAAAGAGTACTTATGTGGGTGAAGACGTCTCCCATATTTACAGTTTCAAAGTGATTTCTGTTGAGGAAGAGTTCATGAAACAAGAAGCTCTAGAAGAAGAGGCAAGAAGGCAAAGATTTGAGGCATTGGATTTTTTCGATTACGAAAGCTCTGTTCATCATGAAGTTATAGTAAAATTGCATGGAGTAAGAATAAATATTTGCAGGGCTATTTTTAAGGTCGACGAGAACGATAAAACTGTGAATGGAGAAACATATGTTCTCTCTATTACACATGAAGATGAAAGATATTCTATGGAAATTACATTTCCTCTTGAAGCTCGAAGAGCTTCTACTAAGATGATTGATGTTCCTCGCGATTCAAAAGCTGGACAAAAGATATTATCCGACCATGAATTCGACGAGATATTCAAAGTGGAGATTAGTAGGAAGTGAGTAGAAAGGTTAAATTTACAAAAGTTGTTATATTTTGTAAAATATGTTATAATAAGGCATGAAAACAATATACAAATCGTATAATTTTAGGATATTCCCGACAGAGGAACAAGAAATATTATTAACTAAACATTTTGGAGCTTGTAGATTTGCTTTCAATTATTTTTTGAACGAGAGGAAAGAGAAGTATCTGAGTGAAGATAAATATATTGGGTTTGAAAATAATTCAAAGGAACTTACTAAGTTAAAGAAACTAGATGACTTTATTTGGTTGAAAGAAGTAAATAGTCAGTCTTTGCAAGCTTCTATCCGTGATTTGGACAAGGCTTACAGTGCTTTTTTCCATAAAAAAAATAGTTTTCCGAAATTCAAAAGCAGATTCGGAAAGCAAATGTTCAGAGTTCCTCAATATGTATTTTTGGAAAGCGGTAAACTAGTAATTCCAAAGTTCAAAGAAGGCGTCAAAATTAAATTGCATAGGGAAGTAGAAGGAGAGATCTCATTTGTAACAATACATAAAACAAAAACGGATAAATATTATGCGAGTATTACTTGCAAGACAGAGCATAAACAGATGTCAGCGAAAAGTTCTCCAGTTGGTGTCGACACTGGAATAAAGAGTCTTGCTGTTCTTTCAAATGGAAAAGTGTATGATAATATTCATCCTCTAAAATATATGTTGAAAAAATTGAAGTATGAGCAAAGGCAATTATCTAAAAAGAAGAAAGGTAGTAATTCAAAAAGAAAACAACAAAGAAAGTTTGCTACTGTCAATGAGAAGATAACCAATGTTAGAAATGATCATTTACATAAGGTTTCGACAGAGATTGTTAGTCAGTATAATCCAATAGCTATTGAAGATTTGGAAATAAAGAAAATAATGGAAAATCATATTTTATCACAATCTATGCAAGATGTTGGATTGGGTATGTTTTATAAGATGCTTCATTATAAAACTGATTGGAATGATATTGAATTGGTAAGTATTGACAAATACTTTCCTAGCTCTAAGACCTGCTCAAATTGTGGTTGGATTAAACAGGATTTGACGCTAAAGGACAGAGAGTGGATTTGCGAAGAGTGTGACGAAAAACATGATAGAGATATTAACGCTGCCAAAAACATTCTAAAACAAGGATTGAATAAGCTGTGGTTCAGGGGCTGAGTCGCAGGATAAACAAAAATGGGTGGAGGCGTTGTCGTTAGACGAGTCTGTGAAACCCGAGATTCTTTAGTGAATAGCTCACAAGATTTTGAAGTAGTAGGTAAATATGAATCGGAAGTTGTTGATTAGTTGTTTGATTATTATTTCTTGCACAGAAAATGTATTGGTCAATCATTATGGTGCTTCATATTGGATAGGACTTTTGTTTTCATTACCTGTGATATACGGATGCGTAATATGGGCGAGAGAGAAAAATAGAAACCTATTTTTTGGATTGATATTTGGAGCTTTGGCTCCTATTGGATTAATTGGAATGGGATTGTTAAAAGATAGATCTAATGTATACGAGGGTTAAGAACTGGTTCGTCAAAAGGACTTTGAGTCAATGTGTGATGATTGGTTGTGATGGTTGCAGACTACCTTTTCTTATTAATGTTCATCAATTGGATTTTGAAATGGGAAAACCATATACTTGTTGTCCAGTATGCATGACTAGAATAGATTTAGTCAAGGGGAAAAATATGTTGCATGTGAGTTATATTGATGAGTAATATTTTTGATGAGTTTATGAAAGCAGTGGAGCAAGTTCAGATTTCTAGGGATAGGAAGTCGAGGAATGAGATCATTAGAGTAGCGACAGGCGAAGATGTCCAAGAATTATTTTCTAATCCTGATGAGTTGACTGTTATGTCTGAGATTCCTCCTGGATTGATTATGCCTCTCGCTAGAATGAGACAACTGAAAAAGATCCTTGAAGAAGATGCTCCGATGGAAGAAATGCTTGAAAAATATATTTTAGATGAGGCTTCGAAGTAATATGGAGAGAGGAACAATTTTAACTCTAGTTGGATTTGTTTGCATGTTTGGAGGAATATATTGGTTTGCTATTAATGGAAGCATGGGAATTTTGTTTGTTATACTCTTCGGTATTGTTTGTATATTCTTTGCAGGAGATCAAGTATGAGACAACATGAGTTAAAAACTAGGAAGCCTTTTTTCGATGATATTCTGTTAGGATTAAAAACTTTTGAGTATAGAATAAACGATAGACATTTTAGTGTTGGTGATCAATTGATGTTGAAGGAGACAGGGAGCGATGGATTGTATACAGGGAGGAGTTTTATAGTGGAAGTGAATTATATATTGAAGGATATTCCAGAACTCCCTGACAACTATTGTGTTATGTCTGTAAGGGCGATATGAGACAGTTAGTTAAGAATTTTTTAATTGAAATAAAACCTTATCGTATTAGGTGGTATACTGGTATTTTTTGTATACTTCTTTTGGGAGCTATAGGGATTGCTTCATTTTTTAGAAATATAGACATAATGGTTGGATATGTGTTATTTGCTTTTCCTTTTATGTCAGTGTGTTTGTGGACAGCTTTAACTCTTTCAAATTCTAGGATTATTCAGGCAAATAAAAAATTGGAGGAAAAAAATGGATTGTAATGTATGTGGATTCATTGATAACGAGTGCAATAATAGTCTCCTAGAAGGTGGATACGTTGCTCGGATATGTGACAATTGTCTTAACAGGTATCAGGCTGATCTATACAAAAATTTTCCTATGGAAAAACAGGCTAGATTCAGATATCTTCAAAAATTGAAAGAATTAACCGAAGAACAGGCATTGGAATATGTCCAGCTTATTCATGACTTTTTCTTCTTTACTGAAAGATGGGTTAAAGGAATGGGCGATAGTCCAGATGATGAAAGTGATTTGATGAGACTGCATGAAATGTGGACTGGAAAGAACGGTGAAGAATAATGCTTAAAGTATATGTCGATGGATCAATAGGACCAAGGAATCCTGGACAGATAGCCTCTTATGGATTTGAAGTTCGTAGGGGGAGTGACGTAGTTCATGCTGAGGGTGGATTGGTTGCTAAAAGTGACAAAGCAATATATACGAATAATGTTGCTGAGTATGGAGCGTTGATAGCTTTCTTTGATTGGTATTGGATGGCTCTTAGGGTCGGAAAGCTTAATGTCGATGGAATTATTGATATAGGCAAGGAAACTCGAACATGGGTAGAGGCAGGGGTCATCCATTCCGACTCTCAATTGGTTGTTAATCAAATGAATGGAAAATGGTCTGCTGGTCAGGGAGTGTATCTTCCTTATTATAAATTGGCAGCTAAGGAATTTATGATGTTCGATAAATTCATGACTATTAAATGGGTTCCTAGGGAACAGAATGAGTTGGCTGATGAACTTTCTAAATATGACCGTTATCTGAATGAACCTAATGGGACACCTTATATATGAGTTATTATAACAAAGTATTCGTGTTTTATTTGATCGTTGGCATATTGATTGGTAGTTTCGTGAACTCTATTGCTGGTGGGATTATTCTTGGTATTGGAGCTGTTCATTTGATTACCTTGTATAGGAAACGGGAAAAATGAGTGACGAACACAATGTTATGCTTTGGGTGATGATAGGTGTTTTTACTATCTTTTTGATAGCTATATTTCTTATGGAGTACTGGCAGTTCATATGGAAACGAAAACTTGACGAAAGCGAGGAAGACTCTGATCGTTATCAAAATCCTTATCATTGGTGGAGATGATTATGGCATATGTAACCAGAAACCCTAAACGTCCATTTGATGTGGCAATACAGTTACTAAAGGATTTGGATCCATACATCACTAAAATAGAATTAAGCGTTGAACGAAAAGACGGATCTCAAAGAACGGAGGTACATTTCCCATGGGAAGAACCAGAGTAGTCCATTGTCAAAAGTCGCAGTTTGATGTCTTAATAGACAGGAGAACTAAATGGGGTAATCCTTTTATATTAGGTAAGGACGGGGACAGAGATGAGGTTTGTGATAAACATGAAGAATATATTCGAAATGGTGAAGGCAAATGGTTACTTGATCATTTGGATGAATTAGAGGACAAGGTGCTTGGATGCCATTGTAAACCTTCGCGATGTCATGGCGATACTCTTGTTAAACTTGTGGAGGAATTTTGTGGAAACTGAAATCATAGTTTCATGTATTCATCAAGAAGATACTTGTTGCATCTTCGAAAAGTGTCCTATGCTGAAGAACTGTTTTCCAGAATATCACGAGGAGGTAAAGGAGGAAAAAACCGATGACGATAGTTTATTGTAAAGTTGACGAATGTAGGAATCATGATGAGGCAATTGGAGTCTGTAAACTTAGTGCCGTAACTATTGAAGAAACTGAGTTAGATTCTGCAATTGGTCCTTGTCCTGGAGCGGAATGCTCTAATTGTGATCATGAAGGAGTAGGGAGGATTAAAAGTGGAACATAATAAATTAGTTAGGGATAAAATACCGTCTATCATATTAGAGAACGGAGATAATCCAAGCGTCAAATTTTTGACTCGCGAAGAATATATTGAGGAGCTCAACAGAAAACTAGATGAAGAGCATGATGAGTTTAACGAAAGCTTGGACATCGAGGAACTTCTTGACATGGTTGAAGTTATTTATGCTATAGCTTCTACTCGTGGTGTTTCTGAAAGTACGTTTGATGATTGGCTTTATCAAAAAAGAGAGAAGAGGGGTGGGTTCGATTCAAGAATTTTCTTGATATCGACTCATAGGGAGTAATATGCAGGATACAGACTTTGTTGCTTTAGACCTTGGTGAGTTTTGGGCTATCTCAAGTTTCAAAGATAAGATGCTTGTGAGTACTCAATGTAATGACGGATCTAAAATGGAGTATGCTTGGGAGAACACTAAATATTTGTTAGATGTTATTGAGGAATATATTCAAAAATATAGAGTTGAAGTAATAGTTGAGAAGGCACACCACAGAGTACCTACTCAATGGGTGCAATATCAAGACGTCAAAAGGTTGTGCAACAAATATAAAGTGAAATTGGTTGAATATAAACCTTCACACATTAAAAAGGTTGTTACAGGAAACGGCAGGGCAGATAAAGGTTTGGTGGAACATCATGTTATTCATAGTGAATATGTCCCTCCTGGATTTGTGAGAGATAATGAACATGAGTATGATTCTGTAGCTTGCGGAATTTGTTATTTGGAGAATATAAAATGACTGATGTTATTCCACTTTGGATTATCTGTATAATTTTCATTCCTCTCGGAATACTGTTTTTCATTGGGATTCTCCATGCTCTTGTTGGACTTATGTTCAGTTTGTTTGACGATAATGTAGAGCCAAAGAAGCAAAAGACAATGGGAGATAAATCAAATAAAGAAACTCACAATTCAAAAAGCAGTAAGACTGGATGGGGAGGGATACCAAAGGGCAAGAAAAAAGAATGGTGGCAATAAAGGGGGAAAAATGGCGAAGTTTAAAATACTTCATCTCTTCGGCAGGGATAGATATGATGGAATATTTGAATACTTGATCATTGATCCTGATCCAGAAGTTCCTGTCTCTGACTATTTGGTTCCAGGTGATGAAATAGAGGAGCATGAGATTGTTGAAGTAGAAGCTGAGTGGCATAATCTACCTTCTAAATATCAATTTAATAGGGCAGATGTGTAAGGAGGGAAAATGGAAAAAAGAGTTGGATCTCTCGTCGTCGTCGTAATAGTTGAGACAATTTTATTGTTGATGTTAACGGTAGCTTTCTATGAATTGTCACAAGACGATCCGTGTAAATGTTATTATCCACCAGAAGGAATAACAACGTACACTGAAGAATGTTCTGATAAGGTGTTAGCAGAAGAGTATACTGCTGGTTATGATGATGGTTATAATGAAGCGATGATGACTTTGTATACAGGAAGTGTTTCATTCTCCAATGATATTGAAATTATAGAGCCTGAAACTCCTCCTTCTGTTACAGTAGAAGAGTCATTCTGGACTCATACGTCTATTGTTTTTGGAGATACAGATCCTCCTAGTACATTGAGTTGGGAAGATGGGCAGTTACACTTTGAAGGTAATGCAGACGAAGCTGCTAAAGAGTTAATGGCCTATCTTATAAGGGATATTACTTCAGTATGCAAGGCACTAAAGTATGATGACTGTGTATATCTGGAGTATGCTCCTGAATGAAAGCCTAGCAATGAATACAATGAGATTGAGCAGAAGTATGTTGAAGGCTGGAACAAAGGTTACGATACAGGTTTAGCAGATCGTACGAACTGTGACGGTTGTGGTATACTATTTGAGTATGAAGTTGTTAGACCTTTAATACGACCTGGAAGTCCAGACGATTACGGTCCTAATCGTGTATACTATGAACAAGGATACACTGAAGGTTACAGCTATGGATGGAACGAAGGCTTCACTGAGTGTGAAGGGATTTGTGAAGAACTTTTAGAAGAGAAGGAAGCTAACTGTTATCCTATATCTGGATCGGTTAGTGCAGTTACTCCAGAATTTGGTAGCAACATATGTGATTATATGGATTGTTCTGGATATCTTCCTTGTGAGGTATGTTTAACCAGTGAAGAATTTCGTGGTTTCATAGAGGAAACTTATGACGAAGCTTGGTATAGAGGTAAAGAGACTTGCAGAAAGGTTGTCTCAGATTATTTTAGTGAGTGATGCTCATGGAGGATAAACATTGAAAGTTTATTTAGCAGATTTAGTACATGGGATATCCCTTTCTAAACAAGAGGCGACAGTTCCCTTAAACATTGCAAATATCGGGGCTTATCTTAACAAGGTTTTCGGTGATAAAGTTGATCTGAGCTTGTATAAGTATCCAGATGAACTGCTTTCAGTCATAGCCCTAGAAGATAAACCTACTGTACTAGGGATGTCTTTATATGCTTGGAATGCAGATTTGAATCGCAAGGTAGGCCAATATATTAAAACCTACTATCCAGAAGTTTTAATTGTTATGGGTGGTCCTTCTATGCGACAATCCCCAAAAGACCTTGAAGACTTTCTTAGATGTAATGAATGGCTTGATGCTTATGTTATGTATGAAGGAGAAAGACCTTTTGCTGACATATTAAAGTATATTTTTGCTAACGGTTCAGTTCTTAAAAATTTAAGTAGTTATAACTATAAAAATATTGCCTTCTTAGAAAAAGATAAGTTTTACTGTAATCTAAGTTCGGACTTTGGTGATATAACAGAATTACCTTCACCGTATTTGACTGGATATCTTGATAAGTTTTTAGTCGAAGGGTTTGTTCCGCTTTTTGAGACCAATAGAGGTTGTCCTTTTTCCTGTACTTTCTGTACTTGGGGATTATCTTCACTGAATAAAGTCCGCAGATTTCCTATCGAAAGAGTTTTTGCAGAACTAGATTATGTTTCGTCAAGATACCCTAATCTACCCGAATGGATATTCGCTGATGCAAATTTTGGGATATTTGGTCGTGATGTTGAGATTGCTAAAAAAATACGGGAGATTAGGAAACGAACACCTGAGCTGAAAGAAGTTTGCACATGGGATGCTAAAAATAATCAAGAAAGAAATAGTCAAATTGCAGAGATATTAGATAGATGGGTAAGCTCAAGTCAATATTCAAATCAGGACATGACTACACTTGCTGTACAAAACCTTTCACCTATTGTCTTGAGTAACATTGGCAGAAAAAATATACATTTGAAGGACTTACCTTCAATAGTTGATGATTACCATGAGCAAGGCATTGGAGTAACTACAGATGTAATGTATGCATTACCCGAAGAGACATTTGAAGACGCAATGGAAACAATGCGGAAATGTTTCGATATTGGATTTGATTATTTAGCATATCGAAGAACTCTAATGCTTCCTGGATGTGAAATGGAAACGACTGATTCAAGAGAGAAGTTTGGACTTAAAACAAAGTTTCTAATTCATCGAGGATCATATGGGGAGTATATTGCAAGACATGGGGTGTTAAGAGCTATTGAGTCTGACGAAACTATCGTTAGTAGCCATACTTTTAGTGAGGATGATGCACTAACTTTTCACGTTTTAACGTGGCTGGTTTATTACGGATGGAATCATGGTCGTTTACGTCCAGTTTTAGAATATTTAATGAATGATCATAAAGTCAACCCAGCCGACTTTCTTCTTGAGGTTATAAATTGTGAGAGAAAGGTTGCCCCTAAGTTTGTAGATCTGATAAGTAATATACGTCAAGAGTTAAGGGATACGATGTTTAACTCTGTTGATGAATTGAAAAACTATTATTCTAACTATGAAAACTGGAAGTCCTTACTCAAGTTCACAAAGGTTGAGTATAAGTACAATGCTCTACTTTACAGTGATCATTTACTGTTTGAAGATTTGTGCTGTGCCATCGAGCATTCAGTCGGTGATATAGTACACGACAAAACATTCGAAGACCTTATGAGTTATACAAGAGAGAAATTTATTGATATTGATAGAATTGCAGACAGTGAGATTCTACAAAGGGGTAAGTAATGAGTAAAAAGTGGATATCACCTACAACTGTACTAGCTGGGATTCTTTACTACCTAAATAGAACTGAATTTCCTCACGATCAAAAACCTTTTCACAAAGTTATCTGCGATCATAGGGATGAATTTAGTATACTAGAGAAATTCCCCTGTGATAGGACAGGAATGTTTCCTTGGTCGGATACTGTAGAGGAGGCGTTTTCCAATCTATTTGCGGGTGGGTCTTTAAGTTCACTTAGCAATGTTAAAGGTAGCAAGTATGTGAAAGACCCAAGTCTGAATACATACTTTCGTGGTCGAATACGTGAGAAGGAGTTCACGAATGAACAGTTAGCGGATTTGTCCCGTATAGCCGTACTAGTTGAGAAGGAATTAGACAAATGAGTTATTATATTAAGAGAGATCACTCTATTAGATTGACTGACGTGGAAATGTTTAGCATTGCTGTCAGATTTTACGAGGAACATCCTGATGCTCTTACTGTTGCTTTGGATGCTCTCAAAATTGGAGATAAGATAAATTGCCCTTTTCCATTTGAGTGTGATCGTTTTCCTTGTGAGGGATTGTGGTGTAATGCTGATACCTTGTCTAATGGATATGCGTATAGGATGAGCTAAAATGGGAATTGCTGAATCTTCTGCTAAAGACTGGTATAATAAAAAGAGAAGACCATGTCCTAAATGTGGATCTAAGGATACTATGACTTTTAGATTCAGCAATTTTATTAGGGCAAAATGTTTAACATGCGGAAATAGTTGGGAAATAGAATATAAATGAAACAGAAAAGATTTTGGTTAGCGTTCGATCTCATTGTTTTTTCTTCGGTATTGGCTTGTGCTGCTGGAACAGTTTGGGCATTGATTCACAGTTTGCCTGACGGTATTGTTGAGATACATACGAATGGCAAAGGTGAAATGTGGCCTGAGATAATTTATTTTAGTATGATGATAGTGTTAGGGTTTTGTAGAATGATTTATCTTGTTCTCAGAGAGTTCATAGGAGGAAAGATTTGGCGGAGGAATTGATAACTCAAATTTATTTGGAAAAACCACCTGAAGACGAGACGGACATGATGATTGAGACGTTGTTAGAGAGTATGAAGAGATTAAACAACAGACATGTGTGTGGACTACAAGGTTTCGGTTATCCAGGTGATGTATGTCCAATGTGTGAAAAACAGAGTGAAGAGAGAAAGAGAAAGATAGAATGAAGACCCTAGAAGATCAACATTATAATAAGAAAAGAATGAATCCTTGTCCTAAGTGTGGTGGCAAGAATCTTACCAAAATGAGATTCAACGACGTTAATGCTTTTCGTTGTTGGGATTGTGGGCATAAGTGGCAAACTTCTCCGAATGAAGAGAGAAAGAAGAGAAAAATGGGAGGTTAAACATGGAATTAGGTGGACTTGAGAATGTAGATGAGTGGGTAGTAGTAGCGGTTGTTTTCTGTTTCATTGCTATTCTACTTGTTCTGCTAGTATTGGCTAGGGGTAGGGGTAATAAAAGCTATTCAGAGCCACGAGGATTGCCAAGAGGGGGCGAAAATAGGACTAGGGTACAGGTTACTTGCCCAACGTGCCAAGGGGCTTTAAAAGTTAAACGAGAGCTTCCTCTAATGCATCAAAATGCTTTAGGGGTAAGCGACATGGAAAGGTGTCCAACTTGTAGAGGGAAAGGATTTATACTAGAATAATGGCAGATTATAGAAACGATTTTCAAATGAACTTATACAGTACCTTAACGATGAAGGTTACGATTACTGATCTTAAGGGTGATACAATGAAAGAGATCGAGATTGAAGTTGATGGTGCTGGAAGAGTTATTGTATCACAACATAATAAGGAGTAAGTTATGGAATTCCTGTATGACGAAGAAGAATTACCGCCATCAAAGCCTGAATCGGTATATATACCAGAACCTGAGCCAATATTGAAGTCGGTGCAGGAGTCGACATTTCAGTCAAAACCAGTGCCAACTCCACAATCTAGACCACTAAAGTCTAGGTATGCTAAACCGAACACTAGATTATGGAAACTTTCTTTATCGCTCGCTGCTATTATAATATTGGCATTGACTATTAGTCTTACGATGGTATTGGCTCAGGGGCAAAAAGAAATAATTCGTGAAATGCCGATGACTATGAATATTATAGATGATACCAGTGAGGTTGATATTGTAGGATTCTATGTTGATCCAGCAACAGATATTCCTATCGAAGATGTAGCATTTGGTGATGTAGCTCAGGGAGTAACTCAACATTTTCCTATATGGATCAAAAATGAGAATGTAGAAGAACCTATGGAGATATATGGTGAGCTAGTTGGTGATTTTGATAATTGGGCTGATACGTCAGTTGATCCTTCTGTTCCAGTATTGTTAGCTCCAGGAGAAGTTCAGATGTTTGATGCAATAATTGCTGTTATGCCTCTTGCTGAAACTGGAAGCAAAGCATTCTCGTTTAGGATAGTAGATAATGAGGCGTAAGAATGGAGTAGGGAAAGCTATTTCTCATTTAACGGATGTTCGGTTTAGCAGAGATAAAGAATTAAAAAATGTTCATCGTAGATGGGATCATCTTATAGAAAGAGCTGAGGAAGATCTGAGAGCTGTTTGCGATCATTTTTATCTTGTCAAGGATACTTTGATAAAATTTGCAGAATGGCCTGATGGCGGATCGAGCAAGGATATATATGTGTGTCCTGATTGCAAGGAACAATTCGATTGGTCTCCCCCTTTTGAGGATGATATAGATTGGAGAGAGATTGATCCTAAGAAAAAATTGTATCAAAAGGTTAGCACAAAACCAAGAAAAAATTATTTAGAATAATTGAAAGAGGTTAAAAGTGGAATTGTCTAAAACATTTGGAAGAAAATTACTTACTGATTGGATGAACGACGAGGACTATACTCAAGAAAACATATCTGCTATGGTTATGCATGGTGATAGGGTTACTTCTATATTAACGAAGGATAACAAGATTCATCACTCTAATGGTTTTGTAGAGCCACATATTGAAAGATTGAGTGCTATTACTAGAATGGAAACTTTGGCTGAAGAGCAAGACAGAAAAATGGCTGAAAAGGATGTATTGATTTACAAGTTGGCATTCATTGTTAAAGAATATGTTGATTTGTTTGATGACGAAAAGAAAAAGGAAATTTTCATTATTTTGAATGAGCTTCGGAAAGTAGATTCTGAACAATATAACAATTTAATAGAAGGAGGTATTCATGTTGGAGAATAAGGAACTCCTAATAGAAAACATCATCGCGGATGATGAAATCCAGATCAGAGTAGGTGTCAATAGTGGTAGGGTGGAAGAGTTTGCAGAAGTTTACGCTGAACTCCCACCTTGGAGAGTAGTCCAAACGCCTGAAGGAAAGCTTATCCTTGCGGATGGCTATCACAGGCGAATGGCTGCAATAAAGAAGAACTATAAGAAAGCACAATGCAAGGTAGAAGAAGGGGATTATAAGAGAGCATTGGAAATAGCTATTGAGGAAAACTGTCGTGGTCCCCTGAATTTATCTAGACAGGAAAAACTCAACACTATTGAGAAAACTCTCAAGTATTTTCCGGAAAGAGCTAATAGTTGGATAGGTGAAATGATTGGTGTTTCAATGCAAACTGTTGATAAAGTAAGAAGGTCACTGGAAGAAAGTCAATCCATTAAGACATTTGACAAACTCGAAACAAGGGACGGGAGATCTTATCCTAGAGAAATAATCGACAAAGTGGGTGTTAATCTAGATAAGGAAGAAGAAGACAGGGCTGGTTCTCCTACAAGGGAAGAAATTGTCGCTGGCTTGCTGGACATCAATAGAAGAACAAGACCTGAAGGAGCAGGGTTTCAAGTTCCAGAAGCGTTCACTGGTGATTATGCTAGACAGGGTAAAGTGGGAGATAGAAAGACAGACGCTCCTATGATGGACAAGGCAGATTCAATGTTTATTGATGATCCTAGTTTCACTGGTGAAGTGTTGAGTCTATCTGTTTCCGTTGATCGAAGAAAAGCTGTTAGACTAATTGATCTTCCTACTTCTATTGTTATAGCTATATATTATATCAAGGGTGAAAAGTTCTTTCCTGAGAGTCATCTCTCTATGGATAAACAGGACTTTCATGATTTTGTTGCCTCTGTTGCCTCTCAAGAAACAACCGTTAAATCCTCATAAATTATACGATTAGGGGGTTTACCTACGGGTATTCCCCCAAATTTCCCCCTCTAGACTGGCGGTCTATCCTTTACTACGTTATAATGACTGTGGATCCATATTTTATAGCGATTTATGTGGTCTATCCGATCAGGAGGTTGGTTTGCCTTGGCGAAAAGTAAGAGATCCAAGGCTTCTTACCAGAGGGCAGCTAAAAAAGCTTTCCGAACCAAGAAGAAACGATATGGTAAGAACCTTCGAAGGGGATAGGTCATACCTCCCAATGAAGAGAAGTGGTCTTTAATCTGTCAGGAGGTTGGTTGAGGTGAATATCGCTGGTTTAATTGGCATAGCCATCGCCATCGTTGTGGGTGTAGCTCTAGTTCCCGTGGTTGTTGACACTGTTAACTCCCTGGACACGACTACAACCCCGTCCACCGTGTTGAATCTGGCAGACTTGCTGCCGATCGTATTCATTGCGATCCTGATCATCGGTGCGGTTGGATTTATCGCTTATGCGGTAACTGGATAGTAGATTTTTACGACGGTTTAAGGGGGTCATTTCGACCCCCTTTTTCCTAAATTAAATTTTTAACATCAGTAAAATTTCAAACGTAAAGGGTAATTTTTTCTAGTATTTAAATCTCCTATAGTATGAGTACAGTGGGGGAGTATATTGAATGAAGCGTGAGAGAAGAAGGACAGAGATAAGAAAGTTTGTCAATAATAGTCCTGTCACACTTACTGCTGCGGATATCGCTAAGATTTTTAAAATTAGCAAACCGACGGCAGGGTGGGATTTGGACTATTTGCTTAAGTATAGTCTAATTGACAAGACCAAGGTCAGAAGAAATTGGGATATTAAACGGATGTATAGAAATGGCAGATTGAATTTGGATGACTTATGAAAATAATAAGATCTACGAAATGTAGCCTAAAATTTGCTACGGAGTCTAAGAGAAACAAACTTAGAACTATTTTGTATGAGTACTCCAATGTTGTAAACTCATATATTGATTTATTTTGGTTAAACAATATAGATAAGGACCGATTGAACAAGGAAACATTAAATTTAGTTTCTACGTGGTTCAGTCAGCGAATGAAGTTGCAAGCGGCAAGAGAAGCAGTAGATATGTGTAAATCTTCTTCATTGTTGGCGAAGAAAAAGAAAATTAATCCAGTTAAACCTAATCATTATGGAAACAAGATGAGCCTTAGCAAATTAAGTTGTGAACTGGGAATGTCTGAGACTGAAGAGTTTGATGCGTGGCTTAAGGTTTATTGTGTTGGAGAAAATCTTATGTTGAATATTCCAATAAAGTTTCATAGGCAGTTTCATAAACTTAATGAAAGTGGAGAGCTACTTGGCTCTTTCATTGTATTTGAAGATTGTGTTCAATTTTCTTTTAGAATCGAAACAGGTAAGAAAAAATTAGTATCGAATTGTGTCGGAATTGATACTGGAATTAATGCTTTAGCTACTTTGTCAACTAATGAGCAGTTGGGTACTGATCTCAAAACTCTTATCTCTAAAATAAAGCGTTGCAAACAGGGATCCAAAGGTCACGGTCGAGCAATTAAAACATTAAAGGATTATATTTCTATCACAGCTAAACAAATTGCTCAATCAGATATCGATCTTATAGTTACGGAGGATTTGAAAAACATAACGAAAAACACCAAACTCAAAGGTCGCTTGAGTAAAAATATGCGATCTTCTATCGGCAAATGGAATGTGAGTTATTGGCTTATGAGATTAGAACAGAAATGTGAAGAAAACCGTGTTTCCTTCCGTAGAGTTAAACCTCATTACACAAGTCAAACCTGTTCTGTTTGTGGCTCAGTCGATAGAAGGAATCGAGAGGGAAAGAATTTTTTATGTCTTAAATGTGGTCATGAGGCAAACGCAGATATAAATGCTGCTAAAAATATTCTTAATCGATTCCTTACCGGAAAATATGGTTCCGATTACCAATCTCAATTGGAATTTTCAATGGAGAAACTATAGAAATGGACGCATACAAATCGATTAGAATAACATTGGCTCTGGCATTGATTTTAGCAACCCTAATGTTAGGGTTACTTTCCCCTCCTGTTCTGGAGGCAATAGCCCCTCCAGACAATGGTGGTGGAATCGGTTCGATAGAAAGATCTGGTGTTTTCCAGAACATATTTGAGCAAGGAGATTGGCTTTTCGTTAGTATGTACTATTTAGAGTACGCTACAGAGCCTGACCTAGCTGCTTCTCTTGCTTACACTTACTCAATAACTACTGGTGGCGGTCTAGCCATTGTGTCTAATCCTCTCAATGATTATTATCAAGCGAATGTTGTGGCTATCTATCTCACTAGGGATAACGCTGTAACTTATTTGAACGCTATCGGAGACACTGACCCTTATAGTGAGTGGGGGACATCTTACAATGCTGTTGTTCAAGGAAATGTTACTGCTTTCAATCCTGCAACACCACCTGCTGTGGATGATAGTTTGAGTGGTGACTATTTTCCAGAAACCTCTGTCTCTTATCCTCTTGTTGGTACTGAGCTTACTGACGAAATGACTGACAGTCGTAGATTGTTAGATCTCTGGTTAGTTGCTTCTATAAAGCAAATGGAGACGCTCAACGGTGAGACCTTAATTACTCATGTTGGTGGAAGAGATTACATCAATAATACTGGAGCGGCATATATTAAGGATGCTATTCCTGGAATATCTAGAGTAACAAATGCATTCTCGTTAAGGGAGTACGTTCCAGAGGTTACCTCTTCTGTTGATAGTTTTGCATATCAACAAGAGTTGCGTGGTAATCTTACCATAACATTTTGTGAAGACACAGATGATTGGGATTCTGATTGTACTGGACCTGCGTGTGTTAAATCTACTATAGATACTTACTCTATAGATAGAATGCAAGGCGATTTCTCAGTAAGAGCGTATCATAACGATCCTATTGCTATCTCGCAGTATAATATTTGGTATGACCCAGACGGATCTATGAATTTAGGTAGTCGCTCGCTTGTTTATTGGTGGATTTGTGATAGGGCAAGTACGTCTTTCAATCAAGCTAGAGTGTATGCATATGATTCTGATGGTGATTACTATGGATGGGATTTCTCTTTCCAACAAGATATTGGTGCTAGTCATTCTAATAGTTTGTCTAATCCAACATACTCTAGTGGCTCGGTTTCTTTGACAGATATAGATTATATTTTGTGGTCTATAGAAACTTTAGATGACACTGATTTCACTTTTAATATAGATAATGTTCATGCAAGGGGTGTTCCTGGAATGGGGACGTTTACTGAAGAAGCATTTGACGGATTGGGTGAGTGGCTTGGTGTGTCTGGAACTTTCGTTGGTGGTATTTTCTTCTTCATCATTTATTTGATAGCAGCGTCTATCATTTACCTCACTACTTCTAATCATGTCGCAGCGTTAGCAATCTGCATACCTGTGATCTTGTTCGCAATATTACTAGGTGTAATCCCAATGGGCTTCATGGCACTTATCATATTCCTGATGGTTGTTGCAATCGCATACTTTATATGGATTAGGGGAGCATAGGGGGAACTATGAAAACAACAAGTACATTTCTTATCTTCATTCTCTTGGTAACGATGTTTTTAATTCCTGCAATCAGCAGTGCTGCTGGAACATATCAATATTCGTTAGAAATTAATGTTGGCTTCTTTGAAATAGTTAACCCTAGTGCCTCTGGAACTTATACGGCATGGACTGGTGTTCCAGATACTGGTACTCCGAACTTGTATTCACATGTTGACGACTATTGGTTGGTTCCAGATGATAGCGATTTTGTTTTTGCTAGTGGAACAGCTTCTGGAGTAATGGTTGCTTTTGAATTTGAGAATTGGTCTGGTACTGCTACTTTTAACAGTGTGACACTTTATACTAGAGCAAAAGTAAATGTGTCTGGTCAAGATATTAATGTCTATTTGTATCAAGGTGGTACTAACACTTATATTTCTAAGATAGATCCAACTCTTAGTTATAAAGACTATAACATGCCGATGCCAGTCAATCCATATACAGGTGGTACTTGGACGCAGTCTGATATTGATGGTCTACAATTCGTTTATGAAACGGTTTACAATTCAGGATCTCCTACTACTTGGTATATTTCTCAAGCATATGCCAAAGTTTTCCCAGCAACTATAAACGGTGAAACTGAGTTAGATGATATATTGTATTCTTTGAACTATGATTTCCAAGACTTGGTGGATAAAGGTTACGCTGATAGTACGTTCTTGGACTCATATTTCCAGGGATTGTGGCATCAAATATTTAATCCATATGGTGTTGGTGATTATCCTGATGGCAGGATGCGTTTCTTTATTGATAAAACACTTACTGTGGGTTCAACGTATACGGAGCCTCTATACTTTGGGGCTATAGGATATCCCGATCAGTATTTCTATCGTCCTGACTATTTCCCCTGGACTTCTGATGTAGGTGATCAGGTGTGGGTTCCTGGAACACCTTCTCTTACCTTTGATGATGATGCGTTCTTAATATCTACTAGTGTATATTTGATGGGAGATCCTACTGCTGGAAACGTACAACAATCTGGTGATCCTATATTTGAAAAGCAAGGGAATTATTCATTAGAAGCGATTACAGTGGGTGGGTCACCAATGTTTCAGTTTAGTGTCGGTGACTCTGGTTCTCCTACTGTTGTTAGTATAGATGCAACACTTTATGCTTGGACAGAACTATCTGCTTGGTGGACAGGAACTGACACAGCAACAATTGTGATATCTGACGGTACTAATCAAGCAACAACTACAACGTCTGGAACATTGTCTACCCCTGCGGTCGATCAACACATGGCAGAATTTCAGGGTATGATGGATTCAATTTTGGTCTATAGGGAGTAAATTATGAAAGTCTCATGGTTCGGATTCTTGTGTATGATATGGATATCAGGAATGTTTCTCACTAACATTATTAACAATGAATTTATTATGGATAGTGAGGCAGAACAACTTACTGAAACAACCAGTACCACAATAATTGAGACAACAACGGATACTGGTTCTACCAGTTTAACAAATGCAATTAAAGATTTCTTCAGTAATGTTATGGAATATCTTTCTTGGGATTTTGCTTTCTTCGAAGGTGGTTTTGAGTGGATAAGGTGGTGGATACTGACCCCAATAACGGCAGTATTCGCTGCAGGATTCATATTGATGTTTGCGAGTTCTATTTGGGGACTTATGGCAGGTGGAAGGTGACGGAGGATGCTTATGTAAATATTTGGTAAAAATCAATGGGCTAAATCAGCCGTTTTTATATTTTGTTTACTTAACTTAAAAGGAGGTTGGCTGAATGGATTATGCTTCTTATTTCATGTTTTTGATGTTGCTTGGGTTAATTATGTTACTCATCCTAATGGTAGTAAATAGGATGAAGGTGAAGGGAAAGGTATTAACTTTCATAATAGGAAAAGATAAAGGTTTTTCTTTTCAACTGTCTAGGAAAACGGCAGGTGGAAAATTAGCAGACGTAAAAGGCTCAGACGGAAAAGAACTTTACAATATAGATTCCAACTGTGTGATGTTAGCAAGGTATCCCTTTACACCAATACCTCTTTTTCAATCGGAGATACCTTGTTTAATATATAAGGAAGATGTCCCAAATCCTTTATCTCCGTCAGAACTGCAATTGGTCAAAGGCATAACGTCTAAAGAACTAGCGGCAGCGATGGATGAACATATCATTGATGAAATAGTTAAGGCTACGGAAGAAGGTGGTAGGAAAGATAAACTAAACTGGGTTCTTCCAGGGATAACTATTTTAATGATATTGATTCTATTCATATTGGTATATATGATGAGGATGGATATGAGTGGAATGGATAGCAAACTAAGTGACATCCATGACTTTGTGAGGACGCAATAATGACAATGGATAGAGAGAGAACAATAGAAAGAGCTCTAGCTGTACCAGCCGGAGAAGATACAGCACAGCTGAGAGAACTTTTTGCTGTTGACGGAACCCTGTTGATGAAATCTGAGTTACCTCCTGGACTGATTATTCCTATATCGAGGGGATTTATTCTTGCTAAGATAACTAATTCTAAGATACTTGGAAATTATTGTATCCCTGGAAACGAAAGGGTTTTGATTAGAAATGAAGAGTTTGAGGGCAAACAGGGAACGTCTGAAGTTAAAACTCAATTCGCTGACAGAATAAAGGTCGGAGATGAATTGCTAACGTATAACGAAGAAACTTCAGAAAAAGAATTCGATAAAGTTGTGGCTATTTCTGAGAGGATGTCTGACAGAATCATCAAAATTAAATTTTCTAACGGGAACGTTGTTAGGGCTACTCCTGAGCATCCATTCGCAGTAATAAACTCAGATAATAATTTACAATGGATACAATTGTCTGATATTAAGGAAGGCGATAAATTAATTCAATATAAGTATAAAGGTTTAGAATTAAGGTTAAGACAGCTTGGGAAATCTAAAGAGGAACTATATGGTGAAGCAAACGCTGAAGTTGTTAAACATAAAATTTCAATCGGTGTGGCTGCTGATTGGGAAAATAATTACGATTGTAGGAAAAAAGCAGTATCGACTAATCTCAGTAAGTGGAACTCAAACAAAACTGGAAAAACATATTCTGAGATATATGGTGAAAATAGAGAATTAGAGATAAAAGATAAACAGTCTGAGACGCACAGAGAATTATGTAAAGATCCTAAAATTATAGCAAACAAAAGGAAAGCTGCTTTAGCTCAAACTGGATTACCTAAAATGGGATTGAGGAAAACTTTAAGTAATCCTGAGATAAGAGACGAAATGGCGAGAAGAACTGCTGATCAATGGAAAGACGAAGAAATAAGACGAAAGCGATCAAAAGGTGTTGAGAAAGCTTGGCAGGAAAAAAGAGATAATTGGATTGTCTCATTCAATGCAGAAGAGTATTTGAAAAGGCGATCTGAAATCTCTACTGCTTTGTGGAAAGACAAAGAGCTTGTGGAGAGGATCAAACAAAAACACAGAGACAATTGGAAGGATCCAATGTACAGAAAGAAAATGTTACCCGCACTCAGAAAAGCACAACAAACAGTTAGAAGTAATAGAGGGAAAACTGGACCAGAAATTTTCTTAGAAGAATTATTGGATGAAATGTTTAAAGGTGAGTGGTTATTTGTAGGAGATAAATCCTTTGTTGTAGATAACCTTAGTCCTGACTTTGTTAATGTTAACGGAAAAAAGAAATTAATTGATCTGTTAGGTTGTTATTGGCATGGTTGTCTAGTTTGTGGTTATGAAGGGGTAGGTAAGAGTGTCAGAGAACATGAGTTAGGTAACAGAACTGAAAGATTTAGTAATTTTGGTTATGAAATTATGTATATTTGGGAGCATGAATTAAAGGATAAGGAAAAGATAAAAGGAAAATTATTGGGGTATGAATACAATCCCAATATTGAGATAGTAGATGTGGTCGAGAAAGAAATTGTAGATTTGTCAACTCCTGTTTATGATTTCGAAATGGCGAAAAATCATAACTTTTTTGCCCAAGGAGTACTCGTAAAAAATTGTGAACTTATTTTACAAGCTCAGATTTCTAAGGATAGAAAAGGTAGACTGGAATTAATGGAAGCACTGGTAGCTGGAAGGAGACACGTTGATGATGACGACCTCTAGGAATATAACAGAAGTAAAAACTAATGGTAATGGATTTCATCGAGATGATACTTTTGCTTTAGATAAAATTCATGGACATGTTTCTTTGACTTTAAGAGAAAAACAGATTTTGATTTTTATTTCTAACGGTTTGCAAAATAAGGAGATTGCGAGAACTTTAGGGATATCTTCTCGGACTGTTGTAAATCACATTAGTTCAATTTTTATTAAGTTGAACGCTGGCAATAGAGTACAGGCTATTAACAAAGGATATTATTATGGATACATAAAACTTTTTAGTCCGTCTAAGTGTCCTCAATGTGGGATGTATGAAGAGAAGCTAAAAGAAATAGCTAGATTTGCTATGGGAGTTAATAGCGAATAGGAGGAGTTAATGTTAGTGTCATTCGAAGGAAGACAAGGACAAGGAATGACTTTATCTCGTGAACATTTTGAGCTTTTAGACAAATTGGAGAAAGATGAGCTTATCAGTTCGTCAAAAGAACTGGAAACTATGGAGGAAAAATGTTAGTATCGTTTGAGGGAAAAGTAGGACAATGAGTTGGGAACTAATTGCTACTTCTCCTAGCGGTCGTTATCGATTATATGAGAATGATAAGCAGTTTCAAATAGCTGTTGTTTATGTGTATGGAGACAAAACGTATGAGAACTCTGTGTTTACAAGCAAAGGTGATGGAAAAGAAGAATTTTTACCTGTCTTCGTCAAATTTGAGAATGAGGAGAACTATGACAAAATTGTTGAGAACAAAATAAAAGCTAAGTTAAAAAGAAGTAAGAGGATGTCTAAATTGAACGTTGAAAGAATGGAACGTGGTGAACATCAATTTGTTAAAGACCCTTCGATTCAAAAGAAGGCAACTGAAAGACATTCTGAGTTGTGGAAGAAGGCGAACAATGGTGTTTTCGAAAATTCTCACCATGAAGACTGGACAAATGGAAAAAGGAACAATGAGGGTCTAATAAACAAGGCTAAAACTATGTGGAGGGATGAGGAGTTTAGAGAGAGCCAAACAGTTGTCTGCTCAAACAATATCTCAAAGTATAATGAAGCGTGTAAAGTTGATCCAGAAGTACAGCGTGAGAGAAGTATTCGTCAATCAAAAGTCTCTAAAAAGAATTGGCAGAATGAAGACTACAGGCGTTCTGTTATAAATGGATTAATTGACGCAATTGAGGAAGGTAGGTGGACACCACCATATAAAAATTCTAAAAAAGGTTGGCACTATTCATCAAAAACTGGACAATCGCACTTTTATCGCTCATCTTATGAGGAGCGTATGTATCATATCCTAGACAAAGATGAAAATGTTGTAACTTATGAAACAGAATGTTTCAGGATAGAATACTATTTTGGAGATGAGCTGCATATCACTGTTCCAGATATTTTTGCTAGTTATATAAATGGAGAACAATCGATCGTAGAAGTTAAAACTGAATACATGTTAAATGACAAATTGACATTAGCTAAACTAACAGCGATGAAAGAGTTCTCTGAGTCAGAAGGATATGGTTTTTGGTTAGTAACCGAAACTGTTCTTGATAATTTGGAAATTGATAAACAGGAGGAAGTAGTATTATGTTAGTGAGTTTCGAAGGAAAAGTGGGGCAGGGGAAAACACTATCAGCCACCACATTCGCAGTATTAGATTGGTTGGAGGCAGACAGAAAGATTGTAGCTAACTATAATATATGGTTAGATAGAATCAATTATATTTATGACGATGATGGGAAAGTAATAGAAGAGAGAGAAGTTAAACATCCTAAAGAAGGTGACTTTGTAAAGTTTGATTATGAGTTCTTTGTTGAAGCAATGGAGAACAACACTATCTTGTATGACACAACTGTTGTACTGGATGAGGCTTACTTGTTCGCAGACGCAAGAATGTCACAAAGCGGCTTCAATAAGTTGCTCTCTTACTTTGTCCTCCAGACAAGAAAGCGTGATGTAGACCTATATCTAACAACACAGCAGTTCGAAAACATCGACAGAAGACTCAGACAGAACACCGATATCAGAGTACTCTGTCTTCCGAAAGGAACTGGAATTGTAGTTCCTGTTGATAAGTTTATAAATGATGAATGGAAGACTGAGCATGTTAAACGCAATGTTGAATTGATTCGAGAAGGTGATGAAGTTGTAACATTTAATCCAATTACTAGCGAGAAGGAAATTAAAAAGGTTTTAAGTGTTGGTAATAGGATAGCTGATGAATTAGTTCATGTAACTTTTTCAAATGGAAATGAATTATGGATAACTCCTGAACATCCATTTGCTGTTCCTGTTAATGGAACAGTTGACTACGTTGAAGCTGGTAGTCTTAAAGTAGGTGATGAAGTATTACAGTATCATTACAACTATTTTGAAAAGAGGCTTCAACTTTTGGAAAGAGGCAAAAACGAAGAGTGGAAGAAACAACATGGAGATAAAATAAAAGAAAAATGGCAGGATGAAAATTCTGGATATACTGATAGAGATGTAACTAGTGAATTCGAGAATGCAGGAACGAGGAAAGAAGTAAGAGCTAAAGTTTCGGCTTCTCAAATTGAAAGATATGAGAATCATCCTGAGATAAAAGAGCAGTTAAGCGAAATCAAGAAACAAGAATGGGCAGATCCAAATAGCACCTATAATACTCCAGAATTTAGAGAGGCTAGAAAATTAAGAGCAATTGAGCAGTATGCAAACGGTATAGGTGGAGTAGCAGAGTTTAATCGAAAAATGACAGAAGATCCAGAGTTTGCAAAATCTGTTTTTGAGAAACGACAATTTAAGCAAACGTCTTTAGAAAAGGAGCTGGAGGCATTGCTTAAAGAAGATGCTCCTGATGAATGGAAGTATGTTGGTGACGGACAAGTTTGGTTTGCTGGTATGAATCCTGACTTTATGAACATAAATGGAAAGAAGAAAATAATTGAGGTAAATGGCTGTTATTGGCACGAATGTGAGGAATGTGGTTTTGGTGAAGGTGATCCTAAAGAAGAGAAGCGCATACAAAAGTTTAATGGCTTTGGATGGGAAGTGTTAACTATTTGGGAACATGAATTTGATGACATAGAAAAAGTGCGAGAGAAAGTAAGAGAGTTCACCTATAATCCAGACACAACAATTGAAACAGTAGTTTCTATTAATCGTATTCCAATAAGTACCAGAGTATTCAACATAGAAGTAGAAGACAACAATAACTACTTTGCAGAAGGATTACTTGTTCACAATTGCAGATATAATAAAGGAACGAAAGTAGTCACTTGCAGATTCGTCGATCTACGATCAGGAATGAGAAGACGAATCAAAATATATGGTCCAGAATATTTCTGGATTTACGACACGAAGGAGATTCCAACACTTAGACCTGGACACATTAGGGCAGTACAGTTATGAGTGGCATAACTCGATTGAGTTACATGAATGATTCTATAAGGCAGGTTATTTGAGATGATAATGTGGGAGTCAACTGGCAAAACTAATGATTTCGATGAGATGGATGAATATGGACAATTGAATACTCCTTACTATACATTGGATACTATTCTTGAGAGCGATGTTCCGTTAACAGCTTATCATATTAGTATATCACTGGAAGAAGACTTAGCTCTCGGAGAAACTGAAGGCAACATATTCAATGTGCTTCATGATTTGGAGCGACAAGGATACGTGTATAGGATATAGATATGCCAGAAAGAATGTATCACGGAAGTGCAAATCCTAGATTAAAGGTCTTGAAGCCTGAGAGTGGTGGAAAAGACAAACCTGTTGCGGTGTATGCTACTCCAAGAAGGGGTCTCGCTTTGTTTTTTGCTATTAAAGGAGCTAGATGGAGGAATATTAAAAGCAAAGACGGTGAATGGGAAGTGACTGGATTAACTGAAGATCAACTCGATCAAGAAGGTTATTTGTATCATTTGAATCCTAACAAGTTTGAACAATATAAGAGTTGGCAATATATTTCAGAGGAGCCAGTCAAACCTAGACGAAAAGAGAAAGTTGAGAACATTGGTGAAGAGCTGAAAAAGATGGGTTTTAAGGTGACACCGAAGAAGGGTATTCAAGAAATAAGGAAGTGAAATTATGGACAAGATAACTCATGGAACTGAACCTTTTTATGAAAATTTGGAAATGTCCATAGAAAGTTTGCTGAATGATGAGTCATTAGAAGAAACTTTCGATTGGGAGATAGACAAAGGTATTCTTGGATATAAAGCTTGGATCGAAGAGGATATTATCAAAATAGAAATTAAATAAGAGGAATTTCATGCATTACTATAATACAGTTGGAACGAAAGATGAAGAGAATGGCTCTATTATTGTGAAAGCTAAAGGAATTAAGGATGCTGAAAAACGCCTTAAGAAAGCTGCGAAGCGTTATCCAGATTTTTCTTATGATGTTTGGGATATATCTATAGTTGATAATTCTCCTATGTGGGGTTCTGTAAATGAAGATTGCATTCCTCATATTGAGGCAAAACACAAGACGAAGTACGATTATTTAGGACATGGAGTTTATTTCTTTGGTTGATTCTATAAGGCAGGTTGTCTAATATGAAACATTATCATTTTGACTTAAGTAAAGACGATTACATGACCCATTCTCATGTTGGTGGAAATAAGTGGCATGAGCATATGAACAAAAGATTAATGGGATATGGAAGGACAAGAAGAAGCTTCAAGATGAAAAAACCAAAGTGATTCTATAAGGATTAGAGTTAATATTGATGGCTGAAAAACTTAAGAATGTAGTGAGAGAAGCCTATATGGAATTGTTCAATCCATTTGTAAGTATTATGGAGAGAATAGTTGCTATATGGTTTCTTATCGCTATATTTTTTGGAATACCGCTTATGATATTAGGATGGATAACTCAGGAGATTGGAATATTAGAAATGGCTATAACAAATATTCTATTGGGTTGCCCTTATGTGATTTTAAAGGCTAGGGCGGATAAGAAACGATGACAACATTTTTGGGTTTCATTGTAATGTTGGTTGCTTTCTTCATAGCGTTGGGATTTTTTGGAATGGCTATTATGTGGGCAATGATAGATTGGCACTATTCGATATACTATGGAGTAGCTGGTACATTGATTGTGGCTGTCGGTTACTTTATATTTGGTAGGCTGAAGGGCTGAGGATGAATGCCACAGCGTTTTTGGGTACTAACTAAGGCAAATGGTAGGGCTAAAAATTTAAGGAGGGCAAAATGGCAAGCAAATGTAACGATATATGGGGATCTAAAGAAGGCGGAGGTCTAAAGTGGACGGGACACCAGAAACATACCAAGATGCATAAGAAACACTCTGCTCCAAAGAGGAGCGAAAAAGACATGTGGGGATTTAATCCTGATCTTGGTACAATGAAAGGTTGGTACGGAACTTGGGCTGGCTCGAAAAAGTGTGAAACCGAGTTTCATTTTTATTAAAATGACGGAAGCCTAATTTTAGGCTTGCGGTCCAGAAGGAGGAAGGATGCCATTAAGGGTTTGGGCGTTGACAAAGTTGGGGAAACGACTGAGCGGAGACATTTCACTAAAGTCAGATGATGAAACGGATATTCTAAGGGCTTTACATGATCAGAGAAGGGCTACCACCGAAAGTGTTTGTGAAGCAACAGGAAGGAGAAAAAACACTGTACTTGTTCTTCTGAAAAAGCTGAAGAGCAAGGGTCTAATCAAAGAGTTAACAGGTTCAGGAGGAGGTGATTTCTAATGGGTAGGTTTGATAAGGAAGTTGACCTGGAAGAAAAACTTGATCAGTTGAGATTGGAGAACCAGATCGAGTCAGAAAAGGGAGACATGCTGGAGAAGCGAATACTTCAAAAGCAACTTCGGAAGAAGTATGGCAGGAACTGGAGAAATATAGTTGGTAATATCAGAGACAATGAGACGCTGAGGCAGTTCGCTGAGGCAGGCTCAGGATTCGATCTTACGAAAAGGAGCAATCAGGATGTTGGTGGTGGAGGAGGAATGACTAGAAGACGAAGGAGGGAGTATGACGATTATGAAGATACTCCCAAACATGGCCTTCCAGTGCCGAATGATGAAAATTATGCATTACCCAATCCGGATGCTAGATTTAGATTGATATAGGAGATAAAATGGCACATTCATATTTTGATGATTCTAGTACTCCTGGCATATACGGGACTAGGAAAAGAAAAAGTCCTGCTGCTAAGAGGAAAAAGATAGGCGATAGGGTTGATTTTGGTAAAGCGAAGAAAAGAGCGAGCAAGCTTCGCGGAAAAATTAAGGCTACTAGGACTTCTGGACCGCTTGCTAAACTTGGTGGAATGCATGAAAGAACGTCTGATCCATTTGGACATAGGAGGTAAGAATGAATACTGAAAACGCTATTCCAACTTGGTTGGTAGTGCTTCTAGCTCTATTCGCTATTTGTGTTACCGTGTACGGATTCTTTTGGGCTCAAGGGAGAGTTGCCGACAATGGCGATTTTCAGTTCCTAGCTTATGCCTTCTTACTTATTACCTTTATAGTAGTAACAACAACTCTTGGATTAATGATTGAGAGATATAGGGATGGTAGTGAGAAAAACAAATCGGCATATAGACAAAAAGCATATCAGAGGCAACTTGGTAAGATGTCCTCCAAATATGAAGATCCTTGGAGAAAAGCAATTAGAAGACGCAGATAGAACTGAGTGAACTTATTTATTTTTTCAAACAGGAGGCTGTTAGATGTTTGATCCCCCGAACAGAAGGAAGAAGAGAAATACGTCTTTGCAAACGTGGTTTACCATTGGTCTTATCTGCGTAGTAGCTGTAGTTTTCTTAGCAGTATTCATTTTGATAGCTGACGAAGGTGGCTCTACAGTGGGCAGTTTTATAGATTTAGATGATACTCCAGGAACTTATGCTGGATCAGCTAATCAAATAGTTGCTGTCAACGGTTCTTCTACTGGATTGGTATTCGTAGTGAATACAGGGTCTGCCGGAGGAGATATCACTGCGGTTGGTGATGTGGCTCAAGGGGAAGCTTTTACTGGAGCTGGCGGGGGACATAAACTATTTTTCCACAATGATTCATGGGATAGCTATCCTCGTATCGAATTGAAAGCGGCAGGTACTTTCGTTTCTAGCGGAACTGTAACTTTGCCTATCAGTAGTGGTACGCTCGCTCTTATAAGTGATATTCCTGCTGAGGCAGATACTCTCCAGACCGTAACGGATAGAGGGAATACTACTACTAATTCAATTACTATGAATGGTTTTGTCACAAATGCCAATGGCAATATGAACGGTAACGACCTTCTTAATGTTGATACAATAGATGGTAATGGAACATATGTAAGAGTAGGAGTTGGAACAACCAGTCATGGTTTGTCTGCTCAGGATGATTTGTTGGGTTCTGGAAAATTTGAAGTAAATGGAATAGCATACTTTGACGCTGCTTTGAATGCATATGCTGGAATAAATATGCAGAATAGCAGTATTACCAATGCTGATGATATAACTGCGAATAATACTGTCTCTGCAACTGCCTTTGACGGGGACGGTGCTGCCTTAACAGGATTAGAATTGTGGAGACTTGAGGATACTGCTACTGGTACAAACAATGCTAGTGCAAGCAATAATGATGTTCTAACTTGGGATGGAAGTGATTGGATTCCAGGTACTCCTGCTGCTGGTAGTCAGGATCTATGGGCAACAATGGCTGCTGATGCTGGTTCGACTACTGCAAACTCCCCTACGGATACTTTCACAATAGCTGGTGGTGCGAATGTAACTACTTCAATAGCTGGAGATACAGTTACAATTAATTCTACTGCTGTTAGTGGAACTCCTAATCTTCAAGAGGTAACTGATGTTGGTAGTCAGACTACTCAATCAATAACTGTTGGGGCGTGGATTTCTAATGGTACTTCTAGCATGACCGATCATCCTATAGAGGATGTTGGTTATGTTCAGTTTGATATAGCCCTAACTGATGGAAGTGCAGAGGGTAGACTTCAATGGAATGCAGATGATGGTACTCTGGAATTTGGTTTGCCTGGAGGAGTTGTTAATCTCCAAGTTGGTCAAGAGATGCTTAGTAGGGTTAGAAATAATTCTGGTACAACTGTTGCGAATGGTGCTCCAGTGGCGATTACAGGTGCTCAAGGTTCGCAACTAACAGTAGCGGAGTCCGATGCTAGTAATCCTGCTTTAGGATTAAGAACTTATGCAGTTGCTACTGAGGATATACTTAATAATCAATCTGGTTATGTTACTACTATGGGTGTTGTTAGAGATCTTGATACTTCAGATTGGGTTGTAGGTACAGTACTTTATTTGGGTACTGCTCCAGGAAGTTTAACTTCAACTGCACCTAGTCCTCCCAACACAAGGGTTGCTATTGGGGTTGTTAGAAGAAGTCATGCTACTGAAGGTGAAATGGAATCTAGACCTACGATTATAACTCCTGTTAGACTTGCATCTGATGTGTATGCTCCTATTATACAAGATAATCAGGGTCTATATTGGAATGCTGGGAACTCGAGGTTCGAAGTAGGAACTCCTGCTGGTGTTCAAAATCTATTCTCTAAGTTTATATCTGATTCAGGTTCTAGAACAGCACAAAGCCCTACAGAGGTATTTACGTTTAATGGCGGTACTAATATAGCAACTTCCATTAGTGGTACTACGATGCAGATATCATTTAGTGGTACTGTTGCGGGTAGTCAGAATCTACAGCAAGTAACAGATGAAGGCAATACTACCACTAATCCTATAGAGTTTAATGGTGGTACGTCAAATGCTAATGTGAACTTTGTCTGTGATGCGAAGACATATCTAGGTAGCAACTCGCCATTGACATTCTCTGGTACTGAGGCGTATATTCCTACAGATGTTACTGGAGTATGGGCAATCGGTACATCAGGCTCGATGGGTGCTAAGACACCTACCCTGTTTTTCGATAATGGTGCTCAGTATACTACAGTAAATAACATTGATGAAACATATCCTGCCCAGTCATTACATGCTTACATGTATGCTATAGGTGCGGGTGGTCCATATGTAACGGTTATAGCGGAGGATTCTGACAGTGCTAGAATGTTAGCTTATATGAATAGCATTGCTGGTGCTCCTGGATTGATAGCTAATTATGCTAGTCCTGTATACACATGGAGTGGTACTACTCAGTCTTATACTTGGGTAGGAACCCCTACTGTTGCGGCAAATTCAGGTAGTACAACCTTTGTTGATCCTCCTACATTGTCTATGGTTACTTCTAATTGTATAGAATTGCAGACAGATGGAGATATAGTTGCATCGGGTAGTATAAGTGCCACAGGTAATGTGTCTGTTGATGGGACGTTAGGTAGTACAGCGAATCCTGCTTTAGTTGATTTGACTGCTGCTACAATGAGCGTGAACGGGAGTGTTGAGACAACAGGTGGAGGGAATATTACTTCTTCAGGATATATAACTGCTAGTAATTATATAGCTACTAGTAGTTATGTCGCCGCTACTGGTAATGTAGTGACTACGTCAGGCATTTTTCAGCAAAATGGAACAGGAACTAATCTATTTGCGGGGGACCTAGATGTTGCTGAGCATGTTGCCATTGGTAATGCGGCGAGTGTTGCGGCTCCTCAGGTTGTTAATATCAATGAAACTTATGCGTGGACAGTTGGTAGCCTAAATGCTGCCAGTCAAACCCATGTTATGAGAATATCAGGTAGGATACAGCCTACTGATAGTGGTTCACTTACTTCTCAGACATGGGGTTTAATGGCGGACGTGACATTGGATGCTACTCAAGGATCTGGTACTATAACCTTTGGTGATCAGGTAGTAGGTCTTGAAGGATCAGCATATGCAGAGGTTGATGCCAACACATTTAATATGGGTAGTGTAATTGGTATTCAGGCTTATTCAAG
>Ga0114919_10000245_pt1 | contig 39434 bp, 39 predicted proteins | sample BlataG_FD_88682 | JGI IMG/M metagenome (GOLD analysis project Ga0114919, IMG submission 88682) | Deep subsurface microbial communities from Black Sea to uncover new lineages of life (NeLLi) - Black_00105 metaG | ecosystem: Environmental > Aquatic > Marine > Oceanic > Sediment | place: Atlantic... | reverse complement strand
TCGTCGCTTTGGGTAAAGAAGATCCCAGCTATCTGCGGGATAATTACCTACATAATTCATTTTTAAATCATCGCAAATACTATGCATATAATTCTGGGCTGTATGATCGTAGAAATGAATAGAGGTTGATAGGACAAAAGTATATTTATTTTCAAAGGCAGCTTCAGCATTTCTTTCGAAAATCAATTCAATAAACCGTTTATATTGGGAACATACCAACATAACATATAAGGGAAACCCCCAAATTATACCGTCTGAATCTCCTACTTGTTTTAAAACAGTTTTAAACCTTTCCTCATTTTTCTCGATCTTCTTAATAGTTTGTGCGATGTTTATTATGTTATATTCGTGTTCTGGATGTTTTTTCTTTATATATAAGATATATTGCATAGTGACGCTCTCAGCGCCTTTCGGGCTTCCATTCAAAATAGTTATTTTCATTATTAATTACACCATTCTATTGGGTTAAGTTTTACTAGATAATTATATCGAAAATTAAACTTTACCTTAGATTTATATAAGTCATTGTAATCTATAATTATATTATTTTTTCTTTTCTCTTTAAATAGATCAGTATAAAATGATTAAGCCAAATTTTATTAAACGGCGGCTTAATTATAATACAATTTTTAAAAAAAGTTAAAAATCCATAAGAATAACAAGGAAATAATTGCTAAGAATGCTAGAAAACCTAAACCTACCCAGGAAAAAAGAACATTTTTAACATAATTAATTTTAAAATTTACTGCTTCGTGAGGACATAATTCCACGCAGCAATAACAAGTAATACATTTTTTCTTATTCCATTTTGGAATATTACCTTTCTTAATTTCTTTTGGAGGAATAATAGCATCTCCAGGACAATTTTGCCAACATGTAGCACATAACTTACATTTATTTGGATTGAATTTAACTGTTGCTCTAAAAATAAGATTTCCAATATAATTTGCTAGCCAACGAGGTAAAGGAGCAGATACAGGTCTAATTTTGGGTTTCTTAAACTTCCTATATACATCTTGAACAGAATTACCAAGGATTTCAATATTATCCATATTCATTGTTCCTAATCTTTTCTCTTCAGCTTTTTTAAGATGGATCACATTATTAGGATTCATTCCTGTGATTTGACAAACTACTGTATCTAAAGCTACAGGATCATATCCAGCAATAATGACATCTAATTTCACAACATCACCTGCAGATGGACCCTGACCTTCTTGACATAGATATCCGTCTATTACTGTCAGATGTGGTTTAGACACTGAATATATGTCTGCTAATGCAGCAGAAAAGCGATCAATCATAGCAGATTTAGCGTGTGTTCTTGCTTTATTACCCAATAAAATGGTTCCAAACATATTTTTGATGCAACAAGTAAGCAAACACTGCCCATGGGTCTTAATTTTTGGCAAATTAATTATGATATCGGCTTTTTCGAGTAAGATTGAACTAGTAATCTCATTTATTTCTAGGGGATCATTAACGGTGTAAATTTTCCTTTCAGTTTTTTCAAAAGGTATGCACTCTACACCTTCTTCATCGCATAATGCCTTTAAACCGCTTTCTTTCATCGCAACTTCAGTGGTGCCTGGTTTTTGAGTCCCAGATGAATCACAAAGATAGATCTTCTTGGGATTATATTTCTTAACCCAGTGAATTACTGACTTTACTACTTCAGGATGAGTCGTAGCAGCTCGCTCGGGAGGTTTTGCCCCAAGTATGTTTGGTTTTAATAATATAACTTGGTCCTTTTTCATAATTTCTCCAGCATTTATTAGTTCTAGAGCTTTATTAACTGCTTTTTGAACATTCTCAGATTGAATTTTCTGTATCGCAATTTTGTTTTTATCAGACATAATATTTATCGTATTTTTCTACTTAAGATTATATATTGTAATAGTTTGCACCATTTTAAAATTCAGAGTTATTTGTAAAAACTGATTTTCATAAATATGAATAAAAAAAGAAAGAAAAATAATATCCAAAAAAACAATGTTAATCTTACGATCCACCAGCTTGTGTCGCCATTACGGTAATAACATCTTTTTTCGGATGGATACCAATTTTAGCGAACTTAAGTTGGTCAGGAAGGACTTTTCCTTTAAAAATAAATTGAATTGCTAGAATAGGATTCAATTTATATTCGCGTTGAACCGTTTTTTTAATTTCCGCAATAGATTGATTTGGATCCACTTCAATCAATTTGATAGCTTGGTCTGGTGGAACACCAGTCAATCTGAAACGATATTGAGCCATAAATTATCACTTTTTTATTTATAATTTTAAAAATTTATGTTTAATAACATAATAGATAAAATATAGTTAAATCCTACGGTATTTTTTATTGAACTGGAGTTTAAAGTTTCGCTAAAAGCATTCTTCTTAAGCTTCAATAAGGATTTCTAATGTGTTTAAAACCTGAAAGGTTCGAGAGGAGGTCCTGGAGGTTGTGGTGGTGGACGCGATCCTGGATGAGGTTTTGGTCTCGGTGGAAACGTTCCAAATCTTTTTTCAATAGAAGAAATTCGTTGCTCTATTTGATCTAGTCTTTTTTCGATTGCTTTGATTCGTTCTAATAAATTTGGGTTTTCTATAGACATTTTTATTTTGATTTTAATTATTTAATTTGGATTATGTTATAAATTTCAAAATCTAATTTATTATTACAAATTAGATATTTAAATTTTATGCTATTTTGGAAAGTAAATTGGGTTAAAAACAGATTTCAATCCACATTTTTATAAGTATTAAGAGATCGAAACTAAAGTATAAGTATAGGTAAAAGTATAAATAGTTCAATTTCTTTTTTATATTTATGTCCATATTTTCTTTACATAAGGAAGTCAAAGCTAAAGTCCTATCAGAAGTTAAAAAAATCGATAAATACGATTTAAGAATTCTGTATTTGCTAAAGAATTTAGGTTCTCAGCGTTTCACAGATTTGATAGAATATGCTGGATTGAGCAGGTCTACGGTCTCAAAATATTTGAAAAATCACGAAAAGAAAAATATTGTTGAAAAGAAGTTATTTAAAAATCAAATAACCAATAGACAAGAGCAGCGTTATTTTATAACTGAATTAGGCATTGAAAAGTTAAACGAGGAGCATATTGATACATCGGAATCATTTTATTTTAATGAATTGAATAGTTATATTTCACAATTATCAGATTTAGTTAACTTTTACAAAGAAATTGGAGTAGCGGACTCGATAATATATCAAATCCTAAAAATGATTTCAAAAGTTGGAGAAAATTTTTTTATATTGGAGAAGGATAAAGATTTCTATTTAACACTGTTTTACATCTTTTTAAATTCGGTTTCTACAAGGGATTTTAAATTTGAGATAAATGAATTTTGTAAGCATTACGATGTAAAGAAATTAAGGATTGATTTCTATGTTGATAAGATAATGTCAAATGATTTGGGTTACTACATTTTTACTCGCGGAGACGATATTTTTTTCTTTCATGCTGACGATATAATTGGAACTACTACATTGCGCTTAATAAAGGATAGGTTAATCAAAGAAATAATATACATAAATTTAGATGGTTATCGAAAAATCTATGATCTTGACAAAATGGCAGAAAAAATAGCTGGAAATCTAATGAAGATGAATCTAATATGGGAAGCGGATGAAGATACTAAAATAGGTGGTATTAGAGAACCTTTTGAAATGCTAATTGAAAAAATGTTAATTAAAACGGCTTTGGATATGGGTTTTTCAAGACCGTTCTTAATGGATATAATTCTTCAATCTGAAAAGATGCGAAAGTCTAAGAGAGGTGTAAATTCCTTAATTAATATTATTGAAGGGTCTAAAAGATACGAAGACTTAAACTTGGTGTCTATTTCTGAATTTAAAAGTTTAGATATGGATGAAATTTTAGAGCAGATTCAAGGTTTTTGTCCCAATTGCGGAAAAACAATTTTAGAGAAAGATTTATCAACGTTTTGTTCCAAATGTGGCAAAGAATTTGAAAAAACAGAATTAATTAGAGATATCGACAAAGCAAATAAAGTGAGTATGCGGTTTAAGCAAATTAAACTTAAAGAAGAAGAAATCATAGAATGTTCTAACCCAAATTGTAATTACTATGTAAAACCTAGCTGGGATGTCTGCCCTGAATGCTCAACCCCTATTAGAAAGGAGTAACACTGAATTTTTTTCTATGTAAGCACTATTTTATAAAAAATCTGTAAGGAGTCGATTTTTTAATATAGCTCAAAATAAGATTAAATATCCCTAAAACACAAAAATCTTAGCTAACTTGGAATATGCTTGAAATTCAATTTTTTTTGGTGATATTAATAATATGTATTACTTTATGCTCAACTTTCGCTATAACTCACAGAGTAAAAGAATTTAAAATAAATGATTATCTTAAATTAAAGTTGGAACAGGGACGGACTAATATTTATGTTAAGAATAGATCGTTTAGACAGTGTATGTTTCTTCTATTAAATATTCCTGTTGATCGAGTTAGAGATTATGATATGATCGACTCGATTGATGAAGCCGCGGAAAAATTAGACCGGTCTATGGAAAGAGATCATAGAGTACGAAGTCAGATAACTCCCGAAGAAGAATTTATGGGTCATTGCTCTAATATACAAGCATGGGCAGATAACGAATACGATACAAGAATTTTGCATAGAAATCTAGCATTTCCTCTTTTAAAAAGGTTAGCTGATGTTGGAGACCCTATAGCTTTAAAGAAATTTAAAGAAGAGATAGCGATGCGATATGCGAGTGGTTACCCATCAGTTATGCAATTTTTAACGCACAATGGGTATTTAAATTATCTTAATCCTGATGAATTTGAAAGTATGCTTGATGACATTAATCTTCCTATTATAGAGGATTTAATTAAAACCCTAAAACCCTTATTGAATGATTTGCAAAATCCAAATAATATATCGCATATACAGTATGTAATTAATAGGTTATTGAGATTATTCAATTTCCAACATGGCTATTTGTTATTATCTCGAGTTGTAAAAGAGATTCCAGAAAAGTTACGGCAGATATTTGTAGAAGTTCTTTATAGCCGGTTTAGACATAGTAAAAGATTTCAAATGACTGAATTTATAAAAAAGGTTGTTAGTAATTTCGAAGATATTGACTTCAAGTATTTCACTTATGAAAAAAGAATAGTAGGTATCCAAATTAACCAAAATTTGAGCGTTAATAGAAAAAATATTAAAATAATTTCAGATTTAGAAGGGTTAAACAAAGAGAATTCGAATTTGGAAGAATTGGATTTAAGTATAAACGCGATCTCAAAAATTAATGGCATTGAAAACCTTTCAAAATTAACAAGCTTGAAATTAAATCGTAATCAAATTGATGAGATTAGCGGTTTAGAAAAAAACCTAAATTTAAAAGCTTTAGATTTAAGCAATAATAAAATCACCGAAATTAAGGGCTTAGAAAAGCTACTAAATTTAAAGAAATTGAACCTTAAAAATAACCAAATTTCGGAGATAAACAAACTTGATAAGCTGATTAATTTAGAATACCTTGACTTATCAGGAAATTCGGATATTAGTGAAATACCCGAGGTATTAAATGAACTACCAACCCTTAAAACTTTAAAATTAAAAGGATGCAACATAAGAAAATATCGCGATTCAACATCAAAATATTTTTGGATGGGTCAAAATTATCGATGTTATTCAAATTTTACTATTGAAGATGTTTCTCAATACGAGCAAACCCATACTAATAGAGCTATTTATGGAAACACACCATACAAACATTTCCTGATTTGGTTACTAAATACTAAATCAATAATGAAAAATCTTAACTTTTATTATAGAGATCTCAACAATTATGAAAAAAGTACAAACAAAAGTGCTATATGGAGTGGTAAACCTACAAGGACTTTTATAAAATGGCTATATGATCAGAAACAAACGAGAATTACCGCATTCAATTAAAAAAATATTCTTTATTTTTTGATTTAAGAAAAATCCAACATTTTCTCAATTGGATTTAAAGCTCGTTTAGCAATTTCAGATGGAACTATTACTTCAAATGTTGGATCATCTAAGTGTTCGAGAACATATTTTGTTAATTCAATTGTATTCTTCTTCATATTATAACAGATCATCTTGTCTTTAGCGAGATAAAACTTTTTATTTGGAAAATCTTGAGCCATTCTTTCTAACAATCCTAACTCTGTTCCGATAATAAATTGAGTTTCTTCTGAAGGACTTTTTTTAACCCTATTATACATTTGAGCTGTCGACCCTATAAAATCAGCTAGGTGACGAACTTCCCTTTCACATTCCGGGTGCACAAGAAATTTAGCGTTGGAAAGTTCTTGCTTTATTTTTTTAACATCTTCAACAGTTAATAAAGTATGAACGTAACAATGACCTTGCGGGGGGCATTTAATGCATTTTATATGCGATTTTTCTTCGGCATAATCCGCTAAATTTGCATCTGGTCCAAATAAAACCGCGTTTGTATTAAACTCTTTACTAATCTTTTCTACGATTTTAACTGCGTTTGACGATGTACAACATATATCGGATTCTGCCTTAGTTGCAGCTGTACTGTTTACATAAGTTACAACTGGAAGTCCTGGATTTTCTAATCTGAATTTTCTAACAATATTTTCGTCCAAAAAAGCAGCCATGGGACAACAAGCCTCTGAACTAGGCAATAAAACGCGTTTATCTTGGTTTAAAATCGATGCTGTTTCCGCCATAAAATCTACGCCTGCAAAAATAATATACTCCGTGTTAGTTTCTTTTGCAAGTCTAGATAACCCAAGCGAATCACCAAGATGATCGGCCACTTCCTGAATTTCGATAGGCTGGTAATAATGAGCAAGTAAAATTACATCGTTTTGCTTTTTCAATTTTAAAATATCTTCTTGTATTTGTTTTAGAGTCATCTTTTTTCTTTGATATTTTCTGGTATTTTAAAGAATTTTTTTTACCTAACAAAAATTGAAATATTTAATATAATTTAATTGAATTTATAATATTTTTAATGTTGGATATTATGAGTGAAATTCTACAATTTATCTATAAAGAAGAGTTTTGGTTCATTAGTGCGTTCATTAATACTTCTAAAATTAATGCTGAATTAAAAAGTAAAGAAATTGAGAATCTTATTAAAATTAAATTCCAAAGTTTAAAGGACGAGGATATATACAAAAAAGAACTTAAGGAAGATTTATTGGAACTAATTAGAAATATTTCTATTAAATGTACTTGGGTCACATGCTTATCTAATTTTCCATATAAGGACGAAAATTCTGAAAGAGACTATAATATGTTAGGATATTTCCAATTTGAAGTAGAATATTATAAAGATAATCCTTCTAAAAAAGAATCTCTAAAGCCAATGCTAATTCAGCAAGTACCACTTATTCTTTTAAAAACCTTAAAAGATTTTAATAATAGAGCTGAAAACACGGGATTACATTTTGATACAGAAAGCCCTATTTATATCTTTGCTATTTCCAATAAAATCAAACCCAGCAATATAATTTGGAATCCTGAAAATATTGAAAAATATAAGAAGATAATAGGGTATTGGACAGAAATATATTCTGGGCAGTGGGATGATTATTCGGATACTTTATTTGACAAACGAATCGAAAATAATTTATCTAACAGGCTCTCAGAACTACATTTTATACGAAGGAACTCTGGATTTGTTTATATGGCTGAAAAAAATTATGAAAAATTCTTTAAATCCTATATGAAACAATTTGTAATTGATCCTACTTCAAGAATAAGAGCAGTATTATTTTCGCTACGCTCGATAAATGAATCGCTAGATTTATTGTTTTTGAAAGCGCAAACGCAAAAGTTTCAAGATTTAAACACAATAGAGAAAAAAATTAGGAATTTAAGATTACTGAGGGGTATGATTCAAACGATTCTAAGCGCAATATATAACGAATTAGATTATAATAGAAGACAACACTATACCAGCGTGTTAAAACATCTGCTAAATGAATTCGAAGTAACTAATATTGTTGATCGCATTAATGTAAAATTTAATTCAATATACGATGTAATGGAAGATTTACATCGTAAAAAAAGCGAGGAAAATCAAGAAAGAACTGAGAGAGGCCTTAATTTATTAAACCTACTTTTTGGGGCGGGAATTTTGGCTGACCTAGCTGGAGTTGTTATGATTTGGTTAAATCTACAAGAAGGAAATTTTATTACTTCCGTGTTAAATGGGTCCATCGCTGCGATAATAATAGGGATACTAATTGCTACAATTGGCTATTATTTGTATATAAGACTACAAACAGAAAAATTAGAAGTTGAGAAAACTGTTGACGCCGTAATCGAAGATCGAGAAGGAAATGTTATCTTAATTAAGAGAAAGTATCCACCGTTCAAGAATTTTTATGCACTCCCCGGTGGATTTATCGAAAAAGGAGAAAAACCGATCGACGCCTTGGTAAGGGAAGTTAAGGAAGAAACTAATCTTAAAGTAGAAATTAAATATAAAATTGGTATTTATACTGAAAAAGGAAGGGATCCAAGAGGAATCATTCATTCAACAGCTTACAAATGTACTATTATTGGAGATATCTCCGAATTGAGAAGCGGAGACGACTCTAAAAAAGTAGAAATAATACCCAAAGAAAAATTGAAAGATATCGATTTAGCTTTCGATCATAAAAAAATTCTTGAAGACGCGAAGCTCTTCAAATAATCTTTTTTTATTTATTTATTTTTAATTACAATAAGCTTATTATTATTGCTTTAATTCTACATTTTCAAAAAGCAATATAATTATGAAGAGATAATGCCATTAATTATATCAAGCCCTAGAACGGGTAAAATACCCCAAATTCACGAATCAGTATTCATAGCACCAACTGCAGTCATTATTGGGAATGTTACGATTGGTGAAGGAAGTAATATCTGGTTTGGAGCAGTCCTCCGCGGAGATTGGGGTACAATTATTATTGGAAAAAATACAAGTATTCAAGAAAATGTTACTATTCACAACGAAGTAGGATCCACTGTAGAAATCGGCGATAATTGTATAGTTGGTCATCACGCTATGGTACATGGACCTTGCATAATAGGGAACGGTTGTTTGGTTGGAATAGGTGCTAATGTGCTACATCGATCTAAAATGGGGGACGGCTCGATCGTAGGCGCGGGAGCTGTTTTAGTTGGAAAGGAAATTCCCCCGAGAACTTTAGCTGTTGGAGTTCCCGCCCAAATTAAGAAACAGCTACCCCAAACTGGCAAAATGGAAGGGGTAAAAACTGCTGGCATCTATGCCGACAATGGTAAATTGTTTAAAGAATTTTTTAAAAAGAATTCTTAAAATATTAAACTCTAAAACTTTTTCTTTTTACATAATTCATTTAAATCATTTTTCTTTTAGTGTCTAATCCTACCTTGATATTGTATTATTTTAATCTTCTTCCTAATTAAAATTAGACTAGCTCTAAAATATTTATATACTTAGAAGAACTAAGATTTAATATAGGAATCTTTAATCATAAAAAAAAAATGAGTTTGATTTAAATGAATTTTATAAAAACTTTTATAATTTCTCTAGTAATCTATTTGGGATTGAATACAGTCTTTACGCTAATTGCGGTGTTTACAGTCTCTGGTTTCCCTACAACTGATACTATACTAATTATAACAATGATTTTCGCGCCAATTTTTACCTTCCCGGGAGCAGCTTGGGCCACAAATGGGATCGTACCATTATTAACTTCTACTGACTTTTTCACTGATTTTATGCTATTTCTAGGTTTAATAGTTCCTCCATTAGTTACAGTAATCGTCGCTTCATACTTAGGAGATAAAAACCAAACCGCTTTTGGAGCCTGGATGTTAACTGCCTTAATCACCTGTGTAGTATATGCTGTACTTTTAGGAGTAGGTCAATTGAGCTCTGCCTATTTAGAGAGTGATTGGTTTGCTAAAGTAGCGTCTTACGGCCAATTAGGTACGATTTTGGTTGTTTTTATAGCCGGAATTGCAAATGGTTTGTTCTATGGTTGTGTAGCCTACATAATCTCCAAAAAAGGTCTTTAGACTTGTATTAAAATTTAAATTTTTTTTTTTTCTCTTTTTCTTTTTCTTAACCTATTTTGAGCACATACAATTTTCGCTTTTGACGATATCTATTGTATTAAACATTAAATCTAAAAGATTAACTATAAGAAGCTTATTTTCTAAATTAGGTAACCCTAAAGTAGTTTTAATTACCTCCAAAGCCTCTAAAGTGCCTAGAATGCCTGGAGTAACGCCAATTACCGGTAAAGGACCTTCTGAAGAATCAGGCGTATCTGGTTGATTGAAAACGCATTCATAACAAGCAGTTTTTTTAGGGTCTATTGTAATTATTTGCCCGAAAAAATCTTTAATTCCGGCAATTATAGCTTTAATATTATATTCTATTGCAACTTTGTTGACTAAAAATTTAGTTTTAAAATTGTCGCTACAATCAACGATAAAATCTTTGTCTTTTGTATACTTTTTAATAGAATTTTCATCTATATAATCGTTAAATACTTTTATTTCTACTTCGGAATTAAGATTAGATAACCTCTCTTTTGCAGCATGCACTTTCCCCTTTCCAACTTGAGCTTCATTGTAAAGTATTTGTCGTTGAAGATTGGAAATTGATAAAGTGTCGTTGTCAATGATGGTCAATTCTTTTATTCCAGCAGCAACAATATAAAGAGCAAAAGGAGAACCTAAACCTCCCGCACCGATTTGTAATACTCTAACTTTCGACAATTTTTCCTGTCCAACTTCTCCAATAGAAGGGGATATTATCTGCCTTGAATATCTCTTTTTTTGACTTTCAGTAAGAATTTTTTTCACACCTCTAATATATTTTTAATAGTTTTGACACAATCCTCAACTTCAATAAGCAATAACCCCAAGTCAATGTCAAGTTCAAGCAATGCTGCAAAAATTATTTCAGAGCTAACTATAAAAATAATTAATTGATAATCGTTAAATTCTACCGTCAAATTAACGACTTTATCTTGTAACGTAGTTATCGCTGTTTCCATGGCTCCAAACATGGTTGCGGCCATCGCACCAAATTTACGCTCTTCAACATATCTAGGCAATCTGGAGATAATTGTTAAACCGTTTCTATTTACTATAGCAGTACCAATTATTCCATTTACTAATTCCAATTTATCTAGTTCCTTATTGACGCTTTCAGTTTTTAACGATTCCATCTTTTTATTGAGATTGTGTATTTTTTAATTCTCTTTATTTTTAATTATTCTTTTTAAATTTATTAATTTACGCACTCTCTTTATTTTTAATGATAACTATTAATAAATAAAAGATTGAATATATATTCAAGTCAATAATAAATCATAACCTAGTTGTAATTTAAAACATGGATTTAAAGAAAAAAAATGTAATTTGGTTTGTATTTTATATACTAAATTCAGTTTTATTGATAATTTGGGGGACCTTAATCTTCTGGTTGACAAAAAGCCACATCATATGGAATCCCTTAATGTTTTTATTATCATTTTTACCAATTCTTTTTCTAATAATAATTCCGCTATATTTCTTTATTAAATCTACCGTTAAATTAGCAAGGAATTTTAAAATACAAGAGAGACTTACAATTTCGAAGAAATATCTTATAGTTTCCTTCTTTATAGCATTTCTCGTTTGGTCTCTTTATATATTGGCATTCATTTTGTACTTTTTTCCAAATGCCCAATTATACAATTATGAAGATGGACCTTACTTGTTGTGGAACGACGATCCAAAAACAACGATGACAATTATCTGGCATACAAAAAATCCTACCGAATCAGTATTAGATTTTGGCGAATCTATTGGAGATATGGAAACATTTCGAATATCCGCCTTAGAAAAAAGACACATAGTAAAACTTAGGAATTTAAAACCTGGAACATTATATTATTATAAAATAACCGATTTTTCAGCTGTTATTTACAATTTTACCACCGCCCCTTCAGTTATAACTCCTTTTGAATTTACTACAATAGGTGACACGCATGCGGGTCTAGACCCAAGCGAATACGGGGCTGTTATTGATGCAATGGCGCCGTATCAATACGATTTTATTATACATGCTGGGGATCTTGGCCCTTTCGTGGGCGAAGAATTAGACGGATGGCACCCATTCTTTAATTACATGGAAAGACACGCTTCTACTAGACCATACATAGTTTCAATTGGAAACCATGAATACGGTGTTGATATATTTGCTCGGAATTTCAAATATTTTCTTCCATATAACTATGTTGAGGATTGGGGTCATTACTACAGTTTTGACTATTCAAACGCTCATTTTGTCATGATTGATGTTTATCAAAATCAACTTGATTGGGGTGGTTTTCTATTAGAAGCTCAAGAAGCGTGGCTTAGGAAAGATTTAGCGCTAAATAAAGACAAATGGCTTTTCGTTGTTCTTCACGCACCACCCTATAGTACTGGGGATTTTAACATGCATCAAAAGTTATCTGCCCAATTAACCCCAATTTTTTACGAAAACCAAGTAGATGTAGTATTATCGGGGCACGACCATCATTACGAAGCTTTTTGGACTAATCGCACTGAAAGCTGGGGAGGCACATACTTTTTTGTAACTGGTGGCGGTGGAGGAGACCTCGACGAATTTATTATGTATCGAGAGAAAGATCCCTGGAAAAACTTGTGGCATAATGCGTCCATTGAAGCTTATCAAAATGATTATATTACTCGCAATTATCAGATTTATGGAGAATTGACTCATCACTTTATGCACCTTGAATTAAACGGAAGTAATTTACACATTAAGGCAATAAGAAATAACGGCAGCTTAATCCAAGAATTCTTTATAACAAAATAAAATTTTAAAAACTAACTACAAGTTAAAAAAAAGAGATTAACTCCCAAAACTGAAAGGTTTTTTAAGCGTAGAAGCCTTTATTTTTGTTAAAAGCTTTATATCTGTTTCTCCAGGCTGGTTGTCTCAACTTAGCTGTTCTTCCAAATCCACAAGAAGCACAATACTTTTTACTTCTGTGGTAACTATGTTTTCCGCATCTTCTACACGTCTTATGACTTGCTGCTTTATTTTTTTTACCCTTACTCGGAGTTCCTTTACCCATTATTTCAACCTCTTCTCTTTTTAGATATCTTCTGCTTCCTTTCTATGCATCAATTTATCGTGTAAACCTTCCTCAACCGCATCCTTAGATTCCGTATCGGCAAAAATCAATTTCTTTCTATCCTGCCCAATGAAAATGATAGAAGCCCCTCTAATCATAACGGTCCCAATACTCTTGCTTCTTTTTCCACCCCGACCAAAATATATTTCTTTGGCGTCCTCTACGATCAAATTCATATAATTATCGAATTTCAAAAGTTTCCCCGTCAAATACGTATTCCAAATCTTTAATTTGATTCTAACTTTTGGTTTTAAAATTGCTTTACTTAAAGTTCTTGAGATTGTTTGTTGCGACATTTGAAAAACTCTGTAATTTCTTATAGAATATTCTATAAAATGTAGTTAAAATATAAATATTTTTTTATTCTCTAATAGATTTAATTTCACAATACTATTTAGATTTGTAATCAATTTCGTATGGAAGCAAACGATGAAAAAAATTGGGATTTTTGATAGTGGTGTGGAAACCCCAGAAGAAATAATTCTTGCCGCTGGATTTGTCTCTCATAGGCTTTTTGGCGATCCAACTATCGAACCAGATAAGGCCAACGAACATATCCCTCCAACTCATTGCGTTTGGACTCGAAACCTCTTAGAACAAGCAATAAAAGGCCTTGATAAAGACATTGTAGGGATAATTGCGACTCATGGTTGCGATCGAACCAATCGGGAGTTTGATATTTGGTTGAAGTGTATTAACCTTGATTTCATGTTTTTCTTGAATTCTCCCTTCAAACGCAACAAAATAGCTTTAAAATTTTTTATAGACGATATGAAAGAATTAATAACTCAATTAGAAGATAGTTTTAGCGTTAAAATTTCTTCTGAAAAAATCAAAGAAGCAATTAAATTGATGAACAAAGTTAGATCCTTGTTAATGGAGATTTCCGAATTTCGAAGTAAAATGATATTGAAAGGATTCGAATTTCACGCACTTGTCAAAGAAGTCCAACAAATAGATAAGAACGAGGCAGTAAAACTACTTGAAGCTAAATTGGAAGAGCTAAAAACCAAAAAACCCACGATAAATAAAAAATATAAAAAAATTCTGTTAGTAGGTTCAGATTTAGACGATACGGAATTCATTAAGTATATCGAAAATCTAGGTTTTCAAATAGTTATCGACGATTTAGGCATAGGTACAAAATATTTTTGGAATAAAGTTGACGAAACTAAGGAGCCGATCGAAGCCTTAGCTGAATATCATTTAGAAAAACCGATTCATTCGACTAAGTTTCCATCTTACGAGAGATTTGATGTCATTAAAAAATTGGCAGAAAATTATAAGGTGGATGGAATTATCAATATTGCTCATAAGTTTTGCGAACCAATCTTATTCGACCATCCTTATTTAAGCAAAAAATTTAAAGAATTAGCTATACCATATCTTTTTATTGAAACAGAATATAATAGAGAGTCTTATAAGCAGTTAGCAACAAGATTCGAAGCGTTTGGAGAGATAATTTAAAGGAGGGATTGAAAAAATGTCGAAAGAAAAGAAAAGTGGGATAATGTTAAACGCAACCAACAAGTTAAAAAATGAAATGGGAAGGCATTTTCTAGCAATTGAACAAGCGTATAGAGATGGAAAACCAACTGCTTGGGCAACTGCAGGAACTCCTGTTGAACTTTTATACGCTATGGATGTTCAAGCAATGATGCCTGAAAATTCAGCAACAATATCGGCAGCGCTTAAACAATCAAAAAATTTTATTGAAATCGCCGAAGATCAAGGATATTCCTACGACTTATGCTCTTATTTCAAAACGAGTGTTGGTGCCGTGTCAAGCAAGGCTGAAATGAGTGTTGGTGGAACTAGAAAACCAGCTTTTATGATGTCAAGCGATGTAATATGTGATACTCACGTTAATTGGTTTCAAGTACAAGCAGAAAGACTAAATGTACCTCACTTCACGCTAGATATACCTCACGTAGTGAGCAACACGAACAATCGTCAACGCGAGTATTTTAAAAAATATATCAAAGAACAGCTTTGGGAGCTATTAGATTTTATTACGGAAGTAACAGGTCACGAATATAACGAAGAAAAAGCAAGAGAGGTAGCCTCAAATTCCTATGAATTAGGAAAAATATGGCAAGATGTGTTTGAATTAAGAAAAAATGTTCCCAGTCCAATATCAACCAGAGATACTTTTGGTGGATTATTTCCATTATTCACAATGCCTGGACTTAAATCTCCGATTAAATTATACAAGAGAATGTACAAAGAAGCAAAAGCAAGGGTAGATGCGGGTGTAGGCGCGCTTGAAAACGAGGAATTTAGACTCATGTGGGAGGGTATCCCTTTTTGGTATAATCTAAAATTCTTTTCAAATCTGGAGCGCTGGAACGCTATGATAGTCTACGAACCTTATGTTTACGCGTTTAGTAAATATACAAATCCAAATATTACAAAAGACGATGTGTTAAATCATCCAGTAGAATCAATGGCTGAATTAGTTTTAAGTTTTTGGTATATATACGATCTCGAGACTCGTGTTAAAAAATTCAAAGAAACAATAAAAGAATGGAAAATTGATGGAGTTCTTTTACATAATAACATGTCTTGTAGACCAAATTCGTGTGGACAATATGATTTGAAGCGTAGTTTAATGGAAGATTTAGATATCCCAAGTTTAATAATAACCAGCGACATGAACGACCCAAGAAAGCTAAATGAGACTCAAGTGATTAATCAAATCGAGAGCTTTATCGAAATTCTGCGTCAAAGAAAAAAACAATAAACATATACAAAAAATAATTTACCGTCTTCTCTAAATCTAATATTTTCTTAATAGAAATAAGAGAAATTAGATATTACAGATACAGATAATATTATTAGTTTAATGATAAATGAATTAACCATTAATCAGTCATTAATTACTTTTTTTAGTGGATAAATTGATTAAAAAATCATTAAATTTGATGTAGAGAATATACAGTTATTTTACGTCAATATCTTTCAATAAAATCAATAAATATGAGATTTTCTCTAAGGAAATATGAAATAACTTTATGAATTTTCAATTGAATTGAGAAAAAAGTAAAACATATAAGTAAAGAATTCTTTATTAAATAGTAGGAATTAATAGGTTATCAACCATGATTGTTGGAACATCCATTATTAGTGAGAAGGGTCAAGTTACTATCCCTAAGGAGATTAGAGATAAGTTGGGTATTGTTCAAGGAGATAGGTTAGTCTTTGATTTAAAGGGTAATGAGATTATTATCAAAAAAACAGGAACAAATAATGTATCAAAAATATTAAAAAAACAAAAGCCATGGAAAATTAGTAGCGTTGAATTTCAAAGAAAGTTGCGTGATGAGTGGGAATGAAAATTGGATTGGATACAAATATCTTCCTTAACGTTAAGAATAAAGAAGAACCTTTTTATCAATATTCTGAAGCTATATTAAACGCAATTGATGAAGGGGAGTTGAAAGCGGTTATTTCTATTATATCTATTGCTGAATTATGTGTTGGATATTATAGTAAAAATGAATTAATTGACAAGGATGAATTCATAGCAGGATTATATTCAAATAAGAACTATAATATGATTGAAATGAATTTAAAAGTGGCGGATAAAGCTGGAGAGATTAAAAATAAGAGCAATCTAAAACTACCAGATTCCATTATAACTGCAAGTATATTACTAGAAGGTGCTTCTTGTTTAATAACAAATGATGGAGGGTTTGAAAATGCAAAAGATTTTATTTCTGTATTTACATCTAAAGAATTTTACGAGAATTATCTTCAAAAAGAAGGATAATTGAAGAAGCCTGCATCCTCCCATCACAATTTTAGTAATTTTTGCTCTGTTTTTACCAAAAACGCGAGTTTCTATTTACTCACTTTGAAACATCTAATCGATATAAAATATTATACAATAAAATTTAAAGGTTGATTAATTCATTTAGAATTAATCTTTAAAATAGTCTTTTAAGCTTTTTATAAAGAGATAAATGTATTTTTATGTTATTTAATAATATTTCGAGTGTTTTGAAATGCCAATAATTGGGATTGATTACGAGAAATGTATTAGTTGTGAGATTTGTATAAGTGCTTGTCCGTCCCTAGAAGTATATTCCAAAAGCAATAAAGCAGATAATAAGATCATATTTACATTATAAATAATCAAATTAAATCTTATTTTAGAATTAGAAATTAAAATTATGAAAAAATCGACATATTAAATTTTAATTTTAAATGTACTAATTTCAAATTTATCCATTTCGAATGTAAGATAACCAGTTTTTTCATTCCAGTCAAAATTACGCTCTATTTTTCTTTCAAGCAAATCAACGGCTCTAATCTCAAAAAAATTTTCTGAAAATTTGGAATTGAACTTAATTTTAGCTGTTGTAGGAATACCTGAACCTTCAATAAACCTTACTATAATTGTTTCAGTATTCTCCCATTCATTCATCTTTAAAGTTTCTAAATAAACATTTGGAGTCAAAATTTCCAGAAATGGATTTTTTAATTCTTTTAATCCTCCTTTAGTCGGAATGATAATGATTGGCTTATTAAATTCTTCTGCCTTCCTTTTTACAATTACATTAGGAGAGCCATCTGAGTTCAATAATGCCCCTCCCTCGTGAGGTAATAGGGCATAACGACATTTAAATGGCCCCAATCCACTATATTCAGGGACTTCATGTCCAAATCTTTGTATATTCTCCCGTCTTTCTTGATTAACCCATGCTTCTGGTGCCGTAAAAGGATATCGACAAACACGAAGCATTGTTAATCTCATATCTCCTCCATTAACATCAAAAGCATATTTTCCTTCATTTAACAAAGCTAAACCCCACTTTCTGTCAGGAGTACTCAAATCAAAATAATTATGACAAATTTTTTCATAACGTGCTTTGTCACAAGGAACTTTTGGATTGGTTTCAGACTGAATAGCACAATAAGCCCCATCTGATACGACTCTCTCTGCGTGAGTTCGAGTGCTATATAAAACTTTAAGCATGATATCTTTTTGTTTCCAATTAGTGAGATATTCAAGGAATATTTCAGGGCAGTTATTAAATAGTGCAATTTTTTGTATAACATCATTGGTTCCTAATGTTCGCTTTATTTCTAATGAAACAAAAATAGGGCCGATTTCAGTAACTTTTATTTTTACATTTTGGTTATTTGAAAGTTCTATTGGATGATTCCAATATTCACGTGTTAGATTCCAAGCATGTAATTCTTTAGTGACATTATCAAGAAAACCGAATGTTAAATTAGAAGAATATCCTATTAGAAGATTGTCTCCTCCATTTATATTTTCAGCAATCAATTCAAGAATAGCACCTGTATTAGAATCAAGTTTAATTTTGATTATACCATTTGATATGAAATCCTCTGAAGCAATAAGAATTGATTTCGTTTGTATTTTTTGATTTTCAGTCTCATTTAAAATTGTCATTCTTGCCTTAATTAAACTTAAAGGCTTCATCTTAATTATTGCCCACCATCCTGCTGGTGTGCGATCTATCGTATCTTCTGGTTCTGCAGCTATAGGCTGACAGATGAACAACTTTTTTTCAGATGTAAATAATTCAAGTTTTGCATAATTAGGTTTTTCGTTTTTATCTAATTTTTGTATGTTATTAAAAATGCTAACAGGGATAAAGACTCTGGATGTTCTTTCCCAACTTAAAGGATTAAAAAGATAAATCTCCGCGGAATTATTTGTTTCTTCAGCTTTTTCTACAGTTGTTAGCGCCAATCCAACATCTTTTATAATTTTTTCAATAATTTGATCTTGTTTGCTCCAATCATCCCAACAGTCATCGTATACTTCAGGAATAGAACTTCCTGGTAAAACATCATGGAATTGATTCTTTAGAGTAATTTTCCATAATAATTCCAATTTATCTTGAGGGTATTGATAAGATGGTTTTATTAGTTTTGTTATAAGAGCAAGAATTTCTAATGAAATAATTATATTTTCAAATTTTCGATTATATCGTTTTACTTCAGCATGGTTCGAAAAACACCCTCTATGGTTTTCTAGATAAAGCTCATCATTCCATACAGGAAACCGTTCTGCATATTTCTCAAGTTTTTTATAATATGTTTCTACTCGGCTCCACTTGAACATCTTGTATTTTACTAATTCATTTACTAAAGCTACTTCTTTATGTGTGGGTCCATGTCCTCCATCACCTTTACCAAAAAAGCAACCTGCATGGATGCAAATCTCCGTTTTAACATGTTCATTTAATTTAGAATAATCCAGAGTATAATCCCAAATTTTTTTTCCATTTTTTTTTAGTAAATGTCTTCCAACTTCATATTTGTCCCATTTTTCGAATACTTGCATACCTTCTGGAAAATGAGTTGTTAGTATTTGACTCCCATCAGCTCCTTGCCACCAAAAATGAACAAATGGAAAAGTTGTTTCTAAATTCCATGTAAGTTTATTTGTCCAGAAGTATTTTGCTCCTGATTTTACTAAAATCTGGGGTAAACCATAATTATATCCAAATGAATCTAAGAACCACTCTACTATTGGAAGAATGCCAAAATTATCTCGATAAAAACGCATGCCGTAGAGCCTTTGTCTTATAAATGCCTCTCCTGAAGGCATCATGCTATCTGGTTCGACATATGATCCCCCTATAAGTTCAATGCTACCGTTTTCTACGGCGTCTTGAATGTGCTTAAACAAATTAGGATCATCTTCTTTAATCCATTCCAAGAGTATTGGTTCACTTAATGCAAAACAAAAGGAATTCGGGAACATTTTTGCATGGAGTATTGCTTTTCTAAATGTAACTTGTGCTTTCTTTCTTGTTTGTTCAAATCTCCACATCCAAGCAATATCAATATGTGACTGCCCTATCATATGAATTTGCAATTTCTCTGGATCTATAGTCTTAGAAATTATGTTTATCCAACGTTTTAATCTTCTTTTGATATTTATTTTTCCTCCTAACCACTTCTCTTTAGCAATTTCATTATCTTGATCAGATTCTTCAAAAGAGAAAGTATCTAATCTTCTATTTCCAGAATATCTTCCAATTTTTTCTGTTAATTCATTAACCATTAATTCATAATATTTAAAAATATTAAAAAAATTTAATTTAAAAGTAAGATCAATAATAAATCGTTATAATTAATCCTTTAGTATATTTTCATTTAATTATTTGAGAAAATGCTATATTTTTAACAATCTAAAAACGATTCATAGCAAAATAAATAAATTAGTCATAGTGATATGGATTATGGTTCAGGTCCAAAATGTTTAAGCATTACAAGATTCTCAAAATTGCTAGTATTTGATATTAAAACTCCCTCACGGGCTCTATTCACGGTAACAAAAAGTTCGTCGTTAGTCATTTCACCAAATTTAATATTTGTTGGGGTTTCAATATCTAAAGCCCCAAATTTTCCTACTCCTTGAATAACTATTACACCATAAGCACTATCTTCTTTTATTGTTACCGACTTTTTCGGATAAATAATCAATTTTTTTGCAGAGAAATCTTTAGATTTATAAATAATATTATATTCTTCATACCCCATTTCCTTCATTTCTTCAATAGGCATAATTGGTTTAGGTTTTAAAAATCTTTTTTTATAAAATTCAGTATCCAAATTGGTGTCCCAATCAATTAGATCAACAATATAATCCAAATTGTTTTTAAAAATTGCAGGAACATCTTTCACAAGCATACTCCATGGAATACTTATATTAATTGATAATGATTGAAATATAGCAGATACATCAGATGCTCTCTGGATTTCATATGTTAATAATGAACCAGGTGCATGGAGAACTTTTGAAGGAACATCCCACCCTGTATCTAATTTAAGTTTATATGCCTTTGAAAAATTTAAAATTTCGTTATCACCTTTCTTCCATTTTAATAAACAATTTTTTATATCTTCTTTGGTAATCCCAGAATTAAGACCAAAAAATGTATAAGGAAAATTTCCATAGTGATTATTTAATTGTTCAGGAAAGAAATATGCCTCTGGCTTTCCTTTTTTCCCTGTCTTGGATGCTTCCTCATCATCTTGGTGTAGATGAAAGGGAATTGGTTCAAGGTTATCAAAAAACTTTGCGAACAAGTTCCATCCTCCATATCTTCTTATTATTTTACTTCCAAGTATCTCTTCTCCCATTAATTTTATAGAATCTTTCAGAGATATTTTTTCCTTTTTAGCACCATTTTCTATATAAATCAAACTCAAGCCTTCATTATTTAATGCTTCAGGTCCATTATCGGCTTTTATTGTTGATGCAAACCATCGCTCCGTTATGCCTCCTCTATGTAATCCAAATGTGTAATAATCATTAGGATACAATTTTAAACGTTTTCCAGGAATACTAAATTTTCGTGGAATCCAATTAGGAAACAAGCGAAAAACGCCTCTATTTTTCTCTAACGCACCTTTCAATAAATAAGAACCATTCTTCATATGATTACCTAGATTTTTTATTTTATTCTTGCTAGATTTTATTAGCAACTTAATCTTTTATTTTTATGATGTGTTCCAAAACAAGCATATTAAGACAAATCTCGTGGAAAATATATTTTCTGTCATTAAAAAACTTATTGATTTCCAAAGTAAGCGAAATTTCGACTACTGGACGCTCATAATCTTTTATTTTTTTACCGTTCTAGACTACTCATATGTTTTATAAGAAATTCTTAGTGAATTGGATATTTCTCCTCAAATACGTCATAAGATATCATAAAAGATAATTGACATATCATCTGGTAATGGAGCAACTCTTGAAATAATCGCGATGCGGTGGTCTCACATAGAAGACTAAATCAAATTTTATCAGATAATAGTACTCAATTTCGCAACTTACACGGTACATTAGGAACGAAATATTCAAGACTCCTTGACTCGTTAGATATTAAGCCCATATTTGCACGGCTCGATCATCCTGAAACCAAGGGAAAAATTGAAAGATGGGTTCGAACGGTAAATGCAATGTTCTTACTTGAAGTGAGGAATCACATCAAGGCAACTCCTAAATTCTCATTAATAGACCTTAATCAAGAATTTAAGAAATAGGTATAGTGGTATAATATGGAAAAACCACATCGCGCTCTACTCGAGAATGCCACGACTGGGAGAATCTTTCACGAATCTAAATAATGTGTGTTCAGACCTTTAAAGGTGAAAGTAGATTAGAATAAATGGTAAATGGAGAAGAAGCCATTTCTATGTTTAAATCCTTCTCAGATAAACCGAATATAATTTTGATGGATAACCAGATGCCTATTAAATCCGGAATTGAAACCTCTAAAGAAATTTTACTAATTGATAAGAACATAAAAATCATATTTTTAGGCGCAGATATCAATATTAAAGAAGTAACGCTTTCTATTGGAGCGTTTAGCTTTTGGGAAAAACCCTTTTTGATAGCTTCCTTAATAGATGATATTAAAAAAGCTTTTGAAAGCTATAATTCCTTGTGATCTAATTAATCTAATTGGAAATTTTTATACAAGAGTTCGGAGTCAGGATTAAGTATTGGTCTCCAAGACGGGCCATAGAGCCACCATTTTCTCTTAAAAAAGATTTCAAATCTTCAATCCCTCTTTTTAGTTGAGTGACGTCAATATTTTGAAGAATATCTTTCGCGTTTAATATTAGAATTCTTTTACCGAGAAGTTCCTTTTTAATTGCTTCGACTTGCTCAAGAGAAGAGAAATCGTACTTTTTAATGACAAAACTTTGTTTAAACGTAGAAAACTCTCGGGAAAACCCCATGGTTTCTTCTGGGGAGCTTAAAAGTTCATTTTCTTCCATTTTCTTCCAAAATTTACCCAATTTTTTAACCACGACCAATTTTTTTTTAAATCATTTTTATGTTGGAAGTATAATATGAATAAGTTCACTTTAAACATTATAACATTCAGATATTATACTATTTTGATCATTATTTTTTTAAAATATTCAGATTTTTTTGTCTAGTAGTAATAAAAGTTTTTAATACATTTGATCATATTATTTGTTATAATAATTAAAAAAAAACCGAGATCAAAATGAGTGAAAATAAAGTAATTGTTGCAAATAAGGGTATGGTTCGGGCAGATTTTGACTTCTGGGTCGGTCTATATATGGATAAATTTTACGATAATTTTGAAAAAAAGAAAATAATTGGCAATAAATGCCAAAAATGCGGTGATGTTTTTGTTCCTCCCAGAAAGATATGTGGAAAATGTAACGTAGTAATTCCACTAGAAGAGAATTGGGTTGATTTGCCTGATACGGGTATCTTAAAGAATTATACCATCACGCCATATAGAGTTAACGATAGAACTTCAAGAAAAGCTAAACCTCAAGTTCTTGGCATGGTACAAATTGATGGGAGCAATACAGCTATAATTTATCGATTGTTAAATATAAAACCAGAGGAAGTTAAAACTGGGATGAAGGTTAAAATAGAATGGAGCGAAAAACCGAAAGGAGACCCTTCAGATATTAAGGGTTTCGTTAAAATTTGAGAGGTGAGATGATAAGTGGAAAAAGTAGGAATTGTTGGTTATAACCAAGTAAAATTATATTCAGATGCGAATTATGGACGTTATGAGATGATTTTTGAAGCTGTAAGAGGTGCAATCGATATGGCAGGTTTGAAAAAAAAAGATATTTCTACCGTTATATCATGCACAAATGACTATTACGATGGTCGTACTATTTCAAATTGCTTTACTGTTGAAGTTGGTGGTGGTTATATGGCGGATGAGAGTAAAGTGGAGATGGATGGAGCCCATGGTGTTTTATATGGTTTAATGCGAATATTATCAGGTAATCATAAATTAGCTGTGGTGTGGGGAGGAAGTATGGCTTCATGCTTTCCATATCATTCAGCTCGGTTATTTGAAACTGATCCAACATGGGAAAGACCACTTGCTTATGTAAATGATATAACTTCAGCTGGTTTTCAGATGAGAGCATATATGGAAAAATTTGGGGTCAGTGCTGAGGATATTGCTAAAGTTGCTGTAAAAAATAGAAGGAATGCTGCAAAAAACCCTTTAGCATTAGCAGAAGCTCAAAATACGAACATAACTGTTAAAGATGTTTTAGAATCAGATGTATATTCAGATCCCGTTACCGAATTAATGGTGGCTCAACCGTGCGATGGTGTAGCTGCCTTGTTATTAGCACCTGAAAAACAAGCTTTAAAGATTACTGATAATCCCGTTTGGATTACTGGTGTGGGATATTCTCAAGAGCCATATTATCTTGGAGACCGTAATTTATTTGAATGTAATTCAATGGAATTGGCTGGTAAGACGGCATTTGAGAGCGCTGGTATTAAGGATCCAAGAAGCGAAATTGATGTAGCAGAATTATTTGAAGCCTATGCTCATGAGGAATTAATATTTACTGAAGCTTTAGGGTTAGCTAAGAAAGGCGAGGGGGCAAGTGTTAATTCTGAGATTAATGGAGAAATTTCAATTAATCCTTCTGGTGGTGCTATTGGTGGTAATCCGCCTTGCGCAACAGGTTTAATACGCATAATTGAAGCTGCTAAACAGTTGAGAGGAGAAGCAAATGGATATCAAGTTAAAAACGCTAAAAAAGCAATTGCTTCTGGGCAAATTGGTATGTGTGCCCAAAATAATATTGTATTTATATTGGAGGGAGGTAATTAAAAATGGGAAGACAAGTTGCAATTGCATCAGCAGGGTTTAGTGAACATGCTTCCAAACGTTCTGATGTAAGCATGGCTGAATTGGTAAGTGAAGCAGTTGAAGATTGCCTAAAGAATGCACCTAGTATTGGAATTGAAGATATTGATGCATTTGTAAATGGTAATATGCCTGCCTTTGAAGGGTCAAATTTACCTGAATTATGGATGACGGATTGGATGGGTGCGAGGAATAAACCCTTACTAAGAGTAACAACTGGTGGTACGACGGGAGGAACTGTAGCAATTGCGGGTTATTACACTGTTAAAGCAGGGTTACCGAATGTTGATACGGTTTTAGCAGTAGCATTTGAACAGCAATCTATAGGTGATACGAGTGTTGGTCTTGCCAGTGTAGCTTATGGCGAAATCTCTATTTTAAATACATTGGGTATACCTTATGACCAATTATCGCGTCTCTTATCTGCAGGAGCAGCTATTGGTGTAGCCGCGTATCAAGCTACTAATTATATGCGCAAAACTCATACTACAGAAGAAGATTTAGCAAGGGTTGTTGTACAAAATAGACATAATGCCGCAAAAACTTGGTGGTCTCATTTAAAGATGCCAAATTTGACAATTGAAGAAGTAATAGATACTCCTTATATCTCTTTCCCATTAAGATATGGTATGGTTTGCCCTGCTTCGGATGGAGCCTGTGCCATGCTTTTTACGACTGAAGAAAAAGCTAAAGATATATGCGACATTCCTGTTTATGTTAATGGTGTTGCTAGTGTGGCTAATGAAAGTGCTGTTCTTGGCTATGATGGAAGTGGTACGGGGCAGATAGATCCCTCAGATCAATTAGGTGCTATGAAATCTTCTGATTTAGCTTATAGTCAAGCAGGAATTTCATTTCCAAGAAAAGAAATAGATTACGCCGAAGTTTATTCTCCTTTTCCAAATCAAGAACTTATGTGGGTTGAAAAGTTAGGTTTATTTGAAGAAACAACTGCACCTAAAATGTATGAAAGTGGATTAACTGCTCTAAATGGGGAGTTACCAATTAACTGTTCTGGCGGTGTCAATTCTACAAATGCCATTGGAGCTTCTGCTATGGAAAGACCAGCTGAAGCAGCTCTCCAGATAATGGGAAAAGCGAGTAACCAAGTTCCAAAAACGGTACATACTTCTATAGGGCATGGTTGGGGTGGTTCACTTAATTTATGTACAATGATGGTAATGTCAGATGAACCACAAAGAAAATGGAGGTGAATTAAATGTCAAAATTAACACAAAGAAAATCTCTGGATTATGTTAAAAAGGGTTATGTGAGAACACGAACAATGCCAGCTAATTGGTATTTAGCTAGTTATAAGTATAAATATAATATTTCTCATATGAAACCTTTTTTAAACAAATTAAAAGAGAAAAAATTAATAGGAAATGAATGTTCGGGATGCAATAGGGTCTTTTTTCCTCCTAGACTAGTATGTGGTAAATGTTTTGTTAAACCTGATGGATGGACTGATTTACGGGAAACTGGTAGAGTTGCCACTTTTGCTATAGTCTATCTTAAAGACCCAGAAACAGGAGAAGTTCAAGAAAAACCGACGGTTCTAGTCCATCAAGATGGTGCAGATACAGCAATTATAGCTCAATTAAATCCTGAAGTTGATTTTAAAGATACTTATGTTGGAATGCCAGTTAAGGTTCATTGGATTGAAAACCCTACCGGTGGTTTAATGGACATTGAATATTATGATGTCTTAGAAGATGATGCAAAGGATATTGAAATAAAAAAAGAATAATTTAAATTCTTACTCAATTTTATTTTTTATTTTTTATTAAAAATTATACCTTCTAAAGGAGTTAATTTAATATTTCCATTATACGCTTCAGTATCTAAAGCTTTTCTATTCGATAAAGTTGAGAATAAAAGTTCTGGTTTTTCTATAGGAGTTTGTATTAATAATTCTTTCTTTGTAAAATTTAAATATATAAAGATTTTTTGAGCTTTATACCTTCTAATATAAGAAATATAATTCTTCTCCAATTTCTCATGTTTAATAAGCTGCAATTCACCTTCTTGTAATGCTATATTTTCTTTTCTAACGCTTAATAGTCTTTTATAGCAGTTTAACAATGAAGCAGGATTCTTTTGTTCTTTTTCAACATTAATTTTCTCGAAAGTATCTGAAACTTTTAACCAAGGTTCGATTTCGATATTAGATGAGAATCCTGCATTTTTCTCATTATTCCACTGCATTGGAGTTCTACAGCGATCTCGAGTTAAAGAAAAACCAATTAACCTACTTAATTGCGGCATTGGAAACCATGAAAATTTACGTCCAATTGGATCCTCACTAGTTTTTAGCTTGAATCTAACATTGGGCATCCCAATCTCTTCCCCATAATAAATAAATGGAACGCCTCTTAAAGTTAATTGCATAGTTGCAAGAATTTTAGCTTTAAGAAAATTGTTTTTTAAAAGAGATATGTAACGATCTATATCATGGTTTCCATAAACAAAAGTAGGTGTAAATGGAAATGGCAATGCTTTTTCAATCCTTGAAATTAAGCTTATGTATTTTTTTGAGTCAAACGGTGTTGAAACAAACTCGAATAAAAAACACATGTGCAATCCATTGTTATTAGGTCCATAATACTTTTTAATCTCTTCAATGGAGCCACAAACCTCACCTACAAGAAATCTTTCAGGTTCATACTCGTCCATTACTTCTCTTAATTCCAGAGCAAAATCAAAGGTTTCAGGTAGGTTTAAATCGTATTTGTGCTTATGAAAAAGCGTATCCACTTTTTTGTCTGAAGGAATGATTGTCCAACTAAATTTATCATTTGTCAATTGTTCATCTTCATAAATTGCATGAAGAATATCTAATCGGAATCCATCAACTCCTTTATCTAACCAAAAACGCATTGTATTAAACATTTCCTCCTTTACTTCAGAATTACGATAATTTAAATCAATCATGCTCGGCAAAAAATGGAAATAAACCCATTGATCAGTGTTTTCGTAATATAACCAAGCACAACCTCCAGTCATTGTGGTCCAATTGTTTGGTGGCTTCTTACCACCAGATTTTTTGCCATCACGCCATATGTACCAATTACGCTTTGGATTGTCCCTACTTGAAGCAGATTCAATGAACCATGGATGATCAATAGATGTATGATTAAGAACGAAATCCAAAACCATTTTCATGTTTCTATCGTGCATTTCCTTTAGGAGTTGATTAAAATCTTTTAATGTCCCATATTCCGGTGCGATACCACGAAAATCTCTAACGTCATAACCGTGATCTTGTTGAGGGGAATCAAAAAAGGGGCTAAACCATATGGTTTCTACGCCTAACTCTTCTAAATAATCTAATTTTGAAATTATCCCCTGTAAATCTCCAATACCATTACCAGTACTATCTTTAAATGATCGAGGGTAGATTTGATATACTGTAGTTTTTTGCCACCATTTATACTTCCATTCAGACATATTAAAATCAAATTGTAAAATCATTTATACTTTTTTTAATTTGATTGTTTCATACAATATTTAAGCAAAAGTATAAATTTCTTTATTACACAAAATTTAAAATATGGAATCAAAAACAAACAATTTGTTGGATCTGATTAAGTCGCGAAAATCCGTCAGAAATTTTATTTATAAGAAAATTGATAACGCCACGATAAGAGAGATATTAGATTGCGGTCGATGGGCGCCTTCTGGTCAAAATTGCCAGCCTTGGAAAGTTTGTATTGTCTCACATCCCACTGTTAAGCGTATGATTGCAGAACAATCGAAGTACGGGGGAATTATTGAAAGCGCTTATCTTAATTTCGTTGTCTTCTTAGACTTAGAAAGAGGTTACGATCGGGTAAAGGATGTTTTAGCGATGGGAGCTTTTATTCAAAACATGCTTTTATGTGTCCATGCAAAGGGATTAGGAGCGGTTTGGATCGGCGAAATCTTAAAAAATAAGGAAAAAATTAATGAAATCTTCAAACTATCGACTGAGAAATACGAATTAATGGGCGTAATTACTGTGGGACTAATTGACGACGCTTTAGAAAAAAGCAAAGACGGAAGGGAAAGAAGAGCGATAGATGAATTTATAGATTGGTTTTAATAAAATTTCGTTAAAAAATAAAAAATTGTTATTCTTCATTATTCTTTCTTTTTTTTCATTTCTAAGCGTCTTAGGTTATTTTTAATTTACCTTCTCAGAAGCGATTAAAATTTATATCCGATCGTATTTCTGTTGCCATCCATACTTAACTCTGGATAATAGCCATAACCCTATGGCTTCTATCCCGTCAACTTCAAGAGTATTCGGGAATGCTTTCTTTAAACTCTCGCGGTTATACTTACTCTACTTAACTGCTTCTCTCGGCACGAAAATCTCTATTTGCCCCCCTAATTATGATAATCTCGAGTTCTTGAGGGATAACATTGAGCGGAAGTGAGCGTGGAGTCGCACCACATTCTTTGTGCGTCATCGAGGTTTGTAAATATAATAGAAAAGATAATACTAAATAATATAAATAAGTAGAGAGTAAGAATTTATTAGGGTTTTTAAAAAGCAGGAAAAATAAAAATAACCCTCTACTTATAACTTATATATATAACCAGAAAAGAAAAATTCGCGATATTATAGGCCCGAGAAAGTAATGAAGATCAACCCAAAATTGGTAGGTAAATCCAAGGTATAACAGTGCGTAAAGGGATGCAAATACAAAACCAAAAATCACATCGCTTGGAAAATGGACTCCTAAAATCAGGCGCGAAAATGCCATCACTACGTCTAATCCTAAAAATATCAAAAAAATGATCCAACTATTAAAATAAAAAGCAAAAACAATTCCAAATAGAAGGAAGAACGTAACGTGACCGCTTGGAAAAGATTTTGCTTCTGATTCTGACATAAGATATGGGATCCTAATAAAATCGTCGTGTTGCTCGACACCTTCTGTCTTAAGCTTGATATAAGGTCTATTTCTTCTCACAATTCCATAGCGAATAAGAACATGTATGATGACAGATTGATCAAACGCTCCTGTGAACAGGACTAAGAGATAATAATCTTTTGTGAAGTAGCCATAAATGTACCAGATTAACCATACCAAACCCCAAAAGTATAAGCTTCCAAAAAAGCTAAAAACTTTAGCAAATTGTTTTGTTCGCTTAGAAAAATCACTCTTATATAAATTAAGGAACGCTTGGTGGTCCCATTTTTCAATTTTTTCTCTATATTCCGAAAACGACGACATAACCCTATTAAAATAGTAGATTGGGAATAATCATCAATCTACATATTAAAACTTTTTCATACACATCATAAGTTTGATACTTTTAATCATCTTGAAAAGAGTTATAAAAATCGAATAATTTTTTTTATTCTACTAAGTTTTTTCAACAAACGATTATTGTTTTATAACAAATGACTATTGTCAGATCTACATAGATTTATAAATGATTATTTCTTTATATTATTTAAAATTAAAAATTATTAATTTAAAATAGAATTAAACAAAATTTAAAGTGGAGTGAGCAAAAAATATGAATGAACATAAATATAACGGTTTTTCAGAGGAGCATCTTCGTCGTATAGCCCTCCGAAAAGTGAATTTTAAAATGTCAGTAAAAATACACATAAGCGTATACATTACAGTTTGTATTTTCCTTAGCGTTATAAACTTGGTTTTTACGCCAACGTTTTGGTGGGTGTTATTTCCTATCTTTGGATGGATTATTGGCGTTGCTGAGCACATCACATCTTATATAGTATATGCAAGAGGAGTATATCCGTCGGCAAAGAGAGGCGCAATTTTTCATTCAGTAGCATACATATTCGTAATATTGTTTTTATTTGTAATTAATTATTTCAATACGCCTCTTTATTATTGGGCAATTTTTCCGGCATTTCTCTGGGGTACAGGATTAATAATTCACTTAGTTACATATTACGTCTACCATCGTCCTTCGACTGATGAACAAGGTGTATTGAAGTCAAGAAGGGAACGTGCCGTTGAAAAAGAAATGGAAAAAATGCAAAATCGATTAAAAAAGGAATAATTGAGGAGCTAAATTAAAATGTGGCTGGGAAAATTCTTAGATCTGGAAGACGATATTGAATTGTTGAGATCTAAAATCAAACAAGAAATTTTTAAAAAAATTACAAAAAATAAGCTAACTCCTCTCGAATTCACTATAATCGAAGTAATTTTCAATAGTAACGCCCTCTCAGGCTACGATATTATCCAAACTTTGAATAAACACTTTGCTGGGACATGGAAAGCTAAGTCTGGTACGGTCTACCCAATTTTGTCCAAGCTGGAGCGAAATGGCTTCTTAAAATCTAAAATGGTTAAAAGTCCAATTGGACCGATCCGAAAGGTGTATACATTAACTGACGCTGGTGAAGAAATATTAAAACTGAAGGTGAATAAGAATTTTGCAGAACAGCTTAAGTTTTTAGAGAACTTTATCATAGAATTATCTTCCATATATGTGAAATCACATACTAAACAAGTAAGGAAAGAAATCATCGATGAAGTGCTAACAACCTTAAACGAGTCTTTCGAAAGGATAAAAGAAAGTATTCCTTCAACTCTAAGGTTTAAGGCAAAATGCACAAGTTGCGGTATTGAAATCGGTAGGAAAGTGGCTTACTGCCCGTTCTGTGGAACTCAATTAGCTCCTGATGAAGAAAGTGAAGTAGAAAACTCAAATGTACAAGAATAAAATCGCTTTTTATGTCGTTTCAATTAACTTCAAAATTTATTTTTTTTTCAAGAAATTCTTTTAATCTTCTCTAGAAGATATATTTCCTATCTATGTAGTTTCAACATAATCTATGTAGAATCAACAAATTTTTAAATAATTAAAATTATTAAATAATCAGCAAATCATAAGTTATTCATCATAAAAAAATACAGAAATCATATAAAGATAATAAATAAAATTAAAATTACTTGGGACGAATAATCGTGAATGAGTTTAATGAAAATGGTTTTTCAGAAGAAAATCTACGCCGTATAGCCGCTTTGAAAATAAAGTTTCGACTTTCAGTTAAAATTCATTTAACCGCTTATATATTAACGATAGTATTATTAATTTCAATAAATGCGCTATTTACTCCATTCTTTTTGTGGGTTATTTTTCCGATTTTTGGTTGGTTGATAGGGTTGATGATTCATTTGACCGCATATATAGTTTATGCGAGAGGTGTTTACCCCATTGCTAAAAGAGGCGTAATTTTTAATGCGGTAGCATATATTTTTGTAATACTATTTTTGTTTATTATTAACGACTACACTAACCTTATGCTAAATGTACCCTTTTTGTTTTACTGGTTTGCTTTTCCCGCCTTCTTTTGGGGCTTGGCTTTGATAATACACTATATTGTATACTTAGGGTTCTATAATAAAAAACTCTATGAAGAAGCCGAAAGAAAATCGCGAATGGAGCGAGCAATTGAAAAGGAAATGCAAAAAATGAGAAAAAAAAGCCGTCATTAAAAGAATCGTAAATGGTAAAATCCGAATGTGGTTAGGGAAATTTCTAGATCTCGAAGAGGATATGGAGGAAATACGTTCAAAAATTAAACGGGAAATTTTTGATAATGTTAAAAAGAGCAGATTAACTCCACTCGAATTTACGATTATCGAGCACATATTCAATAACCAAATAATCTCGGGTTATGATTTAATCAGGGTTTTAAACGAACACTTTGCGGGGACATGGGAAGCTCAATCTGGTACCATTTATCCGCTTCTATCTAAGTTAAAGAGAGACGGATTCTTAAAGGTAAAGACCGTCAAAACTCAAGTTGGTCCACTTCGAAAGGTGTATTCTCTATCTGAAGCTGGAGAAGAAATCTTGAAAGTAAAGGTAAATAAGAATTTCTTAGACCAACTTAAGTTTGTTCGAAACGTTTTAATTGAACTTTCTTCAATTTACATTAACTCCTTTCCCGAAGAAGTAAAAAAAGAGAAAATCAAGGAAGTACAGAAGTTAATGAAGGAAATTACCGAATATGTAATTGAAACGATCCCTTCTTCAGTTGACTTTAAAATAAAATGTCCTAACTGTGGTTCTGAAGTAGGTCGAGAAGGAGCTCGTTTTTGTCCTTATTGTAGCGCTTCATTATTCAAGGAAGATAACAATAATGAAGAATATACTTAAAAAAAGTAAAAAATAAAAGATCAATATTAAAGTTTAAATTTATTCGATATCAACGTTTAATTTCCTGAATATTTTATCGAGTTCTTCGCTTGCTAGACTTTTTAAGATGTTTTTTAAAGGCGCTAAAACTTCGTCTTTCTGTGCCGTGCGATTCTGGCTAATTCGTCCTTCCGTGACTTCAAAACTACTTTGCGCCCACGATTCATCGTCGTTAAAAGTAAACCAAATGTTTCGATAAGCACCTCCTTGGCCACCATCTCGTGCTAATGGTTTTTCTTTGATTGGAACCTCAGGGTCTTGCAAATAACACCAATCTAGTATTACCCACTCTAGTTTTCGTTCTGATTCTGGGCGATCTGCCAAATATATACAATATGCGTGCCCTCCTAACTCTGAATCTGAGGGGGCAAAAACCGGATCAGCCATTACTTGAGCGGCACATACTTTGACTCTCCACGAAGGAACGCCCGCATTAATTAACAGACTAGCGATGAGGATAGCTCCGTCCTCACAATCTCCTATCTCTGATTGAATTGACTCGAAGGGAAATAACCAGAATTCAGGACATTCTGACGCGAGATCGTCGTACTTATATTTTAGAAAATTGCACACGAAATTTTGGATCACTAAAGCCGTTTCGTTTGGACTTTCTTTCCTTAGATCAACTTGAGTTATAACGTGCCATAATATTGCGTCGTTATCCTTTATGAATGCTTTCACATCTACATCGATTTGTTTTTTGTAAGATTCTCCTCTCAAAGCTCTTCCAGTGTAGATAATTGGTGCCTTTTTCCATTTGCTATTCCAATAATCTGGACCAAATTTATCATAATCTTTCTCGAATTTTTCAAAAGGTTTATAATTTGCTATAATCGGTATATCTGAGGATGGACTTTCTTCAGGTGAGGGTATTTTCTTAGGTGATGGCTTCTTTTTTGGTTTACCATCCTTTTTAGGCACTTCTGTTAAATTTTTTGCGTAATTAGTCCACTTTTCAACGTTTTTAAGCGTTGGAAGCTTTGTAAGGACTTTTGGATTGTCTTTCTTTAACAGTTTTAACTTTTCAATTATGTTTTTAGAATTTCTGTATGCAAATTCTTTGACAGAATCGATTCCTATTAGATTTAGAGCGTTAGCTATTTCAGGATTCACGCCCTCAATTCTCATTAGATCGGCGTGTTCTTGCCATGTATCAAGTCTATTTACTGTCACACCTACTTTTCTTGCTAATTGTTTAATCTGATAGTAACTAAGAGCCAAAAGATCTTCTACCTCCTTTATACCTGCTTTTCCTAAAAGTTGAGCGTGCTTTTCTTCTAAACCAATAATTTCAATTAATTTCATATTAATCTCATTTGAATTTTACTAAAATAATAATTAATTAAAAATCATGCAATTATTAATTTTATTCTATCCATTATCAATAATCCTAGATTTTATCAGACTTACTTATTTTTTTTTGTAATTTTAAACTCTTAAAAATAAAAAGAATATGGCGGGAGGGAGATTTGAACTCCCGAAGGCCTTTGCCACTGGATGTTTTCTTATAGCTCGAATATGAGTTATAATCTTAAGTCCAGCACCTATAATCGGTCTTGACCCTTCTAAACCATAAGACCTTTGACCAGACTCGGTAATCCCGCCAAAATTTTATGCTACGATACTAGATTTTTTATAATAGTAAGATGTTTTTTATTAAACCAATTAGGTTTTAAGTGTAATATTGGAAAGTTATAGTTTTAATTTAAATTTTTACTTTAGAGATTGGCCTTCTAATTGTTATTCTATATTAATTGAAAGATATCTACATATTAATTTAAATTTTAAATTAGATAGAAAACCTTAATGATTGAAGAAATGATTAAAAAAATAAAAATAAATATATATTAAAAAGATATTAAAATTATAACAATAGAAATAAAATAATTTTTTAATTCTTCACGAGGTTTATATTTTGCCAGTTGGAATTCTTATAATTCGTTGGGATAATGAAATTGGTCCAATTAACGAAGGATTTTATCCCGAAAACCTAAAAATTACAAATAATTTGCTCACACAAGTGTATTCAAGCCATAGATATCAATCTCTTAAACCAGGGTTCGCGAGCATTTCGTTAAGGAACAATAAGGTAGTTTCTTTCTTTTCTGGCGTAGGAGATGACCATATTAGTGTGGAGAATTACGTAGTTGCGTTGCTATTGCGTAGAGACGAAAAACCAAATAAATATCGAGAAATTTTAAAAACCATAGCAGCAGAGATACTCGATCTGGTAGAAGATAGTAAATTTATAAAACGCTTACCTGATTTATATAAGGATTTGGCAAAGATTTGAATCTCGGATTATACTTTTAAAAACAAGCTTGCTAAATCTTTGTTTACATTTAATTTAATAATTCTTAAAAAATAAGAGTAAAACTTAGAATTTTATAATTTTTATTCTTTTTTAACAGAAATCTTACCATCATCGTTAATTTCAAAAAGATCGATGTCTTGTAAATTTTGAACTAACTTTTTTACCATTACGATGGGAGATCCAAGAGCATTTCGTAAAACTTCTAAACTCATTGAACCTACTTGTTCTACTATTAAGAATGCTTTAAATTGAGTTTCGTGTTCCATCAATTTAGCTAATTTATCATAATAAGTAATTTTCTTATAATTTTCTTCTTTAAAGGTTCTAAGATCTTCCATTTCGTTATTGAGTTCTCTAACTCTTTCTTCCGCTTCACGCTTTTTATCTAGTGCATCCTCTAATTTATTAATCATATCTTCCTGTCTTTTACGAATATCTCCAAACCGTGATTTTAAGTCTTTAGCTTCCGAGGTAGCTTCAGTAGATATCAGTTTAGAATCAAGTAAAAAAGTATCTAAATCTGAAATTTTTCCAGCTAAGTCCTTCTTCGCTTCTATATGTTCCATCCTCAATTTCTCGATTTCTTCTTTCCCCTTTTGATCCATATCCGATAACATTTTAATTTGCTCTTCTTGTAACTTATCAGCAAAAGCTTGAATTTCCCGCACTTTAATTTGTAAAGATTTAACAGTTTCTTCTTTCAATAAAAGTTCTGATTTTTTTTCCGCTAATTCTGTTTTTAAATTTCCAATTAATTCAAAACCTTCCTCTAATTTTCGTTGAGATGGGATCTCTTGTTTCTTTAAAAATTCTAATTCTTTTAGAATAGCAAGAACTTCGCCTTTTGCCAGTTCAATCTCGTTTTCTCTTTGATTAAGCATTGCTCTTTGAGTTCCAACTAATTCTTTTAGTTCTAAGACATCTTCAGGAATGTCATACATTCTTGCTATTTTTATTTTTTGTTCTTCAATAATGTTTTCATGCTCTATCAGAAACCTCTTCTGTTTTTCTATAATTTCTTTTAACCTATCCATTTTAGATAGGAGAATAGCGCTTTCTTTTTCGCTCGATTCGATATTATCTATTACATTTTTTAAATCTTTAGGCATCTTTTATTTACTCGATTCTTTAATTATAAGCATAGTTAAATGTTTTTGATAATTAAAAACTATATTTATTATTTAGCTATTAAGACCAATAAATATTAATATTGAGATAATAGATTCAATTTATATATTTATCGAATTATTAAAGATATTGCATATATACTGAAAAGGTTATATTTAAAGATGTGGAGGTAAGTTGAAATTTCTGTATTTTATTTTAAACCGAATGTTATTGATCCGTTTATTATTATATCTTATGATTATCTAAAGAGCCAACAAAAAATAAAGTTAAATGAGATCAGCTTTTTTAAAAGTGAAACGGCTATTTTGGAGTATCTTAAAAAAAAAAAACTTGAAATATCTAACCATAAAGATGCTAAAGAACATAGTATACTAAATCAGTTGGAAAACGCGATTAACGATTATCTAATGGGCTCCAAAATAGATTTATTCGAGGAGATGAAAAATATGGATGTCTTTCTAGATCTTAAAAATAAGTTTACAACGGATTTTTCTCAAAAAGTAATAAATTCTCTTATTAAAATTAGACATGGTGAATCTACCACTTACTTTGATCTAGCAAAAAAGATAAATTCAAAAGCGTATAGAGCCGTAGGAAGCGTTCTAAGAAATAACCCGCTGCCCATGATTATTCCCTGTCATCGAGTTATAAAAAAAGATGGACAAATAGGTGGTTTCATGGGAAAAATGGATGATGATTGGCAAATAAATCTTAAAAGAAGTTTGCTTCGAATTGAAGGTTTTATGATTTAGTCTCTACAAAATAATGGAAACTAATTTAAAATTTAATTACTTTTAAATCATATTATGGTTAGAATCTCAGCTCTACGACCCTATTATCCAAATAACCCAAAAGAATTTACTACGAATCCGTATGATGTTATTGGAAAAGAAGAAGAATACCAATTGAAACAAAACCCCAATTCGTTAATTCAACTTATACTGCCTGATGGCGAAGGTGAAGAAGTTTATCACAATGCTTCGATCGCTTATGAAAAATTTAAAACTACTAACCTTATTGAGCAAAAGGACACTCCAAGCATATATGTTTATCGTCAAGAGTCCGCTCAATTTAGTCAACAAGGGTTAATTATGGGAATCGCACTTCAAGATTATGAAGATGACAATATAGTAAAGCACGAACATACTCGCGAAAAGCCTCTTCAAGACAGAACTAAACACATAATAGCGACTAATGTCGCAGCTGGTCTCGTCTGGTCAGTTTTTCGCGCCGATCGCGAGATAAATAAATTAATAGAGCAAATTAAGCAAAAAAAACCCAAATTTGACTTTGAAAAATACGGTTATCGCCACCTGCTCTGGCAAGAGACAGACCCTAATATTATTAATCAATTATCAAATCTCTTTAAAGATAAAAAAGTCTACATAGCGGACGGACATCACCGCGCAGCGAGCGCAGCTGAATACCGAAAAACTCAGTTGAAAAAAACCACTGAAACTGATAAATCCAATGCTCCGTGGCAATATTTATTGTCTTATGTGGCTTCAGACGATCAAATTTTGATCTTACCTTACAATCGGGTCATAAAAAGGTTATCAGATAATGTAGACGAATTTTTAAAAAAAATGGAAGAAATTTATAAGATTAAACAAGTTAAAAAAGCCTTTAATCCGAAAAAAAAACATCAACTCGCTATGTGTCTCAAAGGAAAATGGTACAATTTAATAGTAAAAGAAAAAAGGTTTAGCTCAAAACGAGATAGCTTAGATGTTGCTATACTTCAAGATAAAGTCTTAGGGCCTATTTTAGGAATTTACGACATTCGAGCCGATGAAAACATCTTTTTTGTAGGAGGTATTCAAGATCCAAACAGCATGGAAAAATATGTATCAGAAAAAGGAAATGATATATTTTTCAACCTATATCCCGTCGATATAAAGGACTTGGAGGCAATTTCTGATGCAGGGAGCGCGATGCCACCGAAATCTACGTGGTTTGATCCTAAGCTTCTATCTGGGTTAGTTCTTCACGATTTGGTTGAAAAATAAAAATTTCATTTAAATTTGGAGTTTAGAAGATTGGGAAATAAGATAGAGCCTACAAAAAGATATGGAACTTGCTCCAAAGATTGCTACGGTTCATGTGTATTTACGGGCGAATGGAACGACAAAGCTACTGAGAGGAAATTCCTAATTGCTAAACCTTTAAAAGACCATCCTTTCACCAATGGATTTTTATGCGCGAAATTAAATCAGAGAGAAAGGTTACTGTACCATCCTCAAAGAATAAAAACCGCATTAATTCGGAGGGGTCCTAAATGTAGTAATTCATTTAAATCAACTACTCTTGAAAACGCATTAAATTTAATTGCTGATAAATTACTACAAGTCAAGAATGAATTTAACCCCACATCTATCGTAGCGGCTTACAATTCAGGAAACAACGGTCTAATCTCAAAATACGCTCCTATTAGATTTTTCGGTAATCTCGGTGCTACAATTACAAATAAAGGCATATGCAATGAAGGAGGATGTTCAGCTTTAGAAGAATTGTTTGGTACATATTCTACTACAAATACTTTCCAAATAATTAATCCCAATAATCGCTTAATTGTCGTGTGGGGAAGTAATCTATCCGATCGAAATAATCACGCCTACTTCTTGGTTAAAAAAGCAATTAAAAATGGCTCGCTTGTTGTTGTAGTGAATCCAATTAAGACTCAATTAGTAGAAAATGCTAATTTATTTTTACAACCTTTTCCTGGTACCGACCATCTGATTGTCAAATTAATTTTGAATAAAATTATAACATCTGAAAAATACGATAATGATTTTATCAATCAACATGTTGACAACTACAAGAACCTTTTTAAAGAAGTTGAAAAAATTGATGATAATAAAATATATCGTCAAACAGGCTTAGATCGTAAAATTCTACAAGAATTCATAAATCTACTCCTTAAATATAACCATAAAACTCTTTTTATCGTAGGATTTGGAC
>Ga0114919_10000242_pt1 | contig 39659 bp, 24 predicted proteins | sample BlataG_FD_88682 | JGI IMG/M metagenome (GOLD analysis project Ga0114919, IMG submission 88682) | Deep subsurface microbial communities from Black Sea to uncover new lineages of life (NeLLi) - Black_00105 metaG | ecosystem: Environmental > Aquatic > Marine > Oceanic > Sediment | place: Atlantic... | reverse complement strand
TTGGGGACATTGATGAGTAGCCGACACTCGCTGCCGGAGCAGCGTAGCCATAGCTGTATCCGTAGTATCCGTACGAACCACTTGAGCTTCCGCCACTCGAACTAGATCCACCAGAACTGCCGTAAAAGGCGGAGTGGCTTCCACCTGAGCTGCCGTAGCTTGAACGTGAAGTTTGCCGGGAGGCACGTCGAGCAGCCTTGCGCTCCCAGTGAGTCATTCTGTGGCCACCTGATGAACTGCTGCCGCCAGAAGATGATGAGCCGCCATAGGAAGAAGATGAGCCGCCGGAAGATGAGCCTCCATAGGATGATGATGAACCACCTGATGAACTGCTTCCGCCGCTACTGCTTGAACCACCGGAGGAACCATAAGCATCGGTGTAACGGTGGTTCCAGCCAGCCTGAACATCACAGCAGGCAGACGCCACTATTGAAAGAACGGTGAAAAATCCGATCGAACGGATGAATCGATGAGCCAACATGCAGGGCAATCTCCACGGCGAGTTGAAAGGAATAATGACTGCCTCGGTGGATCGCGATGCGAACAAGCCAGAAGCAGAATGAACGAACCCCCTTAGAATAGTTTGACGGCTGGGTAAAGCAAGAAGGCAAGGTAAAAAATAGGGGTTGTATGGCGTAGGTAGCCTTTGGCTGACGTTCTCAGCAGCTTTTTTGTGCCTTCTTCCTGCAATGAAATGCGATTTCTACCTGTTTTTTGTTGTTTCAGGACCTTTTGACCGAAATGATTTGGATTTCGTCAAATTCAATCTGACCAGTAGCGCCCATGAGTCCCACCTGCAGAATTGCTTCTCTTGACCATGTCGGCACCAAGATGGAGCTCGTAACGAGGCCCCAGTCACTATTGAAGATCCTTAGTGGAGCAACAAGCCGAGTGGAACGTGTTCGTCGCTCGTCGAAAAATCTTATTGCTACGCCTGGTTTCTCCGCAGGTATTCGGCCGCTGCCGAGCTCCAGCACTCGTACGCGATACGAGATTTTTAGTTCTCGTACAGAACGGCCATCGATTGGAAACCCCTGAAAGATGTGCGATGGTCGCCCAGGCTCACTGTTTTTGAGAAGGAGATGTCTCTGGCCGTCTGGTGAGGTGTTGTTTTCGAGAAAGACCTCTTGTCGGCCGTAATACCAAGCTGTTGGTGTTTCACTATCTGGCAGACACTCTTCAAAGCTTGAATTCGCTAGGCGTGGTTGCGCTCCATTCGGAAGCACCGCACGCCGTTCCTCAGCTTGTCCTGTCATTGGAACAAATAAGCTTGGTACGAGATCTGTCCGTTCTAACTTCCCTGCTCTTTTCTGGAGCCGCACTAATGTTTGTTCGTATCGCTCACCGACTGGAATGATCATAATGCCGTCTTCAATAAGTTGGTCGATAAGCGGCAATGGAATTTCTTCAGGGGAGCATGTAACAATAATCTTGTCGAAAGGGCCCTTCTCTTCCCAGCCCATGAATCCATCACCAATTTTTGTTACGACATTTGTGTAACCCAGGCGACGTAGTGTGGCGCGGGCCCGCCGCCCAAGTGCCTGATGTATTTCAATCGAGTAAACGGTACCCACAAGTGGTGACAAGACCGCGGCTTGGTATCCACTGCCAGTGCCGATCTCGAGCACTCTATCAGTAGGTTTGGGGTCGAGTTGTTCAGTCATATAGGCCACGACAAAAGGACCAGAGATTGTCTGACGCTCTCCAATAGGTAACGACATGTCGAAGTAGGCGAGTGGCCGTTGCGAGGCAGCAACAAACTCGTGGCGGGGTGTCAGTCGCATGCTTTCAAGAACGCGAGTGTCGGTGACTCCGCTCGCGGCTATATCTTCACGAACCATTCGCTCCCGAGCGTTTGCATACCGGTCAGCAGAGAAGTTTCTTCGAGGTGCCGATGGTTGGGGTTGCCTCGCTGCAGCCGGCTGGGAAAAACCACTGCTGGACATTGCGAGCAGTCCATAAAAGAGAAGAACAGTACTAAAAGAGTGCCGAAGCATAATTCTACGCCGAGTGTTCGTCCTGCAGTTTGCCCCAGCCTTGTGGAGCATCATCTGGCTGCCTGCCTAAGGAGCCCTTTGTCAGTTCCAGAAATGCAGTTTCCAGATTTATTTCCTCTTCGCTCATTCCGAGTAGCCGCTCACCGCTTGCGACGATCGCTGCGGGAAGAAGCGATGTGTCAACCGAACGGTCTTCGAGTGTTACACGGATCATCCCGTTCAGGATATTGACTTCAGCGATACCAGGACAGTCTTCAAGAAGGCGGACTGATTTCTCTGGGTCACCTCCCACTTTGATGCAGATAATCGGTCGGCCGCGAACTTGGGCAAGAAGATCTGTTACGTCGCCTTGGGCAAGGAGTTGCCCGTATTCAATGATTCCGACACGATTGCAGATATCGGCTAGCTCAGGAAGGATGTGACTCGATACAAGAATCGTTTTCCCGAGATCTTGGAGGCGTTTGAGTAGCCCCCGCATTTCAATACGAGCTCGCGGGTCGAGGCCACTGGCGGGTTCATCGAGTAGAAGTACTTGTGGGTCGTGGAGAAGCACCCTCGCCAGACCGAGTCGCTGTGTCATGCCACGAGATAAACTAGTCACAAGTTCATCTCTTTTTACGCCGAGATCAACGAGGTCGAGTGAGTGTTCCGCAACCTTGCGTCGAGCAGGTCCATCGATGCGATACGCGGCAGCAAAAAATTCAAGGTACTCGATGACTCGCATGTCGTCATAGACACCAAAAATATCCGGCATGTAACCAATGGCCCGGCGTATTTCTCGCGGATGAGTGTAGATGGAGTAACCGCATACCGAAGCTTCTCCCCAAGACGGTGACAAAAGTGTTGATAGGAGTCTGATGGTTGTTGTTTTTCCTGCACCATTTGGACCAATGAATCCAAAAAGATCCCCCTGCTCAAGTTTTAAGGTCAGGGACTCGAGTGCAAAAAAGTCACCATATTTTTTTGTCAGGTCAACAGTTTCGATCATGAAGATGCTTTGGGTTTTGTGTCAGGGAGCTAGTTGCGAAGTTCGAGAACAATTCTCCAGAGAGTTGTGTCTCCGGCGTCTTTGAAATATTTGAGTTCGGATTCACCTTTTTTTTGTGGCAGCCATTCTGTGGCAGATGGTCCCTTTCCGATGAGGATAATACGGTCTAAAACAAGCAGGTGAGTCATGTCAATGTGTTCAAGTCGGCCTGATTGAAGTCCAGTATATTCCGGTCCCCCGGTCGCGTGATGCATGCCAGCCACTTCGAGAATTCGCGATATGTTTCGATCGTCTGACTTCCATCTCGCCGAGACATTACGGTCTTTAACAGCTCGTTTTTTTGTTAAGAAAGCTGCTAGAGATCGTGGACCTCTTCCTGCTTCGGGGTCAAAAGTGTCGCCGGGGTGGAGGGTGCCAATATCGTAAAGCCAGCCAGCATGCATGAGGACACAATCCCTCAGTGATACCTGTAGCTGATTGGTAATTATACCGCGAAGGGTGCCCTGCCCCGTTCTGCTAAGCGTCGATTGTATTGAGACAGTGGGCAGTCGTCCGGTCCAGCTGGCCTCAAAGAGCTGGCTTGAAGCAGCTGCAATTGAGATATTCTGAAGTTTGGCTACGGATGATTCGTATTCGTAGGGGGCTTCAGCAAGGGAAGGATGTGGTGTCAATGCGTCGGGGCCACCGATGTTTCGTCCAGACGCCGCAAACCAACTCATCGCCGAACGATAATCATCGATGATGTTGTCTTGTGCAGGTTTGGTGGAAAGATTGAATCGTCCATTGCTTGAAGCCCAGATGCCAGCAAAGCTATGTGCCCGACATGTCTGAGTTGCCTGATCAATATCAAAAATACCGGCAGTGTGAATCTGCCACCCATCAGATTTAAATTGTTGAGTGGTTGACCAAGTAATTCCCGTAAAGGCGAGGACAATAAGTGGCAAGGTCAACCAGGTTATCCACCTGAGCCGCTCGCTTCGGCGAGCAATCCACCAGTCAAGTGGATAAAGTGCAGCAACATAGAGCAGCCCGATGAGTGCAATGAGCTCAAACGGAATGACGGATACATCGAAGTACGTGTCGACGGCAAGTCTTAATTGACCAGCTAAGTCGAGCCCACCTCGCCTCGCCTCCCCTGCCCTTCCTTCAGAATCGCCACGGTCTTGGATGTCGAGTAGCTTCAGTACAAGTGAGTCGGTACCAGGCCATGACGCAAATGTTCTTGTATCGAGATCAATGCCAATCCATGTAATCCGACCAAAGCCATAAGCGCGGCGCACGACGAGTGGTGGATCGTTTTCGGTACCGCCAACTGAAGCTTCAACAACGCCTTGAAGTCGTGGAGAGTCTTCAAAGATTGGGATCTGTAACTCTTCGATAGCACGACGGGCGAGTGGTCGACTGGCTCGTGCATATGTTTCAATCGCAGCTGCCCGACGTAATGGGACCAGCCGGCTGAACTTGCCTGGCAGCCATGACTCGAGTGATGGAGAGGTCGATATAGCAGCCGGAAGCGACATCCCTGCTATGAGGACGAGGTCGCCTCCCTGTCGGATCCATGCATCGAGCTCAAGAAGGCGATCGTTTGAAATCCCTCCCTTTACAGCGTTGCCACAAATTATTGCCTTGTCTACACCGTCAAACGTTAGACCTAAAGGGCCAAAAGCAGACGAGAGTGGCATTGAGTCAGGATTTTGTTCAGGAGCAACCACGAGTATTCTCGATCCATCTTCCCGAGCCGCAAGTCGAGTTGCCCTGTTTGCGTTCTCCAAATCACCAAGAAGCATCAAGACTTCCTGGCTTGAATCCAATAGTTGCGGAACGCGCACTATTTTTGAAGTCACTACCTCTGCGAGAAGCGCACTTTCTGCATTTGGTTCCGTTGTGTCGATAACCACGACCCGGATGGTGCTGTCTCGGCTACCAATCTTTACAAGAAGCCTTGCTGCCCATTGTGTATCGTTCATCAGGATGGGACGAACAAGAGGTGAGCGAAGCCATTGTCCGTCTGGATCCTGTGCTTCTACGGCAACATAGCGGGTCGGTGGCTGTGCAAGAGACTGTGGAATGTGGAGCATCACTGGGTTCCAGTGTCCTGCACGAACTATTCCATCAAAGCCAATTTTAACTGATAATTCTTGGTTGTCAGGTGTCGCCATAGCAACCGTCGACACGGCAAACAAAAAAAAGAGCAGGAGTTGCCTCAAAATCATTATGGCTTCTCCGCATCGGGGCAGGTGCAAGAAATGTGCCCGCAGCCAGGACAGCCCTGTCCGTATTTTTTTGCAATTGCCTGCTCAAGGTCGACATCGACAACGTTCGCAATGGTTGCGAGCCATGCCAAGACATCAGCGAATTCCAAGGCCTGCTCCTCCGGTGACCCGCTTCGTAGTGCAGTTGCGAGTTCCCCAATTTCTTCTGTCAACCACATGAATGTACCTTCTACTCCACGTGCAGCATCCTTGTCGTGGTACATGTTACGAATGAGTTGTTGGAACTCACGAAGTGTCATCTTGTATCTACTCGAATGTGTTCATCTTGATTATGTTCGTCGAACTCCCAACCCTCGATGATACCAGAGCGAAACTTTGGAGACATGCAGATGTTTTGCAATGCGGCATGTTGCTGGCAAGGAGCCGATAATAAGGGGAAGTAGCGATTTTCTGCGACTTTAATATACGAGCGCCATAAGCTCTTGGGGTAGCAAGACCTCTGTGAGGGTGGACAATAAAGAAGGTCTGCTAAATTAGTCGTTCGGTCTTGAGTCTCCTTATTCTCAGAAGTGTATGAATTATTCAGGAAAGGCAAGTTTTTAACTGATCATGTCTGCTTATCAATCAGTCCGAATTTTTGATACGACGCTTCGAGACGGAGAGCAGTCTCCCGGTGCAAGCATGAACCTCACCGAAAAAATTGAGGTGGCCCATGCATTATCTCAGTTAGGTGTTGACATTATTGAGGCCGGTTTCCCAATTGCTTCTCCCGGTGACTTCGAATCGGTTCGCGAAATCGCTCGTGCTGTGCGCGAACCGATAATTTGTGGCCTCGCTCGGTGTAATGACAGTGATATAGACCGCGCCTGGGAAGCGCTTGCCGAAGCAGCCCGCCCCCGAATTCATGTATTCTTAGCAACAAGTGCTATTCATCGTGAGTTCAAGCTACGGATGGATGAAGATGAGGTCGTTCGGCGAGCGGTAGCAGGTGTTCGTCGAGCAAGAGAAAACTGTGAAGATATTGAGTTTTCACCAGAGGATGCTGCTCGTACAGAAATAGATTTTCTCTGTCGTGTTGTCGAGGAGGTCATCGATGCCGGGGCGACCACAGTTAATATACCGGATACCGTTGGGTATGCGACGCCGCAGCAGATGTTTGATGTAATACATGCGCTTCGAAATCGTGTTCCAAATATCGACAAGGCGATTCTAAGTGTTCATTGTCATGACGATCTCGGTTTGGCGGTTGCAAACAGTTTGGCAGCAGTTCAGGCTGGAGCTGGTCAGGTCGAGTGCACAATTAATGGAATTGGTGAACGAGCTGGGAACTGCTCCCTTGAAGAAATAGTGATGGCTCTCAAGACGAGAGCTGACTTGTATAAATGCCAGAGTCAAATCGCTACACAACGCCTCGTACCAACAAGTCGACTCGTTGCGAATATCACAGGAATTCAGGTGCCACGAAACAAGGCTATCGTCGGCCGGAATGCATTTGCCCATGAGGCCGGGATTCATCAGGATGGCATGCTGAAGGACCGAAGCACATATGAAATCATGCGTCCGGAAGATGTTGGGCTTGAACGTACCGATCTCGTGCTGGGCAAACATAGTGGTCGAGCAGCTCTGGCAGATCGTGCAGCAGTTCTTGGGTATCAGTTAACAGGAGAACAGCTGCAGACGGTTTTCGAACAATTTAAACTGCTGGCAGATCGGAAAAAAGAAATTTATGACGGAGATATTGCAGCACTCTGTGAACAGCAATTTGCCGTACTGCCGGAGCTTTTCGTTTTTGAAGGATATTCAGTTTCCTGTGAAAGTGGTACAGCGCCGACAGTGACGCTTCGCGTCAAACAAGATGGCAAAAGTCAGGCAGTTTCGATCACAAGTGGTGACGGTCCAATTGATGGTATCTTTCTTGCGATTGAGAAAATAACTGGCATTACAACGGTCTGCCGTGATTTTCGTGTCCAGGCGGTTACGGTTGGGAAAGACGCTCAGGCAGAAGTATCTGTTGAGCTTGAAGCGACTGCCGAGCGATACAGAGGGCAACTGCATCGAGGGAGAGGAGTGTCAACTGATTCACTAGAAGCCTCAGCAAAAGCATTTCTTGCCGCAGTGAATCGTGTTGCGATTGGAGGAAAGCCAAGGCTTCATCCGCAGCAACTCTGAGCATGCTTTTGTTTCTGGGGGCATGTTTTCAGATGGCTTCTTCCCCACGCTCTCCTGTGCGAATTCTGACGCATTCATCCATCGGTAGAATGAAAATTTTACCATCACCAATCTCTCCAGCTACTCCTGATCGGCCACCTTTCTGAATTGCTTGGATGGTCGGCTCTACAAATTCATCATTTATGGCTATTTGAAGCTGTACCTTCCGCAAAAGATTGATTGCAATCTCGTGACCACGGTAGGTCTCCGCGTGACCAAGTTGTCTTCCAAAGCCTTGGACGTCGAGAATCGTCAAACGAAAAACGTCAACTTCTGACAGGGCTTGTTTGACTCGTTCAAGTTTGTCGGGCTGGATGATTGCAATAATCAGTTTCACACGATTTGCCTTTGAGTAGTTGCCAGTAATATGCAGCGAACCACATGGTACCCTTTTATTGCTAAGAGCACGGATGCCCCGACCTGAGCAAGCTAGGCGGACTGCTCACTCAAGCCATTTGGGGCATCCATAATGGACGGAGTACATGTTCACCGGCTCTCTGTCGTACTTTTGACTCATGTTGGGCAATTTGGCAGGTTTTTTCTGGTGCTGTACTCATCCCAAAAGTCATACAAGCGATTTATTCACCCGACTAAACACGGGGCGTCCTGCTAATGGCCTGCCCGGGCGGCAAGTGGCACCTAGATGACACCTAGATGACAACTCCGCTCGGCAAACTCTCTGCCGTTTGTGAATTCAACGAACTGAAAGGGTGCAAGTTCCGTGCCAAGATGCTGTTTGTACTTTTGCGACAGTTGCTACTATTCAGTGATCCGTATGTGTTTCCTGCTCATATGTTCACAGTTGTGAGTCCCTTTTCGGAGGCAGGATTTTTACAGAGCCCCATATTCATGCACAGTCTGCCTCAATTTGGTGCAGGTGAAAAATATAATTATGAAGAATCTTCAGCCATACAGAAATGATTCTGAGGCGTTATATGCACGCATTGCTCGTGAATTCAATCTCGCAACCGGTCGCGATCTACCATCTCCCACGTCAGTCGAAATTGAAAACTTCTCTGGCAGTCAATTTCGTGGAGGGCGGGTTGAAGCAATCGAACAGCTTCAGAAGATTGAACCAGTTCGATATGGTCGCACCAGGAATTTTGTTTCAGGTGCCGTAACAAAACTGTCTCCATGGCTTCGTCACGGAGTGTTGTCTCTTGCAGAGGTTCGTGATGCAGCTCTTTCAAAAGTACAGGAATCATCACAGGCCGAAAAACTTATTGCCGAATTAGGATGGCGTGATTATTGGCAGCGAGTTCGTGCAGCTCGCCCTGAAGGAGTGTGGCACGATTTAGAACCTCCCGTGGCAAAGCAACGAGGTCAAGTAGTGGACTGTCTCCCAGATGCTGTTGCCCGTGGAGAAACTGGCTTAGACTGCATTGATGCGTTTTGTAAAAAACTCATTCATGATGGTTGGCTGCACAACCACGAAAGAATGTGGCTTGCGTCCTGGCTTGTTCATACTCACAAAGTTGACTGGAGGGTTGGCGCTGCCTGGTTTCTCCAGCATCTACTCGATGCCGATTCTGCCAGTAATAATTTTTCATGGCAGTGGGTTGCAGGAACCTTTTCTAGTAAGCCATATATATTTAACCGTGAGAATCTGGAGCGTTTCACTGCTGGAGTTTATTGTGGGACGTGTCCTGTTTTAGGACAGTGTGATTTTGAGGGGACATACGAACAGCTTAATGAAAAGTTGTTCATAGATACTTTTGATGATCGCGAAGTGAGGTTGACGATACCACCAGTAGTGTCTTGGGACTCTCCAGATATCCCTAAAGAATCTCTTGTATGGATAACTCTTGACTCACTTTCGGAAGGCTCTCCTGCCAAACGCCGCTTCCCGGATTCACCAGCGATTTTTGTCTTTGATCATCATTGGCTGTCTGATGAGCTTCCCTCCTACAAGCGAGTGGCCTTTGTTTGTGAGTGTTTGGCAGATCTCCCAGATGTCGAAATATGGTTTGGAGAGACTGCTACGGTTTTGCAGGAAAGAGCACGTTCGTATAAGGCGAATACTATCAGTGTGGCGAGCACGTCCTGTCCGACCGTACGTCATATTGCTGACACGCTCTCCGGTACAATGCCAGTTGTTTCACTTGATTGGCCGTCTTTCTGTGACGCCAGTAAAGTAAAGGACTTGGGCCGGTTTTCTAGGTATTGGAACAAAGTGTCAAAAACGGCCTTGAAGCCCACGTGCTCTGATGGCAGTTGCTAAAGCAATCCAAGTGACTCGACCCACTGACAGAGTCGAGATGCTTTTTCCGTTTCGTCCCCTAATGGTAATTCGCTGACGGGGACACCGGCTTCGCGAAGTCGTTGTATGGTTTTCTGATATTGCTGGCTTCCCTCTTGATTCATTTTTTCATTGTTCGTAGTGCCGAACAGCACCCATCGGAAGCGATCTGGTGAGGCTCTGCGGATACGTGTTCGCCGAGGTATGTCTGCATCGATAAGGCAGACTCCGCGAGCTATTGTGTCGAACCGATTTGCTCCGAGCCAAGCGAATGTTCCCCCTGCCTTTGAGCCTGCAAAAGCAATTCTGGTTGGATCGATTTTGCATTGGTGTGCTAATGCACCGATTGTCTTTCCGACCCTGTTCAGATCGGCTTGCCGCCAGCTGCTTGAATCTGAAGATGGTACGAGAACCAGCGCGACGCGGTATCTGGCAACGGCCTCGCGCCAGCTCGATGTCCAGATGGTCACAGCGTTTTCTGAAAGAGTCCCAGAAGGCTCATCAAAAAATACAAGAACACCAACTGGCGGGCCATCCTGCTGTCCCGGAACAAGTGCCCACGAAGGTTCTGCTACCTCCGGGATTTCAAGCTTCACGATTGCCGGTGGCGGGACGGCCTCAATTGTCGAATTGAATGCCGGTACTTTATTTGAAGTTTTTTCTGGGAATGGTGCGGTTGTGACTCGGACCTTTCGAGATGTTTCTGAGTTGCGAATCTTAAGAACGACCTCAGTATTTCGTGTGAGTCCACCGAGGAGGCCAGCTAGTTGGTCTGGTGATGTGGTCGATCGAAGAGGAGGATCGTCTTCATTCGTTTGTGGAAGTACTGCAGCACCGGTGATTATGTCTTGAGGCTGAATGCCAGCTTTCTCTGCTGGACTGTTTGGCCAGGTCCAGTTGATGACCACGCCTGCATTTCCACTTTTTGCATTGCTTTGCGACGGCTGACGCATTGGAACAATACCAAGCATTGACCGCTTCCACGGTGGTAGTTTGTCAGTGAGAACAGTACGAATTGATAGCGGTGCTGTTCTCTCTTCACGTTGGACGGTGATCTCAAGAGCGTCGCCGGCCAGTTTGGGGGTCAGTGCATGTCGTACATCTGCAATGCGTTGTATCGCCCGACCATTTATTTCTGTAATGAGGTCACCGCTTTGGAGCCCCGATTTGGCTGCCGGTGAGCCAGTTCGTACGGTCTCCACAACAGGGCGTCCATTGATGGGGTCCGTTGTGGAATATCCAATTCCCAGGAGCCCGGGTTTGAGCGTCTCCCCTTTTTTGAGTCGAGGGATGAGAGGAATGATGTCGTGCATAGGAATGGCGAATCCGACACCCGAGTCGTACAACTCGGTTCCCGTAGACATGCCTGCAGTCTCTGCTGGAAGTGGTGCGATGATGCCAAAAACATGGCCCTCAATGTTGAGCAGAGGGCCGCCGTAGTTCACTGGTGATATTGCCGCATCAGTTTGGATGGCTCTGCCCCAGCATCGTCCTACCGCTGAAACAACGCCTATCGCAACACTTGGTTCGTAGAGATTCCATACCCGGCCAACAGCAATCGCCCATTCACCTGGATGCACGTTTTTTTGACGAACAAATTGAGGTTCGGTGAGCGGCTCTTTGGGATCACACTTGAGAAGAACAAGACGGCGATTGAGGTCTCGGCCGATTACCCGTCCAACAAGTCGCTCAAGTGGTTGCTTTTTAGTTTCCGTTGCTTTCTTTTTTGGTGGCAGCGTGATGACAACCTCTTCAATATCAGAGGGAACAGCAAATTCAGTAGTAAGAATCCAGCCATCAGATCCAACAACAACGCCGCTCGATGGGCCTACATTCGGTATTGCCTCACTCGCTCCTTGAAGAGTGGCTACAGATAAACCACTCGGTTCGATTCTGACAACAGAATCGGCAATACCATTGATGGCATTCTGAAACGCAGTCTGTTCGGCGAGGGCTTGTTCGGGTGGCGCCTGTTGCGTGGCCTGAGCCCCGTGGGACGGATTCACAGACGCTGTACAAAGTAGCCATACGGCCAGCACCACGCGATGTGAAGCGGATCGTCTGAAGATTCCCTTCATTTTTCACCTTTCCCTCTGGGTTCAGTGACGGAAGGAACCACTCCAAGATCGATCAGGACGATTCTCCCATTGCGTATGATGTTCAGTTGTATGGGGTCGCCAGGAATAAGATAAGAGAGCTCGTGGCGAAGGCCTCGCTGTGATGTAACGGTGCGATTTCCCACCGCGACGATAAGATCATCGGTCCGCAAGCCAGCTTCTGCAGCCTGTGTATCTGGCACAATGGCCTCTACAAAAGGCGGCGTCAGATTGAGTAAATCAGGAACTAATTCCAGACCAAGTGACCGAATATCAAAATTCGAAGCCCGTCTTTCGTTCACGGGTGGCTGGTCGTTTCTTTCACTTAAAATTGCTTCAAGACCAAGGGCCAACTCATTTGTTGGAATAGCATAACTCAACCATGTTGCGTTTTCGGCAGATCGTAGTTCCTTACCAAGCATGCCGATACAATCCCCCTGCCAGTTAATGAGGCAGCCACCAGGTGAACCAGGGTTGTTGGTCGTGCAGTCGAGAATGTAGACGTCTCCACGATATGCAGCTTCGTGAGAGCCACGACGGGCTCGGAGCGGCACGTGGGCTGCAACGACGCCGTGTTGAATGCTTACTCGCTCGTCACCGACTGCCACACCGAAAAGATTTGATAAAGCCAGCACACGGGTGCCAATAGCTTGTCGAGGAGAGTCAGCAGAAATCTTAAAATAAGGCAAATTAATGTCTTCTATTTTTAAGACAGCTAATTCTCGATGCAGGTCAGCACCAACGAGGCTCGCTGTGTAGCGGCGGCCATCATCGAGAACACAATCAATTGCTTCTGAGTCGATCGCAGTGCTCAGTACCGTCAGGATATGGCCTGACGAAGAGACGAGTATCCCTGTTTGGTATGACTCTAAGCCACGGATGCCTCCTGCTCCGTAGAGTTTTACAACACGGCTTGCGGCATCCACGCTCACTGCTGTGATGTCACCACCTAGTACTGGGATTGGATAGAGAGCGAGACCTGAAACAGTCAGCGAGATGACTAATCGAAGTATTCTGGAGCATGCGGAAGTGGCGTGTTGGGTTCGTGTAGTCATCTACTTTGTTTGCTCACCCTTCTCAAAGTGGAATGTGGCAAATCGGTCGCCGTCATAGTCGACAGTTAGGTGCGTTGGCTGCCAGTACGGTCCACGTTTACCAAGTCCATCGAAATGCAGATCGCATGAAGTAGAGGAAGCTCCAAGGAAAAATGTCACTTGTGAAATATTTCCAAATTCATCAATAAAAAATCGGGCTCGGCAACTGCTCGTTGTCAGTTCTAGAACATCAGCCAGCTGGTTTGTGGAGGCTGAATAAAGAGGCTGCTGCCCCCAGTAGGTAATACGTCCCTCAATATTGTGTGCACCTTGTATGAGTAGGCGTCGCCACATTGTTAACGCGGCAAGCATGCCACCTGAGCCCGGAGGGCTCGAGTCAAATCCTGCTTCAGCAGAAAGACCTGCGTCTGCAGCAGCCTGTTCCCAACGAGATATTCCGGTTGGAAGAGAAATTGTTGCTGATTGGTCACCCAATTCAATCTCAAAAGAGCCACCGGCCTCGAGCTGTCCTTGGTATTGCCATGATGTTTCTTGTTGTTCAGACGCAGATTTTCTGCGTTGGAGAACATCACGAACCCGTTCAAGTTCAATTCTATTGAAATAAAAGTTCGCATAGCCAAAACGAGGCTCATAGAATTTCCGAATTGACTCTGGAAGATCTGCCGGATCAGGAGCCAAAGGGTTTGGTTTGGGCTCCGGTTTGTTGTCAGGCTTGCTTTGGGATGGGGGGGCTCGGCGTCCAGCCATGAGTTCGTTGAGCATTGCAGGTGTATGAACCCCGGCTAATTCAATAAATATTTCACTCGGTCTTCCTGCCCTCCGAAAGACCACAGGAATCCGCCACCCAGCCGGCAAGGTCCCAAGGATATTCTTGAAAGCATTGACGCTGCGGACACTCCTCCCGGCCAATTCGATGATCTCGTCGTCGATTCGTAGTCCTTTTCGCCACGTGTCCGAAGATTCAAGGATGTCTGAGACAACAACACGTCCGTCAGCACTTGTCGCGACCGTTGCCCCGAGTGTTGCATGATCTGCGAGGTGGCCACTCTTCAGTATTCCCAGAAAATTTTGAACCTGATTGGCAGAAATGGCATAGCCTGCCCCTACGTTAATTCTCCCACGTTTTTCAAATGAAGCACGGCCGTTGATTCCAATGAGTTCTCCACTTGCATTGAAGAGTCCTCCGCCCGAATTTCCTGGATTAATAGCGGCATCGACCTGAAGGCAGTCCGCGTATTCAAGAAGAGTGCCGGCCGGAAATTGGTAGCGGTGTACTCCCGAAACAATGCCCGCACTTACTGATGGCTGGAGGTTGGTTGCTAGTAAAAATGGGTTGCCGATGGTGTAACAGGTATCGCCGACAGAAACGGTGTCACTGTCACCGATAGGGGCGTAGGGAAATGCGTCTTTTCCAAGCAGCTTAATAACCGCAAGGTCACCGGTAGGATCCAAGCCCACGAGGACCGCCTCGTAAAGTTCTCCGTCGTTGAGGCCACATCGCATGGTGATTCCGGCTGGCTGAACAACGTGGAAGTTTGTGAGGGCGTATCCGTCAGGGCTAATGAGCACGCCGGAGCCTCCTCCGGAACTGCCAGCAAAAACTGATACCGAAGTTTTGGCGGCAGCTTCGATTACGCGGATGCGTTCTTGTTGAGCCGAAAGAACATCTGAAAGCTTATCGTTATTGCCGGCGGAGAATGCAACTGGGCCTTCACTTGTCAGAAGGGAGATCACGAGTACTATGACGATTCGAGTGACTTGTTTTTTAGTGATATTTAGCTTCGGTATTCTTTGCATATTGATTTACCGCTCGATTCTCGGGTTTTTGACTTGAATCGGGCCGCTGAGTAAAGAAACAAAAGTCTTTTCTTCTGTGGTATCCAAAGGTTTCTTTAAGAAGTCGACAATGATTTTCAGCTGTTTGCCGCCGTCAAGAGCTATGTCAACAGAGAGAGGTTGATCGCTCGTTCGTGTTTCTTCTGAGTTGCCGAGCACAGTTTGGAAAACCTCAGAGTTGTCAATCTGAATCATAACTACCGTCGGCGAGACAGAATTCTTAGCTGTTGAAAAACTTGCCTGAAAGCGGCGCGAGTCGGCGGGGATGGTCCATGTTATTTCGGTTCGTGGATGAATAAGCAGTGCTGGTATCGATGGGCCTTGAGTTTCGCCATCAGGTGTCGTGATGCTTCTTGGGGCAAAGTACTCTAATAGAGTTGCGTCGTCTGCAAGTCCACCAAAGTAGGGGTCAGTTTTCGAGTTTGCCGGCGGCCTGCGTGTCAGGTCAATGTGTCGTCCGAAAGTGTAATCGATCGACGATAGGGCATCTGCTGGCAGGTGAATAATAAAGTTGCCTTTATTGGAGGCGACCGTAATTTCCCAGTGATGGAGGTCGCCATTCCATATTATTTTCCGACACCTAATTTGACCCTGCGGTGAGTGCAATAGAATGTCCCGGGCGTTGGGCTCCATACCTTTGCCCGGCTTTTCTCCGGGCCGCAGCCAGCAGATACCGGAGATTTTGCTTCGCTTTACCGGAATGCTTTCGCCATCGAGCAGCACTACGACATTTTCTGGTGTGACTTGAGTAATTGCACATTCAATGAATTGCCAAGTGGCATCACGCTTGATAGCAATGATGTCAGCTGCTGGGTTTTCAGGGATTTCTTCCAGCCATTTGTATGTGTTCGGTGAACCTTGCTGAGATTCTTTAAAAGCAATCCAATGCACGGTGTCTCGTGGTACTTCAAGAGTGCTATTACCAATAGAAAGGAAAGCCTTTGAGTCATCTGTTGAGATGGTGTCGGTTCTGAAATAAGAACCATCAACAAACCCAATCATTGGTTTAGTCGAGTTGATAGATCGCGACGCAACTATTATTTCACGGACAGAAGCTATCTTTATTGCGGTTGTCGAAAGAGGAGTCTTTGGCGTTTCAGAAACAGTGATGTTTTCGTCGTCGAGGCTTACAAGTTTTCCACGAACGCTGTCTCCATCTGAAAGAGCTATTGTCACGTCTTGTCCTGGTGCATTTTCTTGGGCAGGTGCCTGACGAGGCGTCCAGAACACAAAGAGGACAACGATGCCTTGTAGGAGGCAGGATTGAGTGATCCAGGCTTTGCCACAGACTTGGCTGCCAGATTGTCGTTGATCTGTCGGCTCATTTTTTTGGGGAACAAGCACTGCCACTTTATTTCTTCCGTTCGTCTTATTGCTTGCCTGTTGCAAGTCGCTTGAAGTATTGTTCAATCGCCTCTCGGTAGTGTGCTGGATAGTCTCTTCCGATTTGCTGTAAGGCATCTTCCCTCTCACGAGGCGGGAGATCGCCCCATTCCTCGGTTTCCCCGAGGTTCCGTTTTTTCACTTCACCTCGACCTTTTCCACCAGCGAGCTGGCTGTCTTCCATTGGGCGGCCATCAGACATGCTTCCACCGGCACTACCTGCACCTCCGGATGCCTGCTGTTCTTTTTGTTCTTCGAGCTTTTTGATTAATTTGTCGAGTGAATCAATAAGTCCACTCTGGACAGCCTGCACGCCGGGCCCAGCATGCCCGAGTTCAAGTCGCCGTGTTACATCTCTCATTCGACGAGAAATATGGTCGAGAGAATCTTCTTTGAGCGATGTTATGTCAGTTTCCAGAAGCAACGCAAGTTGTCGGTACCGAACGGGTAGCTCTTCTTCTCTTTCAAGTAGCTTGGCAACACTGTACGCAGCCTCCTCTATCCTCAGGAGCCAGTATTCGCAGGCAGCCCTACAGAAAAGTAAAGTCGTGGGGTCGACACTTGAGTCGAGGGGTAAATCTTTAAGGAGCGGGGCAGCCTCATCGTAACGGCCAAGCCTGATTAACTTTCGGGCAGTCCATAAACGAACCGTCTCGATAGCGAATGTATTGTTTGCAGTCTGGGTGAGTTTTTCTGTCAAGCGTGCGATTTCAACAGGAGGCATGAAGGAGATGTCAATAAGCAGTTTTTGGTGTTGTTTCTGAACAATGCAGATGACCCGCATGAGATAGTCAAGGGTGTCCATGCCATCACGTGGTGTGGTTGTTGCCAAGGACACTCTTTCCGAATTGGTTTCCGACTGATCCGAAAGCCAATTTTTGAGTCGCTTGGCGTTTTCCGCCTCACTTGGCTGGCTCCAACTGGCTCTTCTTGCAAGTTCGTTCTGTGGGTTAAGGTTTTCAGAAGAATCTTCAGAATGCTGCGTGTCTTCTGCTCGCAAAGATATTGGAAGCGTCAAGAAAAGGCAGGTGCAGAGATAGATAATCACCACGGGCATGGAGAGCCGGGTTGTATTCATTCGTTGCATGGTGTTACCTCCTGAGGGACTCAGGACGTGAGATGTGTTCATGTTATTGTTCCACCAGAGGAAACCATGGTCAGTTTATACTCCGAGACCTGTTTTGGATTACTCGGTACGGCCAGTTGCGATGTCATGTGCAGCACGCTCCACTCGCTCCTGACGGTGTGCTAGCCTTCCAAGTGCCTCGATTAATTCGGTCTCTGAAGCTTGTTCGGTACCCTCATTGAGCAGTGCGGAAAACCGAGATGTTCTTCCATTTACCCGTGTCTGGAGAATCCGCAGCATCTTAAGCTCTGCTATTTTGTCCACGAGCGGCTGCTCGCCAGGATTTGCAGGTCGCCCACGAGCCTGTCCCTGCTCTTGTCTGTCCTGTTGTTCACGCTCTGCTCGTTCAAGGGCCGAGAGGAGTTCTTCTAGGCTGACCACCAAGCTTTCAACAATACCTTGCGTGAATGAACCATAGTCACTTCTCTTGAGCCTATCTGCTGCCAGAGCGGAGTCTTCTCTTATCTGCTGAAGAGCCTCTGGTATTGCGACTGCAGAGCCATCATCTCGAACAAGTGTTAACGCCCGCGTAATGTTTGCAGTAATATCAGTCTGTTCAGATCCAAGCCGATTGGACTCAAGTTCTCGTTCTCGTCTGCTTGTTGCGGCGGTTTCATTTGCTAGTTCCTGGACGCCCCGGAGGATCATTCGTTCTGCCCGAAGCATGTCTCGGATTCGTGCCTCGAGCTTGACTAAAAGACGCTCAATCTCTTCCTCGCGGAGTTGTCGAAGGATTTCTTCGAGTTCCGCTCGGGCGGCCTCTAATTCAGCTAATGCTTGTTCCTGCTCCTTGCGGGCGGCTTGTGGCTCAACATCATCAAGTTTCTCCCTTGCTTCTTGCATGCGTGAACGGGCCGCTTCGAGTCGGCGATTTGTCCGATCTGCTCGAGAGGCTTCATCATTCCCCTGAGGTTCCTGCTGGCTACTTTCTTTCTCGCCGGAGTCACTGCCTTGATCAGGCGAGTTACCGTTCTCTCCCCCCTGCCCCTCAGAGGAGTCATTTGAAGGGCTATCCTTCGCTGGTTCTGATGGCGGCTTGTCATCCGAATCGCCTTGAGGTTTTATGCCCGCTGCGTTGGCGGACTCTCGACGAAAAACGTCGACATCGTTAGCCAATGACTGAGTGTCACTCTCAAGAATATTTTGTTTCTCTGCTATTTCCTTAGGGTTGCCTCCTGCTTCAGTTGTTCCCTCAAGGCCCATTTGTCGAGCAATAAGATTGTTTATTCGGCCGAGGAACTCTTTGACTTTTTTCTTCGAGTCAGTGACCGTTTTTCTGTTTTCCCCGGACTCAAGCACGGCAAGTAGCTCTCGGAGGCGGTCGATAGCAGCATCTTGACCAGTGCCAGCTTTCAACAGTTGGCCCTTTTCTAGTAATTCAACGATCGTATCGAGGCGATCAGTCACCTCAAGTTCTCTTGCTTGCTCGAATGCGGAACGAAGAGTTGCTGCTCTACGTGGATCGGTTGTATCAAGAAGGTCTGCGAGGCGAAGGAAGGTTGCCTCGAGTTCACGCATTCGATTACTGAGTACACGCTCCTTTTCAGCAAGTTGTGATTTTGGCGGTGGTGGCACGGATTGCGCCCACGCTTGTGGCACTGCGGTGATCGCGATGCCTATACCTACAAGAAGGCACCTCGCGGCAGCAAGGTTTACGAAGGCTGGGTGGCCGGTGTTTTGTTGGCTTTGTGTCAGCATTTCAAGGAATAGCCCTACAGCCCTTTCAGCACGTCTCGGGCCCGTTGCTTTTGTTGTTTACTGGTTTCTCCGCGAATCGCCTGCTGTTGCTCAATAAGAGTACGGAGGGTGTCAATAACTTCATTATACGTTTCCAACTCAATCATTTTATCAAGCACAGAACGCATGCGATCAAGGCAGACATCAGCCATTTGAATAAGGCGTTTTGCCTCTGTTGGCCGCTCCGAGTCATAGACTGCCAGGCGTAATTGCTCAATCGGCCCACTTACAATTTGTTCAAGCGGCGTTGCGATCTGGTTTAACAGCCGCTCCTCGAGTTGTGCCGTAAGAAGCCGGTTGTTGAACAATTCATCCGAGATGTCTCGGAACGATGCTGCAATCTCACTCGTCTCTCCATTTGCTCTGGAAGTAGCTTCAGCGAGTTGCGATGTTGTTGTCTTGTCGCCTGCTTTTTTCGTTGCTACATCGGTTACTATCCGGTCCCGTTTCTGCTGAAAATCTGCAATCAGACTTTCGAATCGGCGACGCAGGATGACTTCTCTGGCCTCGAGCATCGCCAGCAGAACCTCTGGTGGAACAACACGGAGTCGCCAAGGCTCTGTAACACTTGTTTGAGGGCCTCCCGCAAGGGCGCACTGATCTTTTGCAGAGACGACCAGTTCGAGTTCATCACCAACCTTTGCGGGGAGCGATGTAGATTCAATGCGGGGAGATGTTTCTTTGACGAGATCAAGAACGGTGGACGATTGGGTGGCGAGTGAAATTGATGCCTGTTGCAGTTGGGTATCAGTTGCATCGGTAGCTGTTTCTGTGGTTTTCGTGCGTCGAAGTGAGACTGTTACCTCAGCGAGTCCATGGTCATCTTCGATCCTGCCCGTAATCGGAATGGCTGCTGAGGTAGTAATTGCTGATGAGATGCCATCAGGGGCAACTTCAATTTCTGGAGGCAAGTCCGGCCGTGATAGTAATTGAAAGCGGATGGGCTTCTGGTTTGTGATGCCTGTGGTGTCTGTGAACTGAATATCTAAGATGCAATCCTCAAGTACTGGACCGAGTGTCCCGGAGACGTCTCGAGGTTGTTTATCAATGGTATTTTTTTCTGTTAATGTTTTTGAGGGCTCCGTTACGAGATGTGCGATGACAGATTCTTTTCCTGTAGCCTGAGTGTCGGAGGATTGTGTGCCTGTAGTGGCTCTCTGTGGTTCCGATTGTACTGGGATAGAACGGATGGTCGCTCTCGATAACGGCTTCGATGATTCAGCAGTGATCGAAAGAATGGAGCCAGCGGGCACCTCCACAAGCCGAGTTGCAGCAAGAGATCGTGAGCCACCGCCGATGTATGTAGGCGGAGTGATACGCAAGTTAATTTTGGCTAATGACGGAGGTTCTACTACGTCGAGGCGTAGGTCTCGAAGCCTGCCGTCACCACCGCGAACTTCAATAACAAGATCTTCTTTTGGCTGTTTAATGATGTATGTGAACAGTTGGCTTGTCCCCTCGGAGGCTCCGCGAGTCCCCATGCGGTGCGTCGTCCAGCCGTCCTTGCCTCGGTGTTGTAATTCAACGAATCTAGGTAATTTTCCGGTTGATTGAGCCGTCACAAGAATTTCAACATCTACTCCCTGGGCGACTCTTCGAACGCCATTGGGAAAGCCGGCAATTGAAAGAGTTACCTGCCGTGGCCAAGGGGCGTCACTCAACAAAAGCATCCGTTGCACCCACGTCTCCCGGACTGTCGGTTGTAGGATGAGTACTGCAGCCATTGTTCCAATAGAAAAACCGCTCAGCCCAGCCTTCCGAAGAAGATGAGTTCGCCTGAAGAGACGGCCCATCGTAATTCGCTTAATAGATGCAGCAGCAATCGACGTTGTGCGATCAAGAAGGCTGAGGTCAATTGTAGATGAAGCTGATTGTGTTTCTCCGAGGCCGAGTTCTACTGCCGTCGAAAGACTGTCTTGCAACTCTGGGTGTGTCCGTTCAACCAGTAAGGCGAGCTGCTCATCTCGCAATGGCGCACGCAGCCGGATGATGAGTCGTTTTAGGATAATCATACCAATCCAAAGGCAGAGCAATCCCGTAGCGAGGAACCGTACTGCTGGCGGAGGCTCAATGAGCCAGTCGAGAAGGAGTGTGCCCCAGAACCACACCGCTATAGATAAACCAATAAGTGAAATCGCCTCGATGAGAATCCATCGCCGAGCCCGTTTACGTACTCGTTTGAGAAACTGAAAAAGCGTGTAATCGTTTGTCGATATATGCTCCTTGCCCCGTGAATGTTTTCCGGTTTCGGGTTCTGTTTTCAGTGGAATACTTGAAGCAATCATAATAAGTGACTCTAAAGCCAGTCTGCTACCAAATAGCTTACGCGAGTCTCACCAATCTCCGTAGTATCCACTCACTGCACAGGAGGAAAATGCCAATACCCAGTAAAAAAGTGTTTAAGGTCTTCTTGAACGTTTTGTCATTTTCACCAGTTTCATATTCTTTACGAGAGCGGTCTTTGAGTGAGTTGACCAATTTTGTGACTGTATCCGTATTCATAGTTGTTCCAGCTGGAAACCAGGTTGATCCACCTGTAGTCGTAGCAACTTGACTTAAAATCTCTTTCTCAAGTTTTGGGTGAGCCAGTTCACGGTCTGGTAACGTTGCTTGAATCCGACGGACGGTCCGATCACTTTGATTGCCATTAATAGTGAGGACAATCTGCCAGCTGCCTTCGCTTGATGCGACGAAACTGCCTTGGAGGCCACCGGATCGAACTGGGTCTGAGACGATGGGCACCTGAATACGCTGTCCGTCGGGACTGATAACTTCAATTTCGGGCTGAATGTCATCCGAAGTCTCCATGATACGTGCGATAATTGACTCTCCAACTGGATAACGATCGCGCTCAAGCATGAGTCTGCCCCGACTTGATCCTCGTAGAAGTCGCCCTTGAGCTACGTGCCGAACCATCTGCGTAACGAGCCGTTCATGAGTGGCTGGATCGACGCCACGTATGCGCCAGAGTTCTCCACTCCCTGCATAAAAGACCGTGCCAGATCCGTAGAGTTGGCCCGCAAAATAGATCGGGCCCCCGCGGTTCAGTCCGAGTCCCTCATTCCGTCCAATCCTGGCATAAACTGTAGCACCGGGTTTGGCGACTGATGTATCAAAGCATGCGTAGACTCCAGGGAATTCACTCCAGATGGTCTGGCTCGCGATGGGATTTGAGGAGAGCCATAAAAACTCGCTATCGTTGCCATCAGGGCTGAAGCGGAGCGGGAGTGGATCAATGGCGGCAAGTTGTGGTGTAAGAAGAATTTGCTCACCACGGCGAAGTTCAACAGGGTGAAGATTCCGAATTGCTTCGAAGCGTCGGTTGGTAAGCCAGCTTTCCATAAAGACGTTGCCGGCTACGAAGAAGAGTCCTCCAGAGTCTTCGCTCACCCAACGCTCAAGGCGAGCAGTAGATGCTGGGTCGAGTTGCTCCCAGTCGTAGTCAATCGCAACAATAACATCATATTCATCAAGTGCTTCCCTACTTTCCGGAAAGCCATCGAGAATTCTGCGCGCGTCTTGCGATATGCCTGTTGGCGCTGAATTGAGAAGGACATCAACGGCAAAACTCTGATCTCTTTGGAGCACATTCCTCAAGAATCGATATTCACGACTCGGTCCACCAGATAGAAGCAATACCTGCGTTTCGCCGTCGACGACTTCAATGTCAGCAGCTTCTAAATTATCTCCTGACCGACTATCCGTTTTTGGAGGAATGACACGGATCGCAAGGACACGGCTGCCCGGATTGTCTAGGCCGTCCAAATCAAACCGCACGGCTAAGAGTTCACCATCGGCCGCTAATCGTACTTCAGTTGTGTCTATGACGCGACCAGCGGGTTGCGTAGAAGAAGCATCGATCATCGTTCCCGCTTCAGCTTCGAGGAGTTCAACTTGAGCGATCTCGCCTTCCAGTCCCTGGCTCTGGAGGTAACCAGTGATACTAAAACTGTCACCGGGGAAAATGCGAGGCGGTGCGAGGAGATCAGCAACACGTACATTTGCAGGTAACTGTTCTGAGCCAAGCCCTATAACATGCACCTCGGTGGATGAATTGGCGACAGTCGCCGCCGCCTGTATTGGGTCTACGCCCGCATTATTCCCACCATCCGTGAGGAGAATAATACCAGCAAGTGATTCGTCGGGCTCACGTCGCATGACGTTCAGGAGAGCATCACCGAGTCGCGTTTCCGTGCCCTGTGAGAGCAATTTGTCATGCCATTCCTCGGGGGCGTCCTGTGTCGCGAGACGCTCAGTCGGTTGTGTCTCCTGAGGAAGTAAGACAAGTTTTTCTGAGTCGCTTGAAAAGCTCCACACTGATACCTCGTGCACTTTTCGGAGGGAAGTGAGAAGGGAGCTGTTGTAAAGAATGTCTTTCGCTGCTTTTGATCGACTCGTCTCTTCTGCTGTCTGGTCCGGTGATGCGAGAACGGGCCGAGCATTTGCAGCCAGAGTCATGCTTGCGCTTCCATCGACAAGCACAGCCACCCGGGATGGAAAACTGATTTCATGTTCAGCTGTGCGGCTGATGTCGAGTAAGCCGAGGAGCAAGACGATCCAGGCAAAAATTCGCAGGAGTGCCAGCGGCGCTCCTTTCCAGCGAGGTAGTTCGGAAGCATCGAGGTGATACGTCCACAACACGAATGCTGCTACAGTTGCTATACATGCCACGAGAGCGGGCATGTGCCACCATTCTGTAAAGCTATTAAGAAGGCCGCTTGAGATACGGTAATCAACATGCTCTGTCACGCAGAATAAAGGGTGCGCTATGGTGTCAGAAATGTTATGCGTCATCGTTAGGCTGGGGAAGTGGAGGGTTTATGTTTTCTTGCTTGCTCTGTGGTAACTCACGGCATAGCCCAGGATTTGTTCACAGACTAAGACGATGAACAAAATAAGAAGCAACGGTCGCACGAGAGATGTACCACCACGATTTTCGTTACGAGGATCAAGGTCGTTAGCCCGATCATATGAAAACGGGATGCCGGGTAAGGAATCAGGTAATTCAGAGAGCGAAACTCGCTCCAAATTGCCTTCAGTAGGATTGATATTGACGGCTGTTATCAGTTCTTGCCGTGCTCCAGAAACAGTTTGCCATCTGGCCTTGTATGTGCCTGGTTCGAACGTGTCTCTCATTGCCACTGCAAGATTGCCGTCTTGGTTAATGGACGCAACTTCCTGCACAACACGTTCTTCTGGTGGCAGGATAAAATCGACATCAACTTGATCAATGCCCTGCTGAAGGTTGATTGCGATTGGCTGCCCGACAAGAACTGCTTCGTGCTCGCGCCGAAGTCTGGCAAGGTGTCTTTCAAGCTCGAGCATGACAACAACCCAACTGGGATTATTTCGAGCCCAACTGTTCCAGGTGGGTGCCGCCGTTGAGAGGAATGCCACTCCCATGCCTTGGCCAAATGGCTTTTCGACGGCGAAAAATGCTTTGTTTCTGAGGGATAAAAGTCGACGAAGGCCGGTGCCGGTTGGAGCCTGGAACGAACGATCAACCGCCATGTAGCGGTCGACACCAACAGCATCCAGAAAAGGGTTTCGACGGCCACTAAGAATTGCCACGATCGGATGGTCTTCAGCGATGATGTCGGGGGCGTTGGGGTTTTGTTGGTCCTTCAGGAGATCAACAGCCCCGGCTAAAGGAACAGGAAAAATACCGTCCCCATTGCGAAATAAGAATTCATTTATTGACTTGTAGTCTGTCTTCGGGCCGACAAAGAAAACAACGCCACCGCCGTTTCTTGCGTAGTCTTCCAGCGGTCTGATTGCTCTGGCATCAAGACGTGGCACATCTAGAAGCCATACAGAGTCAAATTTATTGAGTTCGAGAGTTGTAAGAGCACGAGGTTGCTCAATGCGTGGCCGCAGTCCTGTTGCTGCAGTTGCGCCCGGGTTCAGTGCCGTTGCGAGATAAAAGGCATCATCGTCTCTACTTTTTTGGCTACTGGTTGTAATGAGAAGGACTTCAGCCTCGTCGACCGCTTCAACAACAGCGGTTCGGCTGTTATCAAGTGGCAGCCGGTCCACTGGTAATTCAACTTCAACCGTATGGCTACCTGTGTTCTGAAATCGAGACTCAAATCGAACGGTGGCAACGTCACCCGGTGGAATTGGATCTATTTGTACCCCTGGCCGTTCAAGCCGGTCCTCTCGGATAGTAAGAGACACTTGTCGTGAGGGTGATGGCGAGTAGTTGCGAACGGTGACTTCCCATGGAAGGAGTACATTAGAAACAGGCGTGCCGCCAATCATTTCAATGCGTTCCACAGTAAGATTTGATCTTGGCAGATTTTGCAAAAATTCTGTGTCAGATTCAGTTGTTGCTGTATCGACGATGTGAATTTCAATTCCTGCATCTGCCAGGGGTTTCAATGCGTCGGCAATGTCTTCAGAAGCAAGCCAGTCGTTGCTTCTCAGGTCAGTTATGAGCCAGAGGACACCAGACCCGTCATCTCCGGCAAATATTGGTGTGATAGTTCGAATCCCAGGAGTAATTTCTGTTGTGGTGGCAGAAGTGCGAATCTTTTGTATGTCGGTACGTACCGAGTCGAGGTTTTGGGGTGTAATCGCTTGGGCATAGATGTCAAAGAGTTGTTCATCAGAAGTTGTTTCGGCGGTGTCATTTGAATGGCCAGATGATGTTCGTTGAAGTTGGGAAAGACGGCCGAGGGAAAACTCCTGCTGGCCAGGTGTTGCTGCGAGCTCTTCAAGCAGCCGTTCTGCCATCTTCCGGCCTCGGCTCATGGCGGTCGTTGTAGGTGGGGCAGATGAGTCACTCACTCCAAACACTTCACCCATGGAGTAGCTGTCATCGAGTAGTACGACGTGTCTCGTTCGGTTGCCCCCAAGTACACTGCCGAGTTTTCTATCCCATCGAGGTTGTGCGAATAGCAGGACGAGGCCCGCGATTGCCAGAATTCTGAGCAGAAGAAGGAGTAGCTGCTTTAAAAGAATGCGCGTGCGGTATCTCCGTTGACTCGCAAGAAGAAACTCCATTGCTGGCCAGCGGACGACTCGATGTCGCAGTAGGTTTATGAGATGGATGATGACTGGCGCTGCTGCGAATGGCAGCCCCCACCACAGTAACGTCATGAAGTCAAATGTTGGCATCGGTATGACTTTGTTTCACTGTGGAGAATCGAAAAATTGAGTAATTCCGGTCTATGATCTTCCGCGTATTCTGGAACGTCGGGACAGAAAATTGACAAGAGTTTTATCAACAGCATGGCTTGTTCGTGCGAGTTGATAGTCGCATTGAGACGCTGCAGACCGATTCCGTACTTCTGCAAGAAAATTTTCCATTGCCTGGATATATCCATTGCGTAAAGCGCGTGGGCTACAACTGATTTCGCCACCTGTCTCCAGCCCTTCAAATCGAGTTGGGCCATCGAAGGGGAAGTCGATTTCATCGTCATCGAGTATGTGGCAGATAGCAACATCGTGTCCCCTCTGCCTCAGGAGCTGGAGTCCTTTGCAGAGTGCATTCCGATCCCCGAATAAGTCTGAGAAAATTATCACGAAGCCTCGTCGTGGTAAATTCTCAGCAAGGTTTCGCAGGACAGCATGGAAATCAGAGGCGTGCTGCTGACGAGGTTTTTCGAAACCGGCTATAAGGCTGTTGAGGTGAGAACGATTTGTTTTTGCTGGAACACTAGTCCGAATCTGTTCATCAAAAATAGAAGCACCAACGGCATCGCCCTGGGAAAGTCCAAGCCAGGCAAGACTGGCTGCGAGCGTGGCTGCGTAGTCGTACTTTGTTAATCCGGGGGCCTGTTCAAAACGAGGCGGGATGTAGTCCATGCTCGCAGAACCATCAACAAGAAGAAACAGGCGAAGATTCGTCTCGTTCTCGTATTCCTTGACGTAGAACCTGTCTTGCCGTCCCCAGACCTTCCAGTCGACACGCCTGAGGTCGTCTCCTCGTGTGTATTCACGGTGCTGGAGAAACTCAACCGAGTTTCCCTTGTAAGGGCTTTTGTGCATCCCCGCAAGAACTCCTTCGACAACGGCCTGAGCCCTCAGGTCAAGCCGCCCGATTCGAGCGAGTACCTCAGGAGGCAAATATTGTTTGGAAGCGGGGGTCACGCGTGAGTTCATCCTCGTGTGCGGGTGTTGTCTCAATAAGTTGATTAATGATGGAGTCTGCCGTGACACCCTCACTCTCTGCGGCAAAACCAACGACAATTCGGTGTCGTAGGACCGGTGCAGCAAGAGCTTGAACGTCCTCAATGGTTACATGTGATCTCCCTTGGAGGAGGGCCCTTGCTTTGCAGCCAAGAATTAAAAATTGAACTGCTCGTGGACCAGCACCCCACGCAAGTTGATCAGAAACAAAGTCCGGAACGCCATCGCCGCCAACACGTGTTTGTCGAACGATCGCAATCGCATAGCGTGCTATGTGGTCACTGAGGGGAACTTCCCGGACACTTTTTTGAAGAGCAATAATTTCTGATGCCGTGAGTATTGGTTCGACGTCAGTTGTTGTTGTTCCTGTTGTTCGCTGAGCAATCTCGAATTCTTCAGAAAATGATGGGTACTGAACGAAAACCTTGAACATGAAACGATCCTGCTGTGCTTCTGGCAGTGGGTAGGTGCCTTCTTGCTCAATAGGGTTTTGTGTTGCAAGAACAAAAAAGGGGTCAGATAGTTGGTGTTGCGTTCGACCAACGCTAACCTGCCGTTCTTGCATGGCTTCGAGCAGTGCAGACTGCGTTTTTGGGGGTGTCCTGTTTATCTCATCGGCAAGGATTACGTTTGCAAATAATGGCCCCCCGATGAAACGTAGGTTCCGGCTTCCACTGCTTCGGTCTTCTTCAAGTACCTCTGTTCCGATGATGTCAGCCGGCATGAGATCAGGTGTGAATTGTATTCTACTGAAATCCAGGTCGAGGCTTCTGGCAAGTGTGCTAATGAGTAGCGTTTTTGCGAGCCCTGGAACCCCTTCCAGTAAGCAGTGCCCTTGAGAGAAAAGACAGATAAGTAATTCATCGATTACTTGCTGTTGGCCGACGATAACCCGAGAAAGTTGGTCGACAATCTTTTCGTGAGCCTCGTGTAGCCTGTCGGTCGTTGTTGGAAGTTGAGGTTCGGACTGCATTCACGGCTCCAGAGACATTTTCAAGGTTTTAGGTTGTGTTGGAACAGAATATATCGATCTGTAGATGATACCTCCTGACGCCCGGTCGAACCAACTGCATGAGTGCGTGCCGTACCCCAGTATCGCACGATTTCTGTCGGGGGGGCATTAACGCTGGTAGATCGGCAGCATTCCATTGTTCAGTTGAAGAATGGTGAGATTCGTGGCTGTCGTGTAGACCGGCCCAATGTATCCCTGCTGCCAGGAGACCCCTGCACGATCTTTTGTTGCCTCCGCAACTAACCGTTTTTCGATTTGCCGGCGATAGTCAGACCACTTTTGGCCACCTTCGCGATACATCACCTGAGAATAATAGTAGTGGGCGTAGTGCCAATGGCCAAAGCCAGCATTTGCGATGTTCCCCAGATGCTTCTCTGCATAGGTCAACATGCGGGGAACATGAGTGTCATCGTATTCGCCAGCGTTAAATAAGCATGCAATAGCTGCTGCCGAAATTGCTGGTCGTCCCCCTCCTCCTTTTGAACTGTATTGCACGCCACCATCTGGCATTGTGCACTTGTGGATATAAGCAATAGCACGATCGATTGTCTCACGGGGAACCGGAATGCCCGCATTCCGACAGCCTCGTAGCCCCTGTACTTGCGTAATTGTGGTTGATCCTTCATCGAAGTCGTTGCCATCTTTTGCACTTACGTACCCCCAGCCCCCATCTTTTGTTTGTGCTCGCCCCGAAAATTCGACAGCCTGCTCGAGAACTTTAATAAGTTCACTTCGTCGAGCAAGATCCTCTTCTTCACCGAGGACCTGTGACAGGAAGAGCATTGAGAATCCATGTCCGTAGGTGTAGCGGTCATCTGTTTTAGGGTCACCGATAAGCCCATTGGGCCGTGAACGACTTATGAGATAGTCAACAGCTTGGGCAATTGAGTCAGCATATGCTCCTTGTGTAGGCGTCGAGCCTTCCAGGAGCAAAGCTGTTCCGGCAAGGGCCGTCATCGCCGTGGGGTACCGGCCTTCATTGGCAGTCCAGTTGCCTCGCCGCGACTGATTTGCCACGAGCCAGTCAAGGCCGCCCGCTACGGCCTCGTTGACGTCGATTGATGCTGCCTCCGCGCGATGGATTCTCCAGTTGTCTGGTGGAGCGAAGGCAACAAGAAGTGGTATCACGATCGTGAATGACACAAACCCTTGGTTGGCACGTCGCCCTGGTCCTCGAGGAAGATTTTCATTCATCAATACACGTCTCTCGTGATGGTACAAAAATTGAGGGGTTTTATATCGTTCGGGATAGCTCTTCGATGTCAGCCATTTATTGGGCAAGAATTGCTCTTTCAATCCAGTATTTCACTTCACTTAGAATGTCCGTGTATACAAGTGGCTCTTCTTCTGCGCGGAAGGGCTGAGTGTTTTCGGTAGGTGCTCCAGTAAAGTGGAGAACAATCTTTGGAATGGTTCCACCAATCTGTCGCCTGCTCAAGAGTCTCATTTCGACAGTCGAATTCAACGCATCACCAGTCACACTCAGTTCGGCACTGCTTGTCGTTTGAGGGGGCTCCATTTGGAGTTTGTCATCAATATGAATTAACGAACCATTTCGTTTGTCGAGGCATAGCAGGCTTAAGCGGTAGCGTCCTCTCCCCTGCCCTGTAGACGTATTCGCCATACGCAGCCGTCGACCAAATAGAAGAGTCGGTAAGCCCGTTGGTTGTGGGGTTTGAACAATGTGCCGCTGTATAGAAGCAGGTTGAGACCACACCATGTCTCCAGTCAGTTGGCTGATAGACCAAATTGTTGATGATTCAGCCTTCACCTGTCCTGAGCCAGTTCCGAAACGCTCTATAGCATCAATTCCGTTAAACCGTTTTTCATCATGTCTGTTTTCTTTTCTGGTTGCGAACAGAATATAGCGATCTTGCCAGGAGAGGCAGCGGAGTTGCTGAAAACCATTTGGCATTTCTTGGAGAGTTGTTGAGAATTTTGTTCGTCCGGCAGCAATGTCGATAGCGGTTAAAATACCGTTTGGGGTTATCGTCAGAAAGATATCGTTATCAGCAATGAGACCGCGGGCAGAGGCGGAGCATTCGCAAACAACATGCCGGCTGTTGTCGCTTACATCAATTACCGCTAACTGCACAGTTTCAGACGTATCGGAATCAGTTGAATTCACAACAAGAAGATGTTTGCCAGAAGCGTTTAGTCTGTCCTGTCGAGGAGGGAGGTCATGGCTGGCAATTTGGTGGCCGTCTGTCATTGAGAGAATTTTGGATTCTTTACCGTCGCGTCCTGTAATGCAGAGCACATCTGAGTCACCAAATAGTTCTGATCCCACTGGAATGTTTCTTCGTCTCCACAGTATCTTGCCTGTTCGAATGTGGCGTAGTTCAAGAGTGTTTCCAGAGATTATGGGGACGCCTGTGCGTTGCGGATGGCCGATGCGAAACGCCGGTACTCTCTGAATCTGATGATTGCTTAATTCAACCGCAACTCTCGATTGAAGTGGTAATGGCCCAAGAGGTCGCAGCAGTCGTTCTAGTGAGGTACTAGGAATTTGAGTCGTGAAGTTTTGTCTTGGGTGAAGAATACGGTCGTCAGTTGTTGCCCAGAGAAGTCGGTGTTCACCATCAGTTGGTTCACAAATTTCAAAAGCCGTAAGGGAGTGGCTGGTTTGAAGAAGAAGAATGCGGCTTATGAGGAAAGCCGAATGCGAACGGAGACGGAAATAATTCGTAAGGTGTGGGTGCTTTGCTCCCTCTAGATCAATCGAGATAGCATCTCCAATCGCTGCACCAAATTGGTCACGAAGGACAATACTTCGTCCGGTATGTTCGAGAGTTGCACCAGGAAAGCCAGAATTTGGTGCATGAATGAGCCTGACTTGTGTCGATTTGTTGAGGACGTCCCCTACCTCGGTGGCTTCTTGGGTTTGTGTGACATCAACCTGTCCAGTCGGCCATGCATCACTCACAAAACTTTTTACGGCATCAATTTGTCCTGATGCATTTTGTGGAAGATGGTCTCGATCGATGGTATTTGGTGCGAGTAGCTGAAGTTGAAGGAGTATGTCCTGTCGGGCAATTCCCGTTCGGCCTGAGAGTTCCTCCTGCAGGGTTGCTCGAAGGCTGTTGGTCGCCTCGGCTTTCAGTTTGCGGGTGGCGAATCGATTTATAAAAACATCTAGCGCAACGTGTCGAGCAGAGGGGTCTGTGATGGAAGTCACTTTTTGGAACTCGTTTTTTTCATCTTCATCAATCATCTGCTGGATTGTTTTGGGCGATGGCGTTTCAAGAATTTGGTTGAGTTTTCTTTGAAACCAGCGGTTTGATGCGATCCAAAGTGACGTGTCTACGGGGTCTTGTATTAATGTCTCGTCATCTGCCGGTGGTGAAGATGTCAATGATCGAAGGCAGTCTTGGCAAACCTCCCAAGCTTTCATGGGCTCGTGTGCTTGAAGAAAACCTTCTGTAGCAAGCTGGCGAGTGGTTGCAGCCATCTGTTGAGACGGTGCGATTTCAACTCCCTCTGTCCAAAAAGTGGCAGCAGCCAGAAAATCATTTTTCAGAGCGAACTGAATTGCCCGACTCAACGTGGAACCCGAAGGCCTTGGGCCCTCGCTGCCGTGAATGCGTCGAATGTCTATCAGGCCTTTAGTTGTATCGCCTTCATCAAGCCTTAGTTCTCCTCGCCAGGTAACAGCCCATGGGTCGTTTGGGTTTTCCTGCAGAGCGGTTTCGATACCTCGTTCAAGGTCAGCAGTCTGGTGGTACACATCAAGAGAGTCCAATCCCTGGGAAATTACCTCGCCACGGTATGAGACAAGGTTGCCAGGAAGAGCGGAGCCTCGGCCAAGAGATATTCCTACCACCTTGCCATTGGACGTATCAATTTCAGCGACTGCTGGAGTATCGATTGGAACGTAGAGACGTTTTCCAGAAAGAATTCCTCGGCCACAAACCAATTCATCATTGGAACCAATAGCTTGCTTCCAGGCTATCTTTCCATCATCAAGTGAGACTGCTGCTGCGGTTTTTTGTCCCAGCAGAATCACCATGCGATTCGTGATACCAGCGATCGTGATAAAATCCGCTCGTGGTGATCGCCAGAGTAGTTCACCAGTTCGGATGTTGACGCAATGAAGGAATTCTGAGCCTGCTGGTGTGAGCAGTGCCTTGTCTCCGGCAATGACGGGGAGTGCGTCGAGCCACCTGCCCCCGTCTGTGCTCCCGGCTGAGGACGATTTGACTTGCATGCCAGCCATATTGCCGGCCAGGACCTGCATCCTCAGCTGAATGCCGTTTGCTAATCTCCGTACGTCATCTGGTTTTGGAATAGTAAATCGGTATGCCCAGAGAAGCGTACGAGCTAGATCAACTGCTATTGCCGCACCGGCGCCAGTTGGACACAAGAGAATGCCTTCAGCGAAGGCGGGAGAGAGCCCTAGCTGTTTCCGGTCATCTCGGTTGTTGATGTCGTATTCGACGTCAACCTCAGCAAGTGGCTGTGACCAGATTGTTTCGCCAGTCGCTGATGACAATACGTCGAGTCGTATCTGCTGTCGTTCTTCGACAAGAACAAAGAGCTCATTGCCGAGTGGCAGAGGGCTTCCCAAGAACCAACGTGAGCGTGGTTCATCTCCAGCTGTTTCATTGTTGGCTCGCGGAAGTTGCCAGCGGAGCTTCCCATTCTGTGAAATGTCGTAGGCAACAAGACGGTTGCTGTTCTCAGTATTGCGCGAGCGGCCAGTTTGTCGCAGACGTTGTCGAGAGACTGGTGAAGAGTTTTCCTCAACAACAAAAACCAGTTCTCCGTCACTTGAAAGAGTTGAAGAAGTCGCGTCATAGAACAAGGAGTCGAGTGGATGTGTGCCTCGTTCTTCGAACTCCTGCTGGGCGCGGTCCGTGATGGCCGAGGCCGCTAATTTTCCTTCTATCCATAATCGTTTTCCCGACTCGAAGTCGATGGCCATGACACCAGCCCGTGATTGAACAAGTAGTGAATTGCCAACAGCCAGAGGTGTGCCGGAGGGAAGGACTGGCGATCCTTGTTCGGCAAGAAGTTCTCTTCTTTTTGCAAGGAGCTGTTTCTCCTGTGGATGCAGCGTGAGGGGAACGCGAAACCGTGGTACGAGAAGTGGTCGGTCGCAGGGGCGGACTGAATTTCTGTCAGGTGTGCCACGACTCATTTCCCAATTTTCGGCGGCAAGGTTTGTATTCGAGCCCGGGCCGGATACCGCTCGCTCCAATCTTTTCATGAGGAGTTGATCGCGCAGGAGGTTCTGTTCGGGAATTGATTCTCCACCGAGTCGGGTCGGAGTATCAACATCCTCGAGGTGCTGTCTCGCTTTCGTTTTCTTCGTTGGGTCAATTGCAATGCTTGTTGCAGCCTGCATGAGCTTGAACGTTGGCAAAAGGTTGTCTGGAAGATTGGTCATGGGGCTGGCAGCGATTCGCTCCAGCCAAGCCTCTGCTGCAAGCGGTTGGCCGGACTCAAGGAATCGAGCGGCAGTCAGAATTGCAGCACGATGGCCGGCCTCTGTGTGGAACCACCGGCGGGCAACTGCAATAATTCCATCGTCATCATTCTCATCGAGCGCTGTCTGAAGATGGCGATCCGCACGGGTTCTAAATTGAAGTTGATATGCCTCAGCTCCTGCTTCGGGAAGCGTGCCGATAATCTCTGTCACAAGTGCTTTCATGCTACGGCGCGTCTGGTCATTTGCGCTACCAGACTCTAAGAAAACATCCTGTTCCGCTGTCAGCATTTCATCGAGTAGTGCCGTAGCATCGGCCATCCTGCCTCCAGCTATCAGACGCTGGGCCTGGTCGAACTGTCTTTCACGGAGTCGCTCACTTGGCAGATAAACGCCGTTACTCACCGTCTCTTCTTCGTTAGACGTTTGTGAGAGAGCATCAGCTCGTACAGGAGAAAAAATACTGACATTCAGAAAATGCGAGATGTTGGGATCTCGCATTGCAACAGCAAGCAGCATGCATGCGATGAGCATGAACACCAAAGAACTGGGTACGGAGAGCCGTGGGATTCGCCAAGTAGCCACAGTACTTGATTCTGAGGTCGCCATGACTCCATCTACGTCTTTCATGAGATCACTCCACAGTTGGTCGCCTGTGCTTCGGCCGCCATCGTCTGATTTCATTATTGCAGCAGTGGTGTGTTTGTGTCTGGTTTGCCGACATTGGAGCGCAGAGGTCAGAATTAACGAAAGGTGCTACGATCGGGCCGAGCGTCTCAAAAGTACTCTTTTTGAGGGGTTTTATGCACGCCAAGTTCGTGAAACCGGTGGTCATTTTGGGCTGTTTGATAAAAAAACGCTGTTTTCCCTTGCATTTTTGCGGGTAATGCCTCTAATCGACGCCGCAAGCGACCGTTTTCGGTCGGGCACCGAAATGCGGTCGGGGTTATTGCCGCACAAAACTTTTCTCATACGGGAGGCACGAACGATAATGGCGAAAAAGACTGGAAGTAAGCCAATGACAAAGACTGAGATCATGCGTGCGATCTCAGAAACCACAGGTTTGCCGAAGAAAGACGTCGTTGCAGTCGTCGAGTCGTTGACCGAAGAAATCGGTAAGGCACTCCGCAAAAGCGGTATGGGTGTCTTCTCAATTCCTGGCTTGGTCAAGATTGAACGACGCGCTGTTCCAGCTCGTCCGGCTCAGAAGAATGTGAAGAATCCTTTCACAGGTGAACTGCAGGATCGACCTGCAAAGCCAGCTAGTGTGAAGGTTCGTGTTCGCGCTCTGAAGAACCTGAAGGCAATGGTCGAAGTTTAGTCAGAGTTACGACCATGAGTCGTTGACGAATTGTTGATGAACAAGAAACGGGTGGCACGATTTCGTGGCACCCGTTTTTTTTTGGAAGCCCAGGGGCACCTGCCACATGGGCAAGAGCAGCCAATGTGTGTTTATTACGTGTTTATGACGGGAAAAATGATCTGAGTGGAGGGCGCAAGGTGGCTCATTTAAAGTCGTTTCTTTTCATACTATTTCTGTGTGTTTGCCACGAGGTGCCAGGGGCAGATCAGCCTAATGTCATTGTGATTCTTACCGATGACCAAGGATGGGGAGACCTGAGCGTCAACGGGAATATCGCGATCGAGACACCCCATATTGATCGACTGGCAAAAAACGGGGCCCGGTTTCAGCACTTTTATGTCAGTCCAGTCTGTTCTCCAACGCGTGCAGAGTTTCTCACTGGAAGGCATCACGTTCGCTGCGGCGTGTATTCCACTTCTGAGGGTGGTGAACGCGTGAATGCCGATGAGATAATGATCGGTGAATTATTCAAAAAAGCTGGTTACCGAACTGGAGCGTTTGGCAAGTGGCACAGCGGAATGCAGCATCCGTATCACCCGAATGCACGGGGATTTGATGAGTTTTACGGTTTTTGTTCGGGTCACTGGGGGAACTACTTCAGCCCAATGCTCGAGCACAATGGCCAGCTTGTGCAAGGTGAGGGATTTATCATTGATGACCTTACAAACCGTGTTATCGAATTCATCGAAGGCGAGCATACGAGTCCATTTTTTGTTTACCTTCCATACAACACGCCGCATTCGCCAATGCAGGTGCCGGATAGGTGGTGGAATAAGTTTAAAAACAAAGAGATCGCCCAAGAACACTCGAAAAAGAAAAATGAGAAAATTGACCACACGCGCGCCGCACTCGCAATGTGTGAAAATATCGATTGGAACGTCGGCCGACTTCTCTCCAAACTCAGGGAACTCAGGTTAGAAAAAAACACGATCGTCGTGTACTTCAGTGACAATGGCCCAAATGGTTCACGGTGGAATGACGGCTTGCGGGGCCGCAAGGGATCGACGGACGAAGGAGGGGTCAGGTCTCCACTGGTTATTTCTTGGCCCGGGGTAATTAAGGCAGGAACTGTTGTCACGCAGATATGCTCAGCGATGGACCTCATGCCAACTCTTGCAGAGTTGGCGGGTGTGGATGTTGTCAGTACGAAGCCGATAGATGGCATGAGTATTGCGCCAGTTTTTCTTGACGAGAAGGCTTCTTGGCCGGATAGAACGCTCGTTCATCATTGGAAAGAGAGGGTTTCCGTCAGGACGCAACGGTTTCGTCTTGACTATGAGGGGCGACTTTATGACATGGATAAGGATCCGGGCCAGCATGTTGAACTCAATGATTCCCAGCCCGAGGTCGCAACTGCTCTTCAAGAAAAGGCAGATGAGTTTCGTCGGGATATGCTTTCAGAGTATGGGAAGCCTTTTGACAGGCGCCCGTTTGTCATTGGGTATGAGGGCGCGCATTTGACACAGGTTCCGGCTCGGGACGGCGTTGGGCATGGCAATATCGAGAGATCGAACCGATTTCCAAATGATTCTTTTTTCGAAAATTGGACAACGGTCGATGATTTTATTTCCTGGGAATGTGAGGTCGGTGCTACTGGACGCTACCGTGCTGAGATTTTTTACACCTGTCCCAAAGAGGATGTTGGGTCCACCATTGAGTTGGTCTTCAGAGAAAGCTCTCTTATTGGAAAAATAACTGTTCCCCATAATCCACCGCTTGCCGGAATGGAAAATGACCGATTCAAACGAATGGAGTCGTACGTCAAGGATTTTAGGAGAATGACTCTTGGTGAGATACAGCTCGAGGAAGGCCAAGGCACCTTGATGCTGCGAGCGAAGAAGATTCCGGGGGACACTGTTATGGATTTTCGCCTGTTATTGCTGACTCGTGTGGATTGAATGCAACCGAGGATCAAGTGAGTTTGTTCGAATGCAACAGGCTCGAGCTGAAAAGTCATTGCCTAAAATGAGACAATTCATTCGTATTCAGTTGTATCTCCTTGCCTTCTGTTTTTCGTTATTCAGTCTCTTGCAGGCTGAAGCAGCTGAACGCCCGAATGTAATCTGGATTGTAGTCGATGACATGTCTCCGAATTTCTCGTGTTATGGCGAGACGGCCATTCAGACACCACATGTGGATCGCCTTGCAGCTGAGGGCGTGCGGTTCACACGTGCGTATGCCACTTCACCTGTATGTTCGACCTTTCGGTCTGCTCTGATCACCGGGATGTACCAAACAACAACAGGGACGCATCACCATCGAAGTGGCCGCGGAGCGCATCGTATTACTTTGCCTGCCGGTGTGAAGCCAGTGCCACAACTTTTTCAAGAGGCTGGGTATTACACATGTATCGGGAGTGGTTTGCTTGACCTTGACTACCGAAGTCAGCCGTTCACAGATCGTTCTCGCGGAAGAATGGGCAAGACGGACTACAATTTTGATTGGAAGCGTTCAATTTACGATGACAATGATTGGTCCAGACGTCGCTCTGGACAGCCTTTTTTCATGCAGGTGCAGTTGCATGGAGGGAAGCTTCGAGGGGCCTCAGCCGAAGCGTACGCCGCTTTTGAACAGCAGGTCGCTGAGTTAGTGGGAGAGGGTGCAGATTCGGGCGAGGTTCTGTTACCGCCATATTACCCGGCGGACCGAATCCTCCTGGAAGATTGGGCGCTGTATCTTGAATCAGTCCGCGTGACGGATTATCACGTTGGGCGTGTGCTGCAGCGGCTTGAAACAGAGGGCTTGCTTGAGAATACACTGATTGTCTTCTTCACCGATCACGGGATTAGTCATGCCCGTGGCAAGCAGTTTTTATACGACGAAGGAACGCACATACCGCTTGTTATTTGTGGCCCACACGTTCAGGCGGGGCGTGTGCGAACGGACCTGGTCGAGCATATCGATGTTGCGGCGTTGTCTCTTGCAGCGGCTGGCATCAGCGTTCCAGATTGGATGCAGGGCCAAAATATTCTTGCACAAGATTTTCAGCCCAAGCATGCAGTATTTGCAGCACGAGATAGGTGCGGAGAGGCCGTTGATCGAATTCGATCAGTGCGCAGTGAGGACTTTCTTTACATCAGAAATTTTTTCCCTAATCGTCCGCACCTGATGCCAAGTAACTATAAGGACAGCAAGTTAATCATTCAGCGACTCCGAGAACTTCACGCGACCCAAGGGATTGGTGCCGTTGGGGAAGAACTCCTGTTCTCTCAAGTCCGCTCGGCAGAAGAGCTCTATTTGTATCGTCAGGACAGGTGGCAGATTCATAATGTAGCTGGAAACAAAAAGTATACGGACGAGTTAGTGCGCCATCGTGAGCTGCTCGACAAATGGATCAGGCAGACAAATGATCATGGCACCGAGTCTGATGACGTCTACGTGCTCGAAGTAGAAGATCAATTGAAGGGGATAAAAAGTGAAGCATCGCGGAAAACGTATCGTGCAAACATAGAGACGTATAGGCGTTGGGCCAGAGAAGGCATGTAGCGACGTGCTGGCGGCTGTTTTGAAGTGGTCGTGGTAGCGTCTTGTACTGAAGTTGGCGGAACCAGCACCGAACCGGCGGCACGCGGATTTTCAGTCCCAAAGAAGCCTTTTGTCACCCTTTCGTAAAACTTCGAGTACCTACTTTACCGCGGTTTCGTCCACTCGCTACATGTGCGGTTACGCCCGAGGGTGGCCCAAAATGAGTCCGAAAGGTTAGGATTCGAATTCCAGTTTTCAGTTTGGCAATGCAAAGGGAGATTGAGCAATGGCAGCTGACGTGGCAATCGCGAGAGCCAAGGCCAGACTCGAAGCCTTACGAGGACGGGATCCTGTCGCAATCATGTATTCCGAATCGGCGACAGAATTAAAACCGCTGTCGCCCAATAATCTCCCCCGGCATTTCCGCAAGTTCGAAGGGATGAGAGCGTACAATTTTCATCCCAGCAAAGATCGTCGTGCCTTGTTGGTAACTCACTCTGCCTGCACTGAGTCTGAACGCCTCGTGATCGATACTTTTCGGAGCGTTTCAAAGGATTTGGAAGAACATCTCTATGCGCACAAATACACCACGTGTTTCAGAATCAGAGAACTGGATTGGGCCATTGCTCTGGTCGAAGCCTCTCATAGGAAACTGCTTGGTTCTGAGGGGTACGAATGGCAGTGGTGGCAGGATGCCGATGAAGATTTGCTAGTAACGGGACGAATTGCCGACGCATGGGGCAAGAACATGCACGTCATGGATCGCTATTTTATCGAGTTGAAAAATGCCGTTGAAAGCAGTCTCCGGCTGATTGAACACCTCGAAATTGAACACCTCGAAACAGAGCCAAGTGTACCGAAGCAGACTGAATCCTGCGGGGAGACTACCAATAAGAAACTGAAAGCACTCTGGAAGAAGGAGCCGGCATTCTGTCTGCTGAAACCAATTCAGGCTATTGCACAAAAGATCGGCAAAGGAGAGATCTCCGTTTCGGAATCTGATTTCTGGAAAGAAACGATTATGCCCCAGAAAAAGCTTGTAGGTTCTGACGGTAAAAAATTACAGCAACTCGTAGAAGCCAGGAACAGAGGCGACAGTATTTCCGACACGGACGAGAAGGTCTTGAATGCTTTTGAAGAACGAGTTGGTGCTGAGTTGAATTAAGCCGACGTTTCGATACCGAACGCTCAAAAAGAGCAGGCTGCCGATGTCGTTGGAAGACCTTCTTTTCAGCCTCAGGCAGAAGGCTGTTTTCACTGTGAGTTCCAGTCTCACTTGGCTTACCCACCACCCCTGTTTTTTAATGGACAGAGGGAGGCTCGAACTCCCGACACACGGATTTTCAGTCCGTTGCTCTACCAACTGAGCTATCTGTCCTA
>Ga0114919_10000241_pt1 | contig 39661 bp, 44 predicted proteins | sample BlataG_FD_88682 | JGI IMG/M metagenome (GOLD analysis project Ga0114919, IMG submission 88682) | Deep subsurface microbial communities from Black Sea to uncover new lineages of life (NeLLi) - Black_00105 metaG | ecosystem: Environmental > Aquatic > Marine > Oceanic > Sediment | place: Atlantic... | reverse complement strand
CTTGAACGTACATCTTAATTATGTCCAAGATGTCTAGGTTATAGTGCAATGTAAAAGGAGCAAATGTGGTAAGAGGGAGGTGGGGGGGGGCAGAGGGTAGAAGAGAAACATGAGTTGTCGGTTTATATGGAAAGGAGAAGGAAGTGGCTCTGGGATACTAATAGAGAGGGAAGGGGGGAAGGGGGTGCAAGCAAGATGAAGGCCAAGGCATCAGTGCAAAATCTCAGCAGGAATAAAAAGCTCAGAAATTATCAATCTTCAAAATTAGTATAAACACATCACATGCCACACCTCATTCTTTCATCCTGTCTCTTTGTTCCCCCACTTATGAACGAATCTAATCTAAAACTAAGGCATCAGCTATATTTTCTTGTTGTATCAACACCTCTATTCAGGTTATCAATCTTCAACATTATTTTAAGAAATTAGCATCACACACCCTTTCCCTTTGGTATATAACACCAACAACACCAACAACACCATCATCATCATCATCATCATCATCATCATCATCATAAGAAATAGGAGAATAAGAAAATAAGAAAACCTACCTGGATTGTGTTTACGAATCATAGCTGATTCCATCACAGCAGTAGCAGACACAGGAAGCTTAAACAATCCTGAATCTATCACATTCAATCGTGTCTGCAACTCGGTTGATTTTCTTAACACTGGAGGCACTTGACCTTGACCCTCTGCTGCCAGGATGTGAGTCGTCTCTTCGCCTAGACCAGCCATCCATTCCTTGTAAGCAGGAAGGTCGGTGACTGCTTTGGGACCAAAGTGCACCACACATGTAATCTTAGCTGCTCCTTCACCAACTTCAGATGAAGAGGAGGAGCTGACAAGGTTCTTGAAAGCAGGTGCATTGATCAAGGCCTGCACAAAATCATCATCAGGACAGTCCACCATCAGTACCAAAGGACCAGGCACTGAAGGCTCCATAACTTGATCTGGAGTAACCTTCTGTCCATTCATTGCCAAAACACTCTCCCCCTTCACCAACTTGCCATATAATGGTCCTCGGGGGACTCCCAAGGCAGCTGCTTTTTGTATTAAAAACTTTCCTGGAATATCGGGGAGTTTAATAACATAACATGCTACTGGATTGGATTTGGTGGCACTGGGTACATTTATGCTTTGGGAGTACATTGATGATGGTGGGGGTTGTGCTGGCACACCTTGGTTGGGAGAGGAAGAAGAGGGAGAAGGAGGATGGCCATTGACACGTTGACGTTTGGCATCTGGCTCTGCTCCAGCCTCTGCAGCTGCTGCTGCTAAATCTCCAGCAGAAGAGTGAAGGACCACGGGTGTAATAGTTACCAGATCATTATTCACTATAGGAGGTAATGCATTAGCAGCTGCAATGTCACTAGGAGCCATTCCTCTGCCAAATTCCTGTACCTTGAACCCCATGTCCTTGGTGTTGATGAAAGTTCTAAAAGCATTGACCAAAGTATTAATCCCCGGGGGACCATGAAGGACTATACCACTGTGACCAGTCAGCAGACCACCACATGAAGTATCTGCCATGGTGAGAAGCATACCTGGTAAGCCTCCAGTGGCATCAGTGGTGACACGGGTGCTCAAGACGGCAGACACACGGGCGAGTTTGAGTCGGTGTTCGACGCAAAAGCGCTGGAAGCCTTCCCCGGCGTTGAAGAGGTAGCGTTGTCTGTCGAAGAATAAAAGGGCTGATGGGGTGGAGGTGGCCGTGTCGTTGCCGACGCCGAGGATTTGGATGAAGCAGGAGGTGTTGGTGGAAGACCTGGCATCCTTGTTGTTGTTGTTGTTGTTGCCCATGGAGGTGGAGGTGGAGCGATGAGAGATGAGGGTGGCCGCTAGAGTGGAGCAATATACTGAATTTTGGAGTGGTCTAGATAGAATATCAAGGCTCGCTGCAAGACGGCCAATGAAGTTTAGATGAGATAGACACTGTATGGTGCCCTGCTATTGAATGAATTTTGTATGCACCGTTTTCGATGCATGCAGTCGGTACGAGAGTTCACCGGTATTGAATGTAAGAACACAATACGACTATTTGGAATATGCTAGTAATCCGTCTCAACCCGTTTTTCTTAAAGTCAGAAACTGGGCTGGGGAAAACTTTTCATCTATTTGGGTTTAAACGCAACAACTTTTCGCACATGTGCATTTCAATCCTACCACTGCTTTTTAACCGAGTCATAATAATCACACAAAGACAATAATGTCCACAGTATCGACTTGTTTGGCAAGGAAAACATGCTGCTTGAATAATCCAACATCCACCTTTCTTCGTGTACCAGAGACTAGGCTTGTCTATAAGCTCTTCAACACGCATTATACACATAGATCAGCACGTTCATTTATCAATCCAAGCCATAATTTCCCATATTGCTCGATCAGATGCAAAAGATTCTTCTCCACCCCCGTCCACGCCAGGCGGCCAACCTACATTGACACGGCCATCCTCCTTCAGCCTCTATCACCACTATCCACAACCTCAACCTCCCCCCTACCAGGCACCACCACACTCTTTATTACAACACTATCTTATTTATCTATCTTCCCACCTATAGCCCTTGCTGATGAAATAACATCCTCATACAATCCAGGAGATGGGGAAGGTGTTTTAAAAACAGCAGCTGGAGTTGGCTATCTACTACTAGTAGCAATCTACTTTCTGAGGTTGTTTTCAAAACGAGCCAAGCAGGCTAAAACTGAACGAATTGCTTCTGTTATATCTGCATCTGCATCTGAAACTGTAGCTCCTCTTAAGGCTATAAAAGTTAAAAGGACCGACGGCACTGAGGAGGAGGAGGAGGACGACGATGATGATGATGACAAAGAAGAAGACATCCAGAGTAGTAATGACACAGATGCCATAGTAACACCGGTCAATACCCTAATAGGAGCAGCGCAAGCTGCCTTTATCTGCACCCTTCTTTTCCAAGGCTGCAAAGTAGTTGATGCATTCTTTGACGGTCAAACACTCCCTACACAGTACACCGCTCACAACATTGCCGTGCTGGTTCAAACAGTTGTCAGAGGACTGGCGTATCTACTGACATTCATCTTTGGGGCTAATGCACTGGGTCTATCAGCTCTAACTCTACAGCTTATTATGTTCCCTGACTCTCTGGAAGAAGAAGGGAGAGTGGTGTCCAAGGATGAGCCGTTGCCGAGAGTAGCGTTGACGGATGATATATTTGCGATTAGAAAGGCGTTTGAGTTGGCTGATAGACAGGGGAAGGCCAAGGCTGCCAGTATTATACAACAGCAATCTAATAATAGTGATAGTAGTGATGGAAGGAAATGATATTCATATGACCCATATTTATATGTTAACAACCAATGTGAAATGAACAGCACCATCCCTTTCCTCACTCCCTTCCATTATAGTCACCACTATCCCTATCATCATCATCTTCTTCTTCCTCTTCTTCTTCTCCATCCTTTCCTCCTCCTAGTTCTTTTATATCTTTCCAAAACCTAACTGCATCATCACTCATAGTCTGTCCTTGTGCAGTACTAACACTATTTCCACTATTATTATTATTATTACCACCAATATTTCCTCCCACCCCTCCTCCTCCACCTCCTCCTCCAGTTCCAGTTCCAGTACCCAGAGAAATAGGTACCTTGTGTATAGGCTGCCCCTTTAAATTTTTAGATATAATAGCCTGCGCCAGTGATACTTGTCTTCCAAGTACCAAAACACTCACCAACCCCTCTCCTCCTGCTCCTCTGGCCGTTCTCCCTACTCTTCTCACATATTCACTGGGGTCTCTGGGGAAGTCAAATAGTACCACATGGGTGACATAAGCAGAATCAACTCCTCTGCTAGCTCTGTCTGTGCATACAAGAATCATATTTGGGGAAGAATCTTGGTTATTATTGGTTGGTTGTCGTTGAAACCTATCACCAGATGATGATGGTGGCGGAGGTTGGAGGAAAGTGGCAAGATTCTGTTCCCTACGTTGATCACTAATGGCAGCATGGTGAGGAAGGACCATTGTATTGCTTTCTCTAGGGAATGTTCTATTCAAAAAATTCTCAACAGTCCTACAAGTCTCAATTTTATTGCAAAACACAATAGTTCTAGGAGCCTTCTGTTCTTGCAGCACTGCATAGAGCGCCGCCATTTTACGTCGTCGTCCACTTTCTTCTGTGACTTCATCACCTCCACTGCAATCTACTAATTGTTCAATAATGTTGGGTGGGTTTCTATGCAAACCAGGACCAATAGCAGACTGTAGACCAGGGAATTCCATCTCAAGATCTACAAATATATTCTCGGGGAGAGTTGCACTGACAAACACAAGCTTGGTTGTATCTGGGTTGGCAGCTTTGCATACTGGCAGTACTTGCTCTGCAAATGCTGAAGCTTCACCCAGCAAGATATCAACTTCATCAAACACAATACCTCTACAGTGATGGAAATGGAGGACACCAGCTTCCATCAACATACGCAGCCGCCCTGGAGTTGCCACTAGGACATCTACCCCATCCGACAGCGCATCTTTATGCGTTTTCAATGGATACCCTCCTGTCGCTGCTATTGACCGGAATGGAGCTCCTCCTCTTGACAGTGCTCTGCAAACTCTAACAACTTGAGCACATAATTCAGTGGTAGGAGCTACTACTATTAAACGGGGGCAGTTTGGTTGGGTGGCAGCAGAGCCCAGTAGATCTTCTTCTTCTTTTAATGCTGAGATGAAGGGGAGAAGGTAGGCTAGTGTTTTACCACTACCAGCATGGTCGGCGATGACTACATGTTTAGCAGTAACTGATGGTAATGATAAAGATGATGGCAATGAGATGAGAGCCTTGGAAGCTGCTGATTGTACATGACTAGGTCTGGAGATACCGATGGAGGCAAGGGATTGTAAGACCTTTGGATGAAGACCGAGGGCGTCAAATTTATCTATACTGAAGAAGGTTGAAGTTGTCGCTGGCCCTATGCGGACAATAGGGAGTGAGGTGTCTTGTGGTTTGGGTTTGGGATTTTTGGGGTTGGTGGAGGGAGAGGGAGGTGATCCCCAACGTCTGCTAGGGGAGGGGCGGTCATCGTCGAGCCGGCGTCTGTCGGTGGAGGGTGATTTGCGTCCTCTGTATCGATCGGAGTCTGAATAATGGGGTGAGGTGGATGCTGTAGGAATGAGTGGTTTAGTATGTGTACGATGGGTGGAACGGCGACAGGAAACCCTTGAGCTAAACATATTTTTGACGATTTTTAATATTATGAAGCAAGTTTGATATGGAAATGCAATGCCTGGGACGTTCCAATGGGTGTAATACACTAAGTTTAGTACCCCCAAAATTTTCAAAGTTTAAGAATTGAAATGCATGGCCTAGGAATTGCAATATTTGAAGGAAACAAGTGGGAAAATTTTCATCCATTCTTTTTTTTGCAGGCATGATTCCAGCAGGTTTGGATCATTTCGTTACGACTATCCAAATCTAAGACATTTGTTAAGATTCAAACTAGGCGTTTCATAGATCATAATACAAGGATTCAAAGCACACACAGAGTCTCTGTCTTCTTGCCCTTGAATCACAATTTGACACGGGGAATATACTCCTACACGCCATACCAGGCAAAACTAGGCAAAACTCTCACCTACCCACGTCTATATACACAATTACGATGCGGCTGAAACCATCGGCAATCACAGATGCTCTATTCGGTACCAGGAGTAACACCGAAGGTGCTTACTACCAATTGCCAAGAAAAATACCACTTAGAATAGAACCTAAAACATATTTTGCAAACGAACGCACCTTTCTAGCATGGCTCAGCATGGCCACCACATTGGGGACAGTAGGAACAGCTATTGCTGGCTTTGCAGTAGACAAGGATACACCTACAAAACATCCCACCATTTCCACAGGGACTGTGCAGCTCATGACAATGCTCATGTTGCCTCTCTCCATCCTCATGATTGCTTATGCTCTCTTTACTTTCTACTGGAGGAGTGAGTTTATTAGAAGGAAACAAGTAGGTTTTTTTGATGATAAAGTAGGTCCGTTGAGTGTTGCATTGTTAGTCATGGTTAGTTTGATCATCATATACCTTTCAGCATTGAGGGACGTAGTTTTTAGGAGATAGGTATTGAATAGAAGTAGGTATGTGTAAACAATTGATGCTATATATAGTTATATATCCATTCAGGTTCTACATAATACCTCATTCAATACCGCGTCACTTTTAATTAACACCCCTTAAACTAGAGGAGCAGTTTTTGATAAGGTAGAACGACGATGACGGTCGAGATCGGGCTGTGGAAGACAACAACTCAGCTGTTTCTACTAAAGCTTCTGAAACCAACAATTCTGCCATAGTTTACAATATTTGCACATTATAATAGTAGTAGGCTCTTGCAGCTTGGATAACTTACATACGCACGTGAGACAAGTAGTCTAAACATTTAATCGAATTCAAGTGATCACAGCAAGCAATTGACAAAATAAACAGGGTTCAAAACTGTATTTAGCTTTATTGTCTAATTCTAATGACGATGGAAGACAAATCTGGACCCGATCATGCTCCGAAGTATGTATATGCCTCGATTGGGCAGATCGTTCAAGGCCCAGCAGAACAACAATATAACGTCTATGGCGTAGTTACAGAGTGCAACGCACCTAGGGCGACTCGTGGTAGTGGTGAGTAACCAATTAGGACTCCATTTCTCAACACATTCACCCGTCCCCATCCTGCCCGCTCACTCGCTTCTTCCCTCTCTCTCCCTCACAAACAAACAACAAAAGATTGGGTATGCAACCTCTACCTAGCAGATCCATCCACAGCAGTCCTGAACAAACCACCCCTCCAACTTATCTGCTTCGCCACCCACAAACAAGCCCTCCCAGCAGCAGAGCCAGGCGACATCATCCGCCTCCACCGAGCCAAACTCCAATATTGGTCCGCCCGGCCTCAGCTGCTCGGCACCATGAACAGATGGTCCAGTAAGGGCGGCGGTGCCTTCTCCTACGTCTTATTCCCACAAAAACCACCAGCTAGAGGTGACAAATACGCAATCAAGCAAAAATCACATGATAATTACACAATGGAGGAATCTGATTGCAGAGTGATTGATGCCCTGCGCACACTACTGGCTGAGGGAGAGTACCAGAAATATTGGGATACCCTGGAAGAAGAAGCTGAGATCCGTAAAGATGGTGTTCTTGATGGTGTAGATGATGCTGGTGGTGACCAATTAGCAGCAGCAACAGCTGGTAATGGCAATGTTTACAAGCAACACATGACAAGAAAGATCAAAGACATTATCCCTGCCACTGACGTCTACTTTGATTGTTTATGTCGAGTAGTGGCCAGTGATTTCGAAAAGGGAGAAACCACAAAAAAGTTCAAGAATAAGAGAACGCACATCGCCACCACTCAAAATATACAGAATGCTGTTGCTGGACCCAGTCAAGAAGACGATGATTTTGATTCTGAAGAGGCATTTCAGGCCATTTATGTTTGGGATGGGACAGATGCACTGCCTTTCCCCTACTCTGCTGATTATAGAGAAGAGGAAAGTAACGTAGGTGTACATGTATCAGCAGCCACAGCACCTGAAGGTGAAGGTGAAGGTGACCAGGGCCAGGTCAGGTACTCCAATCTAGCAGCTAAATTCCCCCCCTTGGACAACTGCATCGACCCTCTCTACGTCCTGGGCACGGCCCTCCCTGTCATCATCCGTACAGGAACCACTGAAATAGCCCTCCCCCAAGTAGGTTCCTGGATCAAACTACGTAACCTAGTTGCCAGAGTAGTAGATGGCCAATTACAAGGAGTATACACCAGTAGAAGTAAATGGTCCCACATATCACCCCCCTCCGACCAAGCCATGATGCCATACCGAATAAGAGAAGACGGCAAACAAGTGAGTGAGTGGGCTCCTGCAAGCCCTGTAGCATGGTACTCTGAAACCAAGCATGAGGATAAGGATTTTGTCAGTTTGAGGCAGGTTTTATCCGAGGCGCATTTACCTCATCATACACAATATAGAGTGTTGGTGAGGTTGATGGAGTACACGCCGAAAGCTGCAGCGAAGATGGCGGTGAGTGTCAGTAGGGTGGAGGTTGTTAAGAAGAGGAGGAGGGGATCTCCTGGTAGTAATGGTGGAGGAGGGGTTGGGTTTGGTGGGGTGAGGATGCTGAAGAGATTGACTAGATCACAACAAGAACAGAAAGGAGAAGAAGATGATGATGATAATAATAATAATAATAATAATAATAATAAAGGTGGCAAGGACAACAAGAAGGTCAATAATAACAACAACAATAGCAAAGAACAATGGACATGGTTGTTCATGGTGCTCCTTGAAGACGCCACTGCCAGAATGACAGCAGCATTATTCGGTGATGACGCCGATGCATTCCTGGGCATACCCGCCTGCAATGTAGCTGAGAACAATGAGGTGTATGCGCATGTGGAAGAGAAGTTTCATGTAGCAATGGGCAAATATTGCCTCAATGAAGGAGGACCTTGGATGGATGTGTGCATTAGAAGTTTCTTTACTGATCCATCCGATCCAGCAGGGAGTAGGAAGTATGCTATCATAGATACTGCCTTGCGGGATGATGTTGATAAGAAAAAGGAATAGAAGAAAGGAAGAAGGAATGGTTTACATAGATGGGATAGGATAGGATAGGTAGATAGATTCCATAAAGGGTTGTCTGTAAAGATGAATCAGTTGATATACTTAAATATTATACTTGTTCAAACTCAGTTAATACACCGGATAGTTCTTTAGGATGAAGGAAGACTACCGGATTACCATGAGCTCCTATTTTAGGCTTGGGGTCGATGACCCTGACGCCATGTGTTGTTAATCTGTCAACTGCTCCAAGAACATTTCCAACCTCTATACACATATGGTGCATTCCACCTAAAGGGTTTTTCTTTAAGAAGTTTGCGATGGGGGAGTCGTCGCCGGTTGGCTCTAGTAGTTCAAGTTTGGTGTTGGGAAGTTCTACAAAGGCGACAGTGACGCCGTGCTCGGGAAGGGCATGTGGGGAGCTGACGTGGACTCCCAGGATTGCTTTGAATTTGTCGGTGGCTTGTTGGAGGTTTGGTACAGCGATTGCGATGTGGTTGAGTCTTCCAGCCATGGTGTCCTGAGGAGCGGAAGTATTTGAAAGTGGACGAGCAGAGAGCTGTGATCTTGCCAATCTCATCGTCGCCTTGGCCAACTTTTCGATGCTTTTGTTGCTCATTACAACATTGGTATTCTCTTGTAGTGTATGAATTATTAGGGTTTAAACTTTAAGGAGGTGCCTGAGAACAAAATCTGCACTAAAGAGATAGGCTTGCCCCGTCGAAAATACTTGGGCAACTTTTTTCCTCCACCCTTTCAAACCTTCTCATCCACATTTCTATTGAACAATTCAAGCTTTTTGCATCTACACGTGTACAATAGAAGTACAAATTCTTGAGCAGCTGGCAGAAATTGTAAAACATATCACTATGCTGGGCAAATTAGACTGTGCAGATCTGATCAAAAGGGGCAGCCTTCATCAGAAATGGACGTAAGTGCTTTGCTCAAGTCCATTCCATGTTCATTTCTAGCAGATGGAACTTCAAGTTGACCGTCATTCAATCTAAACCGTATCCACTCCACTGCAGATTGTGGCATCCTTCACCTACAGCTGCAGCCCACCGACAACGGGTCGTCCCCCCTAGAGCATCATCAACACCAGATGCAGCAGACAAAAGACAAGAACTGGACCCAATAGAAAGATTTGTAGCCTCTCTTTTCGGCCAGAAGGCTCTCGAAGACCAAGCTCCAGCTGGCATGAAACGCCTCAGTGAACAAGACAGCAAAGAACTGTACCCAGCAACCACCGACTCCTTTGCCGACCCGCTCCCTGGCGACCCTCCAGAGGTAGCCATCATCCGTCCTCTATTAAAAGATACCCAATTGGAGAAGGCTCCTCTACGACTTGCTTATGACGCAAATGTACACGGATGGAGTTCAGCCATGTTCCACAGAGGAGTAGATACCTTTGGAGCTGGGCTTGTAATTGCCACAACTACAGGAGGCGCAGTGGTTGGAGGGTACAATCCCAGAGGATGGATTGGACTAGGGGAAGATAGAGACGCAGTGGCTGCATTCTTATTTACATGGCCTGAAGGTACAAAGAAGAAGAGACCAATCAAACTGCCCAAAGTTGGAGGCCCTTCATTAGCAGTAGTTGACAAGCCAGATAACGGGATTCAATTTGGCGCAGAGGGACTGAAGATTCCTTTAATAGACGGTCAGGAAAAGGTGGTGAAATGTAGACTAGGTACTTTTTATTCAAATCTACCTGACGGTAGCAGGACTTTATTCTCTCTAACAGAATCCCCCAAATCAACGGAGCTGACTGAGCTCAAAGTATATGTGGCAGTAGGGCAAGGAGAGGCGTGGGAATTGGATGGTATTATTTGGAAAACTAGTTCAGTCCAATGATTGCTTTATAAGGAGAGGGTGGGACAGGAAAGGTAGGTGTAAGCAAACAATGCCCGATTACACACAACATATACCAGATAGATACATTTATTACTTTGTTCTTGAAGACGGACCACCGCCACCACCATTACTAATAATTTCATCTATACAAACTCTTCTAAAAAATATACATTCATACGCATCTGGATTTAATGGCCCAATGATGACTAATTTTGTGTTAGGATCAGTCTTGTCTTCCCCTAGAAAGTATAAAAAGCCAAGGAATGGCTCGTGTCGCTGTACATCATTTTCTGAAAAGTAGACGGATGCACACGGACCATCACAAATGGCAGTTGTACTCCTGGTGGTATTGTTTGTAGTACCTTCACCATCATTATTATTGTCATCATCACCGTTAGGGAATACCAAAGACGCAAGATCACTCTGTAATAATATCTCTTGTAATCTTTCTTTATAATCTTGCATCATTTCTATCATAGCCAACCGGCCAGCCTCTCTACCACCAGGCCATGTGGGAACATTCCATGGCCCTGCCTCTTTCGTCAAGTATGTAAGATTCACAACCATGCAACCTTCACCAGGAAGGAGTCTGTCTACTCTCTTCCCTTCTACCTGTGCTGGATAGCTTGAGAATGTGTACTGAAGATTCATCAATTGAATAGAACCATCGGGGCAATCTGCAATAAACAATCCTGCGAGAGGGTGCACCCCACTGTGACCATCGGTACTGTTACTGTTTTTAGTCGCCATCATAGCTCTTCTGGGCAGTTCTATTCTTTTAAGATGAAACTTCGGTCTAGATCTAGAATGAGGGGTACTCCTCCTTTGTTTAGATCTTGGTTGAACATTATTCGACATAAACTTCAAGAAACTATCTTTGAATGATCCCTGTGGAGAAGAGCCTAAGAGAGGCGTACCTCCTCCTCCAGTTGATGTAATGCTTCCAAAGCTGCTCCCTAAAGCGACAGCAGCAGCTGATTCTTCTACCTCTGATGGATACCTCTGCATCATCAACCCACCACCACCACCACTACCACCACCAAAACCACTATTATTATGAGTCATATTATAATAATGCTGGGATGTCATCAGTGCATTCTCTTTATCCATTGTCTCAATCAACATGTCAATGCAGCCAATACTTGGTCGTATTGCTTTGTATGGCATCCTTTTAATGCGGTCATTGAGTGATGATATATGCACTTCTTCTGCTATGAAACCATCCTTGGACCAGTTGAAGGCAATGCAACCGGATGCTATTGATGGGTCGTCTGTGGACCAAATGCCAATCATCGTGTTGCACCAGAGAAGGAGAGCGTAGAGATCTCTGTAACATGTTGGTTGATAGTGATCATATGGTGAATGGGTGGTGCTAGAGGTGGTCATGGTGGATGGAGAAGAAGGGTTGTCTGGTGGGAGGGATACTATCCATTCTGCGATGTTGGTCTTGTGGCCAAAGTTGCTGGAGCACAAGGCATAGAAGAGGCGATCATCGGAAAGAGCTGTGTTGAGAGTCTTAGAGCATAACATGAGAGAGAGCATATCTTGTCTGGATATGTGTCTCATGAGACATGCAAGAGCGTCCAGAGGCAACTGTTCTAGACGTAACAACGTTGCCTGATTATTATTAATATTATTATTGTTATTGTCAATTCCCATTGTTTTTAAAAACTCTATCAAAAATGCACTTGTTTTTCAAACTATCGGATATGGAACTGAGAAATTGGGTGATACATACTTCAAACAAATAACGAACAAGTGAAGAACGTCGTAACGTCGTAATTTACATTAAACCCCAGTTTTACATTAAACCCCAGTGACCACAACTACTCACCTGCTGTAAAGGAGATCTCCTCTTCACTCAAAAACCACCTCTGCCATACTTCTAACCACCCTAAACCCTTCATACTCACTCCTCCCACTTAAATCTACCTCATTACCTGGCCTATCAACCATTACTACTTGCCAACCAGCTGTTCTTGCTGCCTCTGCCTCTTTCAAATTATCAGTAGCAAACATCACATCCTCTGGGCTGTCCACCCCCAGTGAGAGGTAGATATTCTCATAAGACATCTTTTCCAGCTTCCCACCAGCTACTGTAGGATCAAAGTATCCACATATATAAGGACGTGCATCACCTACTGTACTAAACTTGAAGAAATTTTTCTGAGCCTGCCTTGATCCGCTGCTGAAAATATAGGTTTTAATGCCTCTGGAATGCCAGGATCCCAGGGCATCAACAACATCAGGGTACAGCTGCCCTTTGAGCTGTCCACTCTCAAACCCCTGCTGCCATACTATGCCCTGGAGATTTTTAAGAGAGGGAGATTTGTATGTGCTGTCTAAGGACATTAAAAACATGCTTTTCTGGTAGGTGCCAGCATCACCTCCTTCTTGGTCTTCTCGAAGTCTCCGAGGAACAGCAGTCACCCATTCAGAATATTTGGAGGCAAGCTCGTCATTCTTCATTATCTCATCAATAATCATATCAACTGCTTTTTTAACTTTAGTTTTTTTATCTTCTTGCTCAGCAGCACTGAGATTGTCACAGGAGTCCAAATATCTCCGCAAGTTGTCTTTAAAGTAACCATACATTGTCTCTTTGACAAATGCCAAGGGCGAAACGGTTCCTTCAATGTCCAGTATAACAGCTTTAGGAACCCTTTTGGTGCTGGTGTCGGCTCCATTCCACAATATTGCCACATTTTTTGCTTTTTTAGATGCCCTCACTTCACCTCCTTCACCTCCTCCAAGAGCACCATCAACAACAACTAAAGGAGCAGGAGGTGGTACAGAAGCATCCATTCCCATAGCATGCATCCTCACAGCAGCTTCAAACAAATACTCATAACTCTCAGCTTGTGTCTTGGCTGCAATCCAATCATCTCCCCATACATACACCCCATGTCTCCTTACCAACACGGCATTAGATTTGGGGTACCTTGCAATGGCAACTCTCAATCTATCTGTAAGCTCACACTCTCTAGCGGTGTTTTCAATAATGGGCACAACACAGTCTCCATAAAAGCCATGATCTTTGATACCCTTGATCATTTCTATGTTGGTCACATGGAACTCAGTGGCACCGGGGTTGATGAGGGTGGCGAGGAAGGCATTGATGCTGTGGCCGTGGATGATGGCGCCGGCATTGCGGAGCTCGTAGGCGGAAAGAAAGAGAGGGGCGCATTCGCTGAGTTTGGGCAGCTTGGTTGGTGGAGGTCTGGGGGTGGGGGATTGGGTAATGTTGCCCTTGAGGTCGAGGGTGAACATGTCTGAAGGGAGCATGCGTTCTTTTTGAACGCCAGATGGAGCCATGACGATGTGGTCGTTGACACGGATGCTAATGCCTCCGCCGGTGCCACTAACGTGGCCTTGAGTGTATAGGTTGCGGCATAGGTCGCAAATAAGCTCTTTTGCTTCTTCAATCGTCGACATTTCAATTCGATTCGAGTGGGATGTTTTGAAAAGGTTGAATGAAATCAGAGATGCACAAACACAAACACTCTTTGTTGGTGGTGTATGAATGTGTGTATGCTGAGATAATAGTTTTCTGTAGACGTTTATAACAAGTGCATTTGATGCTGGAATGGTTATACTTGGGTAGTTATATATTCGATGCCAGAGCTGGCAATCCTCCAGGCCGCTCCATTCAAAGAGAGAGAAAGCAGCAGCCAAGGAAAAAAAATTGGTCAGTCGGGGAAGTTTTAACTTTGGCAAAAGCCTGAAACCAGTCATCGTTAACGATTCTTCACGTTAATCAGAAAAGATTCTCACGTTTAAGACCATCCTGATATCGATAAAGCCCGCCAACTTGGTTTGGATCGTTTGTTTAAACTTGATCACATAGAAAAACATGGCAGACCTCCAAGTTCTGTACTCACAGGCAAAGAAATCGATTCTCACCATACGTGCCGGTGTAGAACGATTAGAAGCACTAGAATCTGGAGCCCGAGGTGGAGCCCCATCCGGCCTCCTCACTGACCTTCAACACCAGCTCACCCAATTACAACGATGCTCCCAAGACCTCGACGCCTGCTGGCGAATGCAAACCCTACGAGAAGCAGCCAACAAAATAGACGTCTGGAAGAGAAAAGTAGAACAAGTAGCTGAAGAAGCAGACGCATTAGCAGTCGCCGTCAACCGACTAGGGGCCAAAGCCCACCGACGCCAAATAGACGAGCAACAACGACAAGAGCTCCTCCAACGTCGGGCAGACGGCGGCATTGGCAACTCCAATATCATAGCAGAAATGGATGCTGATGCAGTGGCTAAGAGAAGGGTAGATAACAGTAGAAGGGTGTTAGAGGAGGCATATGAGACGGGGGTAGGTGTATTAGGTGCCATGTCAGGAAATAGAGAGAGATTGAAGGCCACCCATAGAAAGGTGCTGGATGTACTGAATTCCACTGGACTAGGGGATTCGCTGCTGAGGTTGATTGAAAAGAGGCAGAATATGGATATGTTGCTTACATATGGAGGCATGGTAGGTGTATTGGTGTTTGTTGCTGTTTTATATTGGTGGTTTAAAATGTAGTATGTATCAACGAAATTTTGAGTCGTGTTGGGAACGCCCCCCTCTCCTTCCCAAGTCAACTTAACTATAGATGGAAAGAGGTGCAGCACATTTCTTCTCTTTCCAAATCATCGCGCCTCAGCAGTCCCTTTACACTACCAAACTTCACTACATACATAAATAATTACTATAATCCAAGTACAAATTCAGATACTTTAGCCCAAGTTGATTTATTGCATAATGGCACGACCGCTTGAGACCCACTTGATGCATCCAAAGCATACCCTCTATTCTGAGCTGGCTTGGGAAATGGCAATAAGAATGCACCTCCCCCATTATTATTACTATCAGCACCATTACCCCCTAGTACACCACCTCCTACAGTGAAAACACCACCACCACTACTACCACCAGCCATATACCTATCAATCCCCGCTTTTTGAGCAGGATCCATTGGCTTGACACCGACCATACAAAACTGAGACAATCTCTCTCCATTTCTTAGTAAAGCTCTCTGTGCTCCGTGTTTTGTAGCAAAATTAATATGCAGCCAGTTGACAGTGGAAGATTCACCAAACGTGCCGAATTCGTGGATATCTCCACATTTAGAAAACTCTCGCAAGACGAGGGGGATGTCAGATTGTGCGATGCCAAAGACGGTGATCCAGGTGTCTTCGTATCTTTCTATTGATTTGGCTGCTTGGGCAAAGTCTTTATGTTGTTGTTGTCTGGCTGTGAAGGCTGCTGCCAGAGGGGATGAGGTAGAGGGGAAGGGTGCTCCTGAGTGATCATCAATCTCTGGACCTGCTGCTGCCCAGCCTGGTGGTGCTGATGTTGTTGTTGCCGCGAGGGCTGCTGCTGGGGAGTCTAATAAACTGTCCATAGGAGGAGGAGGTGTAATGTCTCTAACAGCTGCAGTGCCACTGGCAGGGGTCATACTGCGACGGCGAGAAGGAGGTGTGGCTTCCCAACTCCTGGCGGTGCCGGTGGTGGGAGAGCGGCCAATTTGGAATGACTGCCCACGGACAGTCCAGTCTGGGGTCTTCTGTGCATCGGCTGGCTTTGGTGTGAATAAGAGAGAAACACCTTGGCCGGATTCTTTGCCTCCAGGGGGTGAGGGAAACATATTAACGAAATGATTTGTGCTAAAAGAAAGTGATCAACAGTGTATAACGTGGCCTTCTAGATAAATTAAATGTATCTCGTCAGCCTGACGGTATCGAATTATTATGATTTACATTTGCCGTGGTGATCATCACCATTTGTTGGCCCCGGCGCCACTTAGTTCTGAGAAGTTTTTTTCTTTTTCCATTTCACTTGCTGAAATACTCTTCACCCTAGTCAAAATTCAACATATTGTTCATATTAACGGATGCACACAAATATATTCTGCACATTTAATTCATAAAACGGCCGTGAACATCGTTGTGTACTTGTATTGTTTACGATTAAACTTATGCACAATGAATGGCTACGTAGGCACTGCTGAGGATAAACGCCGCATCGTTCGACAACAAAAAGAACGAGAACAGCAACTTAAAGCCTTTGAAGATGCCAAGCGTGCAGTAGAAGACAAAAACACCGCTGCTTTAAGACAATTCGGTGCATCAACGACCGAAGTTGCCGACGCTGCTTTCAAAAACGCAACTGTTGGCCTCACGTCTAGAGAGGAATTTGCCAAGACAAAAGCCACCATAGCTGAAGTAGTTGCACAAGAAGAGAAGAGAAAAAGAGAAGAAGCAGAGGAAACAGCATGGGCTGAGAAACAAAAGCAACGTGCAGTCAAGAGAGCAAAAGCTGAACAAAGACTCAAACTCTCCTTTGCTGACGATGATGATGAAGAACAAGATGACGAAAATGATAGAAGAGATGATGATGGAAAGGGAACATTAAAACAACCTGATCGTCTTAAATCTGACCTAGATCTCAATAACTATAATGATGATAATGGTACTAACCATCCACAACAACAAAAACGGAAGTTTGCTACATTAGGCAAAGATCCCACCGTCACCACCGCCTTCCTCCCTGACAAAGACAGAGACTGTCAAGAAGAAGAACTCCGCCAACAACTGGCCAAAGAATGGGAACTTCAACAAGCTGCTATCAAGTCAGAGCCACTAGAAATAACATACAGCTACTACAACGGCACAGGACACAGGAGGAAGATTCAGGTGTGCAAAGGTGACAGCATCTCCCAGTTCCTCAAATCAGTTCAAGAACAGCTGAGAGAGGAATTTAGAGAAATGCGAACCACTAGTGTAGGTAGTATGATGTATGTTAAAGAAGATATCATCCTCCCCCATACGGTTACATTCTACGATTTGATAGTGAATAAAGCTCAAGGGAGGAGCGGGCCGCTGTTCCAGTTTGACGTGAGCGAACATGCGGTGGCGGCCTTTGATCCGAGGATGAAGAGCAAGGATACCCATGCAGGGAAAGTGGTGGATAGGCATTGGTATGAGAAACATAAGCATATATTTCCTTATAACAAGTGGGAAGTTTACGATGAAACCAAGAGAGCTCCTGCTTGAAGAATGGTGTTGTTATACATTGTTGGCGTTGGTTCCATAACACCTTACAAGTATTTATGTTATAGATATGCATAGATTGCACCTATTATGTAATACAACCTCTACTACTGCTACATTATATACATATTTAGTCTAAATTTCCCAAGGCAGGGAGCCATTCTAAAGCCATATGCAACCTCCCCGACTCCACCCCCTCTAACCTCCAATCCCTTTCCCCAATCTCTCCTCCACTGGTACTAGCCCCTTGAATAACCTCTGCCAGAGGAAGACTCACCCTTCCCTTGAAACCATCTCTCCACATGAAATGACTGACCCACAACTCTACAGAAACAACTGCATCCTTGTCCATCGCCTCATCACCATCTAGCAACAACTCAAGTGTTTCTTGAAATACGGGGTTTCTCCTGTGAAGGAAGGTTCCATTGCTGCGTTCAGAGAAGCGCTTCTTGTTTCCAACTTTGAGGACAATTTTCATGTTTCGAGTGAAGCCGACATTGAATCTCTTGCTGACAAGATTTTCTGCTCGGTTGATATGTACCATGAGGAGGCCGCCTCTGAGGGCTGTTTGGACCTTTTGATGGCGAGCCCTTTTATCTTGGAGAGATATTGGTCCTCTCGTACTCAGAAGATGAGGCGATTCAAAGTCAGCATCTCCTACCCTTCCTGATACTGATGTACCACCACCATCTGCTTCTTCCTCTTCTTCTTCACCACCTACCATGTCCAAGTTGCCTGAAGCTACACTCTCTAAATCTCTGTTGGAAAATTCGTTATACTCAATAGCAACATGTATCCTGCATCCCTTCATGTGCTGCTGCACCCCTCCTCCTCTTACTACTCCTCCACTGCTCATTGTGTTTTCAAAAACAGCTCCTAACCGGTTTATAAAGGAAGCGCCATTAACTAGAAATGGACTCTTACTATCATCATTTTTGTTGTTATTGTTGTTGTTCAGATGAATTGCAGGATTATTAGTAGCAGTGCCACCACCATTACTACAATCATCATGATCAGTTGATTGTCTCTTCTGCTCCTTAATTTCCTCCCTCCACCTTTTACTTGGATATACACTCCCATCTGGTTGTTCCGCCATCATCACTCTCTTATCTGCCTTGCTTTTGTACACCTTCCTCTTTCCAGTACGCAGTGTAATAGGAATCCAAAAATCGTTCACTGCTCCAGACAAATCCAAGCTCCTCAGTGGAATCTCTGCCCATCCCAGCTCGTCGTCGTAAACCCATAGATCATTGTCCAGCAGCTGCAATGAGAGGTTTTGATGCTGTGGCTCGTGAATTACGAATATAAATTCCTCATTCCATATCGGGGATAATGTTCTATGTCTGATGGTTGTCGATGATTTAGGAGCATTCTCACGGACCCATAATTTGACAAAAGGGTCACATTTACCAAATAAATCAACTCTAGGCACTTCTTTGGCTTCAATAATCTTGACTGTGAGGAGGCCTCTGGGGCGGAGTTGGACCGTAGCCTTGTCAGTCAGCAGGACGTGGATGTAGCCCTCTGGATAGATAAGGGATTTTAACACTTGTCTTTGAAGGAAATTGTCCAGCCAGCTTTCTAGACCCGGTAGGAAGAAGGGGTTTCCACCCAGGACATCTACTCGGTAACTAAACTCAGGAATGCCCAACAAACTAATGTTGACTGCTCCAGCTACTGGAAGGTCGTCAATCAGAGGTCTCAGAGCGAATCTGAGCTTGCCATGTGCTACAATGTCTCTTATATGTACCTTAATTGCAGCTACTTTATTCATCATTTTCAATGCCTTGTCTACCCATGTCAATCGCTCAACATCTAACGATTTAAGACAGATCTTGGCTGATGCATCTGACACCCAAGACCATTCAAAGTCTATGACAACTTCCCTGCCGTCTTTAGGAGAGACAACCTCTACTGATGTGACTTTGAAAGGTACAGTACCTGGACTGATTCCCAGTACATTAATACCACTGCCTATCATCCATTTGGGCCTAAGGAAGGCCATTCTTTCATCATTAATAAGCTCGTCCAGGAGGGTGATAGAGGACGGTTTGGAGATTGCTCTAGAGAATTGTGGCCATAGTATCTGGTTGACTTTATTAACCCAGTCTAGTTGCTGATTGGCACTAGGGGAGACGATCCAGGCTGGTAGAGCGCCCTTGAATATGCGTCGTAAGGATTCTCCGTCGATGGATTGGGAGAGGGAAGCGGCTTGGTGGGTGGAGAAGTAGCGACGGGAGTGACGATGGAAAGCATGGAATGCGAGGGTGAAGAGTACAGCTGCTGTGAGAAACCCAATAATGAAACTGTTGGATATGTAATAGGGGTTAAAGATAGGTGGAATGGTGTCAAACTCTATATTTGTAATCATATTTTAAGTCTGCATCTGAGAGTTTGAAAATGGATGTTTCTGAAGTAGATTAAACTGCTCGCGCTGAAAGACAAGTTAATCTATTTTTCATTACATTGTATAATCGAACACATGTTTTTGATATGTTTTCAACACGTTCTACCGCGTTTTTTACATCTTTTTTCCATCCCCGCTCTGAGAGCGAGCGAGCGAGCGGAGCTCTGTCTGGTTGTCAGCTCAGAAATACTCCTCTGACGGATGCTACATTGCCAAAATAACACTTTTATCTATCCAACATAGATTTCAAATTATTGAATCATTGATAAACGTGACCAACTAGCTTGATTTGGCCGTCGCCCAAACATCTCAAAGTCTTCAATCCCACATTGATCTCCATGGGTTCTGGCCGAGATAAGCGAAAAAAAGCAAAGGGACACGTCCCAGGCAAAGGCACCGAAAAGACAGACCGCAAAACCGACAAAAACGCCGAGAAAGCTGCCCGAAGACTCGCTGCCAAAGCCGCTGGTGGCGAAGACGACATTGACGCGTTGCTCGCAGCCTTCAAGCTGGAAGAAGAACAACACGTCACCATTGAAGTCATCAAAAACTGCGACCCTCCTGGCCCTCGTGTCTACTCCTCCTTCATACCTACAACAGATGGCACCAAGATAATCATGTATGGTGGAGAGTGGTACGATAGTGACAAGGACAAGGTGTACGTATATGGCGACATTTATGTGTACAATGTCGATAAAAACAACTGGACCAAAGTCATCTCCCCCGGGGGCCCTCTCCCCCGAACCTCCCACCAAGCCATCATCCATAAAAACAACATGTACATCTTTGGGGGAGAGTTCACATCACTGAACCAAAAGACATTCAAACATTACTCCGATTTGTGGAGGCTAGATCTGACAACTTGGACCTGGGAGCAGTTGCCTAGTAAAGGAGGGCCCAGTGCACGGAGCGGGCATAGAATGATTCTTTATAAGAACACACTCATCTTGTTTGGTGGTTTTTATGATGCTGCCAAGGAAACTAGGTATTATAACGATTATTGGGCGTTTTATATTGATGAGTTGAAATGGAGTTGTCTGGGGCCTAAACCTGGTCAACAGGCATCTGCTCCTACGCCTAGAGGAGGGTGTCAACTAGCTCTTCATCCTGAACAGCCTCTTTTATTTGTATTTGGAGGATATAGCGTCAAGTACTTGGATAGCAGCAGAAACACTAAAGGAGGTGGAGGAAGTGGCAGTGGCAGAAAGAAGGGCAAAGGAGGAGGATATGACGACGACGGTGGTGGTGGTGGTGGTGGTGAAGACGGAGGCAAAGGCACCATCCACGATGACGTCTGGGTCCTGGATCTTACCTCACTCCACTGGGAAAGGATTACAAAAGCAGGAATGCCCCCTACCCCCCGTACCAGCTTCTCTCTAGTTACTCATAAGAAGAGCACAGTGTTGTTTGGCGGTATATTTGATAGAGAAGGGGCTGGTGATAGGCTGTATTCTACCTTGTATAATGATGCTTTTAGGTTTAGCATGGAGAGTAGGAGGTGGTTTCCTTTGGTGATTAGTCCACCAAAGAAGAAGAAGAAAGAAGAGGGGGATGGGGATGGAGAGGGTCGAGGAGGTGGGACTACTGATAAATCCAGTACTACTAGTACTACTACTCAAGCAGGAGGATTATCACTGAGTCAAGATGCAGTCGCAATCTTACAACGAGCAGCCACCAAAATCCAAGCTCATTACCGAGGCTACCGCATCCGTAAAGCTTTCGAAACTTACCGCCTTGGTGGGCAAATCAGCGAACTCCTCTACTCCCCCGCAGCACACGGCATCGACTGGTCGTCCATCGACCAAATCAAGCCCCGAGCCAGGAGTGCAGCCATGTGTGCAGTGGCAAAGAATAATTTTATGTGGATGTTTGGCGGTACGGTAGAGATTAGTCATACTGATATTGTATTGGATGATTTATGGTGCCTGGATTTGAATAAATTGAATGGGTGGACATGTGTGCAGGAGAATACTGCTGGTGAAGAGGTGTTTAGGGAGTTGAGTGATGGGGAATGGGAGGATAGTGATGGTGAAGAAGAGGAGGGGGGAGGAGAGAATGATTTGAGAGCGGTGTAACGATGTGTGTGTGTGTGTGGGTGGGTGTGTGTGTGTGTGGGTGGTGGTGTCCCTTCATCCGTGCATTCTTGTTTGTAAGGGGTCTCCCCTTATATGATTGGAAGGACTACAAGCATCAATCCAACCTTTGGTAAACAAATACTTGAGTTTTTGGTTTCTTTAGCACATTCTCCCACACAGTAACGAATCGATGATAAGAATAGCATTCCATAACTACGTAGACAGCCCTTAAAAATATTACAAAGACAAGAGTCCAGAACGGTCTATCTATCTATTTCTGATGTGTCAATCAAGACAAAAATTCTGCAAAAAAGATCAAGCATAAAAAAAATCGAATTCTCTTTTTGGCGGGAGAGGTCTGGCACATGTGTCAACCTTCTTCTCAAGTAAAAGAAAATGAGGACATTGAAAAAACATATGGACTGCAAAAACGATTTGAAGATTGGGCAAAGAAAAAGATTCATGTCGTATTTATTTAGTACATATACAAATCATCAGCCATGGCATATCATCATATGGTCTCCTCCCCCTCCACCACCACTACATCATCACTACCTTTCCTGATTGACCCATCATCAAACAATGCATTGCCCTTGGTAGACCCTTCAATCAACTGTGCATCTCTGATAGTAACAGATCTCATCATATCTGTATCTTCATCATTATAAGGCAAGATCAGATGAAGAAAGATAGCCACCAATGTTCCAATAGCGTACCCAGTTGAAAGAATAATAAGAACTGTACTTCTCAGTCCCCTCAACGCAGCGCTCATGTCAGCATCCAGGGGCCATAGGCCATTTGGAGAGGCAGCCCATTGGGGTACAATGGTGACACCAACCCCAAAAGAGAAAGCCATGGCCATAATGAATCTGTTACGTCTGGTCACAGCATTCAGCATCATGATTTTCACTCCAGAGACGAAGACATTTGCGAAGAGAAATGTCGTCATACCGCCGAGGACACAATTGGGAATGGAGACGAAGAAGGCTCCAATCTTGGCAAAGATGCCAGAGAGTAAAAGCCACAGTCCACAAGCAATACCTGCGCTTCTGGAAGCGCAACGTGTCAAGCTGATAACTCCATTATTCTGTGAAAAGGTGGTGTTTGGAGTGCTCATTCCAAGGCAGGCCACGACAGAGGAAACACCATCTGCAAGAAGGCCTCCTTGGATTCTTCTCTCGTGATCTGGACCTTCAGGAAGCAGCTCGCTGGCTTCTTCAGTTGCAGTAATGTCTCCTATACTTTCCACCGCAGTCACTACGTATGCAATAATTGCCGGAATGACAATCGGCCCATACAAAGTCAATGGGAAGGTCTCAGTCCATAGGAAGGTGACAACTGGAGCAGAATCCATCACAGTCGTGTTCCAGAAACTCTTACCATTGTAGGTCGTCACCCCACTGATCAAGCATCCAAATAACAAGCCCAGGACGACGTTGCAGTTCTTAAGGAATGGAGATCCAAACAGCTCAACAATGACCATGAAGCCAGCAGTGGCAAGGCCTAGCCCCAAGTAGGCCCCATTACCGCAGAACAAAGCCACATCACCATTACCAGGGCTGCATTTGGGAATAATTGGGGCAGCGTAGCACACACCGTCATTCACCAGTGTATACCCATCTGCCGACGTCGAGTTGGAAACATAACAGAGATTATCAGATGTACTCAGCGATTTTGGGGGAAGTATTCCACGGAAATTATCACAACAGAAAGCTCCTCCTCCCCAGTTTCTAAAGCCAGAACCAATCAATCCAAGGCCAATAAGAGAAACAGCAACTCCAGACACCAAGGGAGGCACAGCTCTACGAAGCGCTCTTGGTGGAACAAAGGCCAGCATCATTTCTATCACAGACAGGAGAGCAAATGTTCCCAGAATTGCTCCATATGCCTTTTTCCAAGTATCAGCTTCGTCATCTTGAGCTGGACTCTGCAGTAGAATTGATTCAACTGCTATGGGCAACCACGTGAAAGAGGTTCCCATCACACTGACCATCCCAGTGCCCAGCTGGTACTTCCTTCCTCGCCAGGAGCCCAGAGGAAAGCTGGTAACTTGCACAAGTGTTGTCAATCCAGACATAATGAGGGCAGCGTTGACTAAGTACGTAGCTATATCAGTGTCTCTTGCCCCGTAAGCAGAAAACGTCTGGTTATAGATGAGGATGGGAGGGGTGATAATGCCACCCACCATGGCCATGAAGTGCTGAAGGCCCATAAGAGCGGCTAGGAAGATGCCGAGCCATTGATCTTTGGAATAGAATGGGGGAGGTTTGTTTCCATTCTTGGTGTAAGGGATGACGGGCATGCAGAGGTACTTGTAGTCGTAGTCACCAACCCAAGTTTCCTTGGCAGATTTGCCTTTGAATGGGTTTTTCATGGCTTGAGCTTTTCTGGGGTGATGACGGAGGGAAAGAGAGAGGAAGATACGGGTAGGGAAAGTTGGAGAGGAGAGGGTTAGGGCTAGGGCTAGGGCATTGGTAGGAATCGTCTAGTATACCATCTCAAAAGGTTTCTTTGCTGTGGTATATAATGAAACCAAACTTACTTTCGATTTTAAGGATGTCTCGAGATTGTTGAGTCGAATCTCAATCAAAATGTTGAGATTTAAATTTGCAATTTGAAATAATGGCAATTGGTGGGTCTTGACAGTTTTAAATGCTTTGCTTCTGGAAAATCAATTCTATTTATTTTAAATGAGCACTAATGATGGTGTGAGTGAAGAGGGTTTTGAAAGCCATCTGAAACCTTGCTGTCAGCCGGGCATATGTGTGGCCCCTGATAATGATCAGTCTCTCCATGAGACCACAATTCCATGGGGCTTATGAGAGACCAGCTCTGGAAAATATCATTCTGCATTTAAAATTTAAAAAACATCTTCTTCTACTACTATTACAACCACATTATCTCCAGCCCAACTACTCCTGCTTGTTCATCATATCTGCAGCAACTTGATCAGCTTCATATTCAACTTGTTGGTCAATTGTACTGACTGGTACTCTCAGTGCTTTTCCAATGTGTAAGGTAGTCCGTCTCAGTTTGCTAGCCGCTGCTTCCCCTGCTGCTCCTACTTTCTCAGTAGAAGCGTCTTCAGTATCAGTGCGATTAACAACAGAATTATCATCTGTTTTTGTTGCAGTTCCTGTTACTGCTATTGCTGGTTTGATCTGTGTTCTTGACACCAAAGCATCCAGTTGATGTACTTCTTGAGACGACGACAGTGGCTGCTGGTGGTGGTAATTTCTCATCATATTGCTATTGTTCTTGTTATTCAATTTGTTCTGTTGATGACCACTAAATCTCTTAGCTCTGGCTGCCTCCATCTCTTCAAATGCTTGTTGTTCAGTTGGCTTAAATCTAGATGGTCTAGCACGTCTCTTGGTAGCAAAATTTGGTGACTTGGCCAGTGTTAGACCCTGATGTTGCTGTTGCTGCTGAGTATTCTGAAGGGTAGTACCACCCCCACCCCCACGACCACTCTCAGCTCTCTTACGTTTTCTTCCTGCCTCGTTCTGATGGTAATAGTCAGATCTACGAGTGACAAACATATCTGTGTTGAACGGTGCCGAGATGAATGCCTTGATGGCTTCTTCTTCAACTGCTGCCCTAACATCTTCTTCCTTCATGATCACAGTATGATGATGACTACGTCCTGATGATAAGGAAGAGGAGGCCATGATGGAGAGCACTCTCTGACGGGCAGCAGTAGCTAGCTGGATGCCCTCTGGTACCGTATACAGCTGTTTTTTATTATGATTCTGAGGTGGTGGTGGTGGTGGTGCCATTGCACTCTTCAATGTGACGGCATTACGTTGCCTCAGCCGAGCTTTTGTAACCTTTTCTTTCTGTATGCACTCCAACTCCAGTTGCTCTGTTGATTTGATCACATCATATTGAGCAGTGCGGCTCATCAGCATGAAGGCAGGGCTCTTAGGAATAGTCAGTGGTTTGCTTGATTGCTGGCTTCGAGTAATTGGCCGCACACTGTTATTATCATTGTGATCCTTCTTTCTCTTCATATAAACGGGTGCCATAGTACTATTAATAACAACAGCTGCAGCTGATGCTCTTTCTTGTTGTTTCTGTTGCCATTCCTTCTCTTGTCTCATCTCCTCTTCTGCCATGTGACGTTCTCTCTCTACTGCCATTTCAATTCCTTTTCTTCTTGCAGCTTCCAACAGCTCCAGTGGAATTGATGGTTGAATAGGAGGTTGTTGTTGTATCTGGTTGTGTTTAGAAGTAGGGGCTGCGGTTACTAGAATCTCAGCTCTTCTACGACCAGTTGTATGACTGATGGTGGTGTGGTGCCTTGTCAAAGCCCTACTATTGCTCTCAACTATGTTGGTTGTGGTGGTGATGATATCAATGGCTGGGAGATGGTGTGTCTCATGTTGCTGAAAGAGATCCATGTCAGCTAATACTGGGGAAGCGCTAGAGATGTGTGCCTGAGAAGAAGGAGGAGGTACATTTTCTTGATTCTTGTATTCATCTAGTTCCTCATTGTGTGGATTTGTAAGTTGAGTGCTAGGTTGTAGTGCATGCTGTTTGTTGTCGTTGGTTGTGGTGACGGAAGGGTTGCCGCTCGTGTTGGTAGATGTTGACCGAGGAAGGCTGCCTTCTTCTTCATTAGTTGTAGTTGTCCCTTCAGTATCTGTTGGAGTGATTAAGTCTGTAATAAATATATATAGGGATGGGCTGGTTGTTAGTTGGTTGATATAAGGAATACGGTAGCAAACGTCCCAATTGCAGTGGGGAGTGCCTACCTTTTGGAGCATCGGTGAAAAACCATTTGTCACCCAAATCGTCTGAAGGTGTCCCTTTCTCGAAGTCGTAGTATCGTGAGACATTGAATTCATAGTGCTTATCGAAAGACAGGCCTTCTCTGTGGCCAGGTGTTTCTTCTTCATTAGATGTTCTAGCTGTCAAGACCTTGCCCGTGCGTTTTCCTTCTGATGCTGACATTGTAAATTACCGAGAAATAATCCGTTGCCTTGGTAAAAGATCAATGCAAGGCAGCCAAAGAACTCGTCAAGAGAGATTATTACTCAGGGTTGTTATAATCTGGATGTTTGGGACACGGTTTCTCACGATACCTTAAATTCGTGTCATGAATCAAACATCTACTTGACATTGATGTGATTTATGTATTATGAAAACGTGGGATGCAAGGTTTTGTGCACATCTGCACCCACCCCGTTTAAAGAGGGCGGCCCCTGCCCTGCCCTCTGACTCTGGGGTATGTAAGTTGGTTCTGATGGTATACAGTTGCATTGTTCATTCGAAATTCAATTTGGGTCGTCGAATCGTTGGTCACACTGCACAGGGTTCTTGCCAAAATGCAAGGTAATCTATTATTACAAGCAGTTCTTGCTGTCATTCTCATCTTTGGTAGTATACTTGTTTCGGCAATCTCTGATCATAGATCATTCGTTGAGCAAGCTTTGGTGAGTGGTTCAACACGAATATTGCCTGCGCATTCTCTCCTTCCCTACGCATTCTGATCTCACCCTCATTTCCCGTCCACCTCCTCTTCCTCTGCAGGAATCACCTGATGACGCTTTCGAGATATGGAAGGCACACAACAGCAAGGCGTACAATGAATTAGACGTAAGCCTTAAGCCTTAAGCCCAGTCCCCCAACTGCAACCTCAGCACCAACCACTCACCATTCTCTCCCGCTCATTTCAATTCATTCATCCAGGAGGAACAAACTCGTTATACAGCTTGGCTGGACAACCTCCACTATGTAGCAGATTACAACTCAAATCACGATACTCACACTCTGGGCATGAATTCCCTGGCTGACCTTACACATGATGAATATCGCCGCTTACTAGGTTACCGCCCTCAACTCCGGCGCCAACCAGACCTCGCTCCATCGTCATCATTTGAGAAAGAGGAGTCCTTCATCTACAAAGACATCAACCCCCCTCGTCAAGTAGACTGGAGGAAACACAATGCAGTCACAGATGTCAAGAATCAATTCTTCTGTGGTGCATGCTGGGCTTTTGCCACCACTGGTGCAGTTGAAGGAATCAATGCCATTACCACTGGCCAGCTCGTCAGTCTGTCTGAACAGGAGCTAGTAGACTGCGACACATCCAAAGACCATGGATGCCACGGTGGGCTGATGGATTACGCATTCGAGTTCATTCAAAAGAACGGAGGCATAAATACAGAAGATGATTATCCATACACTGGAGAAGAAGCAGTATGCGATACAGCCCGTCTTGATCGTAGAGTCGTCACCATTGACGGCTACCACGACGTCCCCTCCAACAACGAAACTGCTCTCCTTAAAGCAGTTTCAAAACAGCCAGTTGCGGTGGCAATAGAGGCAGACCAACGTGCATTCCAGCTGTATGTTGGAGGTGTGTTTGATGAGGAATGTGGTACCGCGTTGGACCATGGTGTGCTGGCAGTCGGGTATGGGGTTGATTTCAACAAGACCAGCGGGACACGTCACCCCTATTGGATTGTAAAGAACAGTTGGGGAGGCAACTGGGGTATGAATGGCTATATAAAGTTACGTCGTACCATGCATCACAGAGACGGGGATACTGGAGGGGAGGGGCAGTGCGGTATTGCTATGCAGGCAAGTTTTCCTATTAAAAAGGGTCCCAACCCCCCTACACCTCCACCTACTCCCCCTTCTCCTCCCCCTTCTCCACCGGCACCTGGGCCTGGTCCAGGTCCCTCTCCACCTGGCCCAGATGAGCCAGTGGCATGTGATGACACAGTATCTTGTGAGGCAGGTCAAACATGCTGCTGTATGCAAGAGATCTTCAACATATGCTTCACCTGGGCCTGCTGTCCTATGCCCAAGGCAACCTGCTGTGAAGACAAGGTGCATTGCTGTCCTGAATCACTGCCAGTTTGTGATATAGATGCAGGGAGGTGTTTGGAGAAACCTGAGAAAATGGAGGGGAGTGTTCCTTTGTATAGTAAGGTGCAGGCAATGCTGAATGATGGTAGCGAGTTAAAGAGTGAGATGGAGAAGGGAGAGAGGGTGGTGTGGAATGTTGAACAGGAGGAGGAGGAGGAATATGTGGCTCGTATTGTGGTGAGTTGAGTTGTAGTTGTAGAATAATATGAATGGTGGGAATATGTTTGTATGTAGTATATGTTATGTATGATTGTTGTAATTGCGTGGTTGGATTGAATTGGATTAAAGGGGAGCGAGGGCTGGGCACACCTTGTGTTGGAAATTTTGGGGGCAAGTCATGCATGCCGGTCAAAGTTGGGGGTTTCCCTAGGGAGATAGAAGACAGCTGTTTCGAGGCAAAATGAAAGAAGCGTTTTTTTAGCGGCAGAGCATACAGAATGTTGATATGATTTACTGTCATCAAAAGGATGTTAATCAGACCAATATCATCAATAAAGGCTACTACTTGACTTTAATTCAACTTTGAGAGATTACCTTACAATGGAGACAAGGCCCCAGTCTAGATACCTGCAGCGATTCCTGCAAGAAACTAAAACTCTACCATCTACACTCAACACCTTTCAACATAACGCAGCATCACTCCTATCAACGGAAATAACGCCATCTTTCCCTCTTTGGGCGGTCATCCTCATTATCACCTGCTCCGTAGGCCTCCTCGCTCTCTTCGTTGCTCACCTCCTCATAGACTACAGAGCTAACAAAAAACTAGAAGCAAAGCTCAAAGAAGACATTGAGAGTCCTACCAAACTCAACGTCCAAGCTACTATTGCCTCTTCTACCCAGCAAGCTACCAGAAAGACCACCCTCGTTCGCAGATCCAACTCCCGACACAATAACAACAACCACAAAGCTCTCCCTGTCACCAACACGCACCACACCAAAGTAGCTAGGAAACTCAGTCTTTCCAAAATTAATAAGGATAACAAAGACAATACAGATACTACTACCCCAGCAGTATCAAGCCCTATTAATAAGCAGTATAGTAATAAAAAGTTCACTTTAGATCCCAGTGTTGTTGCTGGTGATGTTACAGCCATGGGTTGGGCTCCCATACCTTCTTGGCCTACTCATAGTAGTACTAATGATAGTGATGCAAATACTACCACATCTATGGGATATATTCTTCCTACTATTGCTAATAATAATAGTCATCCAATAGGTCAGATAAGAAGAAGAGGCAGTACAGAAGAATCATTTGTATTGTCAACTAGTGTACAGATACCAGGCAGAATTCGCACCACTAGTAGCTCAACATCATCAGCAGCAACAACAACAACACATCAAGCCAAGCAGTATCCAACACCAATAAGGCCAGGTGGTACTACTGTATTAGAAGGAGCTAGATCTATCTCTCCAAATGAATTATTTAGACCTTCAACTACAAATGAACCAGAGCATTATTATCAAACATTTACTATTTCTGAACAAGAAGAAGAGGGTGGTGATGGTAGTGACCCTTCTTCATCAGGATCAGGAGCTGTCTCGCTATCAGCGCTGCAAGCATCACCTCCAACGACAATAACAACAGCGGTAGTACAACCCCTACTACCATCAGCGGAAGAAACAGCAGAAGAGCCATTTATTATTCTATCTTCATGTGAATTTGAATCACAAGTCTCTCTACTTGACTTCCTCGGTGCAGGAGGAGCTGGATGCGTTCATCTAGCTGTCTGGAGAGGACAAGAGGTGGCAGTGAAAACGCTCCATCCCAGCCGCCTCAACCAGCCCCATGCTCTGAACGATTTCAAGAGAGAAGTACAACTGGTGGCTGACCTGGGTAGACACCCCAATATTGTGAGAATCATAGCTGCTTGTTATGAACCCCCTCATGCCTGCTTCATCATGGAACTTGCTTCTAATGGTAGCGTATGGCATTTGCTTCATGATCTTAGGTTGAGACCTAGGTATGGAGAGTTGCTGAAATTGGCAGAGCAGATGTGTAGGGTGATGATTCACTGTCATAGAGAACATTCCCCACCAATAGTACACCGAGACCTGAAGACTCATAATTTGTTGATATCTGGAGATGGGGATCTGCGGGTGACTGATTTTGGATTGGCTCAGAGAAAGTGGAATACCTTCTTGTCCGGAGGGAGAGGAGTTTTAGGAACCGCAAGTTTCATGGCTCCAGAGGCCTTTACCGCAGGACCAACCACTGAAAAGGTAGATGTATTTAGTTATGCAGTATGCATGTGGGAGCTGGTTACAGGTGAGATGGCTTGGGCTGAGATGGATCACTGTATTCAGATAGCAATGGCGGTGGGAGTGAGCGGAGAGAGGCTGCCGTTGCCTTCTTGTTGCCCTGCACCACTGGAAGCATTGATCAGTTCATGTTGGCATCCTGATCCGGAGAAGAGACCTAGTTTTGATCAAGTTTTGAAGAGAATACAGGACATTAGGAAAGTTATGGGTATTCTCAAGGACGCTACTGATGGTGGTGATAATGGCAGCAGAGTGACGAAGAGCAAGCCAACCAGTTCTTATTCGACATCAACTGAGGTGTCGACTCCAGTCGCTGCCGCTACTACCCCTGCCGCTACCACCAAGAGCAGTGGTGGTAAGAAGAAGCTATTGGAGCTTCCAATGAGTTACAGTGCACCAGATTCGACAAATAAGAAACCCAACAACAACAAAAATAAGAACCCTTTCGATGTTTTTGATAAAGACAAGCAGGCGAATTTGAAAATGCAGTATGGCTACTTTTTTGATTCTGCTGCAATGAATTAAAGATAGAAAAATGAAGCCTATCCCGAATGTATACATCATAATCGTGCATTAATATATATATATATTATATATATGCATTCAAACACGAGTGTCATGTAAAAAAAACATGCATTGAAGACTGTTACTGTTTACATCGCAGCAGGGAACCTTCCCCCTGCCAAATCTTTCACAAGGGACAAAATTTAAATATCAAGAACATTGTTCACCAGCCTACTGATTAAGATTTTTTAATATGTACACTGTATACTATTCATTCAAAAATCCCCCAATATTAGTATGTTAATATATACTAGTACTATTAGCGATATAAGAAAGGAAACCGTGAATCTATCTATGTATCTAGCTAGCTACCCAAGATGAACATTACTTCCTCCTCCTGGAGGAGCCAAAACTCTTGAAGATGGCCTGTCAGTGAGGAAGTTGGAGCTGTTGATCTCCCCGTTAGGCCTAGTGTAGTTGTTGGAAACTGGTCTAGGCTCCTTGCCAAAGCCAGCGTCACCGCCGGATTGGATTGGGACGCCTTCCGGATCAGGGAAGATGGTGTAGTCCTTGGTTTCCATCATGTGCTCTTTAACTCTTTCAAATAGAGCCTCCCCTGTGTAATAATATTAAGGAGGATTGCAATTGTTAGTTGGGGCAGTGTATTTGGGTGGGATGGTATTATTGATGAGAGAGAGAGAGAGAGAGAGAGAGATTCCCCCCCTCGGCTTGCTGGCATGGTGCGAGGAGCAAAAGTTGTCGGGCGGGAGAGACGGATTGTTCGTTTAAACGTACGTGATCCACCTGGGTTGAGACCTCGAGCTCTGGCTTGGATCCTGAGGTCCTTTTGAAGCAGTGGTTTGAGCATGTCGTTGAGTTGTTGATCAGTTAAAAAAGCCATTTCAGGTAGTTGACTAAGTTTTCGATCGTTAGAGATATTCTAGGCAAATGGATTGCGTGGGAACTACAAAAGGGAGCACAAGTTGATTATGACTATGATTGTTTACACTGAAAGTCTTCACATTCCAACTCTTTAATTGATCAAAGCCGGACATCCCCGTTCAACCACCACCGTGCCCTTTCCTCCTTTGCATTCCTCTTAATGCTGAAAACACTCGAGTAAAATCTCCTTCTAATGCACTCCTTAATCTACCACTAACTACTGTACCTCCTTGCAAACTCAACTCCCTTTGCAATTGACTCTGACAACTCTTGCTTCATCTCCTCAAAATTCTGCCTCTCCAGCCCATTCAGCCTGGGCAGCGGCAGAAACCCAGCCACTCCTTCCATTCCCAGCTTAATCTCAGACGCAAAGAATGGCACATCAGTCATTGCCGAAGCAACATATGCACACTCCACTACCCCTTCTTCCCCGCTCATCGCCTTTAGAGCAGATGCAGCAAAGCGGGCAGCTGCTTGCGCCATGCTCAGCGTGGCGGATCCTCCTCCTGCTTTCGCCTTCACCACCTCTGTACCTGCATCTTGTATCCTCTGCATCAGTGCTCTTGCTTTATCTTCAGTCATTCCCACCAGTTTGGGTGTGGCAGCTGATAATACTGGAAGAATTGTCTTCCCAGCGTGTCCTCCAATCACGGGGACTTTCACCCGACAGGGATTCACACCCAGCATCTCGGCAATAAATGTCTCAGCTCTAACAACATCTAGAGTAGTCACTCCGAATAATTTATTGGGGTTAAAACAGCCAGCTTGTTTCAGTACCTCAGCCGCTATTGGAACTGTTGAGTTGACAGGGTTGGAAATGATGGCCAACCAGGCTTGGGGGCAGTACTTGGCCACGCCCTGTGCTAGAGTCTTGACAATGCCGGCGTTGATGTTGAAGAGATCATCCCTAGTCATACCTGGCTTGCGAGGAACTCCAGCTGGGATGAGAACCAAGTCAGCGCCGTAGAGAGCATCTGGAAGAGAGGAGGGGCCAATGTGGCCTGTGACCTTGGCAGCGGTGGCAATATGGCTGAGATCGACGGCGACGCCGTTGACCATTGGGGCGACATCGTAAAGTCGGAGTTCTGAGATGCCAGGGAGGAGTTTGAGGAGGAGGGAGAGAGGTTGGCCGATGCCCCCTGCTGCTCCTAGAACTGCGACTTTGGCTGCTCCATTTGGGAGGGAGGTGGAGGAGGAGGTCGGGGAGATGTTCATTGCCTGTGTAGGTGGGGGAATGGGTGGGTCAAAGGGATGTTGGGTGGATAAACCCAAACATGGATAGATACAACATGTAGACGCAATACTAAAGTGTGACCAACATGTCTATTGGAGGCCGTCCCAGGGAGCTTGTTCTAGATCTTTTGATTTCCATTTTATACTCACCCCCTCGTTGGTATTGTAAACAAAGTGGCCTGATATACGTTCTGCACGTTTCATGGCTTAAGATCTTCGGATGTAATGGTTTGAAACGATGTAATGCGTTTGGAATGTCCATTTTTCACTTCTGATTACTCATTTCCGAGAGCCGACTTGACGCCATTCCGAGGTGGCACCATGGTGGAGGTTTATATATATATATGACGGCGATGCGATGCTGGCTAGTAAATAAATGCTTCATTCAATGAATTTGTAGAAACCCTAAGTTTGAGATTCATCACTTGATCCTGCTGAATTTGCACTACTGACTAGTTTTCCACAATCTTGCCTGCAATCTCTTGGCAAGACTTCCACCCCTAAATCGCTCTATTTCCTAAATAGATGTCTTCTATACATACCCCACGACATTTTTACTGCCACAATAATCAATTGTCAAAACTTATAAGCATTCAACGACTATCTTCCCTCAATCAATCACCCATCTTCCAACGCAACCCGTTTCAGCGCACCTCCACCATAGTCAGAGCAGCCTCAGATCCCCCTCCCCCTCGTAGACTCATCCCCTATGTCCTCTCAATACCTAGAAGAGTAGAAGCATACTTTGAGGCCTACCCTCTCCGTAGATTTATGTGGCTAGGCATCTCATTCTGTCTAGGTGTCTGGGCAGGCAACATTGTCACCCTCAGTTTTGGAGCCCTCGCAATCAATGACGCTTTCGCTGCCATAGTAACACTGATATTCTACGAAATAGTATCAGCTTCGTATTACAATGCCAAAGTAAAGACATTAAGGCTTCAGTTTGCAAATCTATTCAAGATTGGTGTCGTCACAGCCTGTTTGGCTGATGCCGTCAAGCTCGGTGGTTGACACGCACCCCATTAAAAATTGGCCATCAGTAGTAGTATTAAAGATATCTCACCATTTGGACCTCCTTCCTCACCAACCCACACTTCTCATAAAAAGGTACATTATCCTCTGAGCAATCCAATATAATCTTATAACATCCAGCAGCCTCCCCCGCCTGCATCAGAGCTTCTATAATCCTGACACCAAGACGGAGTCCTCTATAGGTAGAGTCCACCACAACATCTTCAATGTGTCCACAAGCAGCGCAATTGCGGATGAATTTCTTTTCAATAAAGAGAGTAGCAGTGGCGATGATTTTCTTCTTGTCCAGATCTTCAATGACGACGACCTTGTAAGTGTCCTTGGAAGTGGTGAGGTCGTCAAAGCGGGATTTGAAGGTGGCTTCATCGTAATCGCCGACCTTGGTTAGCTGAGAAAGGAGGTCTAGGTAGCCTTTGTGGTAGTCTTCTTTTTCTAAGTCACGGGTGAGGATGTTGGCTGTGGACATATTTATCTACTTATGTATCTATGTGGAGGATGAAAGAAAAAGAACGTCTGTGTGAGTAGGGAAAGGAGCGGTGGTTTGTTGGCGGAAAATTTGGTTAACAGCGAGGGTAATGCGCGAATTGATGAGTGTTGCAATGCTAAGCTCACCTATGTTATGGTCAAAAGGCAATGTTGAGTTAAAATGGAGAATGACCGCTTGACAGCTTTAAAATGATCGATCGTTTGGCAAAACCAGTTGTGGGCTTAATATCGGCAGAAATCAGCTGTTAAACTTGATCTGACCGTATAGTATATCACATATGAATGAGTTTTAATTTACAACACGATTGGCGGCGTCCTGCCACATTTAAACCAATTCTCCCCTCTCTACTGCCTATCCTCGAAGCATTCCTTCCCTCTCCTTTTCTCATTCACACAATTCTAGACCACAATTGCACACTTATTTATCTATCACAATACATAAACACATATATATCATCATAACAAATACAAAAGTCCTACTAAGTACCCAGTAACTATCCCCACAACTGCCCCTACTGCTACTTGCAACGGCGTGTGTCCCAGTGTATCCTTCAACTGCATCGTCGTCGACGCAACAGGATGATCCGGCGGCAGCTCTGTTATTATCATATTCAAAACAGACGCCTGTTTTCCTGCATGCAGACGCACTCCAGTAGCATCATACATTACGATTAGGGAGAATACTAAAGCTATTGCAAACCAAGGTGTGTTTGTACCTTGCAACACTCCAATTGCAGTGGTGAGGCCCATGACCAAGGCGGTGTGAGAGGAGGGCATGCCTCCAGAACTAACAAGACGGGAGATTTCCCAGACTCTTTCGATATAGTAATGTGTGAATAATTTAGCTGATTGGGCGAACAAGAATCCTAAGAATGCTGCAATAAAGGCTCTGTAGAAAAGGGCGAGGAGTAGTGAAGAGAGAGAGAGGATGGTGAGGAAAGATTGTCTTTAGATTGTTGTTGGTGTTTTCCTTTTTTGTTTTAAGCTACACATACCCATTGTGAACCATTCCAACTATGCCTCCTCGAGCAACATGTATATCAGAGGGATCATCTAAGAGCAATCTCATTATTTCCTCTTTCTCTGTTGCTGTTCCAAAGTTGTTGGCGGCGGACGGACGTTGGGGTGATCGGTAGGTTGGTTGAGGGATGGAACCTTTTTTTTTGGTTTTGGCAATGGGGAATAAGGATGGCTTCTATAGATCTAGTTGAGTGAAATCAATACGTCCTTTTGTCAAAACGTCAGGTTGAGAAGTGGTTTAGCTATGAAAAATGAGAGAATAGAGAGAAACTTAAGTCGTAGGGAGTATGTTGAGGAACACTAATGGGTGGGATCAAGTATCCTTCCTTGAGGTGTTTTGATTAGTAAGAATACAGAGGGAAGGTAGATGGGTGCAGGTATAAACAGGCCCGTCGACGACGCTTGACTTCCGTTTCCACCAACTCAAAAGTCGGGGGTGTCCAGCAGTCTCGGTCGTATATGAATCTAAATTTCTGAATGGCTGTACCTCCTCCAAGTGTGTCATAAATACCATTAATACAAAGACATCATTAGTTTATTAACACCCTTTTCTTCTCATCAGTCATCAACATCTCTTTGTTCAATTAAGCCTAGCTCTTGAAGCAAAATCAACTAGAAACCCCCGTCAAGGGATCTCAACATGTATATCGAAAACATAGATTCCTTCCTACAGCAAGCAGAGGAGCTCTACCTTGCCAATCCTCTTCTTGCCAGATACGTCGTCAAATACAGACACTGCGACGGCAAACTCATCGTCAAAGTTACAGACGATGTCACTTGCCTGAAATACAAAACAACACAACAAGCAGACCTTAAGAAGATAGAGAAACTTAATGATAGATTCTTCCATTTAATGGCTACTGGTGAGGCACCTGTAGAAGAAGATGTAGAAATGACAGATAGCAAGCGGCAGCAACAAAAAACGACAAGGCGGAAGGGGTAGAGAAGTCGAAGGAGAAGGGGGGAGGCTTGTGGGCTCTTACTTTTAAAGATAGATAGAGATATAGAGATTGTAATAAATAGAAGCAATATTCTTCTCAATGAACTTACAACAATGACATGAAAGATATACACGTTCCTTTCTTGATCCAAAACATTCCCCCAGTTTATTTCTGTTCTACTTGTTCACCACTCCAGCTTTTACCAAGAACGCCCTTGCAGCATTCAATGCCTTGATATCATCTTCTGGGTATTTAAACCCCTTCTTACTAAGACTACCTGGTGTTGCACTATTGAAAGCAGAAAGCAAACCTCCAAACAAACCACTACCACCACCACCACCACCACCACTACTACTACTGCTACTCATATTCTTCTTCTCCACATCTTCATATAAAAACCCAAATGCAGCACGAAGATCAGCAGGTCTAGCCTTCACAGGTGCACTAAAATGAGCCGGTATAATCTGCCTAAAATCCCAATCATTACATATATCCTCCACCCAATCCCTCGCAGCGTCAGGAGTAGTACCAAACACCAACGTCTTCAGAATAGGCCCCACAATCAGCTTCTCTGCAATTGCACTAAACCCATATCTTGGATCTCTCAAATCTCCAGGGACGATATAAAGAATCTGTAGTGCCATACGTTTCCATCCCAGTGCCTTGACTGCCGCTGTTGGTTCAGTAGGGTTGAGTGGAATGTCATTTGTTACGGGGACCCCAGCCTCATCACCCGCCAATACTTTGATAAAAAAGTTACTAGCTGCTGCAGATACTAGATCTTTTTCTTGTACCAGCTCTAATGGGCTATTTGGCACACTTATCACTGCGTCTGTGACTATGAGTGATTTAGTTCCTTTATGGAAGAAGGCCACTTCGATGTAGGGACCAATGCCTACGGAAGAGATGAAAACTTTTTGATCAATTTCGGCAGACCATTCTGGGGGAGGTGCATTGTCTTGTAGGATGCCGCCAGTGGGGAAGATTCCGAAAAACTGAGGAGGCAGATTGATAGGCCAGCTCCATTGGTTGGGGGCTATCCATACTTTGGCTTTGGGGAACCTTCTACTGAAGGGACCAACGAAGATTTTGTGTTCATAGGCAAATGTGGGGAGAATGATGTGTTCCACTGGGGCATCTAATTCTTTAAGAAGCTTAAGACATTGGGGGGTGGGAGCAATAGGGGCGTGTACCCAGAGACCTCCAGATTGGAGTTTGATGACAGTCATGCGGACATTGGTGGTGACGTTGCTAAAACCGAGGGACTGTGGTTGTTCGAAAAACCATATTCGCCCCTTTTCTACCTCACTACGGATGGTTCTTCTCTTGGTGAGGGGACCTAGTGGGAAAGGGTAGCCTGTTATGTTGAAGTAGCCATCTCCATCAGAAGGAGGTCCGGATGGTGTTGTGGTGGATCTCTTGGCTGGAGAAGGAGGAGATGACTTGGTCTTGGCGGCAGCAGCTTGGACGGGGCGGGTGACGGCTGCCACAGAGGGTGAGTTGGTGGGTTTAGCCGGGAATTTGAAGTTGAAGATTTGAAACATGGATGCGTGTGTTATGACGATACAAATGGTAGTCTACTCAATGTGTGTTTTATCTGTAAACAGAAGTTGGTTTAAGAGAGATCGGACACAATCAGCTATCCGTCTTATTTTCATATAAATACAGATTGGATGAATGTAAGAGTGCAGTACTCAAGATGGATTGATATTATTTGCGGCAATCTGCCATACTAGAGCCAGCTGATCTATGGCCGACCCGTCGATCCTAAAGGTTCCAACCTCCCTCTATCAGTTGCTGATGATGGATCTCATTCTAGTTTCAATCCTTGCTCCTGTCTGTATAGTGAATGTTGCTGGCCTGTAGTGGTTTATATTTTTTCATTTTGTTCAAAAATAGATTGTCATCAGATATGAAAGTAACTCATTGTGTCAAAAGAAAATAAATATGGGTACTTGTACGTGTATGCCCACACGTGTGTGCATTGTTCATCAGTCAAAGGAGTAATAATAAGTGATGGTGGATCAACTGAGCTTGGCTGGTCTTCTTCAAAGATACCGCACACACATCAGTAGCAGATCCATTCAACATACGGGAGTAGACAGACATGATGATGAAATCAAAGACGTTGTTGGGGGTTGAGAAAACGAAATCATACTCTATATCCATGAACTCTAAGAGTTCAGCATTTAGAAAACAATAAAAAATAGCAAGTATCAAATAGCATTATTCCTTTTTTGGTCTTTATCATTTTATCTTCAAAAAGCATTATTATCTCAAGGGCACCTGGTCACTGCTCATGTGGGGAAAGAGAGAGAGAGAGAGAGAGAGAGAGAGAGAGAGAGAGAGAGAGAGAGAGAGAGAGAGAGAGAGAGAGAGAGAGAGAGAGAG
>Ga0114919_10000240_pt1 | contig 39793 bp, 41 predicted proteins | sample BlataG_FD_88682 | JGI IMG/M metagenome (GOLD analysis project Ga0114919, IMG submission 88682) | Deep subsurface microbial communities from Black Sea to uncover new lineages of life (NeLLi) - Black_00105 metaG | ecosystem: Environmental > Aquatic > Marine > Oceanic > Sediment | place: Atlantic... | reverse complement strand
GTGTCATATCACGGAGTCGCCGCGTCGGTACATATCTTAAGCTCCGATACATTATGGGCGCCCATGGACATCGACCAGTGAGCTGTTACGCTATCATCATAGAATGGCTGCTTCCAAGCCTATCTCCTGGTTGTCCTGGTCCACGAACATCCTTATCCACTAAGATATGGTTTTGGAACCTTAGCGATCGATCTGGGCTGTTTCCCTTTCGACATGGAACCTTCGCACTCCATGTCTGTCTCGATATCCCATACCACTGGGTATTTGGAGTTTCTCTGGAGACAGTCAGGCTTTGGGCCACCTGTCACCAACGAGTGCTCTACCCCCCAGGATTTCTAGATATCGGCTCTACCTAAATAGATTTCGCAGAAAACCAGCTATATCCAAGTTCGATTGGCTTTTCACCCCTCGTCACATGTCATCTCCGCCTATTGCCACAGACGTGAGTGAGGTCCTTCGACGTATTGTACTACGTCTTCAACCGGCACATAACGAGATCACTTGGTTTCGGGTCAGATATCATCTACGGAACGTTTTATGTAAACTCGCTTTCACTAGGCCTCCACCCAATGGCTTAGGCATGCAGATGATATCTACTCGCTGACCCATTATGCAAAAGGTACGCCGTTACTCAAAGGAGCTTCGACTGCTTGTGGGCATGCCATTTCAGGAACTTTTCACTCCCCTCTCGGGGTACTTTTTCACCTTTCCCTCACGGTACTCTATACTATCGATCACACATATATATTTAGGCTTAGAGGGTGGTTCCCCTATATTCCCACAGAGTTAGTATCCGTGGTACTCATAGTGTAAAGCATATGTATTGTTTTATTCAATACCAACGGGGCTAGTACCCTCTATGGCATACCATACCAGGTATTTAGGTAGATAGAACATATAGTACTTTACAGGCCTACTTCGTTTTCGCTCACCGCTACTAACGAAATCTCGGTTGATGTATATTCCTCCAGCTACTTAGATGTTTCAGTTCGCTGGGTATGGTGTATACTATGGAGTTTTCTCCAGGGAAATCCATGGGTTACAGCATCATAACAGCTTACCATGGCCTTTCGTTGTCTAGCACGTCCCATATAGTGTGTCGAGGCATCCATGACATGCCGTATCTTTCGTGTCGTATTCTTTGTAGCGGAAGAGGGACTTGAACCCCCAACCGGTGGATTATGACTCCAATGTTCTACCAATTGAACTATTCCGCCCTAGGGACTCCACCTACGTCTCCCACGGTATGTAGTACATATAGTACGTACTAGGGTCACATGTCGAAGTCAGTGGGGTTCGGGTGTAGCATAGTACGTCATAGGGAATCCCATGTATTCCTAGAATACAAAGAGAATAAGAAATGCCATCATAAGGGCAAAAAGAGCAATAGCCTCCGTTAGGGCAAATCCTAAAATAGCATATCCAAATAATTGCTTTGTAAGCGATGGATTACGAGCAACAGAATTAATAAGTGAACCAAATACAATACCAATACCCGCACCAGCTCCAGCCAGCGCAATGGTGGCACAACCTGCACCAATGAGTTTTGCTCCGTCTACCATAGAACATAACGTTTCTATTGTATCAAAATCGTGGCAACGACCTCCATATTGTGTCCACACCCTATAATGTATCCACCATATATATATGGGGTCTATATCCCCTACGGGAGTTGAACCCGTGTTCCTGCCTCGAAAAGGCAGTGTCCTAACCACTAGACGAAGGGGACATGTGTCCTACGGGAGAAGGGACAAAGTATTCTCGGTGCATATCATATAGAGTGACATGAGTATACCTTGATACCATGCACAAAAACCCATTGATACCATGTCATTATGCATCCATACCTACCATACACATGTGGTGTCCATGGATTTACTCCATAAATGTGGCGCAGCATCACCACATGGTATTCCAACACCCACCCATTGTATCGTGCATACAATACCCGGTGGAGATACTCCAGGAATTCTTGCTGCAGGTGTTGCTACAATGCTTCTCACGGGACAACGTCCAGGGTGGACACGAGCCCATAGGGCCATGGCGGGATTTCGTCTACGGGAACATCAATTAGTAGGATGTCGAGTAACCCTACGGGGTAACGGCCTATGGAACTATATCCATCGTTTTATGGATATGTCTATACCTCGTGGACGAGCTTTTGTAGCTTTATCATCCTGGGATACACATGGAGTATGGAGTATAGGATATCAAGATCTTTTACTCTTTCCAGAATTAGAACATATTTGGGATCTTGTTACGGTGGTTGGTGGAGTGGATATTCACATGTGTAGTACGCCATCACATAGGAATATGATTATGTGTTTATGGAGTGCGTATCTTCCAGTAAAAAAAGGATAGATTTTTATGTCACGACATACATGTTATCGATCAATCCATATTCCAGATACAGTACATATTTCCTATACCAATGGTGAATTTCATCTCCAAGGACCCCTTGGAGGGGTATCCTTGGATATTGCTCATATGGATCCTAAGGCTATGGTAGCCTGGCGTTTACGCACCTCATTAGAAATTTATGCGGCACATCCACGACTTGCGGGTCTTTGGGCGGGTCGATTTCAATCCCTTATTCATGGTGTTATACGTGGATATAGTGTAACCCTTATGGTAAAGGGTATTGGGTATAGGGTTCGTATCCATAGGAATGATGTATATTTTAAATTGGGAATAAGCCATGATATTATATATCGAATTCCTAAGGGTTTATGTGGATATACCCCCGATGCATCAACACTTGTATTATTTGGAGTGGATCCAGCCCATATGAATCAAGTGGCGGCACATATTATAGCCCTTCGACCACCATCGGTCTATCAAACCCGGGGTTTATATCGACACCATAGGGTATATCCCCTTAAGGTGGGAAAACGTAAATAATAGCCATGGCATATCTTTTATATAAATATGTGGCCCCCCAGGACCTTGTCCTACGGGTTTTAAGGGGTATTCCTGGTGTAGGAACACATCAAGCTCGTCAATTATGTGATGAAATTGGTGTATCAGTAGGAAGCCGTGTTATTGACGTTTCCCTGGAGGATTGGGATCGACTTCAATCACTTATTACCTCCTATTATCATACGGGGAATGAAGTATCCCGGCGACGTATGTCGGATATTCGTCGACATATTCGTATGGGAACCTATCGAGGATTTCGACATGTATCCCATCTTCCCGTACGTGGACAACGAACCCATACCAATGGACGAAGTCGACGTCGATCCCCCCGTGTATCCATGTAAATAAAAGATAAAAAGTTGTGACCACCTATTCCACATTTTCTCGACCAACACAATTACCAGGGTATATTATACTTACTTCCACAAGTAATAATACTATGGCTACCTTAACCGATTCCAATGGACATACCCTACTATGGACAAGTGCAGGTGTTCTTGGGTTTCGAAATAGTCGAAAATCCACAACCATTGGAGCCCAAGCGGTGGGAGAACATATTGGTGCCTATGCCAAGGAAAAAGGAATCCATCGGGTATATGTTCATGTAAAGGGTCTTGGGTTTGGAAAGGAAACATGTATTCGTGCCCTTGGAACCTCCGGGCTTGATATTATGTCCATTGTGGATACAACACCAATTGCCCATAATGGTTGCCGACGATCCCGAGCACGACGAACATAGAATCTTATATTGTATAGGTATACATTATAAAACCTCAGGGTGGCAGGATTTGAACCTACGACCTCCTGTTCCCAAAACAGGCGCGCTACCGGTCTGCGCTACACCCTGGGAATCCTGTGTCTAGGCTCGTATAGTATGCAACACAAAGGATAGTACATGAGTCATGGTACCACTCGAGACTAGAAAAGCGGGTAATGGGAATCGAACCCATATCAGCTGCTTGGAAGGCAGATAATTTACCATTAATATATACCCGCCTAGGCAAATAACGGGATTTGAACCCGTGTTTTCAGAGTCACAGTCTGACACTTTCACCGACTAAGTTATATTCACCCTTTATTACCAACTAGCCTTTACAATACCAGGAATAAACCCTTGACGGGCTAAACGACGAAATACAAGACGTGAAAGTCGATATCGACGAAGCACACCACCACCACGTCCAGATACAACACATCGACGAACAATACGACAGGAAGCACTTGCTCGTGGTATCTCCTGTACTATATGCCGAGCTACTCCACGACTTGCGGGGGAAAGATGGAGATCATGAATGCGTCCCAAGAGGACATTTCGTTGGGATTCATACTGGGCATAAAGATATCGACGAGCGTGATCACGACTCGTAACGGCTCTACGGGATCGAGTCATAGAATATACTCTTTTAGCGGAAAAAGGGATTTGAACCCTCGACACCTGCCTTGGCAAGGCAGTGCTCTACCACTGAGCTATTTCCGCGGTACTATAGATACCAAGGAAATCAATGTGGTATACACCTGGGGAATCAAACCCGGTGAAAGACAAATTGGATAGGTAAGTAAAGTACTAGGAGTATCCGTATCCACAAGCCCAATCGTGGGAATATGCATACGGGATGCCTCCTCAAGAACTCGTGGCATAGCATTGGGATTTAATACAACTAAAATATCTGGACGAGGTTTCGGTGTTCCTTCCTGAGTCACAAGACCCTGATACATTCGATGAATTCGTGTATATCGAGGAAATTCTAACTGTTCCCGTTGAATAAGATCACCACATGCCTCACGAAATACACCATAGGATACAATAGATCGAGAAACACTACGCCAATTGGTAAGTGTACCCGGTGTCCAACCATAGGCACTATATCCCATACTATCCCCCATATAATAGCCTAGGGTTATAACCAACGGTGCCAATTGTGGTGAGGTATTCACAAGCCATGGATATCCACCGGCCTTACAAATATCCTGAAGTACACCCGCGGCTCGTAAAAGACTACGTTCTCTAAAGGCATGTGGTATCCATACACCACCATCTCGTTCTCCAAGAAGATATGGAGACATAGATGGGTGCCAACCACGGTGCTTTGTAATACCGGAACGGCTATGACCCATAGTAAGGGGATATGTATACGTTGTTGTCACGTCCTACTTATTATTTTTACTATACAATGTATAGCTTTATTTTTTTCATATAATAATGTATACTATACGTATAACACCCATAAAAAAAATATCACATAAAGACCTTGTAGTTTATATTCCTAGTAAAGATACTGACCGTAAAAAGGGTATATGGCCTATTGTAGAGCATATATAAAAGGATATAGATATAGTGTATACTATATATCCATACATACATAAGGGTATATATATATGATGTATGAATAGGAGTGGTATGTGTTATGTTGACATATGGGTATGTCAATGGTATCCATATATATATATATATGGAAATATTGATAGAGCGGAGGTAGGACTCGAACCTACAATCTTCAGATTATGAGCCTGACGAGACAACCATTTTCTCTTCTCCGCCATATGTGGCTATATGCCACATATAGGTAGTATATATGCTATTGGTGGACTATGGGTATGGAGGGACTCGAACCTTCGACCATCGGGTTAAAAGCCCGGTGCTCTACCACCTGAGCTACATACCCATGGCATTAGGACCAATCAAGGGCTCCTTTACGCCATTCATAGATAAATCCCACGGTAAGAATACCTAAAAAAATCATCATGGATGTAAAACCATAGTATCCAATTTCTCCTAATACCAAGGTCCAGGGAAAAAGAAATGTTACCTCGAGATCAAAAATAATAAATAAAATAGCTACGAGATAAAATTGCACATCAAAACGTCCACGGGCATCATCAAAGGGATCAAATCCACATTCATAGGCGGACATTTTTTCCGCATCCCCTCGTTGTGTTGCAAAAATATAGGAAAGACCCGCCAAAAGGCTTGCTAATCCTGTGGCAAAGATAAAGTAAATAAAGATACCTAGGAATTCAGTCATGACATCATAGTTTCTATCGAGAACAACGGGACTCGAACCCGCGACCCTTGGCGTGACAGGCCAATACTCTAACCAACTAAGCTATGTCCTCGGGATCCAGCGTAGGCTGGATGCTTTGCTGTATATATTACTAGGGCGTGTTCAAAACGACCTAAAAATGGGATACAAACTAGAAAATAAAAGAAAAAGTATACACTTGCCAATTGACCAATGGTAATATATGGATCCTCCACGGGTTGTTGCCCAAGCCAACTTAATAATACAACATCCGCCACAAGAACCCAATATAAACGTTTATATAAAGGTCGAAAATTACTACTTCGAATAGGGGATGTATTTAGAAATGGAAGGGCTACTAAGGATACAAATACAAGGGCAATGGCCGCGACACCCCCTAATTTATTTGGAATACTACGAAGAATAGCATATACCCATAGAAAATACCATTCGGGTACAATATGCGCCGGTGTGGACATGGGATTCGCTGGAATATAATTATCCGGATGACCTAGGGTATTAGGATAAAAATAAACAAAGAGGGAAAATACCATAGCAAACACAACCCAGGATACAAGATCCTTGACATAAAAATATGGATATAAACTTACCTTATCCACTTGACTATTGGTTCCCAATGGATTATTAGATCCATATTGGTGAAGAGCCGCAAGGTGTACCACACTTGCACCAGCAATAATAAAGGGTAAAAGATAATGTAAACTAAAAAATCGATTAAGTGTAGCATTATCAATGGAAAATCCACCCCATAACCATGTTACAATAGTATCACCCACCACTGGAATAGCACTGGCAAGACTCGTAATAACCGTAGCCCCCCAAAAACTCATTTGTCCCCATGGTAATACATATCCAATAAAAGCGGTAATAATCATTAATAATAGAATAATAACACCCACACACCATAAAAGTTCACGTGGTTGTGCATAACTTCCATAGTATAAACCACGAAACATATGAAGATATACCACAATAAAAAACATACTTGCTCCATTAGCATGCATATATCGTAGAAACCATCCCCCTTCAACATCCCGCATAATATGTTCCACGCTGGCAAAGGCCAAATCCACATGGGGTGTATAATGTATTGCGAGAAAAATACCCGTGGCGATTTGAACCACAAGACAAATACCCGCAATACTTCCAAAACTCCAGAAATAATTAAGATTACTTGGTGATGGATAATCCGCCACATGATCATTGACAATACCCAACAATGGCTGTTTCATCATAGAGACACGCTTCATATAGGATAGATATTTTATAACATAGACACTATGTATGTCCATCTCCCCAGGCTGGATTTGAACCAGCGACAACATGGTTAACAGCCACGTGCTCTGCCACTGAGCTACTGGAGATAGAAATCAAATACTAGATAGAGTATACTCTATTGTATACTATACTAGGATGTAAGGATTCTTTACACAATATGGTGTACAACCGGATATACTCTATAGTATATACATCCATGTATATCAAGAGTCTATGAGTATGTATACATGGATGTATGAGAATATCGTGTGTCACTCTATATGATAGACATGATATTTGCTCCCGTATACGTTGAAGAGCCACCCAATACCCTATAAAAATGTAAATCACTATGATGTATACTCCCCTTGAACAATTCTCCATTGTAAGTTTAGTACCACTGCATTGGGGTGTGTATTACGTATCCTTTACCAATTCAAGTTTATATCTATGTATTGCCACAGGTCTTGTAGCACTCTTACTCTATGGTGTCACCATGGAGGGTGGTCGTGTGGTACCGGGTCGTTGGCAATCCCTGGTGGAAATGGTCTATGAATTTGTTGTAAGTTTAGTTTCAGAACAAATTGGATCCCAGGGTCGTCGATATTTTCCCTTGATTTTTACAACATTTGTGTTTTTACTAAGTACAAACCTTATTGGTATGATTCCATATAGTTTCACCGCCACAAGTCATATGGTAGTAACCTTTGGTTTATCCCTAAGTCTTTTTGTAGGAGTTACCCTTATTGGATTTCAAACCCATGGTCTTCATTTTTTAAGTTTTCTTCTCCCTAAGGGAGCACCCTTAGCACTTGCTCCCTTACTTGTGGTACTTGAACTTGTAAGTTATAGTTTCCGTGCGGTAAGTCTTGGTGTTCGATTGTTTGCAAATATGATGGCGGGACATACCCTGGTAAAAATTCTAAGTGGATTTGCTTGGACCATGTTAAGTGTTGGTGGTGTTCTTGCGGTGGCAAGCGTTGTACCCTTTGGTGTTGTATTGGCACTTACTGGTTTAGAAATTGGTGTAGCATGTCTTCAAGCCTACGTATTTACAATTTTATTATGTATTTATCTTAATGATGCTATTAATCTCCATTAAGACATAAACTAAAGATGTATATCCGTATGTACATGATTACTATCATGAATATACATATACATCATGGGATGTAGCCAAGTGGTAAGGCATCGGAATTTGGATCCGACATACAAAGGTTCGAATCCTTTCATCCCAGACATTCCTCGGGTTGTGATCTATATCTTTGGTTGTCCATGGAAGTCTAGGTAGCTCAGTGGTAGAGCAAAGGACTGAAAATCCTTGGGTCAGAGGTTCAAATCCTCTTCTAGACATAACTCACTATTCCATGGAATTATAGATACTGCATACCCAGTATACAGTATATACCTCCATACATGGATAAGGATGAGTGTCTGAGTGGTTAAAGGTATCGGTCTTGAAAACCGACATACGGAGTACGTATCAGGGGTTCGAATCCCTTCTCATCCGTAATAAGGGCACGTAGCTCAAGTGGTAGAGCAACTCGCTTACAACGAGAAGGTTAGTGGTTCGAGTCCACTCGAGCTCATAGGTATTATGCATAGGTATGCGGGTGTGGTGGAATTGGTAGACACACCAGGTTTAGGTTCTGGAGGCATCTTTGCCCTGCGGGTTCAAGTCCTGCCACCCGTATTCCTGTATTCCCCTTCTAGGTGGAACATCCTAGGAAGAATGGCTGAGTGGTTGAAGGCACTGGTTTGCTAAATCAGCGTATACATAGGTATACCATGGGTTCAAATCCCATTTCTTCCGAGAGTACATACCAACTAGAAATAGAATACGTACCCGGGGGCGTAGTTTAGTTGGTAGAACGCATGCTTTGCACGCATGAGGTCATCGGTTCAAATCCGGTCGTTTCCAATTTCATAGACGTAGAAAACATACTTTACTATACTATCAACTATAGTACTACGTTTATACAATAGTATAGTGCCTAGAAAGTACAAATATGTTATACATAGAGTACCCTTTAGAATATGGGTATGTAAAAAGTATAGATCCTATATGTCTCCCGTAGAAACCCTATGCCGAGAAGTACCACAATGGATTACACGTGCCGAATATTGTCGTGGGGAATATACCCTATCCGTGGCACCAAATAATGTTGTACCCTTATTTACCTATCTTCGTGATCATATAACTACCCACTATCGCGTTCTTGTGGATATTACCGCCGTTGATTATCCACAAAGATCACCGCGTTTTCGAGTGGTATACCATGTATTAAGTGTTGAATATACCGCACGTCTTCGTATTACTACGGATGTACATGAAAGTCAACCCCTATGCTCCGTAACTCCACTATATAGTAGTGCGGGATGGTGGGAACGTGAAGTCTGGGATATGTTTGGTATTTTCTTTCAAGGACATCCTGATTTACGTCGTATTCTTACCGATTATGGATTCCAAGGACATCCCCTTCGTAAGGATTTCCCTTTAACAGGTTATCAGGAATACCGATATTGTGATGGGGAAAAACGGGTTATTGCTGAACCCTTGGAACTTACACAGGAATTTAGATACTTTGAATATGGAAGTCCATGGGAACGTATAACACCGCCCAAGGATTTATAGTACATATCTAGACAATATACCCTATAAACCATGTCGTATATATTCCCCGTGTTTGGACTCGTATTCCCATGTAATAGATACAAAGTATGTATACTATCTATCCCTACATATGCTCTACAGTGGCCCATTTACTCCTTTAAAGGCCAGTAACTTCTACTTCAGGTTATAATGTATATGGATTAGTATAAACCTTCATAAACCCAATACTAAAGCGGATGTATCTAGTATCCATATATACCATAGGATAGTATATATATATACCACCTTACTTAAAAGCATGTGTGTATAAAAAGGGTGAAGGGTAATATACCTATATATATGGATATCCCCATTAATTGAAGTATTAGACAAAAAAAACTCCAAGTGGGAGCCAATCAAAACTAAGAAGAATTCCAGCGACAAATACAACCCATGCTAGGGATAAGGGTAGAAAAACCTTCCATCCTAGGCCCATAAGCTGATCATATCGATATCGTGGATAGCATGCACGAACCCAAATATATACAAAAAGAATACATACAACCTTAAGTCCAAACCATACACCACCGGGAATCCAATAGAATACGGCGAGATCAAAGGGTGGAAGCCATCCTCCTAGAAAGAAAATAACACATAAACTACTTATAACCATCATATTGGCATATTCCCCTAAAAAGAATAGAGCAAATCCCATGGAGGAATATTCCACATTATAGCCCGCCACAAGTTCAGCCTCCGCCTCCGGAAGATCAAAGGGAGCTCGATTTGTTTCCGCTAAACAGGAAATAAAAAAAAGTACAAGTAAGGGATATAAGGGAACCACATACCATACATGCTGTTGGGATAGTACAATATCCGAAAGATTAAGTGTTCCAGCACATAATAGAACTGTAATTAAAATTAAACCAATGGAAACCTCATAGCTTACCATTTGTGCTGCGGATCGTAAACTTCCAAGAAAGGCATATTTTGAATTGCTGGACCACCCCGCAATAATAATACCATACACCCCAAGACTTGAAATTGCAAAAAGATATAGAACCCCTACATTTAAATCCGCAAGCACCGCACCGGGACTAAATGGAATAGCCGCCCAGGCCACTTGACTTAATAAAAATGTTAAAATAGGAGCCCCTACAAAAAGTACAGTATTTGCATTACTTGGTAATACGGGTTCCTTTACAAGTAGTTTTAAACCATCCGCAATGGGTTGAAAAATACCAAAAATCCCCACCACATTAGGTCCCTTTCGACGCTGCATCGCCCCAAGAACCTTACGTTCCGCCAATACTAAAAAGGCTACCCCAAGAAGTAAGGGTACAGTAAGACCGAGAATCTTTACAATACTCGTTATGATTACACCAGTCATAGCAACGTACATCTTTAGGCACTCGATGTAAATCGAGTTGTAAACTCTTCAAAAAAGCGTGTGAGTTTTTTTTCCGTATCTTCGGAAAGAACCTTTTCGCGACGAATAGTATCCACCAATGCGGTATCCACCTGAGAGAGTACTTCAGTTTCAAAACGCGCAATGTGAGACACAGCCACGCGATCTAAAAAACCACGGGTAGCACCATAAAGTACCACCACCTGAAGAGCAAAATCCATAGGTTGATATTGATCCTGCTTTAATACCTCCGTAAGACGTTCACCACGGTTTAACAGATATTGTGTTGAGGCATCCAGATCCGAACCAAATTGGGCAAAGGCTGCTACCTCACGGTATTGAGCAAGTTCAAGTTTCATAGTACCCGCCACCTGTTTCATGGCCTTAACTTGGGCGGCGGAACCCACTCGACTTACGGATAAACCCACATTAATGGCGGGTCGAATACCCTTATAGAAGAGTTCCGTTTCGAGGAAAATTTGACCATCGGTAATGGAAATAACATTGGTTGGAATATACGCAGATACATCACCCGCCTGGGTTTCAATCACCGGAAGCGCTGTTAAACTACCTCCTCCCATATCCATGGACATTTTTGCAGCTCGTTCCAATAAACGTGAATGGAGATAAAACACGTCACCTGGAAAGGCCTCACGACCTGGTGGACGACGAAGAAGAAGGGACATTTGACGATAGGCCACGGATTGCTTACTTAAATCATCATATACAATTACCGCATGCATACCATTATCACGAAAATATTCTCCCATGGCACAACCGGAATAGGGTGCCAAAAACTGAAGTGGTGCCGGATCACTGGCTGTGGCTGCTACCACAATAGTATATTCCATGGCACCCGCCTGTGTTAATGTATTTACAATCTGCGCCACCGTGGAACGTTTCTGACCCACAGCTACATAAACACAATACAGTTTTGATTCCTTTGACGCCGTGGCATTAAAGTCACGTTGATTTAAAAAGGCATCCATCGCAATGGCGGTTTTACCCGTTTGACGATCACCAATAATAAGTTCACGTTGACCACGACCAATGGGCACAAGACTATCCACAGCCTTAAGACCTGTTTGCATAGGTTCGCTTACACTTTGTCGGGCAATAATTCCAGGAGCTTTTATTTCAGCTCGTCGACGTGTGACATTTTCTAAGGGACCACAACCATCAATAGGGTTTCCTAAACCATCTAGAACACGTCCAAGTGTTCCAGGTCCCACGGGAACATCCACAATGGCACCGGTACGGGTTACAATATCCCCTTCACGAATGGTAACATCCGACCCAAAAAGCACAATACCAACATTGTCACTTTCAAGGTTAAGCGCCATACCACGTACACCATTGGCAAATTCCACCATTTCACCAGCTTGAATAGTATCGAGTCCTGAGACACGAGCAATACCATCCCCTACGGAAAGTACACGACCCACTTCATCTCGGGTCACCTGTCCATAGGATTGACTTATTTTTTGTTCCAGTAATACAGAAATTTCGCTCAGAGATACTGCCATTATGTATATATTTTTCATTGTATAGTGTACATATAACACCTGATACCATATATCATTGGGATATATGAACTATTCCGTAGAGGAGTATGTAGTCTATAGTACGGTATAAACGTGGAGTATACTCTATACCCACATGTACAAACTCAATACACGAATCTATTCATACACTCCATACTATATTGAATACCTCGATATAAAGTAAAGGTGTTATGTTATACACTATACATGTATTCCTTTGTGCTTTTGAGTAAGGTATACGTGTAGTCCTAAAGTTCTATAGAGAACACACGTATCCCGTGGAATCTATCACCATATTCCATATCCATGGGTGGACCCAGGGAACATATTCAGGAGAAAAGGGAGTCGAACCCTTAACCTATGGTTTTGGAGACCATTATTCTACCATTAAAACTATTCTCCTTTTCAACATACTTTCATACACCATATCCATGGAATGATAGATCTCGTGAAATACAGTACGAGCCTACTATCGGATTTGAACCGATAGCCTTCGGTTTACAAAACCGATACTCTACCAATTGAGTTAAGTAGGCATATATCCATAGATCTATGGATGGAAAGCATATGCCTGGAAAGATTCGAACTCTCAACCCTCAGATCCGTAGTCTGATACTCTATCCTATTGAGCCACAGGCACCATACTATATAGGTGGAGATGCGTTACGCCCCTAATACAAATACAGTAGATATATATCTGTATCATGAAAGTACGCCACGTTGATATGTCTATGTAGATAGTGGGTATTATCCTCGAATAAGATTAATATATTCCACTTGAATGGATCCACGAATACGATAATACATCACCAAAAGGGCAAGCCCAATGGCACTTTCCGCCGCGGCTACCGTAAGAACATATAAGGCAAAGACTTGACCTACCACATCATCTAAATATACGGAAAACACGAGAAAATTCATATTTACCGCTAGGAGCATAAGCTCAATTGACATTAACATTACGAGAATATTTTTACGATTCATAAAAATACCCCAAATACCCAATAGAAATAGACCCATGTCCACAGCAATATATTGTACAATATCCATACTTCTACACGATTTTAAGTATACTTACGAATCACTCGACTAAAATCACGTGTATTCTGGAGATATACCGATTGACGACGAGCACCAGCACGACGACTTTGGGTTAATACAATGGCACCCACCATGGCCACCAATAAAATAAGACTTGCCATAAGGAAATATACACCATAATAGGTGTATAAAAGTCGACCCATGGTATGCATATTCGATACATGAACCACATAGTCCGTCCAATCCGTCCATTGTACAGCTTGTAGTAAATCACCTGAATAGGAAAGGAGTGGAACAAGATCAACATCCACAATAACGAGGCCCTCTAAAATAAAAAGTAAACCTAAAATACCTCCCACAGGAAGATATCGTAAACGACGTTCTTGAATCTCCGCCAGGTTAATATTAAGCATCATAACCACGAATAAAAACAATACCGCAATGGCCCCCACATACACCACTAAAAATGTCATGGCAAAAAAGTCAAGACCCAAAAGCAAAAGAAGTGCTGCACCATGGAAAAAAACTAAAATAAGAAATAATACACTATATACGGGGTTACGTGCTTGAATAACCATAACACCACTTGTCAACATAAGACTCGCAAACATGTAAAACAGGATATTCATGCCACTTTACTTTTCACTTTACTAGGGGATGTACATATACATACATACACTATAATACATTCATATAAAGCCCATAGAATACATGTTGCCACACACTGAAATAATGGATATGGTGGTACGACTAGGGAAACCCCTAAACACGTACACCATATCCACATATATCGCCATCTGGCTAGAATATAAACACCCTTGGGTTGTGTTCCATAAACCATAATACCATATGGAATACTACCACATACCACTACAATAAGGGGGGTATATAAGGCCCAATATATATAGGAATATACACGGGGATAGTGTACAATACCCTGCCCCCATACACTCGTTTGTGGATATAGGGTAAGGAGATAGGATCCAATTTTCGGCCAAATATAATATAAACCCACCATATATAATAATACAATATACACAATCCACCTACACCATGTATACCACCAAAATCGTGCTTCATAGGCATATAAACCCGGTGCTAGAAAACACCAAATATGATACATGCATAGGTATAGCCAAAATAAAAGGGCCATATATACCGTGATATGAATATATACACGAAGGGATTCCCCTATATCTAAGGCTACTAAGGGTATACCTAAACGTCGACACAGAAAACCATATATATATACATAGGCTTCCTTATACCACCAGGCTATACATATAGCATAGCCATATCCACTTACCATATAAAAGAATCGCCATTGTATTTCATATATGTAATATACAAGGGGAAAAGACATACTGTATGCGAATTTTTCCCAAGGGATATGGCATATATGGATATATTCGTATGTTTTCCCTGTCGGTCTTATAGATAGAAGTCAAGGGATACATATATCCATATGAGATATATCTACTCTATATGAAAGACATATGATATGTGTCTATGACGTTCTCCTATAAAACATGTATACTATGTCTATTCTTGATGCATATACCCAAACCCTTACCACAAAGGTATTACAGGTACCGAGTACGGATATATCCCAAAAACATATTCCATATGGTGGATATGGAATGGATGGACATGCTGTACGTGCTTCAGTTGATATGTGGACACAGGCCCTTGGTCAACAAACACGTCGTGAAAGTCCACGTGGATATGTGTTAGAACATCGTAGACGAGTACGATATGTATATGGTGGATTACGATATACAACATTACAACATCTTGCAAAAATTGCCGCGGGAATTCCAGGATCATGGGCCCGTACCTTTATTGCACTTTTAGAACAACGACTTGATATGGTCCTATGTCGAGCATGGTGGTGTCAAGGACCACGACAGGCCCGTATATATATCCGTCGAGGTAGTATTCTTGTAAATGGCGTTCCCGTCTATCGAAGTAGTTATCAACTTTCACCCGGGGATGTTGTGTCCATTGTACCAACATATCGTGAAACACTTCAACGTACATGTATTGAGATGTGGAATACCCATCGGGTAGAACCAGTATCCAAGGCCTCCACCTATACACATGGACCCTTATCCACCAAGGAACCTATAGGAAATGCCTATGATATTATATCCCGAGCACTTCAACATGGTTATTGTACATATATCCCTAAGACACATCTTGTATCCTTAACACCGGGACAATCCACCGCAACGGTAACAACAAAGGGAAATTGGCACCATATAGCTCGTACAGTATGTCACGTACTTATGGATGATACCTCTATAGAAAAGGTCCTATGGCCTATACTACTCTTGGAAAATCCGTATACATCAACGACACTCCTGGAAGGATCTCCTATGTATGCATATCCCCATTTGGAGGTTCAATATAGTACCATGAGTTTGGTGTATTTATATACACCACAATATATTACATGGCCATGTCTTGTAGATCTTGAGGCCCTACGAGCACACCTCTAAAGAAATACGATTCTATAGTATCGTAGGATATTTTTATAGGGGGGTGCATGGTTTTTTAAAATATGCAGTAAATATGCCAACACAAGGTCAACTTCTACGATATAAAAGCCGACGACATAGTTCATCCCGTCGAAGTCGTGCTCCAGCATTAAGGGGAGCTCCCCATTGTCGTGGTGTATGTTTTCGAGTGTATACTCGAACACCAAAAAAACCCAATAGCGCTCTTCGTAAGGTTGCAAAGATTCGTTTATCCAATGGTATGGATATTATTGCGGCTATTCCAGGGGAAGGACATACACTTCAGGAACATTCCGTATGCCTTATTCGTGGAGGTCGAGTAAAGGATCTTCCAGGGGTAAAATATAAGGTTGTTCGTGGTGTACTTGATCTCCAAGGGGTACCCTCCCGACAAAAGGGTCGATCAAAATATGGAACACCCCGTTCCAAGGAGAAATAAATGGATACTATGACACTCTATACATCACCATATACCTATGCGGATATTAGACATAAGGCCATTCATTTACTTACCCGGGGGGGGCGTGAATCCCGAGCTCATAGTCTTTGGAGGGAAACCATGGGTTTATTGGGGTGTCAGGCTGAAATAATCGTGCATGCTGCCCTTGAAAAATGTTCCCCCGCGGTGGAAGTTCGTCGTGTTCGAGTTGCAGGAACCACCTATTATGTTCCAAAACTTGTAACGTATCAACAGGCCTATACCCGAGGCCTACGATGGATTCTACAGGGTGCGACCCGTAGACGTCAACAATCCAGTGCCCAAGCTCTTGCCCAGGAATTTATGGATGCGGCACAGGGTACCGGATGGGCCTATACCCAGTGTATGGATATACATCGTCTTGCGGAGGCAAACCGTGCATATAGTCGATATCAATGGTGGCGGTAATATACGGTCGAGTAACATAATGGTAATGTGTGGGATTGCAAATCCTGCAATGGCAGTTCAACTCTGCCCTTGACCTATAGTTTACCCCATAGAAACGATATACTGGTTTCCATATACACTACGTGGTAAACCAAGAAATACTGGCCTTAAAGAACAGATATACACTACTCTATAGCCTATATCAACATACTAGCCCTATATAATATAGAAAGTACTCATCAAGGATTATAGACTCTATGAGATACTATAGAATCTAGTTACAAGAGGTGATAAAGGTCCTGGAAAATAGTACTATACCAGTACGGATATACTGTCCAAAGGTAGATTCCTGTACAGGTAGTATTTCAATGAAAATCATATATGTTACCATGAGTTCTATAGTATATACCTCCACACATGCAGTATTTGTTGTGGAGAATGATATCCCACTTATGTTTCCCGTGATCTATCTTAGTATCGCCACCATGGCTTTATTACTCTATGGTGTTGTGGCAAGTACTAGTGTCACCCGACATGCACCCGTATTACAAGTCCCTGTAACACATATAGCCCTATGGAGTTTAGTATTAACCTATGGTTTACTATGGAATATGCCATGTGTGGAGGCATCGGTCTTCTATAATACCCAACTTCTTGATACATATACATCCTTATTTCAAATGGGTATTATTCTCGCCACGGGTGTATCCCTATGGTGTGGCCTTGGATATTGTCTGCGAACTCGTATAAATGCCTATGAATATGTTGTGCTTATTTTATTGGCAACCCAAGGTATAGTACTTTTAGTCGCGAGTCAAGATCTTGTGGGTTTATATTTAGCCATTGAGTTACAAAGTTTATGTTTCTATGTTCTTGCGGCCTATGCCCGATATTCTGAATTTGCGGTGGAGGCTGGTTTAAAATATTTTGTTCTTGGGGCCTTTTCATCGGGACTCCTATTATTTGGGGCAAGTCTTTTATATGGTGCTACTGGAACTACAAATCTTATGGATATGGCCCAAATGTTTGCGGGTGGTATTACCGATGCACTGGTAACCACGGGTGGTATGCCCACATGTGAACTTGGTATGATTTTAGTCACGGTGGGATTACTCTTTAAATTAGCCGCGGCTCCATTTCATATGTGGTCCCCGGATGTTTATGAAGGAGCCCCCACAAGTACCACCGCATATTTTATAATTGTCCCAAAAATTGCCTTTATGGGAGCCCTATTACGGGTGTTATATGGTGGTTGGTATGATTGTATGGATACATGGCAACCATCTATTATTCTTGCCAGTGGTGCAAGTATGCTTGTGGGAGCCTTTGCTCCACTTATTCAAACACGTATTAAACGTCTTTTAGCCTTAAGTAGTGTTGGACATGTGGGATTTATATTGGCTGCGGTAAGTACCGGTACCGTGGAAGGGATCCAAGCACTTGTGGTATATCTTGTAATTTATACCATTATAAATAGTACAATGTTTACCTATATTCTTGGTGGATCGACGGGTGGGGAAAGCCCACGCCGAATCACTGATTTCACAGGACTGGGTACAACCCAACCCCTTGTGGCATTAACCCTTTCAATTATTTGGTTTTCCATGGCGGGTATTCCACCATTAGCTGGTTTTTATAGTAAAGTTATGGTGTTTTATAGTACCGTTGCAGGACATATTTCGACACTTGCTGTACTTGGTGTATTAATAAGTGTTGTAAGTTGCTTTTATTATATTCGAGTGATTAAGGTGATGTATTTTGAAACACCTACCATGTGGCCAGAATCCTCACGGATGTCCTATGGTGGAAGTCTTATTCAAGCCGTTGGTATGGTATGTCTTCTTGGCATTATGCTATATCCAAGGCCATTGGAATATCTCGCAAAGAGTATTGCCTATACCATTTGTGGGTAAATAAATAAAAATGTGTGTGTTGTACCATGGTGGATCTTCATATTCGTCTTAATGGATATACCGTTGAGTGTATTGATAAAGGGGTGTCTTGGCTTCTCAAAGTAGCGGATTTTTGTGGACTTACTATGCGTGTATCCTATGTACCACGACGATATCATACTATTTCAGTATTACAATCCCCCCATGTCAATAAGAAATCCTGGGAACAATTTGTTGAAATCACACGAGGTCGAGGTCTTATGACCACATGTGATCCACAACGTGCTCAACTATATCTCCATCTTTTGGAACGGGCCCATATTCCTGGAGTGGAGGTTTCCCTATGTTTACGTATTCCAACGGCCTTTTAATGTATTTGTATACAATAAAACTATCGATCGACTTCCCCGAATACGATATCCTGGGTACCGATCATAGTTACAACATCCGCAAGCATGTGTCCACGTGCCATAAAATCAAGACCTTGAAGATGGGCAAATCCCGGTGCACGAATTTTGCATCGATATGGTCGATGGGTACCATTGCTGACCAGGTACACACCAAATTCTCCCTTGGGGGCCTCCACTGGAACATAGGTATGACCAGCGGGTACAACAACACCCTCGGTATAATATTTAAAGTGGTGAATAAGTGCTTCCATGGAACGTTTTATTTCACCTCGACTAGGGGGTGTAATTTTACGATCATCCACACGAATAGGACCCTGAGGCATTTCCTGTAAACATTGAACAATAATACGAAGACTTTCCCGCATTTCCTCAATACGAATCATATATCGATCATAACAATCCCCACGAGTTCCTACAGGAACATGAAAATGCATACGATTATATACATCATAGGGTTCCGTTTTGCGAATATCCCATACCACACCACTTCCACGAAGCATGACACCAGAAAATCCCCAATCTAAGGCCTGATCCCGTGTTACTCGACCAACATCAACAAGGCGTTGTTTCCAAATTCGATTTGCAGTAAGCATTTCTTCCATTTCATCAATACGGGATGCGAATTGTTGACAAAATGTATGGATATCCTGACTTAATCCCATTGGCATATCCTGTGCAACACCACCGGGACGAACATAAGCCGCATGCATACGAGCACCACTTACCCGTTCATAGAATTCCATTAATTTTTCACGTTCCTCAAAGGCCCATAAAAAGGGTGTTAACGCCCCCACATCCATGGCATGACATGTTAAGGCCAAAAGATGGTTAAGAAGTCGTGTTAATTCCCCATACAGAACACGAATATATTGAGCACGTAGGGGCACGGACACACCAAGAAGACGTTCCACCGCAAGACTGTAGGCGTGTTCTTGACACATCATGGAGACATAATCAAGACGATCAAAGTAGGGAAGTGCTTGTAAATAATTTTTATATTCAACAAGTTTCTCGGTACCACGGTGGAGAAGTCCAATATGGGGATCCGCACGTTCTACCACTTCACCCTGCATCTCCAGTACAAGACGAAGAACTCCATGGGCCGCGGGATGTTGCGGCCCAAAATTTAGAGTAAAATGTTTTACACGGGAGGGTGTAAGCGCCGTTTCAATGGCCATGTCACTACTGGTTTTCTATAAAAATATCCTATCCATACTGGATAGTCATAAACTTTATTGGGATATATACACACCGTAAACAATATGATATACCTTAAGCAAGATACTATATATTTAACACGATATATCTATACACTTTACGGGAAATAGACGTACTATTTGGATTCCAATTCCTATTGTATTGGGAAAGTGTATTACGCTCCTCCCCAATAATACATAGACACAAAGAGAAAAAGCCATACGACATCCACCATATGCCAATACCATGCCGCCGCTTCAAAACCAACATGATGACCCGCGGTATAATGGTGTTGACGTAAACGATATAAACATACACTAAGAAAAAGTGTTCCAATCATAACGTGAAATCCATGGAATCCCGTGGCCATATAAAAGGTAGAACCATAAATACCATCACTAAGTGTAAATGGGGCTTCCAGATACTCATAGGCCTGGAATCCAGTGAAAATAAATGCTAATACCACGGTATACATAAGGGCTATAATACCCTCCCGTGATTTACCCGCAAGAATAGCATGGTGGGCCCATGTGACACTGGCTCCACTGGTTAAGAGTAACATGGTATTGAGAAGTGGAATTTCCCATGGATCAATAACCTCAATACCCTTGGGTGGCCAAACACACCCAATATCCACAGTAGGGGATAAACTTGAGTGGAAAAATGCCCAGAAAAAGGCTAAGAAAAACATAATTTCCGATACAATAAATAAAAGTATACCATATCGTAATCCTATTTGCACTTCCTTAGTATGATATCCTTGAAATGTACCTTCACGAATAACATCTCGCCACCAAACAATCATGGAATAGAGTGTCATAGTAAACCCACTCGCGAGTACTACACCACCATGTTCATAACTATGCATATACATAACGCCACCACAGGTCATAACTAGGGCAGCAAAACTTGAAAATAAAGGCCATGGACTTGGATCCACAAGGTGAAATGGGTGCTTTGACATAATTACTCTAGCTTTTTTGTCAGAATAGGTGTTATACCTCCTCAAGACGTTGTGCAATCCAGTCAACATAATTTTCTAAGGGTACTGCTTCCACAACAATGGGCATAAACCCATGGTTTACACCACAAATTTCACTACATTGACCATAAAATACTCCTTCTCGACGAATATATAGTGGTACCTGATTTAATCGACCAGGTACAGCATCACATTTAATTCCAAGGCTAGGTACCGCCCAACTATGAAGTACATCCGCCGCGGTAATTACCACACGAATATGGGTATGTACGGGTACTACCATACGATTATCCACCTCTAGGAGACGAAGTTGTCCTTGTTCCAGATCCTCATCGGGAATCATATAACTATCAAAAGCAATGGAATCCGTATCATTTTGAGTATAATCACTATATTCATAGCTCCAATACCATTGGTGACCTACTGCCTTAACCGTAACCGCCGGGTCCACAACCTCATCAAGACTATAGAGTAAGGCAAAACTTGGCACCGCAATAAAGACAAGAATTAAACTTGGGGTAATAGTCCAAAGAATTTCAATAACTGTACCGTGAATAATTTTTTCAGGTACAGGATTTCGTGATGCTCGAAAATGCACTAGGGTACGTGCAATCATCCAGGATACAAAGGTTGCCACAAATACCATGAAAAACATAAGATCATGATGAAGATCCATAATACCCTGAGCAATGGGTGTTGCAGGATCCTGAAATCCCATTTGCCATGGTTCAGGGGCATCCATATGTACCACATGACCCATAACAAGTGGATAAAACCATAAGGTTACGAGTAACGCCGCCCCTAGGGCCTTAGCATCGGGATTTGGTGTAAAATAAATAAGAGTGGGTAAAATGGAAATGGAAATATAAATAGGAAGTAGGGTTACTGTAGACATCATAGCATATAGAATTTTCCCCAAAATACACACGGATATACCTGAATGGTATATCAAGTTTACATAGTCGTGGTATACACAACTATATTTCCCTGATATAAAATCAAATACGTCACCATAAAGATTAGAAATGTGTGAGCAAGAAGGGACTTGAACCCCCGACATCACGCTTATCAAGCGTGTACTCTAACCAGCTGAGTTACTTGCTCATCTTTCTCTATATAACATACACGATATATCCCCCATAGATAGGGTGTATATTATATAGATATGGATATTTCCACCATAGACATACGATGTATATCCATGAAATGTATAGTAGATACATATTAGGGAGAGTGGCTGAGTGGCTAAAGGCGACGGACTGTAACTCCGTTGACATAGTCTACGCAGGTTCGAATCCTGCCTCTCCCATGTCTATGTAGTTTCATTTTTGGTATAAAAATTCACATACTATGCCACAACTTGATCATGTTACTTATCTTTCACAGTATTTCTGGCTGTGTGTATTTTTCTTTGGACTCTATTACGGGGTAACAAAAATGTGGCTTCCACGTGTAAGTCGAATTCTTGCACTTCGACATGCCAAGCTCCAAGGTGGGGATGCTTTTAATACATCCAGCGATATGGAAACACAACAATTACATCACCATGTACATGGTGTATACGCCCAGGCACATAAGGAAACTCGTAGTGCCTATACCCACGCCTTAAAGGCCGGGGAGGTATGGACAAGGACTACAATTCAACATATGTACGGATCCCATTATACACCGGCGGATAGTGCATATCTACGGGATATAGCACAAAATATTGTAAGTAGAGAAGTAGCCCTATACCATGCCAAGGCTAAGGCTCCAGTGGGCCTATCCCTATGTGCTCTTATGAAACATCTCAAAGGGACATCCGTGTCCTAAAAATACATATATATTATGTCTCTTGGTACTGTTCGATGGTATGTATCCTTATTTTTACTATGGTGTGTCCTAAGTAGTAAACATATTTTAATTTATAATGAGGAAACCCTTGTGGCACTTAGTTTTTTTCTATTTGTGTATCTAACCCATAGATATGCTGGGGATGCCTTTGGTGAATCCTTAGATAGCCGTGGAAAGGAAATTGCCCAGGAACTCCAACACTATTTGAATGTACGGGAGGAATCCTTAAGGGCCCTAGCACAAGCTCATGGAGCTACGGGTCATGTGGGAACACATATGAAATCCCTTGGTCTACGGGTGGAACACCTTTTACATCTTTACGTATCCCAGTGTGCTGGAAATGTTCGTGGTGCTATTCACCATGGTATTGAACAACGTTGTCACCATTTACATCTACTGCAACAGGGACAAACACCTCGTCTTGTGGAAGCCCTAGCACAGGCCTTACCTGGCTTTGTTCTTCTCGAGTATACACAACACAAAGGTATGGTATCCCAGAAATCCCTGGATATGGCCCTGAAGGCGTTAGCCTAGGCGCTCACTTGGTGGAAGTGGTAGACACGACAGACTTAAAATCTGTTCCCCCTGGGGATATCGGTTCAAATCCGATAGTGAGCATCCTTATGGATGTCTCCTGCACTCTTAGCTCAGATGGCTAGAGCACCAACCTTCTAAGTTGAGGGTCGCAGGTTCAAATCCTGCAGAGTGCACTGTGGTATAGGATGTACCAGGAATGTATCCATGGATACCATTACTGAATCCATCCCCATACCTAGGATATAGTCTAGCATGGATCTATTTTTAAAATATAGAGTGATATGTATTTGCTAATTGTTAGCCTTCCACTATTAGGAAGCCTATCCGCCGGATTTGGAGGTCGATATGTCGGCCATCGTGGTGCCGCCTTAATCACTACGGGGGGTGTATGTCTTTCCGCATGTCTAAGTATGGTGGCTTTTTATGAGGTGGCCCTATGTGGAAGTCCTTGTAGTATGAGTCTTAGTCCATGGTTTATCTCGGATCTATTTCAGGCCCGTTGGGGACTTTACTTTGATACACTTACGGTGGTCATGCTTGTGGTGGTAACCGTGGTAAGTAGTCTTGTTCATATGTATTCTGTGGGATATATAAAGGGTGATCCACATATTCCACGATTTATGAGTTATCTATCTATTTTTACATTTTTCATGCTTATATTAGTTACCGCGGACAACTTTGTTCAACTTTTTTTTGGTTGGGAGGGTGTAGGTCTTGCGAGTTATCTCCTTATTAATTTTTGGTTTACCCGAGTACAAGCCAATAAGGCCAGTATCAAAGCCATGGTTATAAACCGAATTGGGGATATTGGACTTGCCCTGGGTACATTTGCCATGTACATGGAGTATCAAAGTGTGGAATTTGCCACTATTTTTGCATGTGCACCCCATGTACATAGCACAGGTATATTTCTTGGGATGGCAGTTCATTGGGGAGATATGGCATGTATTCTTTTATTTATTGGTGCCATGGGAAAATCTGCCCAATTAGGTCTACATACATGGCTTCCGGATGCTATGGAAGGTCCTACACCGGTATCCGCACTTATTCATGCGGCCACCATGGTAACCGCTGGGGTTTTTCTTTTAGCCCGTTTATCCCCCTTGTATGAATATGCTCCCACAGCCTTGGCTGTAGTATCCTGTGTTGGTGCTATGACTTGTATTTTTGCCGCAACAACCGGAGCATTTCAGCATGATATGAAACGGGTTATTGCCTATTCCACCGCGAGTCAATTGGGATATATGGTATTAGCCTGTGGTTTATCCCAATATGCCCTTGCGGTATTTCATGTAGCAAACCACGCCTTTTTCAAGGCCTTACTTTTTTTAAGTGCGGGAAGTGTTATTCATGCCCTAGGAAATGAACAGGATATGCGTCGAATGGGTGGTCTTGTACGTTTACTTCCCCTATCCTATGCTATAACATTGGTGGGTACCCTTGCCCTGGTAGGCTGGCCTTTTTTAACAGGATATTATTCCAAGGATGTTATTCTAGAGATCTCCGGTGGTCAATATACTTCCCTGGGGAATTTTGGTTGGATTCTCGCGAGTTTCGTCGTGTTTGTAACGAGTTATTATAGTTTTCGACTTTTGTATCTCGTATATTTAGTACCACCTCGTGCATCACGGGTTACCATGTCTCATGTGCATGAGGCACCATTTCTCATGGCTTTTCCACTTATAGTATTAGCCTTTGGAAGTATTTTTGTGGGATATATTTCACGGGATATAATGATTGGTCTTGGGACGGATTTCTGGGGGGGAGCTATTTATACCCTTCCTCAACATGATCATATGATTGAGGCGGAATACCTTCCACAATGGATTCGTTTATTGCCCTTTTTTCTGACCCTAGGAGGTGCCGCCCTTTCCTATGGTACATGTATTCTAGCACCCCAATGGAGTGCTAGTTTTATGAAACATACATGGTATCGACGTATTATGGAATTTTGTAATCGTCGATGGTTTGTGGATGTGGTCTATAATACATATATTGGTCAACCCGCCATGCAATGGGGGTATTGGACAAGTTTCCGTGCCTTAGATCGAGGTGTTCTTGAGATGTGTGGACCCGAAGGTATGTCACGAATGAGTGTATCCCTTGCCCAACGATTACGTACTCTTCAATCGGGGTATATGTACCATTATGCCCTTGTTATGCTATTGGGAGTTACCTTTTTTGTGGCGGTGAATTCAGTATCTCAGGTATCCATGGATCCTCGTCTTATGGGTGTGATTTGTATCTCAGGTCTTTTATCTCCAGTTGTATAGAATATGGAGTATACATATCCATATGATATGTATAGAAACATATTCTATGGGATATATAGAAATGTATTCTATGAATATCATATAAAAATAAAGATGTGTAATGTCCCTTCTAACCCTGGTATTAGTATTACCTCTTGTGGGTCTTGTGACACTTTTAGGGGTTCCCCGTGGTCAAGATCAACTCATTCGTGTTATTACCCTAGTGACAACCCTCGCGACATTTCTTGTATCCTTACTTCTATGGGTTGATTTTGATGCATCAACACCCCTATATCAATATGTGGTGGATGTATCCATTGGAGGTGGGGGTGGTATGCTTTCCACAACCCATTATCGATTTGGGGTGGATGGTATTTCCCTTTTTTTTATGTTGCTTACAACACTTCTTATGCCTGTGTGTATTTTAGCGAGTTGGCAAAGTGTACAGTATCGAGTTCGTGAATATTGTATGGCCTTTCTTCTTTTAGAAACCTTGGTACTATGTGTTTTTTCCGTATTGGATATTATTTTATTTTACGTGTTTTTTGAGAGTGTTCTCTTACCCATGTATCTTATTATTGGTATTTGGGGGGCTCGTGAACGTAAAATTCGTGCGGCATATCAGTTTTTTCTATATACCCTTTTAGGATCTGTTCTGATGCTCCTAGGGCTTCTTATTATGATCTATCAGGTAGGAAGTACCGATATCGAAATACTCTATACCACCCAGTGGAGTCCTGAACGGGAACGTCTTTTATGGGTAGCCCTTTTTGCAAGTTTTGCGGTAAAGGTTCCTATGGTACCGGTTCATATTTGGTTACCAGAGGCCCATGTGGAGGCTCCCACTGCTGGAAGTCTTGTATTGGCTGGGGTACTTCTTAAATTAGGTACCTATGGGTTTTTACGCTTTTCTATTCCCATGCTTCCCTACGCCACATTATATTTTACACCACTTATGGTATCCATGAGTGTGGTAGCCATTATGTATACGAGTTTAACCACATTACGTCAGGTAGATCTAAAAAAGATTATTGCCTATTCCAGTGTTGCCCATATGAATTTTGTAACCTTAGGATTATATAGTTTAAATACACAGGGTATTGAAGGGGCAATTCTATTAATGCTAAGTCATGGTGTTGTATCTCCAGCGCTTTTTTTATGTGTTGGTGTACTATACGATCGTCATAAAACTCGAGTACTACGATATTACTCGGGTATAGCCCAAAGTATGCCGGTGTATGCGGTGTTACTGGTATTTTTTACCATGGCAAATATTAGTCTTCCGGGGACAAGTAGTTTTGTGGGTGAATTCCTGGTATTCGCCGGTATTTTCCAAAGTAGTACCTGGGCGGCATGTCTTGCCGCCAGTGGTATGGTATTGGGAGCAGCCTATGGTTTATGGTTATGTAATCGTGTGCTTTATGGTGTACCAAAACCCCACTATATTCAGGTATATAGTGATGTAACACGTCGAGAATTCTGGTGTTTTGTTCCACTTATTGTTGTGGTTGTATGGATGGGAATGTATCCGGAGAGCTATTTATCTATAATGCATACGAGTGTGGCATCCACATTAAGCCATGGATTATAAATATGGAATAAAGTGTATATACTTTATTCGAGAGTAAGGGTATAGGAGAAAGTATATACGTTCTTTATATCCCTATATATAATATATACTTTTGCATGTGTACGGTATATTGATAAGAAGAATACGTCTTCTGCAAAAAAAACCCTAGATAGTATGATGACTCGTTGGTTATTTTCTACGAATCATAAGGACATTGGTGTCTTATATCTTATTTTTGGTGCCTTTGCTGGTGTATTGGGTACAATGTTTTCCATTTTGATTCGTATGGAACTTGCTCAACCCGGCACACAGATTCTGGAGGGCAATTATCAGATTTATAATGTATTAATTACGGCCCATGCCTTTCTCATGATTTTTTTCATGGTAATGCCGGTGCTTTTAGGAGGTTTTGGAAACTTTTTTGTTCCAGTGCTTATTGGAGCACCTGATATGGCCTTTCCACGTCTTAATAACATTAGTTTTTGGTTACTTCCCCCAAGTCTACTCTTATTGTTAAGCAGTGCCCTTGTGGAGGTTGGTGCAGGTACCGGTTGGACAGTGTATCCTCCACTTTCTGGAATTGCAAGCCATTCGGGTGGATCGGTGGATCTGGCTATTTTTAGTCTTCACCTATCAGGTATTTCAAGTATTCTTGGTGCCATTAATTTTATTACTACGGTAATTAATATGCGAGCACCAGGTATGAGTATGCATCGCCTTCCACTTTTTGTTTGGGCGGTGTTTATTACAGCGTTTTTACTTCTTTTATCCTTACCCGTATTTGCTGGTGCCATTACCATGCTTTTAACGGATCGAAATTTTAATACAACATTTTTCGATCCAGCGGGTGGAGGGGATCCCGTATTATATCAACATCTCTTTTGGTTTTTTGGTCACCCTGAGGTATATATTCTTATTCTTCCAGGATTTGGAATTGTAAGTCATATTATTTCCACATTTTCGAAGAAACCTATTTTTGGATATCTTGGTATGGTTTATGCCATGATGAGTATTGGTGTCTTAGGTTTTATTGTATGGGCCCATCATATGTATACGGTTGGTCTTGATATTGATACACGTGCATATTTCACTGCGGCAACTATGATTATTGCGGTTCCTACGGGTATTAAAATCTTTAGTTGGATTGCTACTATGTGGGGGGGAAGTATTGAATTCCGTACACCCATGTTATTTGCGGTGGGATTTCTCTTTTTATTTACCATTGGTGGATTAACGGGTGTTGTTCTCGCAAACTCAGGTCTTGATATTGCCTTTCATGATACCTATTATGTTGTGGCTCATTTCCATTATGTACTTTCCATGGGTGCTGTATTTTCCATGTTTGCCGCATATTACTATTGGATTGGGAAAATTACAGGATATCAATATCCTGAACACCTAGGTCAAATTCATTTTTGGTTATTTTTCTTAGGGGTTAATATTACCTTTTTCCCCATGCATTTTTTAGGACTTGCGGGTATGCCCCGTCGTATTCCAGACTATCCTGATGCCTTTGCTGGATGGAATGCTGTGGCGAGTTATGGAAGTTATTTATCCGCTTTAGCGGCCTTATTTTTCTTCTATGTCGTATACCAAACAGTAGTTCATGGTGAACGTTGTCCACGTAATCCATGGGAATACCATGCAAATGTATCCCCAACACTCGAATGGTTACTTCCATCACCACCGGCATTTCATACCTTTGAGGAAATTCCAAGTATTAAAAGTACTCCAGCTTTAGAACAATAGGTATAGTATATATATATGTCTATATATATTCCATAGTTTTTTTGTAATAAGGGTGTACATACTTTTTCATGGTACTGGGTAGATAGACTATCCAGGCCATATCCGGTGTTACCGGATGACACAATATGATATGAGTTTGATCCTGGCTCAGAATGAACGCTAGCGATACACATAACACATGCAAGTCTAAGGGTTCCCTGGTGAATCCTGGCGTACGGGTGCGTAACACGTGAGAATCTGCCCCATACAGGTGGTGAAATACCACGGATATGTTTATATCTAGATATATATCGGTATGGGATGAGCTTGCGGGGTATTAGGTAGTTGGTGTGGTAAAGGCGCACCAAGCCATAGATGCCTAGCTGGTTTGAGAGAACGATCGGCCACACTGGGACTGAGACACGGCCCAGACGCTTACGAGCGGCAGCAGTGGGGAATATTGGACACTGGGCGCAAGCCTGATCCAGTGATATCGCGTGGGTGATGAAGGCGATTGACGTTGTAAATCCCATGTATATGCTATAGACTATGACCGTGGGATATATACAAGTCCCGGCTAATCTCGTGCCAGCAGCCGCGGTAATACGAGAGGGGCAAGCGTTATTCAAAATGATTGGGCGTAAAGCGCACGTAGATGGATATGGGTGGACACTCCTATGCACATATCATATGTGTCCATAGAGTCCATCGACCCGTATCTCGAGGACGTTAGAGGAACATGGAATTCCCCAGGAAGCGGTAGAATGTGTTGATCTGGGGAGGAACACCAAAAGCAAAGGCAGTGTTCTAGGACGTACCTGACATTGAGGTGCGAAGGCGTGGGGATCAAAAGGGATTAGATACCCCTGTAGTCCACGCTGTCAACGATGACCATTCCCCATGTGTTCCAAGAGTGAAGGCGTGGGTTAGCTAACGCGGTAAATGGTCCGCCTGAGGAGTACGATCGCAAGATTAAAACTCAAAGGAATAGACGGGGGCTCACACAAGTGGTGGAACATGTGGTTTAATTCGATACTACGCGCATAACCTTACCAGTTCTTGACATGAAACAGTGTTTCACAGGTGTTGCATGGCTGTCGTCAGCTCGTGTGGTGACATGTTGGATTAATTTCCCGAACGAGCGAAACCCATCCCTTGTGCATATACTCTCAAGGGACCGCCAGTGATAGACTGGAGGCAGGAATGGATGACGTCAAGTCCTCATGACCCTTATGAACTGGGCTACACACGTGTTACAATGGTGTATACAATAAGTTGCTATGACGAAAGTCGGCGCCAACCTCCAACGTACATCTCAGTTCGGATTGATGTCTGCAACTCGACATCATAAAGATGGAATCACTAGTAATCGTGGATCAGCACGCCACGGTGAATACGTACCTGAGCCTTGTACTCCCCGCCCGTCACACTCCGGGAGTACCCTGTAGTGGAAGTATCTGTACCCTATGCTATGATATGTGCTGCCCACTCCAAACACATGGAATAGGTCTTTACAGATCCCAGACCACATGGCACAACTAGAGTGAAGTCGTAACAAGGTAACCGTAGGGGAACCTGCGGTTGGATTGACTCTTTTTAGTGGAAATCTAGTCAATATAAACACAACGGTTCTTTCCATATATGCAAAGTCAAATCCTTTCCATACATACAAAGTTAAATCCTTTCCACACATACAAAGTAAAGTCCTTTATATACATACAAAGTCAATAATTCTACCATGAAACCTATGTATCATATGCCATGAAATCAACTACTATGATAGACAAACCATGTACATACACGATATATCCCATAGAATACACCATCCATAAACCATATACGTCCATAAACATTCTATACCAATACTATATATATAGTATAATCTACTACACCAGAATTATATCCTAGAATATAATAAGCATTTTAAAAACACCCTATAAAGGTATATATATATACCCACTATAACGGATTCATATACCCTAAGTATGTATACGGAGTATATGATACCTATCGTATCATAGGTATGACACTATACTATCTAGTGTAGTATAAGGAGTACATATACTATAGGTAGGGGTCTATTACAAAGTCTATAATCCATGAATCATATCCTTTATATACTTAGTTGGGGGTCAAGGTGTACCCATATCCAAAATAAATATAAATATATATATAGTATAGTACCCATATTCAATTATGCTCTACAGTGGGGTATATAGGCCTTATACGGTGGATATCTATCATTTTACATATACTGATATAGGAATATCAAATAAACTGTATAATAGTATCTATATATCGTTTATAGTGAAGGTATGGGATTGTATTCTATATCAAAGGTATATATCCTATATATATATACTTCCAGGTTCTAGTTATGGGAAATTCCTTTGGATATCTATCCCATGGAACTATACACTAAAGATACACACAATACACATAGCATACACTCCCTCTTATTTAGCATGTTAGACAATATTATATCAGTTGAACTGTATACTCATATACCGTGTTGTATGACCAAGGGGTGTACCTTGTGGTATATATCTACTCCTATAACCCTAGGAAAATACCATATATATATATATATACTCGAAACCATAAATCATAGAGATATACTCCTATCTATAGACAAATATATGCTATGGTATATACACCTTGTATTACTTCTATAGAAAGGTATACCCGTAGAGTTCTATTCTATATATGATAGTATATATTTATACCTTTAAAAGGGATACTATAGTTTGGGTGGGGATATAAAGAATATCCGTACAACGTCTTTGGGAATACTCCAAGGATGTATGTACACCTTGAAGACCTTGATACAGTGTATCACATAAATCCCTATGGAGAAGGGATACGTTTGATACACGTGCCACATGATGAACATCCATATGTGTCCAATACTGAGTATGCCAATGACCACCAAGTACAACCATAGCATTTGGATACATAGCACATACACGATATAAGGTTGCAATATCCTCGAGGGATGATAGACCAAATACACAACAGGACCCTTGAAAATGGACTTGAGGATGTGTTCCTGTAGGGAATACAAGGGGTAATTGACTAGATTTTACAATACGAAGACCCATATGGGGACCAAGGGCACGACGAAGACGTAACCATGTGGACACACACATACCTTGATGTTGATACATCACACGAATAGGCCATCTATGTATAAAATGTTGAAGCATTCGTGTATCCTGGGGATTTCCCTTGGGTGATTTTTCATGAAGTGTCATACTCTATGTGTACTTTATATATCTATCACTCCTTTGTATCGAGTGTAGTATTCACTTGAATAAAGTGTGTCATACCGAATAAAGTCGTGGATACATTCCTTACCTATATAGGTTGAATTGAGTAACGTATTATCGACTCGTTTGTCGATGTTGAGCTCGTTTTCGGGTAGATGCAAATTCTCCAAATCGATGTCCTACTATATCCTGGGTAATAGATAACCCCACAAAGTGTTTACCATTATGAATAGAAACCCGACGACCCACCCATTGTGGAGTAATTATAGATGCACGTGACCAAATAACCATATCATGTACATCTACTTGCGTATAAGGGCCTTTCCATTGAGATCGACTCATATAAGTATAGCTTTTTTTGTACGTAGTATACGATACTATATGTACTGTACTCGATATATAGTCGATGGAGAACGTATATGTATTTCACCATGCATATTATCCAGCAATACCATATCGTGTAATAAATTGAGTAGGAATAGGAAGTTTATAGGAAGCACAATGGGCAGCTGCTCGAGCTATATCCATGGACATACCACTTATTTCCAAAAGAATACCCCCCGCTGGCACCGGTGCTACCCATAGGGTAGGTGCTCCTTTACCCTTACCCATACGAGATTCCGCAGATTTTCGACTTAAAACCCAATGGGGATAGACACATACCCAAATACGACCTTGACGTCGACATATACGAGTGCATACCCGTCGTAGGGCTTCCAAATGACGTGCGGAAAGGCGACCTGAGGATAGTGCCCGAATACCATAGTCCCCAAATCGTAATTGATTTGTATTCTTCGTAACACATCGATACACCGGTTTATGATGTTTGCGGTATCGAGAACGTTTTGGTTGAAGCATACTTCTATCCTACTTTTAAATATATATATGTATAAAAATACACCAGTCATTGGATGGATCAATGGACTATATGTCCATACAAAAATATCACCAAATCTATCCCTTTATACATACAAGACACATAGATACCATATCATACATGTATTTTAACACATTATACGACATAAGGTGTATGATGTAACACCAATCTAGTCTATCAATTCCTATAGATCATTGTTCGTATGTATAGTCTATACATGTTTACGTAGAGACCACATATACTCCATAATAGTCTATAAAGACGTACTATGGTGATATATACTTTGATAGTACGGGTTTATACACCTTTTACAGACGATGGTGTAGTCTAAAGCATAGGAGTATATAGACGAGGGGAGTTTTAGGATCTATGATGAAATCCAATATCCATAGATGTATCGAGTGAATGCGATATGTTTCTCCGATAAAGCCATACGGATACACCCATACTTCCCAATGGTGTATGGGCGGTACGTTGGGCATACTCAATTTCTCGAGTATATACATGAAGTGGAGTTGCTCCATATTTCCATACATCACGTCGAGCTCGTTGGGACTTTTTAGATCGACCACCCACACGACCAGCACAGGCAATACGAACACCGAGAATATCTGGAATAGTTTGTACATGCTGAGCACATACTCGTTTCACCATGGAAAATCGTACTCGACGTTCCATACACCAGACAATAGCATCCGCCACATAACTGGCATTTTTCCACATACTATTAACACGGAATGGTATATACTGAACCGGAACTTTATATGCACTTTCAATAGTCGTGGCAATAAAGGTATGAAGCCATAGAGGCGTAGGTTCATAGGATTGATGCTTTATATCTTGGGGAACATCATGAATTCCAAAGGACATATCATAACTCGTATCAACTTGGCTATGGGATGTCGTATACAACGATATAGCCCATTCCACAAGATGTGTCGAGGAAAGCACAGGAATGTTTGGATAGTAAGAAGGCATGGAAACTAAAGATGTCCATGGTATAGGATTTGAATACGCCCGGATATGGTTTGTACCCACCGGAGCCGTTTTTCGAGAATCCAATACACGACATTGAACCCCTAAAGCACGTTGATCCTCAGTTGTACAATAAAAGGGATACACATACAATCCCCGATGACCCGATTGATAGGCCATTCGGGGTCGTGGATATCCTATACTATCCCCAATGGTATGTAGATATGTATTGACAGAAATATATTGAAGTAATAGTGTATCCCTATAACGTCGACTATACATATGGGTATCCTGTCGTCGTGTTTTACTTGAAATCCGTAATGCCAAAGGATGAGCTTTATGTCCCATAGTATATCCTGTTTTTAATGAATTCCCTATATTCAATATATATATATATCATATGTTTCTATGTGTATGAATACGGTATACTACGACTCTATACAGTACTACACTTTTATAGTTTATTTCAATCATTGAACTCCTACAAAAAATAATATACCTCCATAAACTAGATACTATAGAGCAAAGGGTATAGATTTTGGGTATTCTTGCATTCACTCTATATAATATATACATACAAATCATACAGTACAGTAGGTGTATACTATCGTATTTTTGTGAACATTTCCACCACTTTACTACGAGTATAGTATACACCCTTTAAAATGACATTCCCATAGGAAATATCAACAACAACTATACACTCATACGATATAGTATACTTTATAGACTTATAACTCCATTCCTATACAGTCAGTATACACACTCATGCGGAATAGTATACTTTATATACATTCTAGTTACCCTAAAAATATACTTTATACACTCTTTATACACTTATGTACTAGAGATCATCTGATATACTATATATATAGTACTAGACTACATATATAGGATATAGACCATAAAGCTTTATATACATGTACCAGGAGTCTATAAATATACTTTACTATACATGTACTACTATTCTATACTAATGGTTATGATATAGAGTCCTACTACCTCCATAAAGATATATAAACCTTTACCATAGTACTCTATAGGATTAAGGGCATGTTTTACCATATAAAGTCTATGATATAGATATTTCTATACAATGTCTATACTATATCAGATGAACCTTATAGAATATCCTTATAGAATACATTGATTCTATGATTTATCCTATCCATTCGTATGTATAAGGGGGGAGAGAATAAAGTTATACAGATAAAGAGTAGTGTATTCAATACCCTATGTATACTATTATAGGAAAGAATATACCATATCTACCTCTATACTGTATATCCTTACTAGTACTTATAACAGTATACTATACACACAACTAGTATATACCCTTATTTCCTAGAGGTATCTAGAGGTATCTATATAGGACTATATACTAGACTATAAAATAAAATAGAATATAGTACGATGCTTCTATAAGAAGATATATAAGGAAGATATATCGCTTTTATAGAATAAAGAACTATGTGTGTTATACGGGGGGTATAGTGGTTCCATGTATCCTTTTACCTAAAACCTATAGTATTGGCCTTAGAAGGCTTATATACCGTATTATAAAGCATGTTTAACGATACCTCCTCTACATAGTGTATACACTACGACATATAGTGAATTCCGTCGTAAAATATATATATATGGTAGTATCCATATATATAGTATAGTGTATATATAGTAATGGTAGGAGTACTACCCATATATAGTAGCCATATAGTAATAGAGTATATACGTTATATAGTATATATAGGCTATGAGTCCTTTAATACAATTAGTACAATACTTTAGTAGGTATTGAATACTACGAGTCTATACTACGGATCGATATCATAGACTTTAGTCATTTGATCATACTCCTAGAGTAAGTCTATCACCATACTCTTGGAATAGGTCTACTACTTTACTATAGTATTAAGTATATTATCGTAATATATGGGGTGGTGGTGCATATGACCTAAAGTAAGTGATACTAGCCTTAGAAGGCATATATAGGGCATTGTAGACCATGTTTAGGTGGATAGTACATATGTATATATATAGGTTGTATTTATGTGATATATAAACATCAATGTATTATATAACTATAGACTAGTTTTTGGTGATGAATTTTCACTGAATACACACATATATACTTTAGGTATACATAAACTAGAGGAGTAGATATGTATATACTTATATACCATATGTGTAGTTTATTAGGTATATAAAAGCATGTATAGAGTATAGAATATAGTATTATTTTATTTTCGTATACGACATGCATATTGTGTACAATACTCTACAAAGTTTTTTATTATGTAAAAGTAGCTAAAAATTAGTTGGTACATACACATATGGACCCTATTCAATAGATGAAATGGGTATTGTGTATATACAACTAAAGTATACATAGATTGAAGTGTATGTATAGACTACTCCTATACGCTAGCTGGTATGGGATGTAGAATTTGTGGGTATATTCTCTTCATGGAAAAGAATAGAATATTGTATTTAGTATGGATAGGCGCACATATTACTATGCTTAGACGTTCCACCTATTTCGTAATGATCTTTTACGATTGTGAAAACATGTTTAGGATAGGGATTGCCTGCTTGAGATGCTTTCAGCAGTTGTTACCCCCAAACGTAACTACCCAGCGGTGCTTCTGGCGAAACAACTGGTCCATCATAGGTTTGTCATATCCGGTCCTCTCGTACAAGGATATGCTTTCCGCAGTTTTCAACACCCAAAGGAGATAGGATCCATACTGTCTTACGACGTATTAAACCCAACTCACGTACCGCTTTAATCGGCGAACAGCCGAACCCTTCGAACCTTCTTCAGCTCGAGGATGCGATGAGTCGACATCGAGGTGCCAAACGACTCCGTCGATAGGAGCTCTTGGGAGTCATTAGCCTGTTATCCCTAGCGTACCTTTGATCCGTTACTCGAGAGCCCATCCACGTGGTACTCCCGGGTCACTATGGCCGACTTTCGTCTCTGCTCGACCTGTGGGTCTTACAGTCAGGCAAGTATCTACCATTACGCTCTACCATGGGTTTCCGTCCCATGTGAACTTACCTTTGCACGCTTCCGTTACTCTTTGGGAAGCTACCGCCCCAGTCAAACTACCCATGTATCACGGTTCCCATAGATGGGTGAGATACTGTCTATACGCAGGGTGGTATTTCAAGGGTGCCAAGGCTCCCACCTATCCTACACAACGTAAAGCCAGTGTCAATGATACATTGCAGTAAAGGTGCATAGGGTCTTACCGTCTACCTTTGGGAACTCCGCATCTGCACGGAGAATTCAATTTCACTGAGTGTATATTGGAGACAGCGGGGCAGTCGTGACACCATTCATGCACGTCGGAACTTACCCGACAAGGAATTTCGCTCACATACTCCATGTACTTTCATACACGGGTGGACTCTATCTTAACCCTATAAATCAACACGTCCCTCAGGGCACACACGTGTATTCATACGACCCTGGACATTTCGAATACGGGCAAGTCCCTCGGGTGTGAGGTGATCCCCACGATCCATCCAGAGAAGAACCCGTCGAAATTGAATAAAATCCAGACGTTTTTTTGTTCGTAATGGATGTTTTTCAAAAAAGGGTACAATATGGGTCTGTAGATGGGTATGATGGCGTACACGGTAACAACATGTTGTTGCACCATGACGTCGAACAACACCACATCCAAAGAATGTCTTTAGGGCGTGTAATACCTGTACATCTCGACTATGTTGTACCACGGTAAATTCCGGGAGTACCTGATAGCCAAGTGTACATTGGGAATGGTGGGAAATGCCGATATGAAAGCATCCCTCCCCATCCACAAATCCCACAACCCACTGGGTTTGTAATTGTGTTGTCATAGAGTTCCAAACGTATCGTCTCTGGGGATTCGTACCATGGGTACGTCTTTCCTGCTGATTGTCCCCATGTCTCTCAAATTTTTACTTTATTCCATGGGGGTGGGATGTTTCCCTCCCATGCATAGGAGTATTGAGGAGTTTTGGAGGAGTTTCCAGCATATAGTTTGGTTTTACTAAGGCTTGCGTATTCTGTGATCAATAGGTCAACCTTAGGACCGTCAGAGTTACGGCCGCCGTTTACTGGACCTTCGATTTCAAGCGTGAACCTGTCCTGTTCGGTATCCAGCACCGGGCAGGTGTCAGACCCTATACGTCGTGTTACCACTTAGCAGAGTCCTGTGTTTTTAGTAAACAGTCGCTACCCCCTATTCTGTGCCACCGATATGGCCCTCCATATTCCTAGGGTACGGAGGTAATTTGCCGAGTTCCTTCAATATACGTAACTCATCGCCTTAGTGCACGTACACCAATTCACCTGTGTCGGTTTGGGGTACGGTTGATCTCGAGATCACGCTATTTCCTGGACTTTATTCCCTATACCCATGATTCCATTCACATGGTGTATAGGGGGGAAAAGCCGTCACGTGATATCACCCATTGAACCCTGGTGTTCACCAGATTCTTAGGGACCGTATAACTCTACACCGTATACCGTACTGTAGAAACCCTTGAATATTCGGCGATCATGGTTTTCACATGATATGTCGTTACTCATGTCAGCATTCTCACTTCTGAGATCTTAATACACACTTACGTGTATACGTCCTTGACCCACAGAACGTTCTGCTACCCCTCGTGTATATCACGAAGTCGCCGCGTCGGTACGTATCTTAAGCTCCGATACATTGTCGGCGCCCATGGACATCGACCAGTGAGCTGTTACGCTATCATCATAGAATGGCTGCTTCCAAGCCTATCTCCTGGTTGTCCTTGTCCACGAACATCCTTATCCACTAAGATACGGTTTTGGAACCTTAGCGATCGATCTGGGCTGTTTCCCTCTCGACATGGAACCTTCGCACTCCATGTCTGTCTCGATACGGTCTACCACTGGGTATTTGGAGTTTCTCTGGAGACAGTCAGGCTTTGGGCCACCTGTCACCAACGAGTGCTCTACCCCCCAGGGTACATATGTATCGGCTCTACCTAAATAGATTTCGCAGAAAACCAGCTATATCCAAGTTCGATTGGCTTTTCACCCCTCGTCACATGTCATC
>Ga0114919_10000238_pt1 | contig 39890 bp, 30 predicted proteins | sample BlataG_FD_88682 | JGI IMG/M metagenome (GOLD analysis project Ga0114919, IMG submission 88682) | Deep subsurface microbial communities from Black Sea to uncover new lineages of life (NeLLi) - Black_00105 metaG | ecosystem: Environmental > Aquatic > Marine > Oceanic > Sediment | place: Atlantic... | reverse complement strand
TGGTCCTCGTCCAATATTCCGCCAGCCTGGTCTATATCCAGCTCGTCCACGGAACCTTCCTGCCAGGGCAGAATAAGAATCCAGTCTATATAGGTGCGAGCGACGGAGTATTCGGCACTGGCTGGATTGATGTGGGATAACCGTTCCAGCTCCTCCTCGGCACGGGCTCGCACCTCATCGGGAAGGCTTTTTTGGACAATCTTCTCCCTCAGGTCCTCTATCTCCGCAGCGGCAGAATCCTCCTCACCCAGTTCCTTCTTGATGGCTTTCAGCTGCTGGCGGAGGAAATACTGCTTCTGGGCATCGTCCATCTGGGAGCGGGCTTCGGACTGTATCTTGGAGCCCAAACGGAGGAGTTCCACCTCCCGCCCCAGAAGAATATTGACCCGCTCCAGCCTCTTCTCCACATCGGCGATCTCCAGGATATTCTGGCGGTCATTCTGCTCAATATTTATGTTGGAAGCGACAAAGTCGGACAGCTTACCGGGTTCATCTATGTTCATTGCGGTGATGTAAGCCTCCTCCGGCAGGTAAGGGGCAAGCTCCACCATCTCCTGGAAAGAGGACAGGATGGACCGCTTCATAGCCTCCATGTGGACGCTTGGCGTAAATACATCAGATATCTTCTCCACCTTTGCCTTGAAATAGGGTTTTCGCTGGGTGAAGGATTTCGACCTACAACGGGCTAACCCCTGCACCAGGATGCGCAAGTTCCCGTCTCCCACCTTGAGCATCTTCAGCACCAGACCAGCCGAGCCGATGTTGTTAATATCCTTCTCTTTGGGTTTCTCTACGGAGGCATCCTTCTGGGCGAAAAGACCGATTATGCGGTTTCCCAGCACCACCTCATTGATCAGCTCCACACTTGAGGGTCGGGCGATTATCAGGGGAATTATCATAAAAGGAAACACCACGATATCCCTAAGGGTAAGTATGGGCAACTCCTCCGGTATCTCCAGGTCGGCTACCCGTCCCAGAGCATCATCCTTGTCCGGCTTTTCTTCCTCTTTGCTCTTGTGGTCTTTCTCTTTCTCGTCCAAAGCAAAAGCTCCTATCAAAGGTTGATCTTATAGTTGTTGGGGAGAACAATGGGTATAGTAATATGTAAAAATCCTTCCCTGTAACTCGCCTGGGCTTCCTCTCCAAGGACATCAACCGGCATCTCTATCTGACGGAAGAAGCGACCGTAGTCTATCTCCATCTGGACAAACTTTGTCCGTCGGTCCTCATCAAAGTCCTTACGATAACCTTCAATGGTCAACAGGCGTTCCTTGAGCTTTATCCTCACCTTATCCTTATCCACGCCTGCCAAATCCACCTTGACCACTATATCCTTGCCGGTGACGAATATGTCAATATTCGGCGCCCAGACACTATCCGATAGCATCACATATCTGGGTTTGACCCGATGCAGACGCTCAAGGAGCCGTTCTATACTCTCATGTCCCTCTTCGGGGTTATATTCTCTTCTGGAAGAACCCATAAAGCCTACCTCTTGTCCTCTATTTCCCTTCGTCCGGCAAAAAGTATATAAAGAAGCAATTGGTCATATTAACACACAGAAACAGGTTTTTCAAGACATTTCCACACCATCAATACCACATTCCCATCATTTTATAATTGACTCTCCATCCACAAAGTTCCCCACCCGCCACAAATCTACTCCCTTGACTGTGGTTTAGTTCTTAGTTAAAATGTCAAAAACAAAATTAAGGGGAGAAAATGTCCGCAAAAAAGATTCGCTTGCTGGTTCTCTTCGGGGGGGTAAGCGGGGAACACCAGGTCTCTTTAGTCTCCGGCAAGAATGTCATCTCCGCCGCCGACCGAATGCACTACGAAATCATCCCCCTGCTCATCACCAAAGAGGGGCGCTGGTTCTCGGCGAAAGACCCAACACCCCTCCTTGAGGGGGACACTTCACGCTCTTTCGCCGTCTGCCTGCCCGCAGACCCCAACGAACGGCGCCTCCATTCCCTGGAAGGGAAAGAACTTCCTCAATACCTTGCCCACCCTATAGACTGCGCCTTCCCGGTCCTGCACGGACCCAATGGGGAGGACGGCACCATACAGGGTTTACTTTCCCTGGCGCAGATACCCTATGTCGGTGCCGGAGTGCTCTCCTCGGCGCTGTTGATGGATAAAGGCTACATGAAGCTGGTCTTCCAAGATGCCGGACTCCCCATAATCCCCCATCAGGTGCACTCCTTCCATCGTTGGGAGAAAGACCGTCAAGCGGTGATTGAACAAATAGAGAGTGATTTGCCCTATCCCCTCTTCACCAAACCCTGCAATCTGGGCTCCAGCGTGGGGATCAGCAAGGCAGGCGACCGGGATGGGCTGGTTCGGGGATTGGAGGATGCCTTCTCCTACGACAACAGGGTGATAGTGGAGAAGGGGGTAAACGCCCGGGAGCTGGAATGCTCGGTTCTGGGTAACATCAATCCCAGGGCTTCCATCCTGGGGGAGATAGTGCCGTCAAACGAGTTCTACGACTACGCGGCAAAATACATAGATGACAACTCCGAACTCATAATCCCGGCGCGGATAGACGATTCCCTGATGAAGCTGGGGCAGGAGCTGGCGGTCAAAGCCTTCATCTGCGCCGAAGGACGGGGAATGGGGCGGGTAGACTTCCTGCTGGATAAGGACACCGGAGAACTCTTCCTGAACGAGATAAACACCATACCCGGCTTCACCCCCATCTCTATGTATCCCAAGCTGTGGCAGGAGAGTGGTCTATCCTACCCCCGGTTGATAGACGAGTTGGTGCAGCTGGCACAGGAGGAGTTTGAGTCCAGGAGACGGCTGAAAAAGAGTTATGCGCCGGAAATGTGAAGCGAAATTGAAAAAAAATTTAAGTAAATAATTATACTGATAATGTGATACAATGATTCTATAAGGAGAAAGATATGTCCCCTAAAACTTTAAAAATAGATGTTAATCCCGAAATTTTGGTATGGGCGAGAGAGAGCATAGGTCTTTCCAGAGAAGATGCCGCCCGAAGGGTGGGAGGGGATTTAGAAAGAGTTGAAGATTGGGAGAGTGGTAAAAAAAGACCTACTATTAGCGTCCTTCGAGACATGGCAAAATACTACAAGCGACCCTTAGGTGTCTTTTTCCTCCCAGAACCACCTGAAGAACCATCATTACCGACCGATTTTAGGATATTACCTGGCTGGGAAACTAAAACTCTGTCAAAAGAAACCCTCATAGCGATTAGAGAAGCTAGATGGAGAAGCAAGTCAGCTTTAGAACTATCAGAAAGCTTAGGTTATAACACGGAAGTAAAAATAAAAACATCAGATATATCCGACGATCCGGAGGAAATGGCAAACAAAGCACGAGAGGCAATAGGTATAGAAATTAAAGAGCAGTTCAGTTGGGGTCGTGTAGAAGAATCATATTTAAATTGGAGAAATGGCTTATCAAAGATAAATATCTTGACATTCCAGATGCCCATCCCCCTTGAAGAGGCGCGAGGGCTCTCATTATTTAAAGATGGTCTACCAGTAATAGTTGTTAGTTCAAAAGATGCACCTAGCGCAAGAATATTCACTTTAATTCACGAATATGCTCACTTAATGTTAGGAGATGAAGGGATATGCTACCCAAGCGAACACAGAGAAATTGAGGGTAAAACTGCGCACTCAAGAATAGAACGGTTCTGCAATCACTTCGCTGGTTCTTTTCTGGTACCTAAAGAGTGTTTATTAAAAGATAAAGATGTAGCAACACTAATAAACATAAAGGAACTACCCAATGAAGCGATTAAAAAAATTTCTAATAAATATAAAGTTAGTAAGTATGTCATTCTCCGTAGGTTGTTGGTTTCAAACCTTATATCAAAAGACCAGTATGAAATAAAAACCTCCGAATGGGAAAGAAATGCCATAGCAAGAGAAGACAAGAAACCATATGGTCCTGAACTTGCAAAGAGAATGCTATGGAAATACGGTACCTTCTTTACTTCCCTTGTTCTTGAAAGCAGAGAGCGAGGAATTATCACTACAAGCGATGCTTTAGACTATTTGTCAATCAGTATAAAGCATTTGAACAAACTAGAATCTTTAATTAAAAAAAGAATATAAGAAAGGTATTAGATGTGAGTATAATTTATTGTATAGATACAAGTTCTTTAATAGAAATTTATAAAAATTATCCCTTTGATCTGTTTCCTTCAGTATGGAAGAAAATTACCTCGTTAATAAAAGAGAGCCGTCTCATGTCTCCAGTAGAAGTTGAAAGTGAGATAAGAGATGATGAGTTGATTAGATGGCTTAAACCGAATAGGGATAGATTATTTACTAAAATTGACCACAATCAAGCAATAGTTGTATCAGAGATATTAAGAGAATTTCCAAATCTGGTGGAAGCAGAAAAGACAACGCCGGAAGCAGACCCTTTCGTTGTAGCATTAGCTTTAGCTAAAACAAGGGAAGAACAAGAATCTATGCTTACGACATTAGGTGAGCAAAACGAATATATAGTAGTATGTGAAGAAGCTCCAACAGGAAGAGGATATAAACACAAGATTCCTTATGTTTGCAGTTATTACGGGTTAGAATGCATTCGTATGATTGACTTGTTTAGAAGAGAAAACTGGAAATTCTAAATACACCAACCCCACTCATCACCCCTATGCACCTCCTCTCCCCAGCGTCCGCCATCATCTTTGATTTGGATGGAACCCTCTTCAAGACCTCCGCCCTATCCGAGCCCGCCTTCCGCCTGATAGTTGACGCCATCCGCTCCCAGAAGGGCATAGAGATGGACTACTTCTCCTCCGAGGAGGTGGCTTCCTTCATCGGGCACACCTTCAACGAGGTCTGGGAGATGGCTTTCGCCCACCATCTGCCCGGTGAAAAGGAGTATATCCATCACACAATGCAGGAAGCGGAACGGGAGATGCTCATGGCTGGAGCGGGAGCGCTCTACGCCGGCGTCCCCGAGCTCCTGCAGAAAACCTCCGAGGAGGGCTATCGCCTTTATCTAGCCAGCAACTGCTCTGAATTCTACATGCAACCGGTAATAGAAAAGATGAACATCGCCCATTACTTCACCGCCACCTATCCCATAGGGCGCTACCCCTATATGAGCGACAAATCCGAGCTTCTATCACTCATAATCGCAGAAAATCCCCACGAAACCGGCTTCATCACAGTGGGAGACCGGGAGATGGACATCACCGCCGCACAGGAGAACCACCTTGGTAGCATCGGTGTGCTCTGGGGTTTCGGAAGCGAGCATGAACTCTCCTCCGCAGACTTGCTGGCGGGAAGCCCCCGGGAACTTCACACAATGCTTCTAAAAAAGAACCTGCTGATCTCTGACCTGGCAAATTACATTCTTGAACTGCGAGAAAGGAAGAAAAAGGGGGCGCTGATGGTGGGCATCTCCGGCATAGACAACTCCGGCAAGACCACCATTTGTGGGAGGCTTTCGGAGAACTTAAGGAGAGGCGACCAGCAGGTGAGCACCATCCACATTGACGATTTCCACAACCCCCAAAAAATCCGCCACCAGGACCCCCAACATCCCTGCATCAGCTTCTACCAACATGGCTTTGACTATTCTGCGCTTGAGGAGCGGATACTGAAGCCGTTAAGAGTGGACGGAACGCTTGCTACCACCTGGACAGGGATAGACATCTCCACCGACGAACGCACCTTGAGGCGGGACTACAATATCCCCCCGGACGGAATCGCCCTGATTGAGGGTGTCTTCATCTTCCGACAGGCTCTGCAGGATTACTTTGACCTGCGCATATTTGTGGACATCAGCCCCGAAACCTCTCTGGAGAGGGTGCACACACGTCACCGCCTGGAGGGGAAAAGGGAGGAGATGGAGCTAAAGGAGAGATACGATAACCGCTACCTTCCGGGACAGAATATATACCTGAACGACGATAAGCCCAAAGAGCACAGTCAGATAATAATTGACAACAACGACTACGAACATCCCTTCTTCACCAAACACCCCCTATTTTAATATTAACGGATTTGGATAAAAAAGATAAACCTACTGACCATACTTCCACATCCCCTTATTATTCTCTTTTGCCCACCTTAAAGCATCCTCAAAAAGCTCAACATAACGTAAATTGGGGGGTATGGTCAAAAGCGTTGCCAGCCCCTCCTCCAACAGTCGGACGTTGACCATCTCCCCATCAGCATAGACATAGGCAAGCAGGCGACCATATTTATCCCGCTCCTGAACATCCAGCTCCAACTGCACCGACCTCCCCTGCACCAACTGGGCATTCAAACTGCGGGCTTGCTCATAATAGGGCTCCCCCACCTCCGGGCAGTCTATGCCGATGTAACGCACCTTTCCCAGCCCCAAGACATATATCGTGTCTCCGTCTATCACCTCATCACAATAATAGGTATCCCCGCAGGCGACAAAGGAAACCGCCAGCAGAGCACCGGCGATGACCATCATTACCTTTCCACCAACGCTCACCTCTCAATCCCCCGGTAATTCAAGCAATACTTTAAGCACACCATGCTCAGACGCCTTGCGGAAGGCTTCTATGCCCTCGGACAGCGGGAACACGGCGGAAATCAACGGCTCTGGGTCAATCATTCCCTCCGACAGGGAGCGCAGTGCCGGCTCAAAGGGACCACAGCGGGAGCCGGTGATATTAAACTCATTTACCACCAGATGGGTCACCGGCAGGGCGGAATCCTCCGCCAAAGTTGACTTCAGCACCAAGGTCCCCTGGGGACGCAGGTGAGCCAGAGACCCTTCAAGCCCCTCCTTACGTCCGCTAGCCTCCACCACCACATCAAAGTGGCGTTTGCCTTCCAGTCGGTCGGCGAAGACGGTCTCAACCCCCAACTGCCTAACGATGTCCAGCTTATGTTCATGACAGCCCACCAGGGTCAACTCCACCCCCAGCGAGCGCATCACCATAGCCACCAGCAGACCCAGCTTGCCGTCCCCGAAGACCGCCACCCGGTCGGTGGGCAGGATGTGGAGCTGTTCGCAAATCTCCCAGGCGGCGGCGAGGGGTTCGGTGAAGACCGCCTGTCGGTCGCTTACCCCGGAGGGCACCTCGTGCAGGTTTGCCAGGGGGAGGGTTAGGTATTCGGCAAAGACTCCGTCCTTCTCCAACATGCCCAGCACCCGACGGTTAGGGCAATGCCGCCCCAACCCCGCAAGGCAGGTCGCACAACTTCCGCAGGGAAGGTTGATCTCCCCCACCACCCGCTTGCCCACCCACCGGGGCTCATCCGCCGCCGCCACTACCCCAACGAACTCGTGCCCCAAGATACCGCTGAAGTCCATATAACCGCTGTAAAGCTCCAGGTCGGTGCGGCAGATGCCCGCCAGATGCACCCTTATGCGGGCTTCATCCGGCTTCCTTTCGGGAAGGGGCACATCTTTGAGGGACAACTCCCCTGCCCTTAAAAGAATCAGTGCTTTCATGATGAGGAATGGACGCTTTTCCAGTTAATAAGAAAACGCCAAGCCAAAGAAGAGCATCTTGGCTCTCACATTGGCTATAGGATAGGAGAGCTCCACGGAGAGACCGACGGGAGACATGAGACCGCCGGAGCGCCCAAAGGTCACATCTATCCCCAAGGCGACGGCGTCAAACCAGCGTTTCTGCGCATTCTCCCAGTCAATGGTTCCACTGAAGAGCTGGGAATAGTCCACCTGGGGAGCGTAGAAGCCCTCATAGGCAAGATACAACTGCGCCGATTTAGACAGGTCTATGCTGTTCACCAAAGATATCTTGGGAGAAAGAATCTGGGCGCCCCATATGTAATTCATCCACAGGATGGGAGCGAAGTTATACAAGGTGTGTCCGGGGGTTGCCTGCCACTTGACATGGAAGCCGAAGGAGGTGCCGCTGGTCTGCAGACCGACATCAAAACGGCGAGTGGCGCCATATTGAACATAGATCCCGGCCATATAGTCGGTAACCTGCATGCCGGCGTCCTCCATCTTCTTCTTCTCCTTGGCGTCAAAATAAGCCGGAACGATTATATATGAGCGGGCGTTGACCCTCCCTTCACCGATGGTTCGAGCCCCTTGAAAGTTTCCATAAAAACATGAGGTGGAGAAAACGACCAAAACCAGCAGAGCAAAGAGCATACGTTTAACCATATATCCCTCCTAAGAATATGACCATTACTAAATTACACCAGGATTTCCGTCGGCTCAGCCCCCAAATCTCTCCAGAAAGAAGTCTTCCAACCTCTCATCGTCCCTGTCCCGCAGATAAGGCTTTTCAAACATTATCATATCAACCCCCCGGGGTCAATCCCTGCTTTCCCCCGCCCAATCATCAACCCGGGGATAGAATCTCTTCACCACCAATTTAAGCTCCACCTCAAAGGCGAAGTGAAACGGCTGAAGGATGAAAAGCCCCTCCAGGTTCCCGGAAATATCCCCCTCAAACACAACTTTCTCAAGATAACCCAACTGGGGATGAAAGTGGAGCTCTCCCTTAAGCGGACCCTCCATCCGACCACCCATGATTAATAGTGTACCCTGGTAAAGCATCTTTCCGCTCAATGCGCCCTCAAAGGAGGCTGACCAGCCCTCATCGGTCAGTTCTTTCAGGGTGGCTTGCCCAACAATATCTCCCCATAATCCATTACCCTCACCGACCGGATAGTGTAGGGGCTGGCTTATTTCCCAACTCTCCTCCTGCTGGACTTTATCCTGTGGATAGAGTGAAGGGAAGAGGGAGAAGACGAAACTTAAAGCATCCCCATCCAGGTCATCATAGATTGTGGGAAGCTCGCTTTTTCTCCTGATGTCCCCTTCGGGGGAGACAAGGATGTGAACCTCCTCCTCCAACAACCCCTGCTCATAGCTCAACGAGAGCTCAGCCGGTTCACCCTCTATGGTGGGGATAATCTCCACATCCATAAGCACGGCGCAAAGCTCCACCCCCTTCTCATCCACCTGTAGAATTTCCTGGCTGACCAGTTTGCGATATTGCAATCCCCCCTGAAAAAGCTCTCCGTCAACCAGGTTTATAATACTCACCTCACCATCCAAGCCCACCGCAAAGTAGCGTATCTCCCCACAGGAGTAGTTCTCGCCGAATCGGGGTGGTTCCTCGGCGTCTCCCCCCTCATCTACCAAGAAGCCCTGAACCGCAACCAGCGTGATCAGGGCAAAGATTATCCTGAACTTGTCAAGCACAACACTCCGTTTAATAGACGATTGCCTTCTCCTCAACCTCTTCCTCACCTTCCCCAGTCCCCTCCAACTCGCTTACTGGCGTCTCCCACACCAGGGAGTGCACAGAGCCTGCTTTCTCCACGATAATATACTGGTTCTGTTTCAAGTTGAGCTGTTTGACCCTGTCCAGGTAAAACTCCACCTCCGACCACAGGGTGCAATTGGTCTCAGGAGACCACATAATCGTCCCACTACCCCCTCCCTCGCCCTGGGCGAATGTGGAACTGATGCTGGTCTCGCTGACCGTTAGCTCCTCAATGTAGAAATCCACCGAAAAGACATAACAGGGCAACTCCTGCCAGAAGCTATCGCCGACATAAGTATAGGTGGCTAACAGCTTCTCACTGAGTGAAAGCTTACGGTCCCAGGTACGTGGAAAGGCCAGGTTGACCTCAACCCCGGTCTCCCAGGTGGATTCGTCCAGCAACCGTTCCACCGGGGGCTGAAGCATAAGCAGAAGGCAGTTGATGTCTATGGGGGAGAATTCCTTGACCACCTCGTCCAGGTTATATACATCCAAAGGCTTTCCCCGCTCATCACATGTATAATAGAGTTCCTTGTTTCTCAACATAGAGTCTACGGACACCATTGGCGGAATGGGGGTGCCGTTTATCACCCAGGTCTGCATCGCCTCTGTGAAGACGATCTTCATTGCGGAGGCGTTCTCAAGCGGATACGGCGGACGGTAGGGTTGCACTCCTTCCCCCTCCTCGCCCTCCGCTGGCGTCTCATAGACGGTAATCGCAATAACCCAATCCGTTTGCGCTTGCGAAAAGCTCAGCTTGACCATGGACTCTATGGTGGATTCGGCGGGTAGACCCAAGCCGTTGACGATGCCGGAGTCGTCCTGCACCACCAGCATACTCTCGCCCACGGAGTAGGTGTAATTTACTGTTTCATCCAGTAAAAACGATATTTGTGGTGATTCCTCCTCCCCTTCTCCTTCCTCGGCGTTCTGGGGAAAAGCGGCGGTGGTCAGCAAAAAGAACATGACTAATCCAACTGAAAGCTCCTTCATCTCTACCCAAATCCTCCCTCATCGCTCTTCTTTATAGGAATTAAAACAATGAACGAATATAACATAATTTTGCATCCGACTACAAAAGAAAACGCATCCGAAAGCATGGTTGACTGGACAGGTTCATTATGATATTATTGGTAGGAATTTTTCACACTTATATCTGAGATTCCGAATCTCAGCCACAAAAAGATAAAAGCCCGATACTTTTTCCAAATCCAAGAGAAATTCCCCATGCCCATATACGAGTTCGCCTGCACAGAATGCGGTCATCAATTTGAACTACTGATGTCCTGTAAAGATGACCCACCACTATGTCCGCAGTGCGGCTGTGAGGTGAGAAAGCTCTTCTCCGCTTTCGCCTGCGCCACAGGCGAGAAGCGCACCTCCCTAGGGGAGATTCAGTCCTCCCGCTCCACCTCATCCGTCTGCGCCTCCTGCAGGACCAGAAACTGCGCCTCCTGCACCTAAACTTCCTCCTATCACCCAGCTTAAACCGGGAAAAATCCATTGGAATAGGAGTGGAATTTATGTTAACTTTCTCCCATCCCACCACTACCTATTGTCTATGCCAGCCCACCACAAAGCCCATAGACCGCTGATCCTATCCGTATTCCTCCTAGCCCTTCTGGGGTTAGCATTACTACAGAGCCTGAGCCTGCCTCGCTGGAGCGTCGGTTTTCTCGCCGCCCAGAGTGCCCGCACCCTCATCCTCACCGGCTCAACCGACCTCAACAGAATGACCTCCCCTCCCCCCGAGGAGGAGGGGAACAACCTCCCCTTAACCCGCATGGGCCCTGATTACGCCTCGGTCAATCTGGGGCATATACTGACTATGCTACCCTTCGCTGGTCTGGGGGAGCTTGCTCAGAGTATCTTCAACCATCCCCAGCCGGACTTCATCCCCCTCAAGTTCTGCTCAGTCTCCAACCTGCTCTTCTCCGCTCTCGTCCCCGCCCTACTGCTTGCCCTTCTGCTCGCCCTGGGTTTCACCCCAAGAGTGAGTCTGGCAACCACCGCCCTATTCTCCCTTGCCACCATCTTCGGGGCTTTCGCTCTGGGCTCGGAGTGCTCCGAGGCACTGCTGGCTTTCGCCCTGCTTGCCTCCTTCTATTCGCTGGTCCGTTACTCGCAAAACCACCGACGAGGGTGGCTGGCGTTAAGCTCTGTTTCCGCCTTATATCTGGTATCGCTCAAGCCCTATGCCCCCATATTCATCATCCCTCTTGCCGTCTATCTCCTCCTGGTCAGTCCCCCGCCCTGGCGCAGAAACTGGACCGACCTGGCGTTCCTACTGCTCCCCAGCATGGTGATGTCGGGCGTGGTGTTCACCTTCAACTACCACCGCTTCGGTTCAATTTGGGGCATGTTCTCACCTTTTGAGCTTTGGGGAAGCGGTAATATCGCAAGCGGAATCTACGGCTTGTTGCTATCCCCCGGCGCCGGTCTATTTCTCTACTCCCCTGTGCTACTTCTCTCAATACTTGGTCTGCGCCGCTTCGTCCACCTGCACCGCCGGGAGGCTATCTTCGCCCTGCTCAATCTGGCTCTGCTCCTGGTCCTCTTCTCCCCCTGCTGGTTCTGGGGGGGAGATTTCCTGTGGGGAAGCCGTTACCTGCTGGTCGCTATTGCCCCGCTTATGGTCGCCTGCGCCCACCTGTTGAGAAAGGTCAGCAGGCGGGCAAAATACATCGCCCTCGTCGCCTTCTTGACCATCGGACTCGTGGTGCAGATTCCCTCCTGGTTCATCTCCCTGAGTGCCCCATCGGAATTGATTCCCTCCTACCCCCTACTGGCTAACTACCCGGAATGCTCTCCTCTGGCACTGAAATGGCAGGCTCTGGGGGTGCAGTTGGGAAAGGTCTTCGGCAAATCAGCAGGCGTTTTAGAGGTCTACGATTGGAATAGGATAAGCCGATTGGGAATGGAAGCCTTTGCGGGAGACCAAATCCTGCGCCCCTTCACCCTGCGAGTCATGGTGAGTCCCACCGCAAAAATTGAAACCATGCTGGCGATATCCCTGGTGGCGGTGCTACTTATGATTGGGATTGTATTTTTTGCCCTAAGAATCCCTGGCACAATCAGGAAGTGGGGAGATAATGAGAAAAGGGGGCTGGAGGGACGATGAATCAAGGTTTCCATAAACCCCGCCTGGGGCTCTGGCTCTTCATCGCTCTGCTGGCGTTTAACCTGTGGGCGTATGATGGAGGTTCGGGAAGAGGTAGTGACGGCTACTATGTCTATCTTAGTGCCCTCTCGGTCATTGAACAGGGGGAGATGAGCGTGGAGGAGAGCGGATATTCTGAAAGCCTGGGCACAACCCGCACCCCACAGGGCGTTGATGGAAAGCTCTATCCCGCATCCGGGGTGGGTTGGGTGGCTTCCCTTCTGCCTACCCTGGCTTTGGGGAAACTGATAGCACTATTGCCCATGGCAACTACTAAAACGGCGGTAACCAATTTCTTCGCCGGTCTGATTATGCCCCTTGCCGGGGCAACACTCGGCTTCCTGCTCTATGCATTCCTCCTGCGCTTGGGCGTGGGAAGGGGCGTAAGCCTATTAATTGCAATCGCCGCTTCTATCACCACACCCCTGTGGGAATATAGCGCAAGCGCCAGCTACAGCGAGATACTGCTCTCACTATCTCTATTTGCATCCTTCTATTTCCTCCTCCGCTACCGCCAATCACCCGAGCTACACTGGCTCTTCCTCTCCTCAGCTGCCTTAGGCTATTCCATAAACATCAAATTCTACTCCCTCATCCTGCTCATTCCACTGCTAATCTATCTCTGGCTGATCCTGCCCCATCCCCACAAAAAACGACCCCTGTGGCTGGCAATATATCTTATCCCCTTCCTGTGCGGAGTCTTCATAGTGATGACCGTCAACCTGCTCCACTTCGGAGCGGTATTCAATACCGGATATTCGGAGGTACAGACTCGCTCCATACCGCCCTTGGTGGGCATCTTCGGTCTCCTCCTCTCCCCGGGAGCAGGTCTGCTCTTCTACTTCCCCGCCTCCATCCTAGCTACAGTAGGCTTCGTCCATCTCCTGCGCCGCCACCGAGCGGAAGCTATCTTCATCCTGACCACCGCTATAGTATTGGTCATCTTCTTCGGCAGATTGTGGTATTGGTCGGGCGACCCCTGCTATGGTCCCCGATATATTCTGCCCCTCATTCCCCTGGCTATGATACCCATCGGTCCGTTGTTGGAACGTCTGCGCAAATCAACCAGAATAACCTGGGTCTTAATATTCTCCCTCCTGGGCTTATTCGCCGTCCTGCCGGGGATACTCCTATCCTGGAACTTTGAGGAAAGGGTCATCCCCGCCGGGGGGATAAAATATTATCTTCCGGAATGTTCCCCCATCTACACCGGCTGGCGCACCATCGCCCTTACCGCCACCGCCGGAGTCGGCGCCGAACCACAGATTGTTACCTACGCCAACGGTCCCTGGCAACTGACGATACCCCCACAACCTGTAGGCAGTTTCTGGTATTCGCCGCTCTATCCGGAAAGCGATGTCCACCCCTCCGTCGGCAAAGCGATGCTCGCCTTTGGCATCATCATACCTATTATAGCGTGCTTGAGTATGCTCACCTTGATTATCGGATATAGAAGGGCGATGAGCTCAAGTCGCCACAACCGACAACACCCAGCGCCCAAAATAGATGTTCCTTGAACTTTAACTGCAAATTTGTATAATAATGGAGTAATTCTTTACAGAAGCGAATTCCCAGGTATCCTTTAACCAACATCTCATCCCGGGGAGGTTGTTTTGGCAAGGAAGCGGGTACTCATCATGGGCGCCGCCGGGCGCGATTTCCACAATTTCAACACCTATTACCGCAATAATCCCGATAAAGAGGTAGTGGCTTTCACCGCCGCTCAAATCCCGGACATCTCCGACCGCATATATCCACAGGAGCTGTCCGGCTCCGCATACCCCCAAGGCATTCCCATCTACCCGGAAGCCGAACTGGAGAAGTTGATAAAAAAACTGAATGTAGATGAGGTCACCTTCTCCTACAGCGATGTCAGCTACGACTATCTGATGCACAAAGCCGCCCTGGTCAATTCCGCCGGAGCCGACTTTCTGCTACTGGGGCACAAATCCACCTCACTGGAATCCAAAAAGCCGGTGGTATCCATCTGTGCGGTGCGCACCGGAAGTGGAAAGAGCCAGACCACCCGTCGGGTGGCGGACATCCTCCATGAACACGGAAAAAAAGTGGCGGTGGTGCGCCACCCCATGCCCTACGGTGATTTGCGTAAGCAGATGGTTCAGCGCTTCACAACCCTTGCCGATCTGGATAAGCACAACTGCACCATTGAAGAGCGTGAAGAGTATGAGCCCCACATCAACCGAGGGATGGTGGTCTATGCGGGAGTTGACTATGAGCTGATTCTTCGGGAGGTAGAGAAGGAAGTGGATGTAATACTCTGGGACGGCGGAAACAACGACTCTCCCTTCTATGTGTCCAAATTGCACATCGTGGTGACCGACCCCTTGCGTGTGGGACATGAATTGAGATACTATCCCGGGGAGACCAACCTGCGTATGGCAGACTGTGCGGTGATCAACAAGGTTGATTCCGCCGACCTGGGTGAGGTGGAGAAACTGACCGAGAACATTCACTCGCTCAACCCCCAGGCTGACATCGTCAAGGCGGAGAGCCCGGTAACCGTGCTCAACCCAGAAATCATCAAGGGAAAGCGGGTGCTGATCGTGGAGGACGGGCCGACCCTGACTCACGGAGAGATGAAATTCGGGGCTGGCTTCGTAGCCGCCCAAAAATACGAAGCTGCGGAGGTAGTTGACCCACGCCCCTATCTGGTGGGAAAACTGAAGCGCACCTTCCACAAATATCCGGAGATAGGCAAAGTCCTCCCGGCTATGGGCTACGACAAGGAGCAGGTTCAAGACCTAGCCAAGACCATTGAGAAGGTAAAAGCGGACAGCGTCATCATCGGCACCCCCATAGACCTCGCTCGCCTCTTCCCCATCAAGAAACCCCATACCCGTGTATTATACGAGTTGAAAGAGATAGGCTCGCCGAACTTAGCCGATATTCTAGAAAAATATGATATAATTTAGGATAACCCAGACAACCCGGAGTCATTGTTGATGGAGCTCAAGCTCAAGGAAACTGTAATCCGTGTCCTTCAGGGGGATATCACCGCCCAGTCGGTCGATGCCCTGGTAAATTCCGCCAACTCCCAACTGTGGATGGGTTCCGGCGTGGCGGGAGCCATCAAACGAGCCGGGGGTATTCAGATTGAAGAGGAAGCGAAAGCCCTAGGACCCATTGAGCCGGGGGAAGCGGTCGCCACAAGCGCCGGAAAACTGCCGGTCAAATATATCATCCACGCTGCAGTAATGGGACCCGACCTGGTCACCGGCAGACAACTCGTCCATAGAGCCACCCACAGCGCTCTCCACAAAGCCGACCAACTGGGTGCCAACAGCATCGCCTTTCCCGCTCTGGGTTGCGGAGTGGGGAATATGAGCATCGCCGAAAGCGGCGAGGAGATGCTTTGTGCCCTCGGGGATTTCCTGGCGGGTAACAACAACATCGGCGAGGTGCGCTTCGTACTATGGGGTGATGAAGCATACCAGGAGTTCAAACAAAGTGTGAAGAAATGGTCAAGAGAACATCCACAGCCGTAATTACCATTATACTTTTACTCCTTACAACTGCCGTCTGTAGCGCCCAGATGAGCGCCGCGGAGCATTTCAACCTGGGGATGACCCTGGGTCAGGCGGGAAAATACGAACTGGCGGAGGAGCACTTTACCGCTGCGCTGGAGCTCTCCCCCCAACAATCGGCTTACATCACCGCCCTGGCAACCGCCCAGTTCTTCCAGGGGCAACTTTCAGATGCGGCGGAGAACTACCGCAGAGCGCTCTCCCTGAACGCCTCCGATATGCTCGCCTCACTCAACCTGGGAATCATCTACTACCGACTGGGTCAGTACGAGGATGCAGTGGAGCAGTTTAAGGCACTGGCGGAACTGGATACGGTAAACTCCCTGCCCTATCACTATCTAGCTATCGCTTACGGACAGTTGGGTGAGCACGAGCAGGAGATAAGCGCCTTTGAGCAGGCACTGCGCCGGGAACCGCAAAACCCGGAGCTCATCATGGACTACGGTCTAGCCCTGGCTACAACTAAGGATTATGAGGGCGCCCTGACCGCCTTTGAGCAAGTCGTCGCTTTGGACCCGCTCAACATGGAAGCCCATCAGTTGCTTCAGGATGTCGCCGACAGGCTGGGAGTGGAAGTAGAGCTGGAGCTACCCACAGGTGAGGAGCTTGCCGAGGCGGAGAAATATTTTCAGCAGGGTCTGGAGCTTGTCGCAGAGAAAAAGTTCTCCGAAGCGGCGAAAGCCTTTGAACTGGCGGTAAAAACCGACCCCCAGAACAGCTCCGCTCTGGTAGCATGGGGGGCGGCGCTGACCAACGCCGGAGATCTCTCCCGGGGAAGGGAGGTCCTGGAGCAGGCGGCGCTAAAATCGCCTGTTGCCCAACTTGCCTGGTATAACCTGGGGATCAACCTAGCCCTCGCCGGCTGGCTGGATGAAGCAGTAGGCGCCCTCACCAACTGTCTGGATATTAGCGAGGACTTCGCCCCCGCCCACAGGCAACTAGGGCGAATATACTCAGCCCAGATGGTTCCCCAGATGGCGGAGGAGGCTTACCAAAAAGCGATATCCCAGGACCCGGCATATCTGGAAGCACGAATGGACTTCGCCATCTTCCTCATCGCCGGAGAGCGCTTTGACGACGCCCAGGAACAGATTGAGTATTCCGCCGAGCTCAATCCCGACGACCCCTATCTCCTCCTCATCCGTGGGCTCCTTGCCTCCAAACAGGATAAACCCAAAGAGGCGGAGAAGTGGCTGCGCAAATCCTTCCAGCTTGATGAGACCAATCCCCAACCTCTGATATGTCTGGGGCTGATTCAACTGAAGCAGGGGAAAAGTAAGGATGCGGAGAAGAGTTTTACCACCGCTCTGGAGGTGGATGAAAGCGACGCCGAGGTGTGGGCTGACCTGGGGGAGGCTTTGTTCGCCCAGGGGAAGTACGACCAAGCCCGCCGAAGTTTCAACAAGGCAATCAGCAACAAGCCTATACTCTTCCGCGCCTATCTGGGATTGGGTCTGGTCAGTTGGGCTCTGGAGGACTTAGCAGGCGCAGTGGAGGATTTTCAATGGGCGCTTGCGGTGGGTTTTTATACCGAGACCGGAAGCCGGTCGGTGATAAGCAACCTGCCGGAGATGCTCCTGGAGGCGAAACGAGCCATCCTCAAGATGCAGGAGAGCGCCACTACGCCCCAAGAGGAGGAGATACTCAAGGGGATGATAGAGCAGTTGGAGGAGCTGGAAGCCGGGCTGTAGGCGCAATAAAAGGCAGAAACCAACCCCCTGCTATTTCGCCAGGGGGATTTATTCTTTTCATCAGCCCGATAATAACATTTTGCATTACGCCACTTGAACTTTTTGATTATAAATGTTATATTATATATTTAATGCTCTTTTCCCCATTTAAAGGAGTGAATAGCAATTGACCCCCCCAAAGAAGAAAAAGAGCTCAGCCAAAGTAAAAAGACCATCCCCGAAAGCTCCGAAGCAGAAGACTGCGGTCATCGCTCTGGGTGGGAATGCGATAATAAAGCCCGGTCAAGAGGGGACCATCGCCGAGCAGTTCGCTAACACCCGAGAGAGCCTCTCCGGTATCGTTGACCTGATCCGTGACGGCTACAATGTAATCATCACCCACGGTAACGGTCCTCAGGTGGGCAACTACCTCATCCGGGAGGAAGCCGCCTCCCATCTAGTCCCCCGCGTCCCTCTGGGTATCTGTGTCGCCGGCACCGAAGGCGAGATGGGCTACATGATTGAGCAGAGCCTGCAGAACCGCCTGCATAAAGAGGGAATTGACCGTAAGGTGGTCACCATCCTCACCCAGGTTTTGGTTGACGAGAACGACCCCGCAATAGAGGAGCCAACCAAGTTTGTAGGACCATTCTTTGGGGAGAAAGACCTCCCTCGCTTGAAAGTGGAGACCGAGTGGGTAATCAAGGAAGACCCCGGTCGGGGTTATCGCCGGGTGGTTCCCTCGCCCATTCCCCTCTCGGTTGTGGAGTCGGAGGTAATCAAGAAGCTTTCCTCAGACGGCGTTATCGTCATCGCCTGCGGCGGTGGGGGCATACCAATATATTATATGGACGACCACATCCTGGAGGGGGTGGATGCGGTGATTGACAAAGACCGAGCCAGTGCGGTCTTAGCCGAGGGGATTGGGGCGGAGATATTCGTCATGCTCACTCCAGAGGAGGCGGTATATCTTGACTACAATAGCCCCAACCAGAAAAAAATCTCCAAGATGATCGTATCCCAGGCAAAGGAATATCACGCCCAGGGTCACTTCCCCCCGGGTTCTATGGGTCCCAAGGTGGAGGCGGCGATTCAATTCCTGGAAGCCTGTGGCGAGCTGGTGGTCATCACCTCGCCGGAGAAGGTGGTCTCCGCTCTGGACGGAAAGGCAGGCACCTGGATAGTGCCGGATAAGAAAAATTGAACACCTGGAGATGCGAGCGAGGGAAAACCTTTAAACAATCACCCCTCTATCATTTTCAATCTTCCTACAAAAATCGCCAGCCTGTTGGCTGACGATTTGCTTTTTTAGGTAGATATCCCCCTTAACTATCCATCCCATCCTACCTGCTGAAGAGGGCGAAGAAGCGGTGCATCTTCGGAAAGGCTTTATCCAACAGCTCTACATCGCTTTCCTCCAGTGGCTTAGCCAGATAGACCAGTGACCCAAAGATGAGCAGGAAGGCTATCCCCCGAATGAAAAACCACAAAAAACCCCCCGAAGGCAGAATGAAGCTGGGTATCAAGCCGGCGACGACTGCGGCGAGCACTTTTAGGGTGAAGGAGAGTGGAAATTTTCCCTGGATTATGCGACGGGTGAAGAACAGCTCAAGGGATATCACCAATACGGTGGCTAGGGCGGTGGCATAGAGCGCTCCCCATACACCAAAAAAGGGAATCAGGATGAGCGCCAAAACGATGTTGAATCCTCCGGATATTGCCCGAAGTATCAATGCCAAGCGCTCCCTGCCGACGGCATATAGGGTGGTTATATGCACGCCCCCGCCCAGGATACGCATGAAGATAACGATGTAGGAAAAGACCTGAAAGAGGATGATGCTGGGAGTGTAATCCTCCCCATAAAAGCGAGTGATGAGCACATCGGCATTGAATATCAAGAAGGCAAAAGCGGGAACGCTGAGCACCAAACCCAGTTTTATGATCGTTGACCAACCCCGTCTTAAAAGCTCATAGCCCCCTTTGGCGTAGGCTTCGGAGAGTGCTGCCAGGGATACACCGAAAAGCCCGGAATAGAGCAGCATATTCAGGGAAACTGCCAGACCTACGCCAATATGATAAAAGGCGATCTTATCCGAAGGCAGGGCAAAGATTGAAAGAAGGAGGACATCAATCTGTTTACTGAGGATAAAATTTATGCCGTTGTTCAACCACAGGGACATACTAAAAACATAGACAGGTTTCATCGGCAAACTCTTTAACAACCCAGCCAACTCCCTCTGGGATAGATATACCAAGAAACAGAGCGATATTACGCTTACCCCAAAAGTGACCAACATTATGGCGGTTATGCCGTAGCCCAGATACAATAAATAAAATACTAAAGCGAGGTTCAATCCGCTACCGAACAATCTTATTATCGTGAGAGCCTTCATCTTCAGCCGACCGACAAAGAGGTTCTCAAAGAGCGAGCTGACCACGGTTATGAAGACCACCGGCACGGTCAAGCGGAAGTAGAAGGAGAGATAGGGTTTTGCGAAAACTGCCGATATCTGAGGAGCCAAGATAAATAAGACCAGACCGGCGCCCATGGCGATGACCAACCGCCAGCGCAACATGTGGAAAAAAATCCCCTTGATGACCCCTATCTCGCTGGAGTGTTTGGCGGTATAGCGATTGAGTGTGTCGTCAAAGCCCAGGGTAATTATCAAAATCAATAAAAAACCATAGCTGGTAATGGTGGCATAATCCCCCTGCAGTTGGGGTCCCAGGTAACGGGCGATGATGATGGTGAGCACGAACCCCAAGCCGAACTGTATCAGGCGAAAACCCTGATTCCAGAGATAGCCCCAGGTGGCTTTGTGAGCCAACGACTGTTTCTGTTCACCTTCGCCCATCTAATTCTCCAGATTTATGAGACTTTTCCATCCAAGTATAGAATAAAAGAAAAACGATGTAAATTATTAAAGAAAAACCCCGCTCAAGCGGGGTTAAAAAGAGCGATTATCGCCTACTTCGCCAGTGCTCGGCGGGATGGAGATGTATGCCACTCAGCATCGCCCGGGGCTCCTTCTGGGAGTCCAGCAATAAAGGCAATCCCACCACCACCAAAGCCCCCAACCCCAGTGCGGTGCTTAATATGAATTCTTTGCGGGTGATCTTCACTGCTAAAATATACCAAAAAACTCTTGACATAGCAACCCTTTTTGATATATTACCACCGTAGTGGCGGTATCGTCTAGGGGTTAGGATACGTGGTTCTCAGCCACGCGACCGGGGTTCGAATCCCCGTACCGCTACCAGAATGATGGATTTCCCAGCTCTAATGAGCTGGGATTTTTCTTATAAATTAGAATAATTTTGCTGACTCTTTTTTCTGTTTCTTGAATAGTTCTAACTGATAATCTTCTTTAGCTTTGCGAACTCTTACCCTTTCTAAAAATATTGGTATCTCTTGTTCTGAGATAGATTCGAGCCTAATCCTAGCAATATCAACAAAATCAGGATTTATATCAACTCCAATATATCTCCTACCTAACATTTTTGCGGCAATGCAAGTTGTCCCCAGACCAACGAACATATCAAGAATAATATCGCCTTCAAAACCAAAATCCAGACATTTTTTAAAAGTATACATCTTTATTAAACGTCCAGGTAAAACTAATGGAAATGGAGCGGGATGACCATCAACTCTCATTACATCTTCTGGATAAATTGGCCACACCTGCATGGTTAAATTTAGCCATTCTTCCTGCGTTAATTTGCTGTTTTCCTTAACTTCCTTCTTTATTTTTCTAGGTACGCCGTCCTTTACGAAAACATTTATAAACTCAATCGTATTGTCTTCATATATATTTGGTGGATAAGGATATGAACCAAACATCTTTTCCGAAGTTTGCTTCTGCCATATGAAAGTGCTATAACGATTCATATTCATATCAGAATTCAAAATAGCATATTCAATATCATTATTTATATTCTTTAAATGTCTTGTATGCTGGTTAGAGATTTTTTTCTTAGGAATAGGCATAATTGGAGTCACAATTGCCAATTTCCCATTTGGAATTAGCACTCTTTCTGTTTCTCGCCAGACATTCAAAAGGTCCAATAAATACTTACCATAGGAACTCTGACCAATTTGCTTATCATTGTTATAATCTACGACATCCCAATATGGAGGGCTGGTAACCACAAGATGAATTGATTCATCTTGGATCCCCTTCATTACTTCCAATGCATCACCGCAAATAACACTATTACATAGTTCTTCTTCTATTTTCACTTCTACAAAGACCTCGGTTTCAGCTTAACTTCTTTGAAGGATAAAAATTCTTCTACATTATATTTCATCATCCCTATTCTAGCATATATCACTCGGTCTGAGAATGTTTCAGCTAGAATAATACCTCTAACAGAACTACATTCTTCAATATTCTGATACACCCAACCCATATACCTCAATAATTGACCTAAAGCTTTATCATCGGCTTCGCCAGCCTTAATCTCTATTACTACAAATTCCTCACCCTTGATGCAAAGTAAATCGATTCTACCTATATCTGTAGAATATTGCCTCCCGTCTTTATCATTCTTTCTGTCAAAGAATAGCTTTAATCCATCCTCAATGATATCCAAATGTTTTACATATAAATCTTCAATGTATTTTTCCTCAAGAATTGCTTTTATTGTTTCTTGTTCTCTTTCATCTAATTTCTTGATTTGACCTTTTCTCTTCTCAATAACTTCTTTTACTTGTTGCTTTGAATCACTCGTCTCAATATAATACCTTAATGCATCTTGAAATCTTGGTCCTTTCTTTTCATCTGTGAAATACTCAATCCAATCTTCTAGATTTCTAAATGAAATTATTTCAAAATTCCTCATAACTTCCCTTAATAAACCATCAACTTCTTTTTTTGACCTACAAGTAATCACTCTTTCTCCATTCACCTTAGTTTGTTTAATAATCCTTGGGAATGTAAATAAACTTCTTTGATATGGGAAATCCTTCTCTATCGTATCATATCTTGTGATTTTCTCCATTCTATCTTTTTTTGATTGTCTAATTATCACCTTAATTTCATTCTTAATACCTTCCTTCTCCTTAGATCTCAACTGCCTCCAATGTTCTATATCTCCTTTAACCTGCCTTATATCCTTATGTCTTTCCGCAAGATTGATAAAATACTTGAATTCATCCTCGCTCACCCAAAAGTCACACTTTTTCAATATTTGTAGAAGAAACACGAAAGGCACTATGCTTTGTTTTTCTTTTCTCATCATGTCAGATAATTGTTCTTTTTGCGGACCTTTTTTTACAACATTTGGAAATTGGATCTTCATTATTTGATTTTCAATAATTTCTTCCCCTCCAATACTTTCAATAAACTTGTTTCCTAATCTAGTAATCGCTATTTTCCCTTCTCCCTTTTCATCAACTTCAACCCAGGCAAAACCAAGAAACTCGAAAAGTGTAATATTTATCCTGGAAAGAGCAGCGACATCTTGCTTTTTTCCGCCTTTTTTATATGGTTTAATGAATCCTTCATCCAGCAACATTCTATGATATTCCAACTGTTTATCCAAATCCCAGTTCCTTCCAGCAAAATGATTAAATAACACTTTCAATCTATTTCTTATTAAACCAAGATTTCCTTTTTTCACAGTTAAAGGCTTTGGAACATACCAATAGGATGAAGTCCTTGAATAACGTTCAATAAAGTCTTCCCAATACTTTTTGTCTTTAAATGTTCCCTTTAACATTTTTTAACCCTCTCTTTCTTTTAAAACCTAAACTACAGTTTAAAGAAACCTTCAAGTTAATTTACCCTATATTACAATAAAAATCACATTGTAACAACACTTTCTAGCAAGTTCGAATCCCCGTACCGCTAACAGAGTGATGAAAGGCGGACATGATTAACTGTCCGCCTTTTTTCTTAAATTAATTCTACCAAAACCAAAAATTACTACTACCCCTTACAAATTAAAGCAGACCACCTTGGGCTCGGTCATCTCCTGCAGGGAGAACTTGATACCCTCCCGACCCAGACCGCTCATCTTGATTCCCCCGAAGGGCATCAGGTCCATACGGTAGTCGGTGGAGTCGTTTACCATCACCCCACCACACTCCAGGCCGTAAGCCGCCTGAAACGCCGACTGTAAGCTTGTGGTCAGTATCGCCGCATGCAATCCGAAGTCCAGGCTGTTTGCCGATTCAATCGCTGACTCCAGCTTGTCAAAGGGATAGAGATTGACCACCGGACCGAAGACCTCATCCTTGTGTAGCCTAGCGGATTCCGGCATCCCCTCAAAGACGGTGGGCTCAATAACCGTTCCCGCTGGACCTCCCCTCTTTCCTCCACACAACAGATTAGCCCCGGACTTCTTTGCCTCCTCAATCCACCCCTCAATGCGTTCCGCCTCCCCCTTGGTGATGACCGGTCCCATATCACAGTCCTCTTCCAGCTTGGGACCGACCTTGTATTTCTCGGCGCGGGCTACGAAGGCATCCCTGAACTTGTCGTAGATGGGCTTCTGCACATACAGCCTCTGCACGCCGATGCAGTTCTGCCCACAAGCCCAGAAAGCGCCGCTTACGCAGGTAGCCACCGCCGGCTCAAAGTCGGCGTCAGCCATAACGATGGTCGGCGAGTTGGAACCCAGCTCCATCCCTATCTTCTTCAAGCCGGCGACCTTGGTTATGTGCAGACCCGCTTCGGTTCCGCCGGTGAAACTTATCATCCGCACCCGCTTATCGGCGACCAGCTTATCGCCTATCTTATCCCCGTAGCCGGTGACGACATTGAGCACCCCGGGGGGCAGACCGGCTTCCTGGAAAGCTTCCGCCAGCATCAGCGCCGAGAGGGGGGTAACCGTAGCTGGCTTGAGCACCACCGAGTTTCCCCCGGCAATCGCCGGTCCCAGCTTGTGCGCCACCAGATTGAGCGGGTCGTTGAAGGGGGTTATAGCCAAAATCACCCCGACGGGCATGCGATACCAGTAGCCCTTGCGGTTCTCACTGCCGGCGACGGAATCAAAGGGCAAAGTCTCGCCGACGATGCGCTTTGCCTCCTCGGCGGAGATAGTGATGGTATTCCAACAGCGGAAGGACTCCCCGCGAGCCTCCTTGATGGTTTTGGAGCCCTCACGGGCGATTATCCGGGCGAAATCCTCCCGCTTCTCCTCCAGGATGTCTGCCACCCTCTTGAGAATGGCGGTGCGCTCATGAACCGGGGTTGCCCCGGCTACCTTAGCACCCTCGGATGCGGCGGAGAGCGCCTTCTCCACATCTTCCTCGTCGCCCTCCGGCACTGTGTCAACGACTGAGTAGTCATAGGGGTCAACTACATCAATCCTCTCTTTCTTGTCAACCCACTTTCCGCCTATGAGCATCTTCATACGATTATGCCTCCAAAAGTTTGAATGATTAATCACTCACTGGTCTGTTAAATCCTCCCCTATCCACCCAAAGCACCATGCACCGCCAGCATGTCCGCCAGAAGCGACTGCCCGGTCTCCTTCCTCCCAGCACCGGGACCGACCAGGGTCACCTGGTGCAGGTTGTCGGTGGTGTAGGTTAGTGCGTTGGTGGCGCCCATAACGCTTGCCAGGGGATGTGTAAGTTCCACCTTCTCCGGACCCACCCGACCGAGAACCCTGCCCCCCTCCTTCCACACACTCCCTATCAATTTCCAGCGCTTGCCCTCCTTCCCCGCTCTGGCGATGTCCTCGGAGGTGATTTCGGTTATACCCTCGCTGTCCACATCGCCGGCGGTGAGCGTTGCACCCATCACCGAGTTTGCCAGAATCAGCACCTTAGCCATGGCGTCGTAGCCCTCAACATCGCCGGTGGGGTCCGCTTCGGCGTAGCCCAGCTCCTGCGCCCTCTTGAGGGCGGAGTCGTAGTCCATCCCTCCCTCCATCTGGGTGAGGATGTAGTTGGTGGTGCCGTTCATAATCCCCTCAATTTTGCTAATCTCACAGCCTGCCATCCCCTCCAGAGCAAGGCTTATAGCCGGCGTGCCGGCCATAACCGTCCCCTCGTAGCGAAACTGCACTCCCTTATCCTTAGCCATTTTTATAAGTTCCGCACCGAAGAGAGCCAGCGGACCCTTGTTGGTGGTAACCAGATGCTTGCCGGCGTTGAAGGCGGCTCTGCAGTGCGATGTCGCCGGCTCGCCGTCGTCCAAATTTGTATAAGTTACCTCTATTATGATGTCGGCGTTGCTCTCCTTGATTACCTTGAAGGGCACCCAGCCGGCTTCCGGCGTGGTCAGCGCCTCCAAGTCGTCGTCCTTTGCAGCGGAGACGAGCTTGTCTGCGGGCAAGCCTTCAGGGTCATAGATAGAGCCCTTGTGCAGGTCGGATATAGCAACAATCTTCCACTCAAAATCGTAGCGCTCCTTGAGATAGTCTTTTTTATCCAGTAAAATCTCGGTCAGCCCCTGACCGACCACTCCGAAGCCGATAAAGGCTAGATTGTAGGGCATGGGTGTGTCCCTCCTGTAAAAAAATTTTAAGTCCTTATTTTTCGGGGGGCGGAAGTCTAACACCCCCGCCCCATCATCATCTACTAATCTTACACCTTCGGTATAGCCAAGTCCTTCGCCCCCACCTCGCTCATGGTGCACTCCCGGCAGTTGGCTTGGATGAACTCGTGAATTATCTGGGCGTATTTGACCTTCTCCCTAGCCCACCAGGCCAGCATCTCCTCGCTGGTCCAGGGCTTATAGAGCGCTCCCGGTCCGGCGGCGCAGGCCGGTCCCGGCTCCACCTTGTAGTAACAGGGGGCACAGGTGCGGGCTATCTCCGGCGCGTCATACATGCGGTTGTATCCGCCGAAGGATTCAGTGAGCATGACATGGAAGTCAATGGGGATGTCGCAGGAGGCGCGGATGGAGGCGAACTGGGGCAGGGAGAGGTCGCCGATGGGGTTGAAGGTTCCCGCTCCCAGCTCCTGCAGGAGTTTTCCTCCAGCTCCGCTGGCGTGACCGGCGTAGATGCTCACCTTAAAGATGATATCTTCGGGGATATCGCCTTCGGCACGCATCTGGTTGAGAAGCCACAGAAGTCCCTCGTCTATGACTAAAAACCCTCTGAAGCCGATATCTATACAGCGCATAATGTCGCTTATCACATGGCGCAATTGGTCACTTCCCCGAAAGCGCAGTCCGCTGAAAGCTCCCTCCGGGGTCACCAACTGACGACCGGTATCCCAGGCCGAGCGTGGTCCAGGGGTGAGGATGACCTCCAGCTTGGCGTCGGCAGCCATCTGGGCGAAGTCGGTAAGTTCGGCTTTGTCCAGCAGGGTGGCGCCCATGACCACCCCAATCACCCGGTGGATGGCGATCTTGCGCTTATTCATCTCATTTATGAGGGCGGAAAGCACCCCCGGTCGCTCTACGCCGGATATCTCCATACGATACCAGGCGCCGTCGGGGAAGCGCTTTTTGGATGTGGGCAGGTCATAGGCATCACGACCGGGGATGCCGTATTTCTCCATAGCCTTTTGCGCTCTGGATTGGTCCATAATGAAAACTCCTTTCGGAAAAATCAGCCAGCGACCTATACTTTTTAAACGATGATAATAAAAACCCCAGGGGGGGTCAAATGAAAAGATTGACATTGAAAAGCCCACCAGGAGTGGGCAAAACTTGCTCAGTGGAGCTAATCCCTATAAAGTATCGCCTTTATACGGTCAAAGGAGGGGGGGCTGGTGCTCACCTCCCAACTGACCGAGTAGATATCGTAACCGCCATAACCTTCTATCCTGACGGAGGTAAAGTAGAGCAGACTCTCGTCGGCGTCAAAGAAGGCTCCCCACTCCGGGCTGGATGAGCTGATGAAATCGGGCAGACGCTGTGCTTTCTCCCAGCCCTCGTCGGTGAGATGGGAGTAGAAGATGTCGTAATCGCCGGCTTGCAGGAGCACATTAGAGCTCCACATGAGCAGGTTGTGGGTGAAGAAGGGGAATTTCTCGTGGTAAGCGGTGTTTATGCGACTGCCCAGGTTGAGCGGTTCGCTCCATCCTCCCTCAGTGCGCAGGCTGACCCAGATATCCAGTCCCCCGAAGCCCCCTTCCCTGTCGCAGCAGAAGAAGAGCATCTCCCCGTCCTCGGAGATACAGGGCGCCGCCTCCACCCCGGGGGTATTTATGGGCTCACCCAAATTCTGGGGCTTCTGCCACTTCCCCTTCACCCTGCGGGAGAAATATATATCCTCACTTCCCAAGCCGTCGGGTCGGTTGGAGTGGAAGTAGAGCACATCAGCCCATCCATCAAATGACGGCGAGGCGTCAAGATAAGGGGTGTTGACGCCTGCAAGCTCCTCAGCCATCATCCAGCCCTCTGTGGAGGGGTCTATATAGAATATATCCCAATCGCCTGAGCCACCCATGTGGTCCCGGGCGGAGAAATACAACATCCCTTGGTAGACGGTGGCATCACCCTCATCAAGGTAGGAGTTGACCTCCTCGCCGAGGTTCTTCACCTCTCCCCACACCTGAGCCCAGGTAGGAAGGGGAGCCGCAAAGAGAGATACCACAATGAGCACCAGATAACGCATTGATTACCCCAAGTGCCAGAAGTATATCATAGGGGAGCTTCCCGGTCAAGTGTTGAGAAGGGACTCAGGTCCCACCATCGCTCCCTTCCCTCCGCAAGAATAGAGCCCAGACGAGCAGGAGATAACCGCTTAAGGTGAGGAAGAAGACCACCGCCGGCAGGATGCCCACGGAAGCCTTCCCGACCGACTGGATAAGATAGACCAGGGAAAAAGGCAGAAAGGCAATGCCCACCCAAAAAAGTTTTCGTCTCCTCCATCGCCTGAATCCGAGGATTAATATGATGAGTGCAAATATCAGATTGAGCAGGGGTAGATTCTGCGAGAATATCTCCACCGATTCTCCTTTCTTGATTTAGTAGTTAATCATACGAAATTTCAGTCCAAAATTCACTTTTTTCAGGTTGAACAAATACGGGAAAAATGTTATATTGATAAAAAATACCAATTCACCTCTAATCCTGGAAGGAACAAAGGATGAAAGTAAAATTTGTATTGATAGGCGTTTTTTTTACCCTCATCTTCGCCTACTGCGCCCAGGCGGACCAGCCGGAGTGGTCCTTTGAGGGCTACGACCAGTTCCTTAAGTGGCGACAGGAGCAGAACGAGCGACTCCCACAGACGCTGGACAGTGAAGCGGAACACAACTACGATGTCAAAGCCTACTACATCTACCTAGATGTTGATGTTGCCGGTGAATATATCCAGGGATACTGCACGGTCACCATGGAAAGCACCATTGCCGGCTTGGACACCGTGGAGTTGGACCTGCGCAGTCTGACCGTTACCGACTGCGAGTTCAACGGTTCAAGCACATCATACAGCCAGGACACCTATCTGATAACCATCTATCTGCCCACCCCTCAAAATCCGGGCACCGACTTTGATGTAACCGTCTATTATGAGGGCAATCCCGCAGACGGAATGTTCTTTGATACCGACCCTGTCTGCGCCTTCACCCTCACCGAACCGGTGGAATCCCGCTACTGGTATCCCTGCTACGACGACCCTTCAGACAAAGCCGACTACTGCGATGTGGTCATCACCGTTGATGGCGACTACGTAGTCGCTGGAAATGGACTGGAGGTCTGGCGCAGTTACTCCGGGGGACGCACCATCTCCCACTGGTATGAGTCCTACCCCATTCCCACCTACCTTATCGCCATCGCCATCTGCGACTACTCCGTATTAGAGGACAGCTATCAGGGAATGCCGCTCAAATACTATGTCTATCCAGGGGAGGAGAGCGACGCCTGGATCGCCTTTGAGCATACCTCGGATATGTTTGACCTCTTCAATGATATTTACAGCACCTATCCCTTCCAAGACGAGAAATACGCCATAGCCGAGCTACCCTTCGGCGGGGGAATGGAGCAAACCACCTGCTGTTTTCTGGGCGAATACTGGGTCATGCCTTCTCACTCTTCGGACTGGATACTTTCCCACGAACTCTCCCACCAGTGGTGGGGTGATTGGGTTACTTGTGGTACCTGGATGGATATCTGGCTCAACGAGGGGTTCGCCACCTACAGCGACGCCCTCTTCGCCCAATATTTCTACGGCGAGGAAGCCTTCCAGAACCGCATGCAGAATTTCGCCGATGCCTACTTTGAGGAGGATTTATGGTATCGCTTCCCCATCTATGACCCACTCTATATGTGGGGGGCGACGGTCTATGAGAAGGGGGCTTGGATTCTGCACATGATGCGCCGCGTATTCGACGACGATGACCAGTTCTTCCAGATGCTGCGTGATTACGGTAACGCCCACGCCTACAGCACCGCGGTTACCAGCGAATTCCAAACTGCTGTGGAGGCAGGCTACGGCGACGACTTCAGTTGGTTCTTTGATGAATGGGTCTATCTGGCTGGATATCCGGAGATAGAATATGGGTGGACGGCAGACGGCAATACCGCCACTCTGTATCTGTATCAGGTGCAGGAAGTTGACGACCTGACCCCCCTCTTTGAGATGCCGGTGGATGTTCGCCTTACCACCACCGAAGGTGAGGAGGACTTTGAAATCAGGATGAGTCAAGAATCGGAGACTTTTGAGTTCACCGCCTCTGCGGAGGTCACCGACCTGGAGTTTGACCCGGATAACTGGCTCCTGTGCACAAAGGAGGAGACCATAGACGTAGCATTGCACTACTTCAGCGCAACCGCCACCGCATCGGGCATCAACCTCTCCTGGGAGATTTCCAGCGACGAGGAAATCTTCGGATTCAACCTCTACCGACGTTTACTGGATACCGATGCCGACCAAACGCCGGAATCCATCGGGGTAAAGAGCAATGCGAACTCATCCGGTGCATGGAGCAAGATCAACGAGCAACCCATTACTGGCGAAAATCCCTACTCCTATCTTGACCGGGGGGTATTTGAGGGAAAGAGATACGAATATCGGCTGGAGGTGATAATCATAGCCGGGAAGAGGACCATCGGCAACACAGAGGTCGTCGCCTCCACCACTCCCGGCTCCTTCGCCCTGCTACAGAACTACCCCAACCCCTGGAGCGAGACCACCACCATAACCTTCACCCTGCCGGAAGCCTGCGAGATCTCCATTGGTATATACGATATCTCCGGCAGGCTGGTGAAGGAGGTCGCCTGTGGTTATTACCAGAGCGGTGAGCACCAACTCACCATGGACAACTCCCAACTCAGCAGTGGAGTATACATCCTGCGCCTGTCAAATAGTGAACAGGTGGCCTTCAGCAAGATGGTCTTTGCTAAATAAAGAATAAGCATAAAGGTAACTGGGGCGGTTTTAAAACCGCCCCTTTATTTACACATTTGTTTAATTTTATGATATAATTATTCCACAAAGAATAAACAGCATTATTACATTATTTTATGCTAATAAATAGAATACTCCATGATTAGAGTATTCGTATCTGAGAAACTGTAACACTATAAATTCCAAAACAAAAGAGGTCGGCGCCGGGTTAACCAAGCTTTATCCTACACCAACCATCGGGGATTATTTGACTGAATACCATTAGAGTTGCGTCCCCACGGCATACTCTCTCTCACCCTAAACAAGAATTTGCCCAATCCACAAAGGGATAAAAAAGGGATATTGGGCAGGGAGGAATACTATGTTTTACTACGCTCAATTGTTTTGTTGCGCCCAGCAATCCTTAAAGAAGATCCTGATAGTTGATGACCATCCGGATATAGTGGATATCATCTACTACTTCATCACCTTAAGTTGCGATCAAGCTTTTAAAATCTACAAAGCCAGCGACGGCAAAGAAGCTCTGACAATTGTTAAGAAAGACAGACCGGACCTGATCTTCCTGGACCTGCATATGCCGGTTATGAACGGCTTTGAAGTCTGCCAGACCCTAAAATCGGACGACAAATTCTCCAATATCCCCATCGTAATCGTCTCCGCCTATCTAAGTAAGGAGAATATTGACAGGATAATCTCCTTGGGCGCAGACATGTTTATAAAGAAGCCCATTGAAATAAAAGAACTTTTTGGGGCTATTGAGAAATTTGTGACCAACCGAACGACATCCTAAACCTTTATGAGTTCTTAATAACCGGCAGGTTAAGCTATGGATGAAATAAATTGGAGAATTCCCTACCAACTAAACCATACCCTACGTACATCTTCATCCCCAAAAGGATACAAAAGGTCGTTTACGCAACGACCTTTTGTATATTGCCCCCTTTTAAAATCAATACAGAAATTTCCCTCTAAAAAACTCCGGCAACATCTCCCTTTCCAGTTGATTTTGGTAAAACAAAATCTTAGTATTATATTGTATAGATAATACGGCGATGACCGCCTTTGCCACTTTTATTGGCCAAGAAATCGCGAAATTTTTGCCATCCACCGATCCAAATAGGTTCCATCGTCAAGAGGAGCAAAGATATGGATGACACAATAAAGACAAAAAAGCAACTTATAGATGAGTTAAAAAAACTCAGGCGGAAGGTATCCCATCTGGAGAAGTTGAAGGTCAAAGACCGGAAAGAGGAGAAGGCTTTTTCCGAATCGGAGGAGAAGTATCGCACCACCTTTGAATCAACGGGAACGGCAACGGTAATCGCTGAGGAAGATACAACTCTATCCATGGTTAACTCGGAATTTGAAAGGCTCTGCGGATACTCAAGGGAGAAAATAGAGGGTAAAAAGAGCTGGATTGAATTTGTGGTGAAAGAGGACCTGGAAAGAATGAAGGAGTATCATCGTCAAAGAAGAACCGAAGAGGGAGCCGCGCCAACAAACTATGAATTTCGCTTTGTTGACAGGCATGGCAATATCAAAGAGATATTTCTGACCATCGCCGTAATTCCGGGAACGAAAAAGAGCGTGGTATCTTTACTAGACATCACCGAGCGCAAGCTGATGGAAAAGACGCTTAACGAACGGGTCAAGGAACTCAACTGCCTCTACGGAATTTCCGGTCTAACCGAAAAGCCGGATATATCGTTGGAGAAGATCGTTCAGGGAACGGTTGACCTCATCCCTCCCTCCTGGCAATATCCGGATATCACCTGTGCTCGTATCATTATAGAGGGCAAAGAATACACAACCGAAAACTTCAGAGAAACAGAATGGGTGCAAACCGCCGATGTGACAACCCATGGTCGCCGAGCGGGGACCGTGGAGGTCTATTATCTGGAAGAAAGACCGCAGAGCGATGAGGGTCCTTTCCTGAAGGAAGCGAGAAATTTGCTTTATGAAATAGCCGAAAGGCTGGGAAAAATTGCCGAGCGCAAGCGGGCGGAGGGAGCTTTGCGGGAAAGCGAAGAAAGTTATCGTTCCTTACAAGCCAACATCCCTGTCGGTATCTTCCGAACGACAGCGGACCCCGAAGGTCACTTGCTTTCAGTCAATCCAGCACTGGCAAGGATGTTCGGCTACGACAATCCGGAGGCGATGTCGGAAACTCGAGTCGCCGACCTATACATGAACCACGATGACCGCAAGAAGTTTGTGGAAGCGGTAAGCTCAGGGGGGGCTATATCAAACTATGAAGTCCAATTCAAGCGGAATGATGGAACACCTTTTTGGGGGTCGCTCAACGCCCGAGCTATTACTGATGGGAGCGGGAAGGTGGCATACTTTGACGGCGTCTTGGAGGACATCACCGAGCACAAGCGTGCGGAGGAGGCACTGAGAAAAGAGAAAGAGAAAGCACAGAGTTATCTTGACATTGCCGGGGTTATGTTCGTTGTCATAGGTTCCGACCAAAAAGTTTCCCTCATAAATAAAAGGGGGGGTGAGATCCTAGGGTATAGCGAAGAGGATATCGTTGGCAAGAACTGGTTTGATAATTTTCTTCCAGAAAGGATCAGGGAGGACATAAAAGCGCGTTTTGATGTGTTGATGGCCGGAGAGAAGGAGTCGGATCCATACTTTGAAAATCCTATTTTGACCAAAGACGGTGAGGAAAGGATAATCCTCTGGCACAATACAATATTGACCGATGATTCGGCCAAAATAATCGGCACTCTTAGTTCAGGTGAAGACATCACCGAGCGCAAGCAGTACTTCAGCGACCTGAACGAATATTCTAAGGCTCTGGAAAGTCTGCTCAAGGAGCGCTCCGAATTCTTCTCCATGGCTTCTCACGAACTGCGCACCCCTATCACCGTGGTCAACGGTTACCTGGACATCATTGAAAGAAACCTGGAAAACATGGACAACGCCCAAATTCATGAAACCCTCAAAAAGGTGATGGAACATTCCGAAAGACTCACCTTATTGGTAGAGACCCTGCTGGATATTTCCAAGATAGATGACCCAAAATTTACCCTACCTAGTGAGCTCTGCAAGATAGAGCCGATAGTCAAGCGAGCACTCAACCTCTGCGAACACCAGGCGCAGGAGAAACAGATTACCTGCCACTTTGGAGGTTTTGACTGTGGAGGCGGAAAGCCTTGTGTGATTGGCGACGCCCTAGCCATTGAAAATGTGTTGCTCAACATCCTGGGAAACGCCATCAAATATTCAAATGAGGGTAGCGAGGTAATTATCAGATGTGACACCGAAGATGATACCCTGCGCATTGACTGCATTGACCAGGGCATCGGTCTCCCCCCCGGGGTGGAGGAGAGAATATTTGAGGAGTTCTACCGTGTGGAGCAGGGCGGTGAACTGAAGAAGAGTGGACACGGGTTGGGCTTGAGCATCGCCAGACGGCTGGTGGAGCGAATGGGGGGGAGGATATGGGCACACAGCGAAGGGCTGAACAAAGGAACCACAGTCAGTTTCACCCTACCGCTGGCAAAATCCGAGAACCTTACAGAAAAGGAGTAACGGCGAACCCCCATAATCCATAAAGCTCATTGAGGATATTTATCAAAATGAGCAGGGTATTATTTTCCCATTATAGCACATCCTCAAATGAAGCCGTCCGATGACGACGAACTGCAAGCTCTCCAGCGCAACCAACGGACCGCTTCAAAGCCCGCAAAGAAGCTCAAAGCCGGTGAAGAGCTCTCCGCTATCCCTGCAATTAAGAAAGCACCTGCTAATCGGCTCCGGCGGAATTAGCTAGAAGAAAGCAGACACCAAAAAAGGTCCGATGTGGGCTATCTTCCCCATCGAACCCAGAATCCGCACCCCCTTTCCCCACCACCAACATAGGTCATAATCATTAAAATCTTAGTCTTCCAGGTAAAATCCCCTCTATCCTACCCTCCCGTCCTCAAAAGACGATCGCCGGTCCAAAAGAGACCGCAAATTTATCAGGATGGTCAAAGCCGGGAAACTTCATCCATTCCAACCTGCCCCCTATCCCAACACTCCTTGTGAACAGAAGGTTGGAGAAAACGCCGAATGCAAGCGCCCTCAAGGTTTTATGGCACCCCCCGCTGACATCCCCCTCAAGATAAAGTCCATAGCCGATGTATGGGTCCACAAAGGAACCCCTGTTGTCAAGATTGACCATAATCCCAAACTTGGGGATGGGGGCAAACTCAACCACAACCATCCCATCGCCGAAATAGTTCTTGATGAACATCCCCACGCCTAGATGAGGATTGACCTTTACCCCCCGCAACAGGAAGAACTGGAAGAAGCTGTCAAAGCAAAAGCTGTGTACATTTTCCCTCTTGGAATAATATGGGACGATGTGGATGGCATACGACTCACCGATATTGTTGAAGGTAAAGGGGAACATGGTGTCAAATTCAGTATTTTTATATAAGGTGCTACTAACCAAACCAATGCCCGGGGAAAATATGGTGACCGTCTTCTCCCGATGGTCCAACCGATTGTTCTCATCTATGGGCAGGGCGTAAAAATCAAAACCGCAGTCCGGACACTCCTCCTCATGAACTTCAACTACCGCATGACAGCGGGGGCAAGTTTTGACATCCTCGGCATAGACCGCAGAAGCAGCCGCAACTACCAAAAACAGAGCTAAAACTATCCTCAACCACACCTTCATTTCCTTCTTCCTCTGTCAGTTTCAGCTTCTCTATGAATATTACAATAATTATTCATTAAAACCCTTCCCTATTAAACTTATCACAGTAAACCTTAAAGTCAAGGTGGTGAGGAAAATATTTTCATAATGAATAACAGTTTTTGCTTCATTTTCCAAAATTTTTGAGATATCCCATAAGCTCTCCTTTTAGCATGTCACGATTTCTAAAAGTCACCCTTATCACCTGCACCCCTTCCATACTTTTCAGTCGGTCGCAGATTGAATGGTGCTTCTGCCGAATCACCCCCACCAGGAGCGGTATTTTTGCCACCACCTGCATACTCAGGTCGGCGAATTTTGGGGAATACATCTCCATAGCCCCAAACTCATCAACAAGTAGGGGCAGTCTTTCGCCAAGTGCCCTTTGCATCTCCCCCACCATCAAGTTATCTATATCGGTTAAATTGATTCCATAACGGCCCAAGCGGGGCGAACCTTCAATATTCACCTGGGCGAGAATTCCCCGACGCCCGTCCAATGTAGAGATGGAAAACCCCACCCTCCTTCCCCCATCCCTGATATCACCAGTGGTGAAGCCCACCCCTCCAAGAGATAGCATCGGGGGTATCCCCGCTTCTACCAGAGTGGTCTTGCCTACGCCCGGTGAGCCGGTGAATAGAATGACCCTTTTTGATGTATCAATCGCACCCATAAAGAAAACCCCAAAGCTATAAAGCTTTGGGAGATTTGTTTTGCTCAGCCCTATAATAGTGATTTCAAGTATGCGGACCTACGGTTTCTCTCCGCCTGACAGATACGATAATGCACTGAGTCGTCCAGTTCAACTTTATCAACCCTTCCGGAACGCATTGGTTTGAAAAACTTCCCCTCCCGACTGATCAAGCCCAAATCCTGGAATACATACAGTGCATTCTGGGTTCCCAAAAGGCTCAGTCCCTCGCTCACCGCATCCAGATATTGTTCATAATTATCAAAATGGGGACCCATGGAATCCACCTCCAGAATAGCCCGATAGACATCAACTAGGTCTTTACGCTCCGGGAATAGGTGCTTGATAGCCTCCATCTCCTTCCTGACTACATCCTCGCTGAAAGCCATATATACGGGTAGCCTGCTGTAACTTACCGCCTCCCTAAGCATAGCCAGCTCTTGAGGTCCCATCGGTGGTGATAGGAAGATAATTCCCTTTATTTTTGAAATATCCTCCACATTCAGCTCCGATTCAAATTGCTTAAAATCTTCCACCTCCATCCAATTCAGTGCGTGCTGTTCTATATTGTCCTTCTTAATTATATAAACCTTATCTGAACCGGCTCTTCCTTCTCCGTCGGCTCTATCTATAATCAGCCAGACCGCTTCCTTCCCCCTTCCTTCACCTCTGTAGATTCGCTGGGCGTCCTTGGGTTCCATCTGGCGGATCTCAATGAGATCATCAACCATTGCTGGGATGATCTCTTTAACCCTGAATTCTAAGGAAGAGCGACCGTTCCAGAAATTCATGTAGGGGCGTCCGGTCAAGCCCACGGGTTTCCCTGAAGAAAGCACGGGCAGAAAGTCTAAATGATTGAAAGCGATGGCGGTGATGACTTTGAAACCATCGGTAATCTTAAAACGAACATGACGGTCGCGCAGAACCTCCGGCTGGCTCAGCACTCGTGCACTGCGAATGCAGATAACGGGTTCGGGGTTGCCCATCCCGAAGGGTTCCATAATAGCCAACCCTTCAGCCAAGGATTCATCTATCTCGGAGATATCGCATTCTATATCCGCTTTACCGACCGTCAGCAGGTCTTCCCAGACGACATTCTCCCGGACATATTCATGCAGTCGCACTCCAAGCTCAGCGATATCACCCTGGTCAATGACAAATCCGGCGGCATCCTGATGCCCACCGAAGCGAATGAGCAAGTCCCCCGTAGAAGTCAACGCCTCTACCACATCAAACCCCTCAATCGCCCTTGCCGAGCCCCTGGCCGGGCTGGTGTCAGTTGTGATGAGTATTGCCGGTCGCGAAAATTCCTCAGCCAGACGAGCAGCGACGATTCCGATTACCCCGGGATGCCAATCCTCGGAGGAGAGGAAGATGCATTCATCATCCACCCTTCCTTTCAGCATCTCCTTTGCTTGACGATAGACACTATCACATATCTCTCGCCGTTCCCGGTTGCGGGTCTCCAGCTTGGAAGCCAGCCTAAGCGCTTCGTTAGGCGTCTTGGACATCAACAACTGCAGGGAGAGAGTGGCATCGCCCAGACGCCCGGCTGCGTTTATCCGTGGAGCAAGCACAAAGGAAATGTGCCAGCTGGTAATGGCACGAGGGGATACCCGAGCAGTCTGGCAGAGGGCGGAAATCCCCGGACGCTCCTGCAAAGCCAACCGGGACAACCCCAGTTTTACCAGAGTGCGGTTCTCCCCCACCAGGGGAACTACATCGGCTACTGTGCCCAAAGCCACCAGGTCAAGGTAGCTCTCGGGAGCGATGTCGGGGAAATCCCCCGCCAGCGCCTGAATCAACTTATAGACCACTCCCACACCAGCCAACCGATCAAAAGAATACTCAGAATCCTTCCGCTTGGGGTTGACCAGAGCAAGAGCCTGGGGTATCTCTTCCCCCACCTTGTGGTGGTCGGTGATAATCACATCCAGCCCCAGTTGTTTGGCTCTTGCCGTCGGCTCAACCGCCTTGGTGCCGCAATCCACGGTAATCATCAGTGTCTGCTTCCGCTCTGCGGCATAAGAGATGACCTCATTACCGAGGTCATAACCCTCAATCAAGCGATTGGGGATATAATAATCAACATTGGGGGAGAACAGACTGAGGACATCGTAGAGAATGGCTGTTGAGGTGATGCCGTCGGCGTCAAAATCGCCGTAAATCAGGATATTCTCCCCTTCATTGACCGCCCTCACGATTCGCTCAACCGCTGGCTTCATATCCGGCAGAAGGAAGGGGTCATGCAGATGGGAATACTGGGAATGAAGATAAGCATCTGCCTCTTCTTGCCCAATTCCCCTCTGAATCAGGATTTGAGCCATGCGGTGCGGTATGCAATACTTACTTGACAGAATGAACGCCTGGTAAGCATCATCCAGTGAAAATTTTTTCATCTCTTCCTGACAACTAATTGGAGTTTGAAAACAAAATAAATCTGGTAAATGTAACATCCCCTCCCAACTATGTAAAGAAAAATCTCCGTTTTTATTTATTTTCCTATAAGAAATAAAAAGACCCTCATCTATACGAGGGTCTTTGGAATCGCTTCCCGAGCTTATCTTCTTTTCCTGCTACGCCCAATTTTCTTTCTGGCAATACCTTTTCCCCGCTTACTGCTCCAATTGTTCCACTCAATCAGCAACGGTGCGGTTACATAGATGGAGGAGTAGGTGCCCAGGAATATACCTGCAATCATCACCACCGCAAAATCCCTAAGAGCCTGCCCGCCGACGAACAGCAAAACCCCCAGCACCAGAAGTGCAGAGACGCCGGTAAGAATGGTGCGGGATAGGTTCTCATTGATAGCACGGTTCAACGATTCTGCATAGGTCTCCTTGCGCCGCTGGGAAAGCCCTTCCCGGATGCGGTCATAATAGACCACGGTATCGTTGATGGAATAACCAACCGCCGTCAGGAAGCCAGCGATGACCGTCATGCTTACCTCTATGTTCAACAACGAACACAATCCCAGGACGATATAGACATCGTGAAAAAGGGCAATGATAGCCATAACCCCACTGCGCAGGTCGAAGCGGAAGGCTATGTATATCAACATCAACACGAATGCAAGGAGAAGTCCGTACAGGGCCTTCTGGGCTATCTCCCCGGAGACCCGAGGTCCGACTATCTCCGAGCCCCGAATTTCAAAGGGGCGGATGAAGAAGCTTTCCTTTATCTTGGAAAACTCCTCATCACTCAAGTCAGCAAAATCGGCAAGCTCGTCAAAGCTGGGCACCAGGCTGATGACTGCAATGGGGTCATCCAAGTGACGGTAGTGAAATATCGCCTCCGCTATCTCCAGCGCACGGGCTTCGTCCCCTAATACCTCGGTGAAGGATATCTCCAAAGTCTCCAACTGCTCCATGCGGTTCAGGTCAAATTTGCCGGGAGCGTAGCCCTCACTGGGAAATAGCTCCTCCAGTATCTTCTCAATATGGGCGGTCATATCCCGAACCACCACCTCCTGCATTCGCTCCAGCAGACCGCTCTCGCTGATGGCGTTGATGTTTGCCTTATGAGTTATCTCACCGCCGGCCTCCTCTCCGCTGACCTTCTCTTCTCCCACCTCCGCTGTGGTAAATGTGTTCCGAATGGTCTGTTCACTCACCTGCTCCATCCCCTCCAAAGCCAATACTT
>Ga0114919_10000237_pt1 | contig 39893 bp, 64 predicted proteins | sample BlataG_FD_88682 | JGI IMG/M metagenome (GOLD analysis project Ga0114919, IMG submission 88682) | Deep subsurface microbial communities from Black Sea to uncover new lineages of life (NeLLi) - Black_00105 metaG | ecosystem: Environmental > Aquatic > Marine > Oceanic > Sediment | place: Atlantic... | reverse complement strand
GCTTCTCCTCGCCCTCGTCCTTGCCTTTAGGCTTCTCCTCGGCAGCCGCACCCGGCTCCTGCTTGCCACCCTTGCCATCGGCGACCATCGACTTGATCGTCTCCAGGTTTTCGCTGATCGATTTCATCGATCCATGTAGTTCGTTGACCGATTCGATCAGACCATTGATAACACCGGCCGTTGCCTTCGGATCGCCCAAGTCATCAGCCGATATCTTCTCAAGGTCCGTCTTGTCACCGAGCACATCCTGGAGAACTCTCCTGACAGCATCCTTGGCAGTCTTGAGATCCATCCCTTTCATGGCATTGCCTCCTTTATGGCTTATTAGCCACCATACATCTGACGCGCTTTTCTTACTCGCTGCATTCAACTCGTCACCATTGCCGCCCTCCTCAACTGCTACCGACTTGAACGCCTTGAAATCTCGTCGGGTCGCACCCTTAAGAACCAAGCTCGGTTCTTCTATTATGATATTGGTGAGTTGCCAGATACCTTTGCTTGTCTCGTCGGCCGGCACAACAGGTATCATGTCCCATCTACCAGATAATGATAGGCCATTAAGGAGGCCGTCCTGCACCTTTTGCCAGGTCGTATCAGTACAGCGGATTCCGAGGACTGCCGCACCTGGGTCATATGTCTTATCACCTTCGCGCGCTACGAAGCCCTGCACGATATCGCCCGTATCCTCGAAAACCTTATGCTCGATCCCAACGCCCTTTGTTTCACCACGTCCATAGCGTGCCATGAAATCTTCAAGTGCCCTTTCCACATCCCAGTCAGATGCGAAATGGCCTTTCGTATCCGTATCCCAAGGCACATAGAGTTCGCCATAGACTGTCTGCTCCTCGGCATCCAGCACTTCGGTCGTAAACGTCTTCGTACTGAATGCGCCAGTAATCGATTTCGGCTTGTATCGATCTGCATGCATCTGATCGCCAGAGCTCTTGATTATCTTCTCGGCAGCCGTCCGCGTATAGATACCATCATCGAACCAGACAGTAACAAGATCCCAGTCACCGGTTGCATCGTTCTTGCCCCACTCAAGCCGGACACCTTCACTCTCACGGAAAGTAACCATCGCCTGGCGGGTATAGACATACCGATTCGGCTCAAGATTGATTTCAAACCAGGACGCCTTATCGCCACTGGCGGTTGTGATCAGTTCGAGGATTTCATATGGATCGGTGATTTGCTTCTCTCGGGCATGCCACTTATCGTCATCGCCTTTGTAATACTTCTGTTTGATTGCAGACCATGCTGCTATACGCGCTTTTTCATCACGCGTACTTTCGGCACCTGTAAGAGTCCGATAGGTCGAATTGAATACGCTTATCCCTATTCCGATCGCGCCACTCGGCATGCCCTTAAGCCAGTCCGGAGGGTTCTTACGTGTGTATGGCATTTTTCAACGCCTCCAGCTTTATTTGAAGCTCGGCCGCCTGCTCAAGCAGATTATCAAACATCTCTCGTAGAGCAACCGCTTCTGCCTTTAACCGGCTGATCACTTCTTCTGTCTTCTTAACGCTTTCAGCACTTACCGCAACGTCGATCTCCATTTTCGGCCGTTGGTTCCCACCTGGGGCGTTCATATGACCGACCATAAGGTTCGGGTTTTTAGCGAGTCGTGCAGCAAGTGCGGGATCGATCGGTCTCCCGTCCGGCCCCATTATAATCGGTTTGCCTGGCATCTCTTACCTCCAGGAAGCAGAAGCCCCCCAGGATAGGTCTCCATGAAGGGCTTCTAGAGCCTCATTACGAGCGCGTCATTCACTTTGCATATAGCATGACTCCCAGGATGTGTCAAGAAATAGTTTTGCATCGTGGGCATTTTATCCGGATCGGCGCATGCCGATCACTCAGTGCCTTTTGGCCCTGCGATGCGAATTGCCCGAGTTTCTTGCCGCATTTCGGGCATCGCTTCTCAGGCACCTGTCCAGATTTTATCTTCTGCGATTTTGACATCTTTGAACACCGGTAGTAGGGTACAACGACAACGGCATAACTGTCGTGCAGGCGCCCGCGCATCCCCGGGGTGCATAATCGCATCCCCGGTATGTGGCATGATGAATGGCTCCTGCATTGGGATCGCATCTTCACTTACATCCCTGTGATCCATACGTGTCTTACGATCAATGAATGCCAGCCATTCCTTGTATTCTATCTGTACACGGGAGTACTGCTTGAAAGTTGCCGTTTCCGACATGATATTAACTTCGGTCCGGGCAATGTTCTGGCTGCGGCTGATCTCGAACTCGCTAAAGCGACCCCTGATCGCACGTGCAACTTCAAATGGGTTCTGCCCTTTGTCATAGAAGCCAACTGCTATCTCGTCAACAATGCCATCAACGATATCATCTGCGAAAAATTCACTTAGGCCATATGCCCGGGCATGGATTTCGTCAAGCACGGCCGCGTTTCTAAGATCGAAGACGCCACGGTAGCCAAGCCGTAACTGCCCAGCACGGCCGCCCAGGTTATACGCCTTGATGTTGTTCGTATCGATTGTCAGCTGCAATTCCGCAGTCAGGTTATCAGTAGTATCACGGAAATCGTCGAGGATCATACGGCGAACAAACCCCTCTTGACCTGAAGTGACCTTCACGCCATGAGAAGTAGTAATGACAGTCTTGGCGGATTTTTCACCCGCACGTCTCACCTCGTCACGTTTGATCGCCTCTAAGAGCTCATGATCAATCAGCGTAGCAAGGTAAGCATCTCTGGCCTTACGAACATCCTTACGCAGGGCAGCCTGATATATCCGAGCGAGAGGATCAGTCGCTATCAGGCGCGCCCTTGTAACTTCCGCCACCTTTCACTCCTTGCTGGTTACGAAGTGTCTCAGCGACACGCTCATACATGGCTTTTGTCTCATCATCTGGCCCTTCGCTACTGAACAGAGCACGTAACCAGGGCAGATCACCTTTCAGCATCGACTTGACATCCGTCCCGTCAGTAAGGCCGAAATTCATCATAGCCAACTGCGTAGCGATAATCACAAATGGGTAGTTGGCCCACGGCTCGTCAAATGGCTTAAGCGCAATTTTCAGGAACGTGCTCATATATGCACGGCCGTCGTTTATCGTCATGTAGGGCAGGTTGCCGATCATTGACAGTATCTTGGCCTCACGCTCCTCATCAAGCGCATCGATCTCGTCAAACTTCATACGGTAGGTAGTAATCCGAAGCCCGATATGGATCAGCCGTGTCATCTTACGTTCCCATTTTTCCTGACGCGGCTTGACAATCGAGTTCTTGTAGATTTCGATTTGGCTCTCACCAGTGCCACCACCGATATTACCACTTTCGATAATCCCAATCCGGTTTGGCTGCATACCGTATGACCGGACAGCCTCATCGCGGTTGTCCTTTCGGTACTTACCGTAGTCCTGATCCCGGTGCTCGGACGAGAGCATATGCCAGGTGATCTCAATACCAGGTGGCCGTTCGATATACAGCAGCCGGTAATGCTGGCCCTTGATCATGTATTCCAGATGGTTCTGTATATTGGTTCTGAACTTCTCGAGTTCGGCCTCGTCCGCATCATCGCCAGTCCCTACGAGCTCGCCACTTACCTCAAGTGACCATTCGGGCATGGCCTTATTGAGGAAGAATGAGAGGTTACGATCGGCCTGGAATTGGTTGCCACGGATCGCGTCCAATGCCGGTATGATTCGTGGGATGCCATACAGGCTTGATATCGGGTGCGGATGCTTGAACCATATGAGTTCATTGAGCACCGGGTTCGGGGTATCACTATCCCGCTTATACATTGGATTCCGGGAGCCTTCGGCATTGGGATCGGAGCCAAACCACCTGTACCAGACCTTTTTGCCGCCCTTGATCTGTACGGCGTTCTTGCCGTCCTTCGTCACCCGCACCTCTTTGGCCGGCACCCAGTCGAGTCGTTCGACAACTTTGTTAGGGTCGTTGGCTTGCCGGGTTACCTCAATATAGCCGTTACCGAGCGCTTCCCAGTCCATATTGACCATGATGCAGATCTCATCGAACGAGAGGTCCGGGTTACATTCATCAAAGAAGGCTTTTATCTTCTTGAGATCGCTTTCGTTTTCCACACCATCCTTATTAGTGGACACGAAATGGTAGCCCAGGCCGGTGACGTCGGCAGAAATCTGCGAGACGGTCGTCGCGAAGTCTGTCGAATCGAGAAGCAAGTCAGCCAACTGCTCAAGCGAGCTCGGACCCAATGGCAGCGGCTCGAGGTTCCAGGTCTTGTACCTGTTCTGGCTGAATGGATCCCTTATTTGGCGTGAGATTGGCCAGATGCGTTTCTCGCCCTCGCCCTGCATGATCCCGATCGATTCGGATCGCAGGCCCTTCAGCCGATGCTTGCCTTTGTCTGCGGCTTTCATTCTCCTATCCTCCCACTGCGATAGATGATGCTCTAAGATGCACTCGCCGCCGCCTCGTACATGCATGTGTGGCAAACCAGGACGCCATCAACCGATCGCCCGTATGCTCACTCGGATCGAACCGGATCATCTCCTTGATCCATTCTTCACTTTGCCGATGTCGCGGGATGCGCCACTTATGGGCAGCGAAGTCAACAGCCATTGCACGTACACCGAGTATAGGATCGGCCTTATTGGTTCCCGTAGTAAACGGCTTAAGCCGAATACGGGATGCGATCGTACGCAGGCCCTTTGGATCCTTATCCCCCTCGGGATCGTTCATAAGGATAGCGCGGAAGATGTCCTCGGCACCACGGAAGAATTGCAGTAGATAGTCCTGCGCGGAATTGTTCTCGACCATGAACATAACCGGCCGGAAGCCTTTTTGGATAGCGACGAATTGCTTGACGATCTCGACAAGGCCCAGCCGGCCGGCGTAGATGTTCAAGACATGCTTGATGCCTTTAGGATCAACGCCAACGACAAAGAAGACGGTCATATGCGAGCCCATTTTTTTCTGGATACCGAGATCCACACCGACATAGACAAGCAAATCATCGCGGTGGTATTCATTCACGAATTGCTCGTTTTGCCGTTCGGCCAATTCTACACAGTACTCGATATCGTCACGTTTGAAATCGTCTGTTGCACCCTGGCGCTGTGCGATATTCCGCATCGATCGGTTATATTCGATGATACCAACTTCGTCCTTACGTTCCTGGATCCGCCACCTGGGCCAGCCGCAAACCTCACCGGACGGCATCACGACGAGTTCCGGCCAAAGGTCGTCTTCGGCGTCATAGAACGCGACATGGAAACGCGGGTTCTTCGCGGCCCAGTGCATAACGTCATCCTCATGCCATGCATTACCGATAATCCACACATTGCCAGTCGCAGTTGCACGTGAGAGGATCGTCGTTTTCAGCCAGTCGATCATTCGTCTGCGCTGGGTGGGTGTAAGTGTATTGATGAAGTTGAGTATATCGTCAAGGATAATGAGGTCCAGCCGCGCACCCATGATACGGCCGCCAACGCCAATTGCCTGTACGGTGAAGTCCTTATTATTGAGATCTTCACGTTCGACAACGATATGGGAGTCCTGCCAGCCCTGCACACGACCACGCCTACGTTCGGGCCGTATATGGGGGAACACACGTGCATAGCGTTCGTTGTATTGGATTGTCTGCCGGACGACGCCCAGAAACTTCTGGGCTTGGGTTGCCGCATCGGAGATACAGGCCGCGCGGATATTCGGCTTCTTGCCGATCTCCCAAGTCAAACGGCCCATAGAGATTTGTGAGCTCTTGCCATGCTCGACCGGTGCAAAGATGACTAGCCGGTCATGGTCGGTGCATAGCGTATGCCATTCGTCATGAGATGGCTGGTTTGTCCAACCGAAGACATACTCGCAGTAGAAAGACGGATCCAGCCGTGCCATCTGGATCGCATCGGCTTCATAAGCGGCGATATCCTTCATGTCCAGGATATCGGGGTCGTGCTCGATCTTACTCGGCGCCTCGCTCATGAGAGCAATCTCCAGAGAAGCAGTACCCCGGCCATAGCCGAGACCATGTCACACGCGAAAAGGATCCGGCGTGTCTTACTTGGCGGCTCTATCATCCGATTGCCCCTCGCCTACCATGATGCCAGGAAGGTCTGTACGATCAGGCACGTCCTTGACACCCGCGAGCCGATGCATCTCGCCAACATCAACACGCCTGGCGGCAGCACGATGCATGAGTTGACGTGCTTCCCGTAAATGCTTACGGATGGCCGGCACGTCTTCCGGCTTGATGTCCTTACCCACAACTGTCTGCGTGATCTCGGTGTTCTGCGATTGGATGAAATTGATTATCGGCGTTACATCCGCCCGGGTAAAGCCCATGACAGTCGCCTTCAGGCGGATCGCCTCAAGTGCCTTGCCCAGGAAGAGCGATTTAGAGTTCCAGTCCGGTACCTCGATATTTACACGTTCGCCAGTTGATTCCTCAACCGCTACGGATACAGTCCGCTTCGCCTGACTGAACGCGCCCAACGCCAAGGTTAGAATCTGATCGCTCTGCAGTACGAGCTCAGTAAGTGCATTCGCACCGTTGAGGATCATCAAGTCCACATATCGCTTATACACTAGGCTCAAGGCATGACGCACCGTTTCAACACCACAGTTCTCACGGTCCGCTATCTCCACAAGCGATAACCCAGTGGATCGCAGATTCAAGATCCGCTTCTCACGCTCCCACCGCTCAGCATCTTTTAGAAGCTTTCCGCGCATATAATCACCTCACCCCACACATACCTACTACCCGCACAAATGTCAAAACAAAAAAAATTGAGGGGGCTGGTCCGAAGACCAACCCCCCCCGTCGCCAAGAAGCCCTACGACCACGATCTCATAACACACTTGGCCTGTCAAGCACATACTGTAGAAAAGAAGTCATCATATGAGAGGAGCCTAGTCTCCCTATATCTCTATGAACTTCTCTACTGTCTGACCGGCATCATTCAGCAGATAGACCTCTCCGCCAATAAGCAGAATCGACTCCTTGCCATCCCTAAATTTCAGGAAAACCTCCCGAGCCGAACGCGGCTTGCCATCTCCCAATATACCGTAAAGACGAGTGAAGTAACTAGCCTCACGAACCTTGTTCTCGCCCTCCACAAAATGGACAGCTCCATCGGGTTCACAAGAATAAGTCTGCGGATCATAAACACGGACCCGAACCACTTCGTCACAGAAAACCCACGTACAGCCGTCACGGATCTTGAGTATCATAACTGACTCCCTCCGTACTTACTAACTACACTCACCTAGGCTCCTCTCTATTGAATCGTCTCATAGCACACCCGACCCGTCAAGTAGATGTTGTTGTTTCTCAATCTGCCGCTTGAGCCATTGGTTGCGCTGGCCGATCCTGAGTCGCTTCATAGGACATTCCATCTTTACAAATACACCCGCCCACGATAGCCCTATCCGCAACACGAGGTAGTACTCCGGACCCGCAAGGCAGATAATACTGTCCAGCCGGTCGAAGCCCAATACACGCACCTGAGCCGCCAAGACCTCCGACCCTATCGGCCTCGTACTCTCGTCCATGAATGTCACCTCGTAAGGCCCCTCAATTATGAAGTCCGGCCCGATCAACCCGTACTTCGCACTCAGGATGTACCACGGATGGCCTAACAACTCCGCGTACCGCATCGATAACTGAGCCAACGTCGATACATATGCCTCCCTCGCACAGACCGGCCCCATGTCAGGCTTGTCACGCCAAACCTTCAACCGACCACACGCCACGATCACCACCTGCTCCATATACGTCATTCGATCACCTCCAGTACCGTTACCTTGTAGCGGAAATACAGCCGTCGACCACATGAGGGACATCTCCAGGCCAGATCACAGTAGATGTTCAGGATAGCATCCCAGCAATCAAAAGTCGCCCCACAGACACATTGCCGAAGCTCCATAACCTCACCATCAATATCACCACATCGGGCCTCACTCGTTACGTCCTTGTCAGGCATGCTCTCCTCCAGGTCTCGTACCCTAACTCCAAAATGGGCCACCTGTGCCTACTGTAGATTATAGTAGGGGAAGGCCTATCAACTTTCCTACACAAAAACGGCGATTTCCAGCTCTCACACCTCTCTGTTGGCGATAGGCACGGGTTCTCAGGGTTGGTGATGGTTGGTGACTTCTGGTGAAAGCACCAGATAATAGCTGACAATCAGTGAAAGTACCAGACAATCGGCAACGTTCAGTCCTGATCAAACCTACTGATAGTTGGTGAAAGCACCAGATAATCGGTGAAAGCACCAGATAACACCAGATAATCGGTGAAAGGTAGTGAAAGTACCAGACAATCACTAACATCGGCTACTATGACCACGAATTTCAATCCTCATCAAACCTGGTGAAACATGGTGAAAGTACCAGATAATCGGCGACAGTACGAGATAATGCCAGACTATTGGTGACTATCGGTGATTACACCAGACAATCAACAAGTAAACCCCCAAGCTGCGGTAAGTGCCGTCAGGTCATTATCGGTGATAAATGGTGACAATCGGTGACTCCTGGCAAGTTGCCATAATACGGGTTATAGGACGTTGGGTGAACGTGTTGATATACCACCACTTAGGACATGCTTTGCTTGCGATAGCCATGAGGCCAACCATATACCCCCAGGCCTCACCCCTCACTCTTACCTCCCACACGCTCACAGGCCCACCAGGCCACGATCACACCATAGCCCTTGTCCTACCACCAGCACCCTCACGATCGACCGTCTCAGGCGGTTCCAGGGCGTATGGTGACCACGGCGAAGCTATCTCTCCAGGTTCCGCGTCTGGTTCTGAGAGCAACCCCCCCGGGCTTTCCCCCTTAGCTCAAGCCTACTCTAGGCGCGTCTATTAGGTTCTCGGGTCTTGGTGGGTTAAGAGTCTTCATTCCGTCCTTTGGTTCACTTCTCCTTTCCTTCTTGGCGTTAGGCGTTCGCCCCTTCCGCGGATGGCATAGCCGATGAGGTCGGCGACTCCGACTTCACATTGGCTTAAGTGCGTACAGAAGTGGATAGCGAGCATAGCTGGGCGCCCAGGTTCGGTGGTAATGATCCTACGCAAGAATCTAAGGGGTGTGAGGTCTTTTTCGTCTTTGACTATTTGGTCGAGTGCGACGAAGACCTTACTACATCGTCGGCATCGGTATTCGAACTCGGCTCGGTATTGGCGGCTTGGCTCCTCTATCTGATCGTCAGGTGGTGTTTCGGTTGGCTTTTTCATGGGCAAGCCCGGGAGCCTATCGGCGCCTGCAGGTGGGGAGAACGCTCTCCCGGCAATCGTATCGCACACGCGCTGCGCGTCTTCCAGGAAGCCCTTATAGGCGTCCTCCGTATGCGGGGCTATTGGGGACAGCGCGCGTGACTCCATCTGCACGACCCGCGCAAATAGATATAGCCACTTCGCTATCCTCGCCCGTACGTGCGTTATGCCGACAGACTCAGGCGGTACGGGAGGTGGTTCCGGTTTCTTCTGATCGTCAGGTGGTGGTTCAGGGGTCTTTTCTCCGGGCATCTGTTTGTTTCCTTTCGCACCTGATACATAGGTGGCGTTGGCTATGGTATTCAAGGGCCTTAAGATCCATGATGGTGGATCGTTTCATAAGTACGACGGGCCACCATTGGCCGCATTTGAAGCATAGGTCGTAGTCGGGGTTCCAATCGAAGCCGGGCATGAACATCTTGCGTTCGAGATGTCGGATGGTGGCATTTACGAGGCGCATAGAGAGGTCTTGGGGGCTTACGTTCATACGGGTTCGTAATGCATCAGCATCGAATGCCTCTTTGAGGTATCTGTATTTACGGGAACGGTCCGCTGCCATGTGGGGTATCTCCTTTATTGGTTTCGGGGGTTAGGTGGTGTCATTGCATCATATTGATTATCTCGAGCGCTCGTCGCATGAGGGTGCAGCTTTCCTCGGTATGTTGTTCGCCGGAGAGGATCATTGAGTTCAGGCATGCAATGGCACTACGGAGTATTTCGGGCGAATCGTCACGTGCTTTTGTATTCATTAGCGTAAACTCTGCCCTAACGCAGCTCCATTCCTGGTAATTGGTTATGCAGACCGTTTGGCAGGCGATGAGAGGTGCGGCGCAGATAATGACATACGTTTCGCCGTTTCCATCATGTCGGACGATATCGCCTCGTTTGAGGTTTCCGAGTTGCTTCCAGGTCATGGGCATTATTTATCCTCCTTGGTTTGTTCTTCTTGGGCGATCTCGGCGAGTGTGAGCAGGACGATGAGTCCGGCATGTGCTGTACGGAGCGCTTCGATTTCGGTCCATTGTCCGTCGGAGAGCAGGTCGACTTCTAGGAGCACATTGATCGCTTCATGCATACGTTCGACTGTTATATGCTTGACGATATCTTTGGGCGGCAGTGGGGCATAGAGATCGGGGGGCAAGTCTTTACGTTTGAGGAGTATACGTCCGAGTTCAAGGCCTTTGGCGCTGGCGCGTCGTTCGAGTTCTTCTTTTAGGCCCGGGTGGTTGGCATAGACATCATTGAGATAATCATAGGCGTTATCGGCCGGTGGTTTATTGTTCATGACGTTCCTTTCGTGGGTTTATAATCGGCTTTGATTCGGGCGGCGACAACTGTATTGAGTATGTCGGTTAGGGGTTTAACGAGGCTACTATCGATGCATGTACAGATGGCGAGCATGAGTCCGGCGGTGGCCATCATGCCTGCGAGATTGATTTTCGGCATGATCTCGTCCAGATCGGCGCTATCCTCGTCGCCCATCCATGCCTGCACCCATGCGTTGGCGATGCCCTTGATCTTTTCGTGCGTGTGGTTGACCGTTTTGGTTATCCGGGCGACATCTTCGTCGGAGTACTCAAATCGATCGTCATGGTGATCTTTTTCGTTTTCAGGCATTGGGTCATTCCTTTCCCTTATACATCAGCACGCCAACCGCCATATAGAGTAGGGCGGCGCCGATGAGATGGTGCCATGTGGGCGCTCCCCGTTCGATAAGCACGATCCCAGTATAGAGCGTTATGAGCACGAACCAGCGTTCGAATCTGTTACCCGCATGCATTTATATCTCCTTGGGCTTCGTTATGGCCTTTACTCTATTGATCGCAAGAAATCTTCACGTTTCCTCCACGGGCGGTTCCTCACGGTCGATCCGCAGGTGAGTATGGACTTGAGCATCCTCGTCCGTTGTGGTCTGCATCAAGATGTCGCCCTTGCCGATCACGTCCTCGATATTGAGGTCGGGGCTGTCCTCAAAGGTCTCGACGAGATCAGCGAAGCGTTCCTTGATGATATCGAGTTTGGTTGTGGTCAGAATAGTTACCATTGACACGGTGTACACTTTCTCCTCTGGAGTGTTACCCGCCATCACGTCTTCTCCTTGTCGCGTTCTAGGTTCCTGGAAGCTTGTCCTGCTCACGGGCAATGGTTACAACCACACGCTCCCCAAGCATGTCCACTAGCGCATGCGCGTCTGCCTCTGCATAGGCCGATCGATCCAACCGGATCGAGAGCATATGATGTGCAACCCCTTCGCCGTCGATCTTCACTTTTGGGTGTACATCGCCAAGCAAGAAAACAGTCTTCACTGCTGCCATTGTTCGCCGTCCTTTCTCTGCGATGCCCTTGCCAAAACAAGCCAAGCAGATACCCTTTTGTGTCGCACCTGGCTTGCCGCACTTGATACAGGTCTTGTTCATATCAGCACGGATTACTAGCTCACCGGGCATCAGGCGTGCTCCTTTGGTAACTGAATCCGCCGGTAGCTATATTCTTCGCCTCGGCCGCGAGGGGGGTACCCTTGCTTCCTGCGCCATCTTCTGCCAGCCCGTTGCTCGCGGTATATCTGTCTCAGGGTTGGCACCAGGATAATAGGCCGGGTCATGACTGAGCACATGATTTGCTTGCCGGGGGCATAGTAAGCCGGTTCCAAGCCCATCAGGTGCATATACCAGTTTCTATTTGCCATCAGCTCGACTCCTTCCCCGGCAGTTCCTCATAACCGCCATTGCGAAACGGCCAGAGCGGACAGGCATACTCTGTGCACTCAGCCACTTCAGACTCACTAAGGTCTTCAGGCATTGCACACTCAGTTCGACAATGCTTCACTATCGCCGCGCATGGTCCGGAGATAGGGGCCTTGACGGTTATGTCCGGTTCGGCGCCCGTATCGTCCGCTTCCATCGAGAGCCTAAATCCCCCAGGCAAATTGAAGCAATTGCGGTCTGCCCCGAGCCGTTCCCATATCCCGGTAAGTGCAGCCGAGATTTGCCGGAGATAATCAATCTCAGAAATACGCCTACCAGTGACAATGACCGAGGTAGGCGCATTTCGGTCATTGGCACTTGAATGACCGTGGTACATATCCTCACGTTTGACTTTCATGGTGGCATCCTTCATTCGCTACTTCCTCCAATCTGGCGCTTAAGTCGTGAGACATAGCCTTTAAGGCCATTGAAGCGGTGCCGGCAATGTTTGGCGCGTTCCCATGCCTCATCTCGTTCGTTCAACAGTCGTCTTTTTTGATCACGAAGTTTCTGGGCCTCATCTTTGCCCGAGAAGTATTGGTTATGCCCATTCGGGCAGTAGAACGTCTTATGATCCTCCAGCCGTTGCGCTTGCCATTGAACAGGTACAAGAAAGATGATCCCGCACTTATAGCAGGTGATCTGTCCGAATGATACCTTATCAATCCATATCATCTCTCACCTCACATGCATTATTGGTTTGCTGCTCGGCATATGCTGGCATTTCATAGGGCTCGCCCTTCGCCTCGGCCTCTGCCATATCGAGCGCGTCATGGCAGCGGGCAAGTGCTGTTTTACGACCCGCCCGGGTCTTGCCCTGGATCGCGATTGTAAGGACGTCAGCGAATGCAGCAACGACATGGACTGGCGTTTCGAGATCACGTTCGAGCATAACAAGGACACGTCTATATTTCCGCCATGTCGCTCGTTTTCTCTTGGCATTAGGCCGGGTGATGAGTGTAAGTGCATGGCGGATCCCTTGGATGGCCTCGATCTTTTTCCGGCGGGCGTTCAGGGCTTCGTTCGTCATGTCATTCTCACCCTCTCAGTCATTAGTTTTCTCCTCAGGTATGTAATCGAGATTGGCGGAGAGATTGATCGTATTCATCTGCATAGCGGCATCGATCGCACCCCGTACAGTCGAGACGCTCCCCTCTCTGGTTGTCTGATGGAGCCGCCATCCACGACCATGGAGAGACCAGCGGAATAGGACACCGCCGCGGTCCGGATACCTTTCCTGCTGTTGCTCGAGCCAGTCCAGCCGGGCCTTATCATACTCGAGTGCCGCATTGAGTGCCTTCAACTCGCCGACTACCATACTCAGCGCATCTCGATCGGCCTGGGCCCGGATGTACCGGATACACCAGTAAATCATTCCAAAGATAGCAATGATCGAAATACAGATTGGGATCATGGCGTTTTCTCCTCAGGCTTTATCGCTGTCAGGTCGGCATGCCAGTGCGCGACGATATATTCCGTGAGATCGATTTGCGTATACATTGATATGCTTCTACGGCTACAGTCAGCGACCATCTGGGCAAGCACACGTTCCCTTGACCAGTTATGTGCACGCCCCTGCTCGACATATCGTTCTGCTCGGGCTGCTACCTTCATCCGTCGCATCAAGTAGCCTCCTGTTCCATGGTCAACTTGAAAATCTGCCGACCGATACACACTCGGGCGGACAGTTGCACTTGGCCGCCGCCTTGGGGCATTATCTCAGATGGGTACAATGGGAAACCAATAGGCTGCTCGAGAGGTAGAGGCGTACACTTTACTTCGAATGTACCCTCGATGACTTCCATTGTCCGTGGGAACATCAGTCGCACACGTTCAGGCTTACGTTTCTTGCCTCTACCCTTAGCACGCACTATATCTATCGTCGGCCGCTCGACAGTTGTTGCCGTCGAGAAGTGTTTAGGGTGGACTTGGATATAGAATAGGCTCGGATCCTCACGTTTTCTTCTTCTCACAATATCACCTCCCATTCAACCTCTTTTGGTGGTCCTCATGTCGGGCGATTCAGTTGTCATAGTTTCCATCGGCTTGCTCCATTAGTTTCGCACCTCGCCTGAAGTTAGTGACCTGTACATAACGCACACTCAGGATGGCCTTACGGCAATGCTCAGCCATTTCGTTCGCCTTATACAGTTCATTAACGCTGTCGCTAAGGACGACCCTCATAGTCACAAAGATCTCTCGGGGCATAATCACACCTCCTTGGCAGATAGGCGGCCAGCATCTTAGGCTTTCGCCAGGTGGAAAGTATCGGGTCTGCGTTCCGGGCCGATACCCTCCATGGCTGGCCGCCATCCCGTATTATGGGCGGAGTACGGCATAGGATTCTGAGCGATTCAGGCCGTAGTAGCCGCACCGGCGCTCCGGGGATGGTGGGCGAGTACCTCCCTCATTTGGTTATCGTCTAACTGTCCTATGCTCTGCCACCTCTGCCTCTGTCTTACTTCTTACGTTTGCCCTTACGGCCGTTTCCCTTGGGCTTGGGTTGTGGTCTAATCGGGCGTGCCTTCACCTTAGGCTTACGGTCCCCGGGGTTGAATGGATCCGGCTCGCCCTTTTTAAGCCGCCGGTCCGGGATCGCCTCTACCGCACCTTGCTTTAACGTATCCCAGTCACAACCCATGATCTCAGCAGCAAAGTACTCGAAGCTCTCGAGGTATTTGGCCGCCTCATCTGTCCTTTGGATAAGGGCTAGCGGTCGGTAGAGGCTATGCTTCATGAACTCCCACCAGTCGTCGAAGGTCTTATCGGCCTCGTACCCGACTCTGTCTAGGCAATGCGCCCATGTACTCTGCCCGGCAGCCTCATACTTATCGCCGGGCCGAATTCCAAACTCAATGGATAGATCAAGCATCATCGTCTGTCTCTGCCCTTTGGGCCACTTCCGCATGGCCGGCGTCTTCTTGTCCAAGATCTCACGCAATACCTTGACGATATGCATAGCACGTCGACCCAGGAGTCGAGCATCCCGGGCCTTCAACCTCTCGGCCGGTTTCATATCGGCCAGCTTGCTCTTGCCTCTCGATGGTGCCTTTCCCTCTTGCTTAACCTTCACGTATGTCGTCCAGCCGGCAGACGGTCCGTCAACAATGATAGCGGCTCGGGCCTCCTTATCGGTTTTCTTACATCGCGTGAATTGGTATGGCCGGAGTACACCTTTGATCGTATTGCCTGTGTATAGGGTTTGGATCTCAAGTGGCTTACGACCATGCTGCTCAGTCAAGTCATGCCGGCGCTGTTTGATATATGCTTCCAACTTCACAGCCCAGCAGGCGGGGTCGAGGCATAGTGCCTCCTTGGGTGCTCGTATCCTATCGTCATGGAACAGAAGCGCTTGGCAATCGCTTCGCTTCTCGCATAGCTGACAGGCCCCGGCGGCTGGCAGTAGGGCTATATCGTCTTGTTTCCAGGGTGCACTTGTCAGTCGATGATCGGTCTCGGCCAGCATCTCTTTGAGTCGTTCGGTAGGTGGCAGGTAGCCCTCGAACCTATCATAAAGGACGGATTGCCTGTCTTCATTATAGCGGGCAATGAGTTCCAGGGATGATGCGGGGACATCGTCAATCAACTTCCGCCATTTGGGGATCAGAGCTAAGAGTCTCGCCCGGCGTGCAACGGTGGTCGCCGACATGGCAAGGTCGGCCGCGACCTCATCATAAGAACGATGCATCTTAAGCAACACTTCGATCGCCATCGCTTCTTCGAATGCGGTCAGTTGCTTACGATGCATATTCTCAGTTAGCCGTATAACCTGTTCGGTGGTTTTATCGACCTCAAGGATGATCGCGGGAATAGTCCGCAGCTCTGCTGCTTTCGCTGCGGCCCATCTACGGTGGCCGGCAACGATCTCGAAAAGGCCATCGCCTTTATTCACTACATGGATCGGCTGAATGACCCCCAGGACCTTGATCGATGCTGCCAGGGCCGCTACGTCCTTCCCCCTCATCTTTGGCTGCTTCGGCGATGGCTTGATGAGTGTCAGGTTGATCTCGGTTACTTCCATCCACTCGTCTTGTTTCATCGTTCTCCTCCTCCTCACCGAAGACCAGCGCATGGCCCTCGGCAATCATCGCGGTTGCTTTTTCAATGACATCAGGCCCATTGACAGCGAGCCGTCCACATAAGGGCTCACCATCCGGTTGCACGATCTCCATACTAACGTCCGGCATGCCAGTTCCCATAGTCGATAGCATTTCGATCTCGAACCTATACGCTTTTTTCTGGAGCAGAAATGCCTTTGCCTCAGTAACAGGGTCAAGATCGACATCGACTGGCATTTGCTGCCCGTCCGGCATAAGAAATTGCGTAAATCTAACCGCCATGCTCCCCCTCCCTTTTCTTGTCGAACCGAAAGGTCTTTGCCGCCTTGATGCAGTCCGGGTTGTCGTTACAGTACCGGGTATTCATCTTCATTGTCCCAGGCAGCCCACCATAGTCCGCACTCACATCCTTCGTATGGACGCTGATCTTATCATCCGGGCGTTCCTTGCCACAGATATGGCACATCCATGTAATCATGTACTTATCTCCTCAGTACTATCATCCCTATTAACGATCGCCTTTTCCTGTTCCTCATTGACCCAGTATGTAAGTTGGCTTGCCATAACAGGGTCGATCGTCCTGATCATATTCGCGTACTGTGCCATAGCAGCACGCGAGGCAATCGCATAGGCATCAGTTCCATGCGGCTTAAGGACGAAGTACTTCAAGACGAGTCCACGGCTATCATGCATCTGCAATCACCTCCTTAGTGCTGCCGTCCACGATCTCGATCGCTGCGGGCGACTTGTCATCGACGCGCTCGATCAGTACCTGCAGGTCGTATGCCTCTGCCATCTCGGCAAGCATCCGCATGGAGTTATTATCGAGGAGCGATCCGTCCCGGATGAAGGCAAGTCTCAGGGTCGGGTTCGCCATAACCGCCAGGCCTATACCTACCTTGATCTGTTCGGCCGTTCCCGCCTGGGAGAATGGCAGATCATCGAATGCCACCTTGCCGTCCTCGGTAAGTGATAGCCCTTCAACTGGAAACTTCGCAGCCTTAAGGGCATCGAGCCGAGCTTGTCTCGCGGTCTCGAGCTCGCCGGTGGCCTTGCCAATCTCGCCATCAAGATTCGCAATCTCCCCCTGTGTCTTACGCCGCGTCTCCCAGGAGCGGAAGAGCGCGTTATGGTCCCCAGCGCTTTCGATCTTTACCCGTAGGGCCTCGATCGCAGGCATCGGATCCATACTTGTAGCTAGCCTTGCCTTTTTCATCTTGAGCGTGGCTAAGTTCTCGTCAAGATACTTCTGCTTCCTGGCAATCTCCTCCTTGATCTGCTCGATCTGCCTCTCGGTATCAGCTATGTCCGAGACGAGCGTAACCCGGTCCCGGCCCTTTGCCTTGAGCGTATCCGCCTGGGCGACTAGGTCGGCGACTTTGATCTCGGCCTCTGGCACGTCGACATCAGGCGGCGTCCATGCCGCGAGCGCGGCCTCCTCACGTTTGAGGTCCCTCTTGAGGTCGGCGCGATGATCAAACGCCGTCTTCTGCTCGGCCGCATTCGCCTCAAGGTCGATCGCCACCGGACAGATCTCAAGCAACGTCGCTGTCTGCTTCTTATCATCCATCCGGGCAAACGACAGCGGATCGAACCCGGTCTTAAAGCAGAGCGTGTCCAATAGGGCCTGGGGCGATGTATACGTCCGGCCCTCCTTATCCTGCACCTTGAGCGTCCCGCCACCAGCCGCTGTGAATGTTCGACTGATCGTAAGGTCCTCAGTCTCCAGGATCACCTCTGCCTTGTCCGCGCCCTTATGTACCGGCTCGGCGGGTGTATACTTCTTACCCAGGAGCGCAGCGACGATCGCATCCAGTAGTGAGCTCTTGCCGGCACCGTTCTCGCCTGTGATACGCATGACGCCGCTCGGCTTGGCCGGGTCGGCCGGGGCAACCCGTACAGCTACCAGCCGTTTGAAGTTGGATGCCTTAAGCACTATCAAGTGTTGCAATGCTGCCATATCCTTTTCCTCCAATCTTTGGAATTATTTCCATATTCTCCATACTCCTGTTATACGACAAGAGGACAATACTATCCGTGCTTCTATGTACTTCCCACATCGTGTGCACTGGCCATGAAAGTAATCTCCGCTACATGGCTGCCTCATCCGTACCATCTTGCCACAACCAGGACAGAATAGATCGCCAACTATTGCTGTTACCGCATATGCATACCCGGAATTCTTGAGTATACCCGGGAGCTCTTCAAACGAGGAATTCAAAATAACTCTCCCTGTAGTTTAGGTTTGGGCGTACGGCGTAGAGCTGTCCGCGGAACAGGTTGTTTGATAGGCTCGGGCGCAGGCTCCCATGCCTCTTGAATGGCAAGCATCCTGGCAAGAAACGCCTCATCGAAATGCGTATCACAAAACGGATGCGCACCCAGCTTGGTATCGGCCCGCTCACGGCAGGCCTCGCAGTACCACTTGTCGGGTTTAGCCCAACGGTTCACCTGCTCACCGCCTCTCGACCTTATTGATTGCCAGCCGTTCACGCATGGCCTCGGGCAGTTGCGTAAGATTGAGCTTCGTGAGGCAAGCGTTCCGTTTGATCCAGACAGGCACCTTATCACGACGGGCCTGTCTCACTATCCTCATGATCCAGTCCACGGGCGGCACGAACTTCAAACAGCCAAGCTGCGCCGTCATACCTCCAATAATTACCCAGTCGATATGCATGAATGAAGTCAAGACCGGCTCGAGAAGTGGTTCGAAGCATACAACTCTCTGCCCGGTCGGCACCGTAGCCTGCAAGACATTGACCCTATCAAGGTCCTGTTCCCGGGTAACCGACACACCGACCCACAAGTTCTCAGGCCACGACTTGCCATGCACATCAAGATATTGGGCGTACCGACCCAGGCCGGATTCGTTCTTGGTCAGAATAACATACTCATGTCGGGCGCACTCATCGAACATACACATGACCGCGTCCCGATCGGCATTACAGAGATGCGGATCAAATAGGTCGCCCATAGACACGGTGAAGATCACTCCGGCCGTCTTCTTGCCACATGGCTCGTCAAGCCTCCCACGCCACAGTCTCGGCTCAAATGCGCCATACCTAGCCTCATGGAACCGGCGCCACCATTGGCGGGCATAGCAGTAGTCGCAGCCTTTGTTGCAGCCGGTTACAGGATTCCAGGTCCAGTCCCACCATTCATCGCCGCCCTTATTCATCTTTGCCCTCCGATAATACTCGCGCTTCGAGCTCTTCGTTTCTTCGGTGAATAACCAAGGCAGCGTCCCGCATCTCGCAGTATTCGGCATACAGTCGTTTGTTGTATCGCAGTTTACGATGATACAGGACCGAAACGATTAGTAGTACCGCTGCCAAGATCCAGCTCATAATATCACAGCTTGTCATCGATCCCCTCCCGCTTGATATTATTCTCAGGTGCCCAGGGTGCCAGCTCTGTTACACAGTCATGTAATAGACCGATGGCTGGATCCATAGCCCGTTCGTTCTTTGCCGCGCCGGTATCTAAGATTTCGATTACGGTATCCTGTGGCGTCCAGATAGGCGCGGGCTTTTCTGGCCTGATCCGCGCTCCCATTTCGACAGTCATACGTATCAATTGCCCACGCGTTACTGCATGGCAGGAGAATATGAGTACGCCCGCAGCCTTTGTCGGCCGTGCCCGCACAAGAATGAATGCTCGATAGTACCCGATCTTGTCCTTATCACGCAGCGTTGCAAGCCAATGGGCGGCAATCTCATCGACGTTTTTGTTCCGGGGGGTGGTGATTGAATACATCTTACTTTCACCGATCGCATGCAGGGTGTCCAGCCAGGTCTGTGTCGCATTGGTTGCACGCACACAGTTAGACCGTACAATCATAAGCACTTGCTGTATAGACCATCCCTGCTGCAATGTCCCCCACACGAATGTCCAGGCCTTGCCATCTGGATCTTGATAGTCCTGTTGACCGTACGGGCTTATTGGCATTGGCTTACCTCCTCATTAGAAGAAACCAGCCCTATCCGTCACAGATTCATAGCGGGTGTAGTGAGGCAGAACGCTGTTGAAAAAGGAGGATAGGGCCAGTACTAACGCGGCAGTACCTTACAGGTGGCTGCCATCATTTTCTTATGCTGCTCGGTTACCTGATGAATCACATCAATCGCGAGGTCCTTGGGCATTATCCCAAGCCCATCAAGCAACGATGCAGTCTTGATGCCGTCAGGTGTCCCTGCATTGATTACGTTAAGTCCAAGATGGATCAGCCCACTTACCGGGGATACAGTCGCAATCGATACAGACAGCTTAGCCGCCTGCCCGATCGGATCATCTGGCCGGCGAACCATAATATCATCACTCCGAACATCGAATCGCACGCCATTGGTTTTACTGCGTAGTTGTCTCGTAACCAGTTCAACAAGCCAGTATTGAAATAAAGCTGTCTGATAAAGGTTATGCCCAAACAACTCGACGATGAAATGCAGCATCAGGTCGGCCGTTATGATGGCGCCGGCTGCACGATCCGCGATATCAACTAATTGGTCGGTCGTAACTTTGGCCGGTCCGATCCACGCAATGATCGTATCATCGTCAAGCACTCGCTGTGTCAGGCTAGCAATGAAATGCGGTCGGAGTTCACGGCCCGTATAAGTCAGGCTACGCGTACTGAATATAGGTATCATACCTTGAACCGTCCTTTGAACTCATCCCACTTACCAGCAGCCTTGAAGCCAGCCTTTGTCCGCATACATGATTGGCATCGCCCGCAGTTCATATTAGTCGCATCGGGGAGATAGCACGAATAGAAGTACTGGATCGGCGCACCGATCGCAATGCCTGCCAAGATGATCTGCTCCTTGTTCATAGCCTCAGTATAGGACCGGACCTTGACATGTGTCCTCGAGGAGTAGGCCATGGTGGCCCTTGCTGCATCGAGAAAGGCTTGCTTGTTATCGGCGAACGCTTCGGCCTCCTCAGCATTGGTCCCGATCACAACTTGATCAAACCCCTCGGCCTCAGCAAAGGCGGCAGCGATAGCAAGAAAGACCAGGTTCCGACCCGGCACCCATGCCTCTGCCAGAACATCACAGGCATTTCCGTTCATGATCTTCTCGCCGTCTTTATACTGCCGGATCTTCTCGCGATCGCGGAAGGAATGGCCAAGCATATCCAAGAGTGGATAATAGAATGGGAGCAGGATCGTTCGGTGTTCAACCCCTAATGCAGTTGCCGCATTCACGGCGGCGACCACCTCGTTACCATATACCATCTGGCCGTAGTCGAACGTCAGCGCAAGCATATTCTCTCCGCTACCATTGGCCTCCTCCCATGCGGCCCGGAGGTTGACGATCGAGTCCAGGCCGCCACTTAACAGCACGACCGACTTATGCTTATGTCCCATCGTCCGGCACCTCCAGGCCCATTAGGAATATAAGACCGTCCAGGCCGCCTATCGTAAGTTTCTGAAGTCTCTCGACCTCTGCTGTCATCTTCTCGTCAGCCTTTGTTTCCAATTGCCATAGGGCGAACAGCCTATGAAGATTCCTATACACGTCCTTAACTCTCTGGTCGAGTTCGTCACTTGCCATTAGCCACCTCCTCTCGGCTATCTTTGAATTCCCGGCAGATGAAGGCCAATGCATCGGCCTCATCTACAACCCCTTCAACTGTCATTGCTCGTCTAAGCCCCTCCTCAATCACTCGATGCGCATCTGGGACAAACACGAAGACCCGTTTGATCTGATTCACCAGCCGCGTTGTCTTATCATCCTGGTATGCCTGCCAGTCGATATCGGCAAGGACAAGGAGTTCCTTAAGCTCATCATCGTTTAGAACAACCTTATCCTTGAGGATGTCCGGGCCAAGCCGTTCCGCCAGGTCGTTTATGACTGACGCCACATCTACGACTAGCATTTCACCTTGGATCAGATTGAGGTTAAGTGTAAGCATCTGCGCATTATGATCGCTGATATTACCAAGATTGATTATCGAACACATCGATTCGTTCATCTTAAGAAGCGCCTTATATCTATGCTCGCCATCGATGATCTCGTATTGATAGTCACCGTCCTTACAATTCCGGACGACTAGCGCTCCGCAGAAACCCACACGCTCAATGCTCCGGACTGCCTTATGGATAAGCGCATCCTCATTTTGCTTTCGTGGGTTCCATGAATTTGGTTTCACCTTGGCGATTGCTACACGTTCGATTGCTCTCTTGAAATCAATCGGCATCCTTATACTTCCTTGATCACGCAGAGTATATGTACTTCCTTAAGTATCCGCCATTCCCTCATACCCTGACTGCTCGGCACCTTGAGGCCGGCACTCTGTTCGAACAGTATCTTCTGATCGGGCTTCACCTTGACAGTAACGAACACACCGTCTTGATATACGCCCGGGCCGGCCGCAACGACTCTGCCAGTTATCAATGGCTGTTTCACATTATCAGGAATAAGGATCCCCTTCCCCTTTTCCGGATCGCACTCGACAAGCACATAATCCTGTAGCGGTTCAAGATTCATGGTTCTCCTCCTTTACCGGTGTTGTACCGGCTAGATAGTCAGCGAAGATCAGTTCGAGTTGTCTCGACTTCGTTCCGCCCCCGGCCTCCTTTTCCACTATCGCCATCGCCTCGTTAACCTGATCGTTTTGCGCTCGCGTAAGATGAAACACATGCACATCCATATTCGGCGTTTCGGCATCCCGGGCCGATGCAAACTCACCGTAATCGAATCTTGCTATGTCATTCAGATCAGATAACTCCTGATCGCTCAATGCCAGTTGCCCACTCACAACCTCATCGCCAAGGCTCTTCTTCAAGGATCCAATGAGGTAGGCCACATCAATGACTTCCATCTGCCCGTGGATGATATTGAAGTTAAGGGTAAGTGCCTTGGCGTCCTCATCTGTCATCTCGCCCAAGTTGATTATGGGACAACGTTTAGCATCTAAACTCTCAAGTGCCTTCCAGCGATGTTCGCCATCTATGATCTGCCATGCTCTGCCATGGAGTGCTACCTGTCTCATATCGCGTACGAAGATCGCGCCGATAAAGCCGACTTCCGTAATATGCTTAGCAGCGTCTATGACCAGTTGTTTCGCCTCACGTTTACGGGGATTCCACGGGTTCGGTTTGATTGTATTTATCGCAACGAGCTCAATCTCATCTTTGAATTCGATCACGTTACCTTCAACCTTCGGTCGTTGTCTTGTCAATAATCCCACCGATGCGTCGTGCCTCTATTTCAGGTACATCCGGCATCTCGGCAATCGTAACGATCTTATCACAGCCGAGGCAGTGCCAGGCTTTAGTCTCCGGATACCGTTTGGAGATATGCACCTTACGGCCACAACTGGGGCATGACTTGAAGTAATTCGTAAGTCTTATACGCGTATCATCCTCAGGGTTAGGCATCTCCGCTCTCCTTGGTTAGATCGTTCATCAGCCAGGGGTAAGCCCGGCGGTGTGCGGGATCATCCCACAGAATACCACGGGCGGCCCATACTTCTGTCAGCCATGCCCCGTAGTCATGCATAGCCAATGCCGATCGGCTGATCTGTTCGGTCCGGTTACATCTAGTCCGCTGCCTAAGCCCTTGCGATGCAGCCATGTCACACATAGTCTCGGGCGCTTGACGGAGCTGTTGTATCCTCAATTTACCCTGGGATCGATCCATGAGATGGTATCGCCACCAGGCAGTCTCTTGGAGCCATCGGGCGGTGTCCACACTATAGAACGGGTAGCGGATCAATGCCCACCGGGCAGTATAACCAAACGAATGGATCCGGCATTTATAGGTCGCATTGATCGCGAAGATCTTATCAAGGTGGGCTTTAAGTATTGTCTTAGGCCATGGTCGGCCGACTAGATTACGCAGTGCGATGTAGTCGGCCTCGGCAAGTAATTCCTCAAGATATATCCACTCCTTATCATCGCCCGAAAGGACAGGGAATACTGGTACTGGATTGAGCCCGTACTGTTTCATGTAACGATAGTTCTTGATGCTCTCACGCATCTTGCCACGGATGTCTAGTGCTACAAAGACATCGATCGCCGCTCGGTTCTTTTGACAGTACTTACTATACGCTTCGATATCGATTTCACGTCCCGCATTATCGGCAGCGAATGCACCGCAGTCGAGGAACAGCTTTTGCCAGCCCTTCGATTTCTTTATCTGTGCAAGGCTAGTGCTCTTGTCTCTCATACCGAAGTATGTAATCAGACTATTTACCGGGACACCTTGCGGTAGTTTATGGTTTACATCTGTCACACAGTAGATCAGCATGGCTATGCTACCACCCTTGGCCCAACAGAGTTAAGCTGCTGGTTTATTATTGGCGCCGTCAGGTTTAGGTTCTTGATCTCCTCCTCGGTCATATAGCGTGTTGATACAACCTCATTGTCATCATTGACGACCATCCCAGACATCTTACTATGATGCCAAAGCCATGTCCCGGGCTGGACGATAAGGCGATCCAGTTTGACATACACGCCATCCCGTCGTCCAAAATAATCCATGTCCTCAAGCACAGTATTCCATGTTTGATGGGGCAGCCCATAGATGAGTCGGACAATCACCGTAACGCCATGCTTACGTAATGACAATGCATACTTGAATGTTCGATCGACCTCACGGCGTGTCACTCTCCGGGAAATGCTTTTCAACACTTCATTGTTTCGTGAGAGCGCGTTTATATGGAGTAAGCTCAATCCCTCATTGACAGCCTCGGGCAGCCGCGCGATCTTACCGTATTTGCTTTCGCAGTTCAGGCCAGCGGCCCAGCGTTTACGATTGGCGAATGCCCCGATCAGTTCTCTACAATCCGGATGCATGAACAAGGCTTCATCTGCCACTTCGATATACTTAACATCCTTTGATGCGATAAGCATCTTGATTTCTGCCCGGATAGAGGCGGCATTTCGAAACTTGAATCGCTGCATCTTAGGCAGAATACAGAACGTTGTCGCTGTAAGCGCGCCCCAGGTTGTTGTTAGGCGCCCAATGGGATAACTACTGGCAGCCTCAGGCAGTCGCATGGGCGGCATGAAAGGGCTACCTGTCACCGTACCAGTAATGGCCTCCCCTTTCAAGACCCGTTCGACAACTTTGTACGGGCCGCCATCGACTATAAGATCGAATGGGCCTTGGTCGGTGAACTTACTCCACCATCCATAGGCGCCCGGGCCTACCGCTATAAGCTTTTTGCCCGCGGCCTGAGCCCTCGCCGCGCATTCGATGCTTTTCGTTACAGTCGCAGGCCGGATCCAGTAGAAGATCACATCCAAGTTCACGGGCTCCCATACCGGCACGCCCTTATCCTGTGCCAGTCGTTTCTCATCGACGAAATCGAGCAGCGTATCCTCGGCCCGGCACAGATCGAGCCAGCTTTTAAGATAGAGTGCACCTAGCGGCGCCACTTGCGATTCGATATTCCCACAATTCAACTCCCGCCTTGTAGCGCAATTTACCAGCGCGACTCTCACTTCGCCTCCCTGTTGATAATAGCTGAGTAGTCAGCCTCACCCCGTTTAAGTGCGATCACCGTCTTTACCGTCCTCTGCGAAGCCATCAGAAAGGGTATTATGACTAACAGCCTTCGTCTCGATATGGGCTTCCCACTTCTTAAGCCGCATCATCTATGGAGTCCGTCCTCCGCACGCCCCACTCAGCCAGATAAGAAAACAACTAGGCCGACCCGACCTCCTTGTCCTGGCCGACCTAGCCCGTTCGCAAGACCAGTCGGAATTGAACCGATAGTTGGCGGCCGCCAACTAGAACCTCCTACCAAGCCGCCCGCCCCTGGGAATTCTAGCTTGGCGTTCCTGATCTCACTTGACCGATCCCCTACATATCAACGTCACCGGCCCACCAGTTCAGGACTACCAAGAAAAACGACAGCATGATACCTCCTCTCATGAATGCACGAATCTCAAAAACTCAGCTCTTGTCTCAGGTTTATCACGAAAGACACCAGTGAGATGCGATGTGGTTGTCACATGCCCGAGCTTCTTAACACCACGAATCGACATACACATATGCTCTGCTGCAAGCACAATTGCAACGCCAAGCGGTTCCAGTTCTGCCTGTAGGTAATCTGCAATCTCACGGGTCATACGTTCTTGTAGTTGCAATCGGGCAGCGAACATATCGACTATGCGTGCCATCTTCGATAAGCCCAGGACATAACCATCCTCTGCTGGGATATACGCAACGGTTGCGGTCCCTATGAACGGCAGTAGATGGTGCTCACATAATGATACAAACCGGATCCCACTTGAGATAATCATTTCGTCATAGCCTGGATTCATGAACTTCGACAGGACAAACTTCTTGGCTGTAAGCATCTCAATCCACATATCCGCCAGACGGCATGGGGTATCAATAAGGCCCTCTCGGGCAGGGTCGTCCCCGATCGCCTCACACAGCGCAGATATGAGGTCCCCAGCCGCATTCCTGACATCATCCCTCGCTACACTCTCTGGCATCTCAGGCCCCTTTCCATTGTTCCCCAGGCTCCTTACGATTTATCGTCTTATGGCAATGCCGATCTAGGGCAAGCATCTTATGTATCTGGGGGATCAGGCGCACGTCCCAGTCAGGCCAGTGCTGTTTGATGAAATACGACATCTCCTTATATCGTGCCACATATTTCGCCCGGTCCATATACGTTATGGCCGGATCGATCCAGCAGGGCTGCAAGACCACCGGCATCATGCTGTTCTTGCCTAATGCCATCATGAAGTCATAGGCCCAACGCAAAGCCCGATCGCATTTCGTGCCGTTCATGGCATCGATAACAAACTTAACCTGCCCCTGGCATCCGGTCTGGAAAAGCCCTCGCAGTATATTATGGGCTTCCGCCTCTGCCTGCTGCTTAGGCGATACGGACCAGAAGGCGACGATCTCACGATGCGTAGCCCCGGGCATGATTACTCCATTCGTTTCGATATGAACTTCCCACTTCTTGAGCTGCATCATTTCAAGCAACTTCCTGATATCCTGTACAAGCGGCTCCCCGCCAGTAATGATCACAAGTGGATGGAAGATTTGTCCAAGGATTTGCTCCTCGCTCATAGGCCGGCCGCCATCTATGGCTTTCGCATTTGCGGTATCACACCAGGGGCAGTCGAGATTACATCCTTGCAATCGGACAAAGGTTGCCAGGCGGCCGACATGGATCCCTTCACCCTGGATGGAATCAAAAATCTCATTCACCCGGAGCATAGGTCGCCCCCTGTTCCGCTGTCTCCCAAACCGTTACGCTGATGAGTTGCAGCGCAACCTTACGGCTCTCGCCAAGCGCTCTATAGTCGTTCTGCATCCATTGGAAAAGCAGACGTGCCATCAGTTCGGCCGTTGGCTCACCATCTGTAACTATGATCCGTTGGCCTTTACAAACAACTGCCGGAGAATCATACTCCTCACCGAAAAGCAGATTACAACTAGGACGAGATAACCAGCAGGCATGATCACCATATGCCACATGCGCTTTGAAGATCCCCTTGACTTCGGCGAAGTCAACTGCCCGATTACTTCCATCCTTGAAGACATCTTTATTAGGCACATTCACGACAATCTGGATACTGTAGGTATGCCCATGCAGATTGGCACACTTGCCTTTGTAATCATCTAGCCTATGGGCCGCATGCATCTCGCCATCAATAAGATAACGCATAGGTTATTGCCTCCATTCGCCGAGTCACTTCGGCCCTATACTCCTCATTGGTCATTGTCTCCAGTAAGGCTATGATAACCGGATCGCCAGTCGTCTTCACTTTCACGACACTCCCGATCCAGATCTGACTATCGTCTTCATATATCGGGCCAGCCCGTTTGATTTTCGTACGCAGCCGTCGCGGTAGGTTCGCCGGCCCCATCGCATCGCATATACTCTTAGGCGCATTGAAAACATCGTTCTGCATTGGCATATAGGGGTAGGCGAAAATTAAGTCGAGGCGCACCTTAGTAGGCTTAAGTATCGGAAACCGATCGTCACCTCTGACCTGCAAGGTCGCTTCCAGGCGGCGTGCATCTTCCCATGCCTTGTATTGTTTAGGGATCGCGATAACAGGCGTCCCCGTACGATATGATCTCGCCGGGAAACGCCTGTTATCCTTACTCAGAGGTTTGCACTTGAAGATCAGCTCCATACGAATCTTCGACATCAGTTCGATCTTCTCACAGTCTCCTCTGCCGGGGTGGGTTTCAGGATCATACCGAAGGCGAAGTAGAATTTACTTGGCGCATTTCTCAGCCCACCATTATAGCCTACGATGAGCGTACCGGGCAATCCGCCCGGGGCTGTAAAATCTAACGAGCCCTGGAGGCCAACCATCAGCCATGTCGATTGATCGTCCTCGCCGGTTATCCTCATTGCCAAATCACTTGTCGGGAACACGGCATCGAACACACCGGTTACTCCAAAAATCACATTACGGACCTTCACAGGCGCGTATGCATAGCCGAGTTTGAATCCGGCATTGGCAAAGCCTTCGTCTCCTGGACTACCACCGCCACCTGCCCCAACTTTGAGATTATGTTCACCATCATCTGTAAGCGGTAAGAGGTAGCCCAGGCCAAAATCACCCATTGCTCGGGTAGTGATATCAGCATCGTCATCTTCTGGAATGAAGAAGACATATGCCACCTGCGGTTTCCACATCATACCGCCGTTACTACTGTTGGGCTGCGTCACCGCCGGGCTTATGAAGACCAGGCTGATGAGCAATGCCAGCAATAGTACTATCATGTTTCGCATCATGACGCTCCTTAGTAGGTGTTCTTAACTGCTCAAGGATCCGTTCCCGGTTTGCCAAGAACCAGCCATCATCGAGCAGCACTTGAAAGATTGCCGAGACCGTCCGCGTAAGTGATATCCGGCGTCGCCGTGCACGGCTCAAGAAGTCTGAAACTTCATAGATCATAAGCCACACCTTTCCCGTGATTTGCACAGTACGCCACTCCAAAAATCCTTACCTCCTTTCCTACCAGATGGCCCAGTTGCTGCCCATCTCAGTGATGAACTTAAGGACCCACCAGTACCATTCAGTCTTAGGCTCGCTTGCCAGGATCAGCGCAGGTGAAGCACCGATGGCAACCGTCACTAGCACGAAGATGGTAAGTAATCGGCTCACTCTATTCGCCTCCTTTCCACCATAAAGGTGTCAGGTAGCGGGAATGGCGCTCGCTCGAGGCTCCTATCATGATCGAGGGCCAAGCTCTCGTACGGGAATCTGACAAACAGCACAAAGCATTCTCGACGGAAGATTGGTTTCCAATACGGCCCCTGGTCCCGTTCCAGCCGGATCAACCCAAGGCCCGATGACCAGACCTTATGTTCCAAGGGCGTATCCGTCAGCACGATCTCTAGGCTCCTCACCTCATGCCCGTCTTCATAACCCAGTACAAACTCTACATAGGGGTCGTACTCAATGACTAGCGATTCAGGCGGGCAGACGTGGAAGAAGACCCAGTCCCCTTTGACATCCTCGATATACTGCTTTAGTAATCGGCCGCCAACACGGGCTGCCAACTTATCGAGTGCCGTCCAATTCCCACGCCATAGCGAATACTTACAGACACCGCCCATGCTTGAGTATTCCGTTCCATCCTCAAGCATGAACGTAAACTCATAATCATAATCACGTCCGACAGTCGGTCCCGGCATCAGAACCAATAGAACGATTATGGCGAATAGATACTTTCCCAATCAATCACCTCCCCTTCAGCTGCAATATGATCACAGTGGGTATTGTAGTAGGAACACCAGAGCGGATGGCACCAGCGAGTCTTTGAGCGCTTTGGATACACAGCATTCTCAATACCTCTTGCAAAGATTACCATCCGCTGCCAGAAGTCGTCAATATCTTTTTGCCCTACATGGTAGATGCTTCCGATTAGATGGGCTGGATCCTCGTCCCGCAGGAATGATAGGGTTACATGGGCATCCGGTGCAACGTCCAGCAGCTTCCGCATACCCTCATAGTAACAAGCCTCCTGTATCCGATCTTCTGGCGGATAGATCTTACGCACGAACTTGTAGTCTGCAATCCTCATGTCACGCGTAATAAGATCAATTACACCCGTCACTACATAGCCAGGTAAGAGATCGAGATAGAATTGCTCCTCGACAAGCATCGGTGGGAATTCAGCAGCCACCTGATCGATATAGAATCCAACAAGTGTCCTCGCTCTATACTCCCAGTACTTCGAACATAGGCTGCCCATCTCTCGGCGAAAGACATGCATCAGGAAATCCATGGGCAGCTCGACTCCACTCCGGAAGCCGCGGTTGAATGTCTCTAGCACCTTATGGGCGGCCCGGCCGAACATCTGTTCTAAGGATATAACTCCTGGGATTCTCTCAATGCGTTCGAGCTTCCACTTATGCGGGCAGCCATGATAGACCCGTTCCTGCGAAACTGATAGGATCTTTACGAATCCCATATAGGCCTCCTCAAGCTCGATTGATTCAAGATTGCCCCGGGCGCAGATGATGTGTTAGCTGGATGGCCCGAAGAACTCATGGGCCATAGGAAGGTTCCACACCCGGGGACAATCTATCTTTTCAATGGGGGCTGGTGACCCGAATTCTGCACATGGCTGCACATCGGACGGGACAGCACCGAACTTGCCACGATTCTCCCGACCAGCCCCCTTAAGCATACTCTCAGATGTCTCCCAAGAACGACAAGAACGACTTGCCGGCAACCACTTCAAGGCTGTGTTTGCTATCAGCAGCCAGATCCCGGGCAAGCCTTGTCATACGGTTGAAGACATCGAATTCCGTAACGGTCTCAGGCCAAGGCTGCTCCCAGAACTCGCGTGTCAATGCAGGGCCGGCAATCGCTTCCGCATCAATACGATGCCGCCAGATAGTTTCACGCGAGACTTCGTTAGCGATCATCTCTTGTAGTCGCATATAGAATGCCCTATTACTTCCAGCCCAGTCGATCGTTGCCAGGATACTTTCAACCTTATCAAGGGCCTTGTCTGGATCGACGACATGGCGTTTACCATAGGAGCCACCGAAGCCTGGGATAGCCGCAACTGCACCATTAGCACATACGAGTCGTTCCAAGAAACTCGCAACTACGATCCTTGTATTCCGTGTTTCGCTATTCACAAGATCATAACCGATTTGGAAATGCTCGGCCTCACCTTGGCGATCCGTAACATCGAAAGCAGTTACAATCGCATTCACCCTGAGGAGCTCATCGGTCAGAACAACCTTTGTACTAATAGGCCGGCCATTGATTGCAAGTGCTCGCTCAAGCACATCCTCATGATCGATGAACTGACATACGTCCGTCACCAGGGATTGCGCTGTCCGCTTCACCGGGGAGCCATCATCGTTAAGCCACGTTTCAACTCTTACCGTCAGCCTTTGGCCCCTGTTCTTAACCATATGCATCAGCCTATTCGCATTCGTTTCGAATAGGTCGGCCGGCAGCTTCGAAGCAAACCGTAATGGCAGATGCGGTTCAACACGATCACAAAACGCTCTCAGGAATGCTCCCGACATTCTGATAGGCTCCGCACCATGGACCGAAACCATATCACCATCGAAAATGAGATCATCTGAACCTGTTCTCACTTCGATGTCTTCAACACGTCGATGCGATCGCAGATGATCCAATGCATCTTTGATATTGGTAAACTCATAGTTGTAATGCGTAAGTACTCTCATAACCACCTTTCCTTTTATTTGGTCTGTTCGTCAGATACAAGATTCCAATACAAGGTCCAGGCAGCCTTGCCAGCAGATTCATATGTTGTACATAAGCCCTTGCTGCCCTTGCCCGGAGCCTTACCTATTGCTGTGAGCTCGAGGATCGCAATAGTTTTCGCAACCCTAAGCACTTCCCGCCTCGCGCCTTCATGATCAAGACCCAGATGCTGTTGCATCAGCATGAAGAATCTATCATGGCTCGGTCTGTCTAAACAGGTTCGATGCATGTCAACTATCAAGCCATCTCTAAACTTCTCGTAAACCTTACCTGCTCGTTCACTCGTTTCGAACGCGAGGATAAGTAACACACTTGATTCAACAGGGTTCACCACGCGTTCGGTTTTCATATCTTCTCACCTCCCTCGTTTGATCGGCTATCACGCATCCGGACAAGACAAGCTCGCACCTCGAGATAATCACCATCCAGTAGCCGATGCAGTTCATGTTTAAGAACCAACGGCACACCCAATGTCTTACATAGAATTGTCAATGCCGACTTATAGGCGCTACTCAAGTCCGATATCAAAGCCTTAAGACGCCCACGCATATCCTCGTCTGGGATAGGCTGTGTCTTCGTAAGCTCATCAATACGACCCTCGAGGCTTTCGATCCACTCACGGCGCTCAATCATAGCCTCATCCCAGTTCGCAATCATACGTTCCACCATCTCGAATTCTATTTGACGAACCGTATCAGCCTTTATGTCCTCACACGCAACGGCATAGTCTTGCAATAACTCAGGCACACGTTTATGGAATCCGCCAAACGAATACACTCCCCCACGGGCCGCCTGGAAGTACAAGGCAAGCAAGGCCTCAATCTGTTCGTCGGTATAGGTCTTGATCAAGGCGGTCGCGAGTACACGGTCCTGCGGCTCACGGACCATATACTTAACTCCACCTGCTTTGAGATGCCTATCACGAAAACTATTGATCACTCGTTTGATCCTCTCACCCTTAGGTATAGAGCTATAGCTCACCGGACGGGCTTGCCCGTCCGCACCGACTCCGTCGGTGGTGGACTTGTGGAATAGATCGGTAGAGGATATTATACTACTTATACTTCGGGTGTCAAAAATGTCACTTCTACAGGTGCCATTTTTGTCACTTCTTAAATCAACCACTCTCCTTTGCGTATTTATAATATAAAGGTTCGTCTTACCACGGCCTCGTCGGTGTTTTGTCAGGTGCCCACTTTCCTCCAGTTCTTGGATATGTCGCATGACCGCTCGTCGGCCCTTCCCCCTCATATCGGCCAGCCGTTGCAGGCCGGGGTAACATTCACCCTCTCGCCAGGCATGCTGCATGATCACCAGAAGCGTTCGGAAGGCAGCATCATTGAGATCCGGATCGAGAATGATATACCCCGGCACCTGCACGAAACCACGGAGAAAGAAGTCGCAGTCGAAGACGAAACCGATACGCTCGTCTGTAGGCTCGCCATTCTCATATTCCGCTGACGACATCTTAGACCCTCCATGGTTATTAGAATGGTACTTCGTCCTCCTCGGCCGTCGATGCCGTAGACTGGCCGATATTCAAGTCGGCCTCTTGCTCCTCGATAGAGCGATACGATTCAACTCTCTCACAGAGTTCGCCTGTTCGCGGCCCCTGTGTACGCTTCTCATGCACAACGATGACGATGAGTGCCCGCCCGACAAGATCGTCTTGCCAGTTCATCTCGACATTGCCTTCCGCTTGTAGGCCCAGGGCGTCGAACAAATTACTTAACTTCCAAAGGGCATTTTCCTGCAAACTGAAGAAGTCATAGATACGTTTCCAGGCCTCGAAGCCGATGTCATCGATCTTGTATTGCACCTCGACCATTGGTTTGCCCTTGCTGCTCATCTTTTCAACGGCCGACCAAATCCGCACACGATATGAACCCTCAGGTAAGAGTTTATATCGAGGCGAGTTCTCATCTCGTTTTGGCAACTCGATCCTTGTCATGGCGCCTCGCTCCTAGTCTTATCTTCCGGACCTTTCCCGCTCGGTTCGACCTTAGCCGGGAAGATCGCATCCTGGATCACGCCAAATGTTACTGGCTGGACGATCCGCGGGAGCTTCCCCGATCGGTCCTTGGCATCGATCCGATCAGTCGGCTCTGTCAGAATGAACCGCTCGACGGTTGTTTTCTTCTCAGCATCCCGCATGACCTTTACACCCATATAACCGACCAGATCGACATAGCCCGGCATCTCACCTGCAAGCTGTGGTGTAAGGCCCACACTAATATAGCGGCCACCACTCTCATCGTCCTTTTCCGTCTTGATACTACAGATGAAAAGGACATTGATTGAAAGGTCGCAATAGTCACGAACAAGTCGCCTGAGCTCAGTCGTATTCGCCAGGTATAGATCAAGCGATGGTGCCGTTTTCTGATGCTGCTCTAGGAGATCGTCCATATGTTTACGACGGGCCTCACTCAATGAATCGATCACAACGGACTTATAGGTCTTGCCCGCATCCCTCCTCAAGAATGCAAGTGCCAGTTTGAGTTCGTCATATCGATCGATAGCAATTACAGTCAACTGCTTAAAATGCTTTGCGATCGACAGCACACCCTTTTCGACTGCCAGTATAAGTGGGGCAGGTGCCGTCGCACCGAACACCGTTTTGCCAACACCCGGCTTACCATAAAGGACCATCCGGATCCCCGGCCTTGTTTCAGTGATTCGTTTCGCCAGCAGTTCTTTTCCAAGCCACTCCATTGTCTGTTCAGAATACTCTCCACGCTCCGTCATTATCCCCTCCATGTACTACTGCCCTAGCCGATAATTCTACTCCCCCAGGGTATCATTCGTGGCTATCACCCCCCTTTCAGATAGAAAAACGGGCCATAGGAGCTATCGACTGCACGTTGGACGCCAAGCGCAAGTCTTAGATGGAACCCCTAGGCCCGTTCTTCATACCTCAGGCACAGGACACATATCAAACTCATACTCCTCGTCGAATACTTCCATAGCCTCGACTCCGGGCCAAGTATTGGCATGTGGAGTTCGGCCGCAGCCCACAGGGCAATAATCCCACCATTGGAATCCATCGAAGGCCTCAGCTATTGTCACATGGACATATCCGCACTCGTTGCACATCAGCATCAAGCCTTCCGGTGTCAGCATTAGCCCGCTCCTCCTTTGCCCGGTCGAGCTCTGGTTGCAGGTAAATCACTCTACATGATGGACACACACCATGGCTTACTTCTCCGTCCTTGGCCTCGCCTGTCTTCTTACGACACCATCCACAGTATATTCCAGGCTCGAGTTTCATCTTATTCACCTACCCTTTATGGCAGAACCAAAAGATCATACCTATCACGATCACAAGGCCCCCGCACATAATTAGAAACTTGATCGTCAAATCAACAATGTCGAATAATGGGACTATCTCGACCATGATGTTCTCACCTCGCTTTAGATTCCTACCTTACCCTACCTTACCTCGCCTTGCCTTGCCAGACCAAGCCTGACCTCGCCCCGGCTAACCTAACCAGTCTATACCTTACCCTGCCTTACCTTACCGTACCAAACCTTACCGTACCTGGCCCTGCCAGGCCCCGCCTAGCCTCAGCTTGCCACGCTCAGCCTTACCGCACCATGCCTCGCCTGGCCTGATCCCGCCGTACCTTGCCATGCCTTAGCCTGCCGCACCGCGCCTGACCCCGCCTAGCCGTACCATACCGAACCTCGCCTTACCAAACCCGACTTTACCTGGCCTTACCTGGCCTAGCCTTACCTAGCCGAACCTCGTCTTAAGTCTCCCATTTTATGACAATGAATCTACCGAATGGACCCTTACGTTCAGGCCGGAAATCCAGCAGACCAACACGCGAACCCGCATCATCTACCACTTTCCGGACTTGAATACTTGTCATCAGGGTGTCGTCATAATCGATGAAGAATTCGACAGTCCAAGTATCAAGCCGCGGCCTATGCCGAATGATCCGGCCTTTGGTGGCCGGCACCACAACAGGACGGCTATCGACAAGATACTCCTTCACACCTAAGCCACAACGCTCAGGCGATATGATCACACATGCAGCAACGACCTTTTGCAAACTCGCACGACCCTTGCCTTTACTATACACTGCTGCGCCGACCAGCGCTCGTTGGATCGCGATGCCAGGGATGTAAAGCTCTCCCGTATCCGGATCGCGATATGCGGCATACTCCGCCTGCTCCTCTTTTGTTTTCTTCGCTATTGCTTCGATCGGTTCCATGGGGAAGGAATGCATCAGCAATGCACTAGTCCCCTCGATCGCACAACGAATACCCTTATTCGCCATAATCGAAACCTCCTACGTTTAGAAAAATACAACCGGGCCAGGGACATGCGATAGCTAGATAATAAAGCAAGCCACCTAGACTTACATCGACTCGATACTGCCAACGATTACGGAGCCGGCGAACCACACGCCACCCCAGGCCAAAGACGCACGACCGTTAACCCGGGCGAAGGGTTGGTCGCGATCACCAGCTTTTAGGACCGCTGGCCCAGTCGCTTGAATTTCAAGTACGTCTTGACCTTTCGGCCTCTGCGCGGATCTTATCCTCCCTTTGCTGATTGAATATCCGGCGGGCTGCACTCCGCATTGCCTCACACAGCTTTTCATTCTCACAACCCCAACAGCACGGGCTGAGGTCTGTTTCTGTCCGCTCGCCGGTCTCGTTCAGTCGGAAGAAAATATGAACCTTACTCACACGGCCCATGCAAGTCGTAACACGCCTGAAAGTATCCTCGCTCTCCCGGTCCCGTTCGAATTTGCCCATATGGCCGTTACCTCCATTCTATACCACGACATATTCGGTAGTATGCTTGCATTCGCTGCCTTAAGCGCAGGAGGGCACGATCTCATTTCACCTATACCATTCCCTTACCCTACCAGAGATCGCCCCTCTCAGCGCACCTATGAGCGTCCTATCCCCGTCCTTGGCCTCAGAACCCTATCGAACTCTGCAATCCTCGCCGGATCCCCACACAGTATTCATCCAGAACACAGCCCTTGCATTGGCTGTCGCCCGCCTCTGGCTCTCGATATACTCGGTACCCAGCATAGATTTGGTTCACCCTTAGATGCGGTCCTATACAACTCAGGGCGGCAATCATCTTCTGTCGATGCTCCTCACACTTGGCGTCACATATTTCGGCCATCTTGCAACACCTCCACTATCAGTCTCAAAATACAACGGGCCAGGATCTTTTGGGTTTACACCCGCTTGCGCTCCCAGATCCCAGCCCGCTGTTACTACACCGATCCAGCCCTCAGTCGGTCAGGCTGAAATGATACTTCTCGAGGATAGCGTTCGCAGCATCCTCTTGACCATGCTCGACCATCAGCTGGTAGGTATCACGAACATCATCCTTGGCCTTGCCGGCCTTAGCGGCGAGCTTCTCACAACGCTCGATTGAACGGCCCATTTTGCCTACGGCACGTTTGAGTTTATTCCGAACATTCTGAGGCACCCGATTCTCTCTCGTCACCTGACGCTGCGCCTTGGCCTCTTCGCGAAACACTTTAGGAACACAACCGGCATGATAGGTCTTGCCGGTCTCGGGATCAGTAACCACGAAGCCCTCAATGGGCTTGTCACAAATAACACACAGTATTGCTGACATCTCTCTTACCTCCTCGGTAAGGTTTGATCATCTTCTCATTCTCACTCACTACTCTTAAATCGAACTTTCATTTCCCGCCGCTGACGGAACCTACTGGAACACGTGCTGCCGGGCTTCCGGGCGCTCAACCCGGATACGAGGTGGAGCCTTTCGACTCACTTCAACCCCATCTTAGCGATTGCTTCATGCCCGGTCGCTACTCGGGCCGGACCTACTACGTTCGTGTCCCCGGCACCTGTCTCTATAATAGCGGCTCGGCACCAGATCTCTCTTGCCCCGTTTCGGTCCTGAACGCTCGCTTCGGCGTTCTTCTATTCGGTTGACCCCTTCGCACCTTGCTTAAACCTTTCGCCACCAGGCCGGTGTCGCAAGGCCAACGCTCTTTGTGGCCTCTCACTCTCCTCTATTCCCTATGTACAACTCTATTCTATATCAAGATCCATACCAAGGTCAAGCCAATTCAGAAAAAAAAGGATGGCCCCTAAATGTATAGCCCAGACGACATTAGGGCTTACCTCTAAAAACGGGTCTTGGGTATCCTCAGGAGGCCTGAACGTAGATGGCCCGATCCATGGCAAATAGGAAGGGCACGGAGAAGCCCATAAACAGTAGGATGCCCAGGACGGAGAAATACCAAACGGCTCTAACCCGTATAGGCAGTAGACTCCAGGCGACGGGCAAATGGCAAGATGATTCTAAAGGCTCGGGGATCAATCCCCCTATTTCGTTCTCTTGATATCTCTCACAAACTCACCCACCATATACAGCGGGATCGAAGCCCCGATTGCGAGTGCAGCCTTCACCGCATCGGGCAAGGAGACGCCAAGAATCTTCACCAGCGCAATCGTAATCACAGTTGTAACTATGGGCCAGAGTACCCAGCCCGCAAGTACCTTTTTCTTACCGGCCAAGAAGGGTATTTCAACAGCAGCCATGATTCACCTCCTCATGATTGAGGTACATGATGTGGACAGCCCTTTGGCTCGCAGTGCAGGAACCCTCGATAGACCTTTTTCGTGATCGGGCAGCGCCAGTTCTCTGTCTCACCTATAAACTGGACGATCTTACGACCCACGCACAGCGGTGCTCGATGTGGGGCTTTCACCTGACGACCACGGACACCTCTCTGCCAGCGTTCGTATTCGCCGGGCCTATCGAAGTCCACAGTTTCATCGAAGACCATGATCGTCCTACCGGCCTTCCGGAATGCGAGCCCGGGTGTCCACTTATGTTTAGGCACACCGCAAAATGGTTGCCCGTACCAGAAGTAATAGAAGCGCCACAAGTTCTCATTTAGATGCCGATGTTTCTCCAGATACTTGATCACTTTCCTTGCGATCTGCTCGGCCCGCGTGTACCATCTACTGTCGATTGATACGCCCCATATCTCGGCCGTCGAGCAATAGAATATCGTCTTGCCCGCGACTAGGAGATCCATACAGGCCTCGCTATAGTATGCGTCACCGAAAAGGATCAGCACCTGATCTCGGCCCCAGTATTTTCTCGATACGAGCAGCCCTTCGGTTTGCCATCGACTCCGCACCGGTTCGAAGAAATTGGCCTTTACACCGGCCGCCACATACGGCGCCTTGTCACGCACCAAGACCCACGTTGGCACGCCACGCTTTTTGAGCTGTGCTATTGTTCTTGAGATCAATGGCGCACCATCGACCTTGAACAGGTTTTTATTTACCTTACCGCCGAAGCGTTTCGACTTGCCACCGGCCAGGATGATTGCCGTTAGATGTTTCATAATACCTCTCTCAGCCTATTGTGACGTCGAGTACGGGGATACTGATATTACCGAAGAGCGAGTAGAGGATGGCAGCCCGGTTCTGCCCATCGCAAATCTCGTTCGACCCGTTCAGTACAAGCAGCATCGTCTTCGTATCATAACCGCGCTCGCGGATCGATTCGATAGTCACCCTAAACTTCTCGAGCGTATGATCGTCCTTCGGGTTCGCATGCTCTTTTACAAAGCAATGGTAGTCCTCATATACCTGCCAGTCCCCGGCCACTGCAAGAGCTGCGGGATTCTCATTCACCGGAACAAACTTGCAGTCGTCCTTGATATAGACCTTCGCCCTCAAGTCCAGGAGCTTAACCATCCGGACACATGCCGATCCTATCTTACAGCTCGCAAGATAGTGTTCGGCATCCATACCTACCGGCAATGGGAAGGGCAGCCAGGGATCGATCCGCTCAGTGAGGTAGTTCTCGATAGCATGATTCACTGGGCGGCTACCATCATCAAGCCTCGAATCCGTCACGATCATCGGGAAGATCGGGGCGCCTTTATGCTCATACGATATTCGTCCATCGATACATTGGGCAGCCGGGAAGATGTCACGACCGAAGTTATAGATCATACCGTCCAGGTGGGCGGCCTCATACTTCTCGTTTATGACTTTCGATATCAATCGTCCTTCATTCGCGATGCCTTTGACCTTGCGGTTGCTGGCCTCGTGCATATCCTCAAGCAAGTTCCTATTCGACGTCACCCACATATTGAGCGAGTACCGCGCGTGGCCGTCCTGTACCATAAAGAGTCCT
>Ga0114919_10000236_pt1 | contig 39896 bp, 31 predicted proteins | sample BlataG_FD_88682 | JGI IMG/M metagenome (GOLD analysis project Ga0114919, IMG submission 88682) | Deep subsurface microbial communities from Black Sea to uncover new lineages of life (NeLLi) - Black_00105 metaG | ecosystem: Environmental > Aquatic > Marine > Oceanic > Sediment | place: Atlantic... | reverse complement strand
TTGGCTGATTGAGTGACCCCACAGGAGTTTATCATGGCCAGAAAAATGTACTATACCGAAGAAGAGGCCGCCGCCAAGCTGGGTTGCTCCGTCGATGAGCTCGGCCAGTTCGTTACCGAAGAGCGAATCCGCGTCTTCAAGGACGGTCTGCGGAACGTCTACACAGCCGAGGAAGTGGACGCCCTGGCTTCCGAACGCGGCATCGTAAGCGAAGAGCCCGAGGAAATAGAGCTTGCCCCCGCCGAGCCGGCCGAGCCCGCCGAGATCGAACTCTCGGCCGTCGACGAGGAGATCGAGCTAACCCCCGCCGACACGGAGAAGGACGAAATCAGCCTGTCCGCCCTTGCCGAGGAGCCGGCCCCCGCCGCCCCGAAGGAAGACACGGTTCTGAGTGCCGAGGGCGCCAGCATATTCGATGAAGGCGACTTCGAGGTCGAGGGCGCCGATCCGATGGCCAAGACGCAGGTCGCCCCCTCGCTGGACGAGCAAATCGCCATGGAGGGCATCGGCAGCGGTTCGGGCCTGTTGGACCTGACCCGCGAGAGCGACGACACATCGCTGGGCGCGGAAATTCTTGAGCACATCGACGCCGACGGCGCCGAGGCCCCACCGGTCGAGGAGCTTCTGGGCGAGCAGATCGGCCTGGAGCCCGGCCCCGCTGCGGCGCCGCAGGCGGCGACCCAGCCGACGTTCGTGGAGGCTGCCGATCCCATGTCGGGGCTGTTTACCGGCATAGCAGCCGGGGCGGCGATCGTGGTGTTGGTGGTGGCCGGTGTGGCCCTGGCGGCGCTGGGCGGGTACACCCCCGGATATTTGGATTGGCTCGGCGAGAACATGCTTGCTATGCTGTTGGGGTCAATTGCGGTGATCGGACTAGGCGCGCTGGTGGGCTTCCTGGTGAGCAAGTCCATCGCGGACAGACAGGCTGCCATCAGGCGGGCCGGTGGCTGATCGCCCCAGAGCGCAGCGACGTCCAGCCCTCGCGGCGGCGGATTAGCGAAAGGACAGGGACATGAAAACGTTCTTCACGACGACAATGTTGATCGTAATGCTGCTGGGCGTATTCAGTACGGGCGGATGTCTGGTCTGGAAGAAAGATTACGACGCCCTGGCCAGCCACAACCTGGCGCTGACAAATCAGGTTGATCGCCTGGAGCAGGAGCTTGCTCAGACTGAGGCGGCCAAGAGAGAGCTCGAGGCGCGCCTGGCAGGCTCCGACGACCCGACTATGATTGCGATGCTGGAGCAGGAACTCCGACAGTTGCAGGTCGACTATGACGGTCTACTGGCCAGGTATCGCGACCTGCGCGACGCCGGGCCCACGATGCTGCCGACGGGCATGAATGTCGCCCTGGAGGCCCTGGCTGCCCAGCACTCGGACATGATCGAGTTCGTGCCAAGCCACGGCATGATCAAGTTCAAGGCGGACCTCACCTTCCCTAAGGGCCAGGACCAGCTCCAGCCGGCCGCGGCGACCGCTCTGCGGCAACTGGCGCGCATTGTAACCTCGGCTGAGGCGCAGGGGTTCAACGTCTACATCGCCGGGCATACCGACGACATCCCCATCAAAAAGCCCGAGACCAAGAGAAAACACCCCAACAATTGGTACCTGTCGGTGCACCGGGCCGTCGTGGTTGAAGAGGCGCTGGAGAAGGCCGGCGTAGCCGCCGAACGCCTGGCGGTCGTGGGGTTCGGCGAATACCACCCGACGGTCGCCAACGCGCCGAACCAGAAGGGCAACCAGGCCAACCGGCGCGTGGAAATCTGGATCGTCCCGCCGAGACAGTTCCTGACCGGCGCGCGATAGTCCGGGCGGAGGGCTAGCCCTCAGGCGGGCCCAGCCAGACGTTGCGCAGTTTGTCCGGGCGGTCGCGGAGCAAGTCGCGGAGTTGCTCGGGGCCGATGGGCACGCACTTGCGGCTCTGGAGCAGATGCGCCCCGTAGTCGGGCAGCCGCTTGAGCACCCAGTTTATCAGGTCGATCGGCTGATAGCCGAACGGCTCGCACGTCAGAGGGTTGAGTTCCATCAGAATGTGAGGGCGGGAGGCCGTCAACAGCTTTTCCGCTCCGCGAAGCGTGGCGAGTTCCGCGCCCGCCACGTCGATCTTGATCGCCCGGACGGGCGGGTCGACCACGTCGTCCAATCGGACTGTCTGGATGGTGAACTCACGGCTTACCAGCAGATCGTCCCGCTTGCCAAGCGATGCTTGGCCTCTGTCGGCGCTGTCGTGCCAGTACATGGTCGCGGTCTTCGGACAGTCCCACGTGCCGTTGGCCATCACCTCGATGTTCTCGACGCCGTTGAGGCGGACGTTCTCTCGGAGCCGCTCGACCATGGGCGGCACCGGCTCGAAGGCATGCACCCGCCCGGTCGGCCCAACGCACCGACAGGCCCATAGCGACAAATACCCCACGTTCGCCCCGCAGTCGACGTAAACGTCGCCCGCCCGGAGCACGCGGCCAAGCACTCGACAGGGGATCGGCTCGTAGTTGTTGAGGTACATCCAGCGCTGGGATTCGTTGGCCAGGTCCAGCCTCATTTTCCACCGGCCCTGCACGCCGGCGTAGACCTGCGCCCCGCGGTCTTTGGGCAGGCGCCGGGCCGCCCAGCGGGCCAGGCGACGCTTGGGCTTGACCCACGGCGCGGCGTGGTTGAACCAACGAATCAGGCGAATCGGCAGGTTCATTGGCGTGTGTTCCGGGCGCGGCTACGAGTTAGGCTGCAGGCGAGCAAGCTCCTGGCGGCGAGCGGCTACGAGGGCTTTCTTATCTTCAGGCATATCGGCCTCAGCCAGCATCGCATCGCAGCCTTCGATGAAAAAATTCCGCGCGAACTCGCTTGTGTAAACCCGCTGGTCCTGCGAGCGGGCGGCGATAGTATGGAGAAAGCCCCCGAACTCGTCGAAGTAGCTGCCGTATATGTGGAACGAGTCGACCATGTGCATGTACTCGCCCGGCTCGACGCCGATCTCCCGGGCCACCGCCGCCTGAAGCTCCGTGAAAGCGTGCATATTCATGAACGCCGCCTTGAACGCGTCGTTGGAGCGCATGTGGCAGTTCATGTGCAGCTTGCCGCCGGATATGCGGAACCACAGCCGCTGCAGGCAGGTGGGGTCGTCGATCTCCATGTCGTTCCACACCTGGTAGGTCACAGCCTGCGCCCGGCGGGTGTGCGGCACGGCCTTGAGGCGACGAACGACGCCGTCGATCTGGTCGAACACGCCGACGGCCGGCACCTCATAATCGCGCAGCCGCTGGTGATACGTGTACTCCCACTTTCCCACCGATGGGTCTATCCAGTGATCGTGCACGCCATAGAGCACCTCGTCGCGGTACTTCTCCAGGTCATCAAGCCCCCCGGGAAACGCCCGATGGATGCGAGGCTCGGTGAAGGGCTCGGTGACGTGAATGAGCACCGTGACGTCGCGGCTGTTGGGGTCGTCGGGCCTGTCGTACTCCGTCGGAAAGCTCTCCCCCTGCTCCCAGCAAGCCACGACGGCCTTTTCCCATGCGATCGGGAGCAATTCCTCGACGATATGGACCGACTTCATCTCGTGCTTCCCTGCACTCGAATCTGCGTCTCGTGTCCGCCGGCTGGACCCAGCCATCGGCGACACGGGTATTATGGCCGCAGGCGCCGGGGCAATCAAGGGCGGAGGCGGTTTTGGGGAAGCTTTGACCCAGCCACGCAGCGCCTGGGCTTTGGCGCGGGAGGCGCCACGCTGGGGGTTATTGTCTCAGCCTGAAGAGCCATCATCCAATTGCTCGACAATTGCATCGACGATTATCTGCGTAGCAGGCCTGTACAGCTTGCGAGCGCCGGCGGCCAGGGCGGCGAGTCGTTCGGGCTTGTCCAGCAGTCTGACTGTCGCCTGGACGACCTGCGACCAGTCGCCGGTCATCACACCCGCGCCGTGTTCGACGTAGTACCGGGCGTTGCCGGCCTCCTGGCCGGGCACGGGGCGAAGGAAAACCATGGGCTTGCCCTTCGCTGCACACTCGGACGTGGTAATGCCGCCGGCCTTGGTGATCATCAGCGAGCACAGTTCCACCAGTTCCTGGGCGCGGTCGGTCATGGGAATGCCCCGCAGCCGCCCGTGCGTGCCGGCCAGGTCGTCCAGCTCGGCCTGAAGCCGATTGTTATGCCCGGTGAGGATCACCACGAAGACATCCTCCCGCGCGGCGACCAGGCCCTGCGCCATTCGGGCCACCGGGCCGGTGGTGAACTGCGCGCCCCCGGCCAGGATAACGATTTGCTTGTCACCCGGCAGGCGCCACTCGGCCAGCAACTTCGCCCGGTCGAGCGGGGCGAGCCACTTGGGATGGATGGGGACGCCGCTTAGGCATATCCGATGTGGATCGATTCCCCACGAGCGGATCATCTCACCGGATTGCTCGGAGGCGACGAAGTACCGCTCAACGTTATCGGCATACCAGAAGCGGTGCGCGAGCATGTCCGTGGTGACCATGAATTGCTTGGCTTTCAGCGCGCCAGAGCCTATCAATCGGGCAACTTCCGGCGGGGCGAGAAAATGCGTATTCACGACCAAGCGAGGACTGAGCTTCAGCAGGCGACAACGGAACTCCCTGAGCATAAGGCGCTCAAAGACCAGCCGCCCGCGCTCCGCCATGCTCCGCCGCGGTCGGTGTGGCCGGTCGGCCAGGCAATAGCCCACCCCCCACAGCCAGGGCGCGTAGGTCATGGACTTCTTGTAGCCTCCTGCGTAGAAGGCCCTGAACGCCCTTGGGACGAGCTCCATCATGTCCCACAGCGCCACTGACAGGTCGCCCCTGCGCTGGGCCAGGCCTGCCATGACCGCCTGGGCTGCCGAGTTGTGCCCCGCGCCCGCCGACGCCGAAACGAAGAGCACGTCTGTGCCGGCTGCATCTGAACGGTCGCTCACGGGGATATCTCCTGGGTGATCTGCAGCAGCTTGAGTCTCGCCGCAGCCGGGCCCTGCCAGGGGTTCGCGGGCGCCGCGATGACAGCCTTTAGGTAGACCTCCTCGGCGAGCACGCCCTCGATTTCCTCGATGCCTTCAGCCTGTATGAGCGCCAGCTCGAACGCGGCCTGGGCCGTCGTGTCCGTTGGGATTTGGACATCGGCAAGTGGCAGGAGCTTTCTCGCCCGTTCCAGCGCGTCACGCTCTGCCAGGGCGGCGGCCAGTCGGAGATTATTGGCGAGGGAGGCGCCTTCGTTCTGGTCGGCGAGTTTCTCGTATTCCCTGCCGGCGTCCGGGCTGGCTGGGTCAATGTTCAACCAGGCGGCCAGCAGGTCGATGCCGTCCGGATCGCCGGCCAGGGCGTTTTGCTCGATAAGGCGTTGGAGTTCGTGGACCTTGTGCAGGGCCCTGGCGTAGTAACTGCACTGCGGCAGGGCGCGAGACTCAGTGAAAACGTTCCACCGGGCCGGTGCCGTCCCAGCGGCTGACTCAGCGGCCTGATGCTCCGCCAGGCCGGTTGCCGCCTCGCGGAGCAATTCATCGGCGGCGTGCAGTCTGTCGATAGGGGGGAGAGTGTCGTTTCGCAGGGCGAGCTGGGCCAATCGCCAGCGGGCAAGGACGGCCTGTGGGCTGTGGGGATAGGTTTCCAGCAGGCCCCGCCAGGCCGGCTGGGCCTCGGCCAGGACGAACGCACACGTGCTGCGGATGACATTCGCGCGATAGGCGACCTGGTCTAGTTGGAGGCTGCGGCACTGTGCCTGCACCCACATCACCTCCGGTGCGCGGGCATCGTGCGGATAGCGAGCGAGGAACTGCTCGCACCTGTCTGACAGGTCGTCCCGCCGGGTTAGCAGGTCTTCCTCGACCCTCTGGGTGACCGGCTTTGCGTTCATGCCGGTCCTGCTCGGATGGTCGCGCAGCCATTGGTCCAGCGTCAGTTCGGGGAAAACCGCATCGCCCGGCATGAGTCGATGGGCGATCAGCGAGTATTGCAGCTCGGCTGGGCCCACGCGGACGTAGAAGGCCACCATCGGCGCCGCCGACAGGACCAGCAACACGGGCCAGACCACGCCGGGGCGGAACTTGGTGGCCTTCGCCAGCGCCAGCACGACGGCGCTGCCGACGATGGCCGATACCAGCGCCAGCACGTACGGGCCGTAAAGCACCCACCGGCGGAATGGCTCGACGGTGGCCCAGTAGTCGCGGTCGGTCGTGCCCGCCAGCGTCGGGCAGCCCAGCACGGCCACATAAATGACGGCTGGAAGCATGCCCAGCAGCGCGGCCGCCATCGGCATGTTGCTGCGGAGCGGCGTGTGGCCGGTCATGATGCAGCCGGTCACCACCGCCAGCGCGAGCAGGGGCATCTGAGCGACAAACACCAGCACCACGATAAAGACCACCGCCACCCGCAGGCGGTAGAGAATCGACACCAGGATCGGCACGAACACCGTCACCCCCAGCAGCAGGCCGTATACCGGCACCAGCGATGGGTGCGTGAAGACCGAAAGTGGCTCGAGAAAAGCCGCACCGAGCGGGAGGAACAGGTTGCGGAAGAACGCGTCGAAGTTCAGCCACTTACCCGTGGACAGATACTGCCAGAACGCGCTGACCACGCCAAAGCCCATCACGTTGATTCCGACGAACACCATCGCGCGCCACAGGCGAATCGGCTGAAGCAGCGGGCTCGTGCCGCGATGGTGGTCGAACGTGTTGGCTTGCGTGGCGTTCATGCGGTGTGCCGCGAAGGTCGGCGGCCGTCATTCGTTCTCTCGGCGGCGTTTCTGCTCCAGCCAGACGCGATAGAGATAGTTGTTCTTCATGAAGATGACATAGAGCGTCTCGTTGGGCCAGGGGTAGTTGACGGTCACGTCGTGCAGCTTGCCGCGTTCGACCCGGCCCTCGAACTTCAGGATAGGCAGCCGGCCCTGGCGGTAGGTGTGGTTCCACTCAGCCGACTGCGGCTGGCTGAGCAGGATCACGCCGATTTCGTACCGCCCGATGTTGTCGGCGTCCGTCGTGCCGTCCATGTACATGTCGTAGTCATGGCCGTCGAACACCATGTCGTTTATCACCAGGCCGTCCTCGCCGTAGTCGGCAAAGGCCGTCATCTTCTTGTACTCGTACCGCGCGGTATTCAGGCCCGGGAACATCCGCGCGATGAACTTCGGAGCGGCCTGGCCCTCGGTGATGCCCTCGATGGCGATGGTCTCGGCGTGGCCCGTCGGGCGCAGGGGGTAGCGCCAGTCCAGCGAATTGGCGATTACGGCCTGGAGCGTCATCTCCAGGTCGTCGGAGCGATTAAAAAAGCCCGTCACCGTGTTGCCGGGGAAGCTCAGGGCGATCTGCGGGCGAACGTTCTCGCGGGCGATAACGTCGAGCAACTCGGCTTCATATCGCACGACGGGCGCATCGTCGCTTAAGTGCGTTTGATACTGCCGATGCAGCGTGCCGCTGTTGACGCCGGCCGCCAAATCCAGCAGCACGTAGCCGCGGTCGACTGTGCCGGTGAGGGACACGTTCTTGAGGTCGTAGAACTGCTCGACGGCCGAATCGTAGACGCGCAGGTCGTCGATGTTGACGTTCAGTTGCAGCTTGCTGTCCAGCGCGAAAGGCCTGAAGGCGTCGATGGCGGCGAGGGCGCGCTCAACGAGGGCGGCGGCTTCGTCGTCGGTGGGCCTCGGGGGCTTGGACTCGTCTGGTGGCTTGTCGCCGCCCAGCCAGTTGGCCAGGGCTTTCGTGTCCATCTTGCCGGCCAGCAAATGCACGCTGCCGGTGGCGCTGCGCGGCAGGCCGGTCAGGTCGGCGACGACGTACCCGTGACAATCGTCGATCCAGAACTCCAGCGCGTCGGCGCGGAGCGATTCGATCCTGACGCCGCGTTCACCCGGCCCGACGGCTTTGTCAGGCTGGCCGCCGTCATCCGGCCGCGAGGCCAGCGAGATGTCCGCCGCCAGGTCGCCCGCCAGTTGGATGTTCTTGCCGTTGTGCCGGAAGATCAGCTCTTCGAGGTCCGTCCGCCAGCGAAGGTCCGCGGCCGTCGCGTCGGCGGTCCAGTTCAGATCCGCCTGTCCAGCCGCCACGACGAGGCGATCAGCCAGCCCGGGCGCGAACGCCGCCAGCGATTCGCCGTGATCGGAGGCAAATTGCAGTTGCCCGCCGGCCGCCCGCCACGTTCGCCGGCCGTCGGGGTCGGCCGAACGGCGGAAGTCCACCTGGCCCGTAACGTCGACCTGGCCCAGCAGGCCTCGCTCGATGGTGACCGCGACCGATCCGTCCTCCCCGCCGGCGGCGCGAACGGACGCTTCCATCACGGCCCCGCGCGGCTTGACGAGCTGGCCGTTGATCTGGAACGCCAGGTCGCCGGCGTCGACCGCGGCGGTTATGTCACCCGCGCCGCGGTATGGCAGCTCGCCGGTGAGTTGGACCTCGCCGCTCAGGTCGACGCGGTCGGCCAGCTCGGCCAGCTCCGGCGCCGCAGCCAGCAGCGCCTTATCGACGGCCAGCGTGGCCTGATACGACAGCGCTGCCTGCTCGTCCGCCATGTCGGCGGGCAAGGCGATCGTCAACTCGCTGTCGCCGAAGGACAGGTCCGCCGTGACCGGCTCGCCCGGGCGGACCGTTACTCGCCCGCGCGCCCTGTCGCCGGACCGCTTGCGGCGGACCAGTTCGCCGTCGACGAGCCGCGCCTCCAGATGGTCACCGTTGAGGGCAACCGTTATTACGCCGTCGCCGGAGCGCTCGGCGCGGACGAGCGCGTCGCCGGCCACTTTTCCGCCCGGCGCGGCGGGGTCATGGTCGAACTGATCGGCCTGGGCGCCCCAGAGGACCTGGATGTCCCGAACGTGAACGGCCGCGTTGCCCTCGCCGGTGGCCGGGTCGTAGGTGGCGTCGTACTGGCCATGGAACGCGCCGCGGGCGCCAGAGGCCCGGTCGGCCAGTGGAGACAGACAGGCGACGATAGCCTGGCACTGCTCGGCTGTGATATTACCCGCCAGTTGGATTGTGCCGTCCGACTCCTCGCCGTTGGTGCCGAGCGCAGCCCAGCCGTTGTCCACGCTTAGGTGGCCCGGGCCGCAAGTGAGCTTGGCGTCGATGTCGTCCAGCATGCCGCCGGCGGGGTCGATCGCCGCGGCCAGCGTGAGCTTCATCGACTGGTCGGCCGGCTTGGCGAACCACCGCCCCAAGGCGAGTTGTGTTCCGGCAGGGGCCGAGATCTGTAGCTCGATCCGTCGGCCCGCCCGCTCGAAGGTGAACAAATCGGCTGTGACCATCCCGTCCAGCGCCACCTCGTCCAGCGCGGGCGCCGATTGAGGCATCAGATCCAATATTGCCTGGCTGTCAGTAAGCTCGATGCCGCCGGTCCAGTCGACCTCGGCAATGGCCTGAATTACCTGCAATAGCGACAGGTCCTGATCTTCTTCGCGGAGACGGTCAAGCTGTCGGCGGGCGTTGTGCACCGTGCCGAAGCCCCACACACGGTTGCCGCCCAACTCCACATAACTGTCGCGATCGACGACCAGAACGTCGCTTCGTTCGTCAAAAGTGCCCGCAATACTGCACATCAGCGTTCGGCCGAGGGGCTTGAGGATCTCATCACCTCGGCTGACCGCCGCGGCGATCGCATTTACGCCAACGCGCACATCCAGCTCCGACTGGCGCCTGTCTGCCGATATGTCGACCACCACCGGGCCTGTCGCCGTCACGCCGGACTCGCCCAGGTCCTTCCTGCCCGTGAAGACCTCCGCCAGCCGCGACGGCCAGACCCGGCCTTTGAGCTCGATAGACTCAATTGCCTGCCAGCTTGTGTTGATCAGGTCAGTGTAGACGACGCCCCGGCCGACGAGCTCCAGCGTGTCCGGTAGTCGAACGCGCATCGACCGAACGTCCAGCCTGCCATCCGGCGCCAGCGGGTCGTACGTCGCGGTTAGCGCAACGTCGGCTTGATCAATCACCGGCAACTCTGGGCCATTGGTCGGTTGCAGGTTCAGGCCCGCCACCGACAGGTCCAAGGAGAGCTGGTCCACTACGCTGTTGCGGTCTACCTGGAGTACGACCGACCCGCTGCACAGCCCGCCGAACTCACTGACTGGCAGGTGCAGCAGTTCCGGCAGCGCCAGTCGATCGAGGTCGACGTTGCTGAAGCTGAACGTAGCGCGACCGGCCACGGCCGGCCCATCTCCGGCGTCCACCCTCAGCTTGATCGGCGCGGCGCCTTCCTCCTGCTCCAGTTCGGCGGACAGGGCGACCTGCCAACGCTTCTTCTGCCGCCCGCCGGCGTCGAAGTGGATGCTGCTGACATCCAGTTGAGTTCTCTCGTCCCGGCCGGGCAGGTCCAATGTCGCCACCGCATCGCGAACAGTGACGTGCTCGGCGTTCACGTCGAACTCCAATAACGTCAGGGGAGTGACGTTGGTCGTTCCGTCGGCCCGGACTATCACCAGCAGACGGGGCTGCTCTACTTCCATAACCTCGATTCGTTTGGCGAAGAGGTAGCGCAGTGGGGCGAACTCCGTGTGAATCCGCTCGACCGTGAGCAAGGGCTCGCCGCCGAATCCGTCCGGTCCCGCGACCGTGAACCCCGTGATTTGCACTCCCTTGCCCCAGCCGATGGACATCTGGTCGATCATGACTTCCACGCCCATCTGGCGGGCCATGTCGTCGGCCACCCACTGCTTGAGCACACTCGTCGGCATCCACCAAGGCAGCGTGGCATATGCGATGATGGCCACCACCGCCGCGACCGCCACGACCCGGGTCAGTCGCTGCCACCACCGCAAATGGCGCCAACGCCATAGCCGGGCGAGAGGCCGCGGGCGGCTGCGGGGGGCTGCGGGCGTGAATGTGTCGGTCGGACTATCCATGCTAACGCCGCGATCAGACGTTGAAGCGGAAACTGATGATGTCGCCGTCCTGGACGACGTAATGCTTGCCTTCCAGCCGGACCTTGCCGGCCGCCTTGGCCGACTTCATGTCGCCGGCTTCGCGCAGGTCGTCATAGGCGACGGTCTCGGCACGAATGAACCCGCGCGCGATGTCTGAGTGAATCTCGCCGGCTGCCGTTACCGCGTCCGTGCCGGCCGGTACGGACCACGCCCGACACTCGTCAGCCACGAACGTCAGGAAAGTCACCACGCCCATCTGCTCGTAGCACGCGCGGATGAGCCGGTCCGCTGCCGGTTCCTGAACGCCGAGGTCGGCCAGGAACGCCTCCCGCTCGTCCGCCGGAAGCTGGGCGATTTCCTCTTCGATCTTCGCCGACAGCCAAAGCGTCGGCAGCGAGCGGACCTCGCCGCCCGGCTCGGCCAATTGGTCCTCGCCGCAATTGACCACCACGACAGCGGGCAGCCGCGAGAGGAAGGCAAAGCTCCTTATGAGCTTCTCGTCGGCCTCGCCCGTGACGGCTGACGAAACGAGCTGCTCGTTTTCCAGCGCTTCGGCGATTCGGGTCATGAGTTCCAGCTCATGCTGCTGGGCGGCGTGATCGGCGGCGGGCTTCTTAACGGCGGCTGCGAGCTTGTCGATCCGCGCGGTGACCTGGTCCAGGTCGGCGAAGATCATCTCGGTGAGCAATTCGTCGACGTCGGCGGCCGGGTCAATCCGGCCGCGATAAGCGGGCACGGTGTCATCGGCGAACGCGCGGACGACGAACACCAGCATGTCGGCCTGGCGCATGGTTGCCCAGTGCGTGCGGCTGTGGTGGCGTGCGGCTTCGTTGGTCAAGTCCAGCCCCGGCACGTCGAGCAGTTCCACCTCCGCGTGAGTTACCTTCTTTGGCTTATAGAGGTCCGCCAGCCAGGCCAGGCGCTCGTCGGGCACCTTGATGACGGCGAGGTGAGACGCTTCGGCCCCGGAAACATGCACAGACGAGCCGCCCGCCTCGGCGACTTCGGCGAACAGCGTGCTCTTCCCGGATTGTGACGGACCCACAAGGGCGATTCGCATGGGCGGTTCCTCGGACGCAGGTCGGTGAGGCCCGGCGGCGGCCTACTATCCTACGACACGGCGGCGTCCCTGGCAAAGCCCGCGTGCGGCCGTGGGCGGCAGCCGGCGGCAGCGGCCGGCAAAGATGGACGAAATCGGCCAGGCCCGGGCCGGCTGGGGATTCTCTTGGCAGTGTACGGACAGCCCGGTAGCATATAAGCATGTTTACGGGCATCGTCAGACATGTCGGTCGCGTCACGGCGGTCGCCTCGGCGGCGGACGGGCGGCGGCTTAGCATCGATCTGGGCACGCTGGCAGAGGGGCTCACCCCCGGTGACAGTGTGGCCGTCAGCGGCGCGTGCCTGACCGCCGTGGACGTCGCCGGCGCGGTCGCCGCGTTCGACGTTGTGGCCGAAACGCTTGATAAGACAACACTTGGCCGGCTCGCCGCCGGGTCGGCCGTGAACCTCGAGCGGGCGATGCCCGCCGATGGCCGACTGGATGGGCACATCGTGCAGGGCCACGTCGACGGCACGGCTGAGGTGGCTGACATCCGCCGCGGCGACCGGTGGGAAGTCACCTTCAAGGCCGACCGGGAGTTGGCTGGCGCGATGGTCCCCAAGGGCTCGGTCGCGGTCGATGGTGTGTCGTTAACCTTGGCCAACACTGATGTTAGCACCTTCACCGTCGCGCTGATCCCGACTACCCTCGCCGAGACCACCCTCGCCGATCTGGCCGTGGGACGGCGCGTCAATGTCGAGACCGACGTGATCGGCAAGTACGTCCAGCGTTACCTGCGGCAACTGCTGGCCGGTGAGGGCGGCTCGCTGACGCTGGATAAGCTCCGCTCGGCGGGGTTCTGCTAGCGGCGGCAGCGCGATGGAACCTCAAGGCTGCCGAGCACTTATCCGACCTACAATGGTATCGAACCGCCCCGCGTCACCCCCGACGAGGCCGACCGAAACATGAGCGACAACCGTCTGACAATCGGCGTCACGATGGGCGACCCCTGCGGCGTCGGCGCGGAGGTCATCGTCAAAGCCTTGGCCTGCCAGGACCTGCGCCGCCGGGCGCGGTTCATTGTGTTCGGCCTCAGCGAGCAACTGGCGTACACGGCTGACACGCTGGAGCAGGACTGGCCCTTCCACCGCGACCACCACGAGGACATCCGCCGCTACGGCGAGGACATCGTCGTGCTGGACTATGACGAGTTCGACCTGCCCGCCAGCATGCCGCGCGGGCCCAGCAGGACCGGCGGCGAGGCGTCCCTGGCGTTCTGCGAAGGGGCGATCGAAGCGGCAAAGATAGGCCTCATCAACGCTATCGTCACCGCGCCGATCTCCAAGACGTCCTGGCAGCTCGCGGGCCAAAAGAAGTTCCCTGGCCACACCGAACTGCTGGCCGACCGCTTCAACTGCAAACACGTGGCCATGATGTTCGTCGCCCCGCAGCTGAAGGTCGTCCTGGCCACCACGCACCTGGCGCTGGCGGACATCCGCAACACGTTCACCATCGGCTGCGTGTTCAACGCCATCGAGCTGGCTGACCAGGCCCTGCGCGAGTGGTTCGGCGTCGCCAAGCCCACGATCGGTGTGTGCGGCCTGAACCCCCACGCCGGCGAGGATGGCCGGTTCGGCGACGAGGAGCAGCGCATCATTGCGCCTGCTGTGCTGATGGCGAGCGAGGCCGGCATCGACGCGGACGGCCCGTTCCCGGCCGACACGCTGTTCGTCAAGGCCGTCGCCGGCAAGTACGACTGCGTCGCAGCCATGTACCACGACCAAGGGCTGATCCCCATCAAGCTGCTGGCCTGGCAGGAGGCGGTCAACCTCACGCTGGGCCTGCCCGTCATCCGCACCTCACCGGACCACGGCACGGCCTTCGACATCGCCGGGCGATCCAAGGCCCACCCCGGCAGCATGACCGCCGCTATCAACCTGGCAATCGACCTGGCCGCCAAGACCAAGCGGTAAGCCACCTCGCAGCCCGTAGGGTGGGCAACTAGCTTGAGGACTTCGCACGAGACGTCCTTTGCGCTAGGTCCTCAACATGTTGCGCGGGGGACGAAAAGTTGCTTGCAGGAGCGGGCGGGCGAGAGACAATTGGCAGTGGCCGGGCGAAGTTGGGCCGGTGGGACGATAGGTGTCGACTGAATGGGGAATGATATGAAGAGAACAATACCATGCCTGGTCTTCTGCGCAGCCTTGGCGCTTCTGTTCGGCTGTCGCGGGGCACGGTCGCCGGCTGGCGATGAAGGTCAAGCTTCGACGCAACAAAGGGAGGCCGACGAGGCGAGTCAGGAGCGGCAGCGCGAGCTCGCGGCTGTGACGACGGCTGAGCTCATTGACAGCCTGATCCATCTTACCGCCGACGAGCACGCCGTTCGCAGCAACATTATCGGCGTCGGCGAGATCGGCCAGGGCCAAGGCGAGCTTCCTGAGGGACTGATCATGATGCAGGACTCCGGCCCGACGCCATCGGAGGCCATGCAGGAATTGGTCCGACGGGGCGCCCAGGCTGTGCCGGAACTGGTTGCCCATCTCAGCGATGCGCGACCGACGAAGGTCCCCGTGCCGACCATGATGAGCCAATGGTTCGGCTACGAGTATGACTACAATACGAACACAACCGATGCGCCGCCCAGCGTGAATCCGCCGCTCGAAGACGTGGTCGGCCCACAGACCACGCCCGCAGTGCCGAAGGTCTTTGCCGTAGGAGACATCTGCTTCGATCTGCTCGGACAGATCGTCAACAGGCGATTCGAGTCTGTGCGTTACCAGCCGACGCTCTGCATTGTCATCAACTCCCCCCGCCTGCTGGAACCACTGCGAGGGGCCGCAGTGCGCGAATGGGGCGACCTTACGCCTGAGACTCACCGCCAAAGACTGATGGATGATGTTGCCCATCCTGACAGTCCCTGGCGCGAGGACGGGGCACGCGAGCTCTTGGCGCGATACTACCCTGACGTTCAACTGCCGTCCCAATGACCGGTGAGCCGGGCGCCATGCCCACACTTGTGTGGGCATGCTCGATAGTCGGCAACTGTCCATGCCCACGCGACCGGCTTCGCCGAGGCTACGCCGGTGAAGCCCCTGGACATGCCACCCGCCCCTTCGATTTACCCAGGACTGGCAGGGACGAGCTTCGCTCGTCCCTGCCAGTCCTGGGTAAATCGAAGGGGCAGCGTTGGGGCAGAGGAATCATCGCGCGGCGGCGAGGGGAAGCGTCGGCCGGGGTGCGGGCTTCAGGGGCTTGGCACGGGGTTCTTGCGCGCAAACGTGCGCGCAAGCCCGGCTGGGACGGATTTTTCCGCAAATTTTTAATTCCTTGACCGGCCGGGGGTTGCCGGTCGTGCGGGCGGCCTGGCACGTCGGCTGCGCGCAAAAATCGCGTCATTGGCCTAAGGGTGGAGGGGTGGCCCATCGATGGGCCGGGGGGGGAGCGGCGCGCGATAGGCGCGCCAGCGTATTTGACAACTGAATAGGGTAGCACCGCAACCGGCCAGCTCGGCTTCGACACGGCTTGCGAGCAAGCCGTGCCACCCCGGAGCTGACGGGCGGCACGGGCTGCTTGTCAGCCCGTGTAGCTACAGGCGCGTCAACACGGCCCGCCGTGGGATAAAGTGGTCTTTGAAGCTGTTGTTGACCTCTGTGTCCTCTGTGGCCTCTGTGGTGAGTCGTTAAGTTGTCAAAGCCGCCCCGCTACCCACAGGACGCCGCGGCGGAGGACTTCTTGGAAGTTGGGGTCGGCCCAGGTGACGTTGTCGTGGCCTGACTGGTAGCAGAACACGCGCGAGGCCTTGTGCTGCCGCGTCCAGGCGATGGACTTCATGGACTTCTCATGGTCGGCCGTCAGCAGCACGTGGTTGTGGCCGACCGGCTCGGCCATGGTATAGGTCTCGTCGCCCATATCCCAGTCGGCCAGGCCTGCGGTTATGGGGTGGTCGGCGCCCGTGACCTGAATGTGCAGTTGCTGCTCCGGGTGGAAGCCGAACGACCTGTCAGCCAGGCCCGTCAGGTCCGTCCATGCGTCCCACTGCGGGAAGGCCAGTATCGCGTGGTGCAGCACGACGATGCCCTGGTCGGTTTCGCCCAGATGCTCCAAGGCGGCTGCGACGCCGTCGGAGGGCGTGGCCATGAGCATGTGGTAGAACAGCACCGCGTCGTAGCCGTCGCGGGTGGCCTCGTCGGAGGTGGCGAAATCCTCCATGTGCTGGATGTAGGCGTCCACGCCGGCCAGGCTGCGGAAGAGCTTGTGGAAGTTCGGCACGTCGTACGGGTGCGAGCCTGTGACGACGGCGAGTTTCACTTTGTCAGACACGGGTGAGTCTCCTTTATTCGGGCGGCCTAGTGCCGCTGTAACGCGGCGGGACAGGTCGCAGATCCGCCGGGGCGGGAGCCCCGCCGCGCGAAAGGATCATGCGAAAGGCCCTATTGCCAGTCGAAGACGGTGCCCATCAGCGTGTTGGGCTCGTCTCGCAGGGCGTCGTAGATTCGCTTGGACTCGTCGGGGGCGACCACGTCCTGGATGAGCGGCTCGACGCGGATCGTGCCATTGCCCACCGAGCGGGTGACCTCAGCCAGGTCGGAGTTATCGAAATGGCTGGCCTGGAGGATGGTGACCTCCGTGACCTGTCCGGCGTTGAAGTTGTAGACCACGTCGTCGCGCCCGGCGATGACGACCACCTTGCCGCGATGCTTGATGACGCCGCCGCCCCAGCCGTCGCCGATGATGTGGCCGAGCACGTCGGCGCCGCTGTCCTCGAAGACGATATCGAACGGCCCGGCCTCCTTGATAGGCCCGGCCCACGTCTCATCCCCGGTGACCTGCGCCGCTAGACTTACGCCTCCGCACTCAACTGCGATTTTCAGGCGATGGGCGTCGGGATCGACGAGAGCTACAGCCGCACCTTTCATCCAGGCGGCCTGAGCGGTGAATTGACCAATCAGGCCAGCCCCGACAACAAGCACGTGATCGTTTGGCCCGGTCTCGGCCCGGCGGACGTCGTGCATGGCCACGGAGGCCACGCCGTACAGAGCCGCCTGCTTCGGATCGACGTTGTCGGGCAGCTTGATCAGCAGGCTGCCTTCGATGTCGACGAGAAACTCGTGATGGTCCTGGCTGGTGAAGACGACGTCGCCGACTTTAATGGTCTCGCAGTCGGGGCCGAGCTCTATCACGCGGCCGACGTTCTGGTAGCCGTAGCCGACTGGCAAGGCTTCATCCGGCACGGCGTAGTTGCCGCGGAGCAGGTTGTTCCGCTCCGTGCCGTTGGTGATGCCGGAAAAGAGCGTCTGAATCTTGAACTGGTTGCCTTCGGGGGCGGGCGGCTCGGGCCAGTCGGTCACGAGGACCTTCTCGCGTCGGCCGTCGGCCATGAGCTGCATGACAAGGGCTCGCATTGATTGCCTCTTTCCGTAAGGAGCGGGCCGGCTTTGTAGCGGTTGCGGCCAGCCTGGACGGGTCGTCGTCAGTCGTCGCGTCGCAGGAACTTCACGCCGGCCTTGTCGGCCAGGTGGTGCAACCTGGCGAAGCACAGGGCGTAGTCGCGCTCTTCGGCCATGTGCTCGCAGTAGCACGGCGTGTCAGGCGGCAGCTCGGCGAGGCGCTTGAGGTAGGTGTCGTAGTCCATCACGCCGTCGCCGATGTAGACCTCATCCCACTTGAGGAACATATGGCTGAAGTCCTCGCGGATGTCCTTCAGGTGCACGCTGGCGACCTTGTCAGCCAGCAGATCGAACGTCCTGTTGATCAGCGTGGTCGTGTCGAAGAAATGCGCCTGGTCGACCATGTTCATCTGGTCCAGGTGCACGCCGAACGAAGGGTGGTCGACGCTGTCGATGAACTCCGCGATGTCCTCAGGCTGGTAGAAGAACGTGTTGTGCCATGGCTCGATGCCGTACCGCGTGGTCTTCAGGTCCAGGCCGTCGAGGATTTTCAGCACGATCTCGCGGAACTCAGCCTTGGCCCCGTCGGTCTTCATATAAGGATGCATCGCCAGCGAATGATCGGCCGAGTCGCGCGTGCCGACCAGTGTGACCACGCAGTGACAGCCCATCGCGTCGGCCTTGGGTAGCACCTCGCGGACCATGCCGATCCGCTCGGCGCGTGCGTCGGCGTCGTCGATCATCAGGTTCGTCCACACACCCGTCTCGCCGACGACCATGCCAAGGCTGCGGGCCTTTTCGCCGAAGGCTGCGCACTGATCGTCCGTCCATTCGTTCATCGACGGCGCGCCGATGGCCGACAGGCCGTGCGTGTCCAGCGTGTCGCACAGGGGCTCCAGGCCCTCAATTGAGTTCGTTCCGTAAAAGCCGCCCAGTCTCATGGGTATCTCCTTTGGCTATGCAAGCGCATTGCGGATTTCTTTGGGGATGTCCAGCTCGATTTCCCTGCCTTCCAGCAGGCTGTTGACGAGCGTTTCGATGGTGAATGCGTTGACGACGGACTCCACCAGCGACAGCACGGGAGCGGCGCCATCCCGGATAACATCGACGAAGTTCGACATTTGCAGTGCGTAGCTATCCGGGGCGGGGAGGGTGAAGGTCTCTTTGGCCAGTTGGGCCCAGCCACGCTCCTTGAGCAGTGTGATGGTTTGACTATCGCCTATCGTCCAACTGATTGGCAGGTCGAGTATGCCTTTCGAGCCGTTGATCTGCAGTTCCTGGGTGAAGGCCTCCTTCTTGCTGCTCTCGATGATGCCGACCCGGCCGTTGTCGAACTGGATGAGTCCGTACATGCGGTTGACGATATCGAACTTCTCGCTGACGCCGCCGTAGCACTGCACGCGAGTGGGCACGCCGTCGGCGAAGTATTGCACGGCGTTAACGCTGTAACACGCGAAGTCATACGGAATCCCGCCGCCGCACTCCTTCCGCTGGCGCCAGTTGCGGGTCTCGTCGTCGGCTGACCCTTCCTCCGGATCGAAGCTGCTGAAGCACGCCCGCACGCTGTCGATCTCGCCGATCTCGCCGGCGTCAACGAGCTCCCTCAGCTTGCCGATGGCGGGGTGGTGGCGGTACATGAACGCTTCCATCAGGAAGGCACCAGCCGAGTTGACCAGTTCGTATATTTCCGCCGCCTCTTGGCCGGTGAGGGTGAGCTCCTTCTCGCAGAGGATATTCTTGACGCCCGCGGCCAGCACCTTCTCGATCTGCTCGCGGTGCTGGTTGGGCCAGGTCGCCAGCAGAACGGCGTCGAGGTCCTCCTTGGCCATCATCTCTTCGTAGTCGGTGTAATGTCGCTCGCAGCCGTACTGGTCGGCCCAGGCGGCGGCGCGGTCGGCGACCACGTCGCAGCAGGCGATGATGTTGACCTTGCTGCTGTTGGCCTGGGCGGCCTGTCCGTGGGCGTGAGATATTCCTCCGCAGGCGACGATGCCGATGGTGAGCTTGTCCGTCGATGCCATGACCACTCCTTACAGTTTGTTGGCGGGCAGAAATCGAGCTGTACGTATGCAGGCCGGCATTCTAGGCAGTCGCCGTCGGCTGTGCAATGTCCAGGTGGCGGGGGATAGCAACTCGCGGGCTGATGGCATATGCTCTGTCGGCCCGGCCGGCGTGGGTCGGCCGGCACGCACGACTCAACTGCGGGAGAATCGACATGGCCGAGAAGGTCGTACTGGCGTATTCCGGCGGGCTGGATACGTCGGTCATTCTGCATTGGCTGATGGGCCGCGGCTATGACGTGGTGGCCTACGTCGCCGACGTGGGCCAGGAGGAGGATTTCGCCGCCGCCGAGGCCCGCGCGCTTGCCATCGGCGCCGCCGAGGTGCGGGTCGAGGACCTGAAGCGCGAGTTCGTGACCGACTACATCACGCCGGCCATTCAGGCCAACGCGATCTACGAGGGACGGTACCTGCTGGGCACGGCCCTGGCCCGGCCACTGATCGCCAAGCGGCAGATGGAAATCGCCGCCGAGGTCGGCGCCACGCACGTGTCTCATGGCGCGACGGGCAAGGGCAACGACCAGGTCCGCTTCGAGCTGACCTACTACGCGCTGGACCCGGCGATCAGGATCATCTCGCCGTGGAAGACGGCCGAGTTCCTCGACCAGTTCAAGGGGCGGCCGGACCTGCTGGCCTACGCCGAGGCCAATGGCATGGAGGTCAAGGCCACCGCCGAAAAGCCGTTCAGCGAGGACGACAACCTGTTCCACATCAGCCACGAGTCGGGCGTTCTGGAAGACCCCGCCCGCCCGGCCGAGAAGGACATGTTCTCCAAGACGGTCGATCCGCAGGATGCGCCGGATGAGCCCGAGCGCATTACGGTGACGTTCAAGGACGGAGCAGCCGCCAAGGTCGAGAATATCCAAGACGGCACGACCAAGACGGACCCGCTGGAGCTGTTCGTGTATCTAAACGACCTCGGCGCCGCCCACGGCGTCGGCCGGGTCGACATGGTGGAGAACCGCTTCGTCGGCATCAAGAGCCGTGGCGTGTACGAAACTCCCGGCGGGACGATCCTGCACGCAGCCCACCGCGACATCGAGGGCATCGCCATGGACCGCGAGGTGATGCGGCTTAGGGATTCGCTGTCGGCGAAGTTCGCCGAGCTGATCTACTACGGGTTCTGGTTCAGCCCGGAGATGGAGTTTCTCTCAGCCGCTCTCGCCAAGAGCCAGGAGTTCATCGACGGCGCGGTGACGGTCGAACTCTACAAGGGCTGCGCCCGCCCCATCGCCCGCTCGTCGCCGAGTAGCCTGTACGATCAGGACCTGTCCAGCATGGACATCGAAGGCGGGTTCGACCAGAAAGACTCAGCCGGCTTCATCAAGATCAACGCGATCCGCCTGATGGCGCACAATGCCATCGTCCGGAAGCGCCACGAGGGCAACCAGCCATGAAACTGTGGGATAAGGGCGCGCCGCTCGACAAGCAGGCTGCTTCGCCAAGGCTTCGCAGCCCGGAGGTCGAGGCCTTCACGGTCGGCGACGATCCAGCGCTGGACTTGCAACTTGTGCCGTACGACTGCGCGGCCTCGAAGGCCCACGTGCGGATGTTGGCCGGTATCGGCGTGTTGGACGAACAAGAGTTGGGCGACCTGCTGACTGGGCTTGACGAAATCGTCCGTCTGCACGAGGCGGGCGAGTTCGTCATCAGCGCCGACGATGAGGACTGTCACACCGCGATCGAGAACTTTCTGACCGCCCGCTGCGGGGAGGCCGGCAAAAAAATCCACACCGCCCGCAGCCGAAACGACCAGGTCCTGACGGCCCTACGGCTGTATGAGAAGGACGCAGCGGCTGAGATCGTCACGGCAGTCGATGCACTCGTGACGGCTATCGAAGGTCAACGGGCCGAGTGCGGCGAGACTGCGCTGCCGGGCTTCACGCATACGCGCAAAGCCATGCCGGCCAGTGTCCACATGTGGTTCGGTGCCTACGCTGCATCACTCGCCGACGACAAGAAGCTCCTGACGGCGGCGGGTGGCATCATCGATCAATCCCCACTGGGCAGCGGGGCCGGCTTCGGCGTGCCGCTGGAGATCGACCGCGACGCGATGGCCAAGGAACTGGGCTTCGGGTCGGTCCAGCCGACCATGTACTGCCAGAACAGCCGCGGCAAGTTCGAGGCCATGCTGATCGACGCGGCCGGTCAGGTGATGATGGACCTGGCGAGAATGGCTGACGACCTGATCCTGCTATCCATGCCGACGTTCGGCTTCTTCTCCCTGCCGGATGAACTGTGCACGGGCAGCTCGATCATGCCGCACAAGCAGAACCCCGACGTGCTGGAGCTCATCCGCGGGTATCGCGGCATGGTGGCCGGGGCGAGCGTGACGGTCAAGACCATCTGCGATGGGCTCATCAGCGGCTATCACCGAGACCTGCAATTGACCAAGGGCCCCGTCATGCGGTCGCTGGCCGTCACCGCCCAGTGTCTGGCTATGATGACGTTGGTGTTCGAGAAGCTCACCGTCAATGCGGATCGTTGCCAGGCCGCCATGACGGACGAACTGTTCGCCACCGAAAAGGTCTACGAACTCGTCCGCCAGGGCGTGCCCTTCCGCGACGCCTACCGGCAGATCGGTCGTGAACTCAAGGAAGAATAGCGCAGGACGCGCCGAGCCCATGGCGGCCATTGTCGGCTGCCGCCGGCGGCGCACGTGAGGATCACAATGATTTCGTCCCCCAAACGCACCTTTATTCTCGGGCTCGATGCCCTCGTACCGCAGTTGGTTGAGCGGTTCATCGCCGAAGGCCGCATGCCCCACATAGCCAAGCTGATCGAGCGCGGCAGTTTCGCCCACGCGCTGCCGGTACTGCCCACGCACACGCCCGTCAACTGGACCACCATCGGCACGGGCGCCTGGCCAGGCACGCATGGGATTACGGGCTTTTCCATGAAAGATCGTACCAAGGAGCTGACCAACTGGTCGAGTGGAGCGGATTCCACGCAGGTCCAGGCGGAGTTCCTCTGGCAGACCGCGGAGAAGGCCGGCAAGAAGAGCATCCTGCTGAAGTGGGGCGGGCCGACCTATCCGGTGACGGTCAAGGACGGCGTGCAGGTGGACGGCTGTTTCTGCGTGTGCTGCGAGCACGAGATCGCCGGGCCCAAACGCTTCAGCATGTCCGACCAGCCGTCCTCGCACCCGGTCGAGTGGGCCCCGGCCGACGGCTGGGCGGGCGCGCCGGCATCGGCCTTGGCCGGGGAGATCGAACTCGGTAACGACGAAGACAAGATCATCCTGCACTTGCTGGCGATCGCCGAAGGCGGCGAAATCGACACGCTCCTGATCTGTAGCGCCAAAGACACAGCCCGCCCGCTGGCCAGGTTGAAGGTCAACGAATACTCCGACTGGCTGACGCTTTCGCTGAATGGCCGCGAGGGCACGGTGCGGTTCAAGCTGCTCGATATCGGCGAGAAAGCATTGGAGCTCTACGCCACGCAGATCATGCCCACCGTCGGCGGCTGGACGCACCCGGAGAACGTCGCCAATGAACTCGTTACGAATGTCGGCCCGTTTCTCCAGCGGGTGGGCTACAACCAGCGCGGGGAGATCTACGGCGCCTGGGCCGACCTGGCGACCTTGCTTGACGAGATCGACTACCAGCACGACTGGTTCGCCGCCGCCGCCGGGTACCTGTGCGAAAACTACGAGCATGAGCTCTTCTTCCTGCACTCCCACGCGCCGGATTACATCCAGGACGCCATCATGCCAGAGGCCGAGCCCCTGACGGCCGACAGTTCCGCCCAGGCGGCCGAGCATTTGGGGTATGTGGCGCGGGTCTACGAATCGTGCGACCGCATGGTCGGGCGAATCGTCGACGAGGTCGCCACGGCCGACGATCTGATCGTGGTCGTTTCCGACCATGGCTGCATCGGCTACCACGATGTTCAGGGCGGGCCGCAGATGGTCAAGAATATCCTCGAAGAGAACAACTTCCTGGTCTACGAGGGCGACGACCGCGAGGAGCACGTCAGTAGCAAACCTTCCCGCGGGCGCGGGGCCATCGACTGGACGCGGACCAAGGCGATCTGGCACGACACGATGTACATCTACATGAACGTCAAGGGCCGTCAGCCGGAAGGCTGCATCGAGCCGGAGGATTACGAACAAGTCCGCGACGACATCATCCAGGCCCTGCTGGAGTACAAGGACCCGCGTTTGGGTCGGTGCCCGTTTACGCTGGTGATGCGGCGCGAGGATGCGGCCATGCTGGGCCTGTGGGGCGACCGCGTTGGCGACATCATGGTCTGCGTCGCCCCCGGCGGCGATTACGGCGAGGGTCACGGCAACCTACTGCCGACGGAGACGTTCGGCCTGAGCAGCATACAAGCGACGCTGATCCTGGCCGGCCCGGGCGTGCGAAAGGGCTATCGCGTCGGACGCGCCGTCTGGCTGACCGACGTCGCACCAACGATCGCGCACCTGATGAACATCCCCGCGCCGGCGACAATGGAAGGTGCCGTCATCAACGAAGCACTGACTCATGACCACTGAGACACCCAAGCCGACGCCGGCGACGCCTTCCCGGGCAACCGGCGCGTTGGCCCGTTGCGCGGTGGCCCTGGCTCTGCTGGGCGCGGCGATCCAATGGGTCCACATCGCCCACCGGATCCGTCTATTCATTGTTGCCTATGATTGCAGGCCCGGGGTGAATCACCTTGCTGACGGGTTCTTTCGCGACGCCTATCTCGCGCACGCCGGACTCATGGTCTTGAGCGGCCTGGCCCTGTGGCGCCTGTGGCCGGTCCGATGGGAGCGGATTGTAGCTTGTGTTCCCTTGGCGTTACACATCCTGGCGGTGATCGCTCTGTTCGTCATGCATCGAGAGGGCGTGCTTGTGGAATACGGCGAATTTCTGAGGAAATGGATGTAGGGCACGAGCGGCGGGCCTACCGCCGGGCGATTTCCGCGTCGTGGAGCCACTGGCCCACTTCGCGGAATGTCTCAGCCGAACAGCCCGGCGGGGCGACGCCTGCCGTCGTCACGACTATTCGCCGATTATCCTCGCAGGCGGCCAGTTCATCAGTGATGTACTGCTCAATCCGCTCAACCGCCCACAGCCAGACGTTGACGTTCGTCCCACCGATCAGCGTCTTGCTGGGCGCCCGGGTGCGCCCGTCGACCAGCCGCGTGTTGCCCAGCGTGGGCGAGGTGTACGCCTCGATGCTCGCGGCGGGAATCGTGTCGATCCGCTCCAGCAGGGCGTTCGTGTGGCCGCACATGTGCAGCTCGTGCATCTTGCTGGCCGCCTCGATGGCCTCGCCGTAATCGCACAGGTGCCGATGGCAGTATTTGTCGAACTGCTCCGGGCTTATCAGCGTGGTGGAGGTGTTCTCCACGGACACGACGATGTCCGACGGCGTGTGCTTCGCGATGGCCTGGACGTGCCGCACATTATCCGCGTGCATCAGCTCGAGGAGCTCGTGCACTTTCTCGCCGTGGTCGTTCAGCATCAGGTGGAAGTTCACCGGCCCGACGTAGTGCTGCACGAGGTCCATCAGCGGACTGGTGCCCCAGGCGGTGACGTTCACGCCGCGCTGGCCGACCCACTCGCACTTCCGCCGGCCGTCCGCCAGGCCGGCGGCGTCAACGCGGTAAGTCACGTCCGTGAACAGCCATCGATAGCGTTTGATGTCCTCGACCGTCTTGATCGGGAACTCCACCGGATGCATCGTGCCGCCGACGGGTTCTCTGCCCCACGCTTCCCGCACGTCGCCGTCGGGCGTGTGTGTGAGGTGGAACTCGACATTGCCCTCCCAGTGTCGCTTGACACTCACGTGCGGGGCCGTGCGCCGAACACCGTGGTCGCAAAAGAAAAACCCATCCGCGTGGATGAAGTCCAGCAGTTCACGCTCGGGCATGCTGCGGAAAGGCTCAGGCTGATTGTCCTGCCAGACGCCGTTGACGATCTTCGCCCAGTACGGCACGCGATCCACGGGCTCGCCGCGGTAGGCTGCCAGCAACCGCTCGCGCGAGGTCATCTCATCATCGGCGAACACCTTGCCGCCGGCGACCTGGGAGACCATGTTCTGCTCCTTACGGCTGTCTACTCGAACCACCGCACGGGCTGGGCGCCGCCCTTTTCGCAGCTAACCAGGGCCGCGTGTAGAATCGCCACGTTGCGGGCGCCGAAGGTCGTGTTCATCTCGTTCTCGCGCCTGCCATCGATCACGTCCAGGAAATCGCGCACGGTAAGGTTCCAGCCGTGACCTTCCTGCACGTTCTCAGCGGGCTGTTCGATCTCGACCGGCTCGCAGCCGCGCCGCAGCAACTGGCCTTCCATCAGCGTGCCGTTATCGCCGAAGACTTCCAGCATCTTGCCGAACCCGCCGCTGTTGATGCCCGTGGAAACGAAGATCTTGCCGATCACACCGTTGGCGAACTTCATCGCCACGACGTAGCAGTCTTCAATCGGCAGCTCGGAGCCGGACATGTTGTTGCCGCAGCAGTACACCTCCGTCACGGGAACATCCTTAAGGATGCACAGCATCAGGTCCAGGCCGTGGCACCCGCCGCCTAGCAGCACGTTTTGCGGGTGGTCCTTGTGGATTCGCCAGGGCGTGCGGCAGGCGCCGTCGGGGGCGAACCAGTCGTACATGTCGTGGATGTAGTAGCCACCCATGTAGAAGATGTTGCCGATCTCGCCGGCGCGGGCGACCTCCATCATTGTGCCCCACGGATGACTGTACCGCATCGTGTAATCGACCATGACAACCTTGTCGGTCTTCTTCTCGGCGGCGAGGATGCTGGCGGCCTCGTCGGTGGTCGTGGCCATGGGCTTCTCGATCAGCACGTGACAGCCGTGTTCGAGGGCGGCTACGGTATGCTCGGCGTGCAGGTAATCGGGCCCGGCGTCGACGACGATGTCGGGCGAGGTCTTGGCCAGGACGGCCAGGAAGTCGTCGCTGTCGCCGATGACGGCGTCGGGGTACTCGCCGGCCAGCTCTTCGCGCCGCTCGGGTCGCGTTTCGATGAAGGCAACGGGTCTCGCCCGGCCGTCGGTTTCCATGTTCTTGAACACGGCCGTGCCGGCCCCGCCGGCGCCGATAATCAATGCCCGATGCTCAGCCATCGTGTGGTCCTTTCCGCTAGGTAGTGATACCCATGTTAGTCTGTTGCTGAGTGCTCGGCCGCTGCCGGCGCCTCAGATGTCGTCGACTGCAGCGCCATCCTGTCCGCCGCCGAAGCGCAAGGACCCCGACGGGCGACCAGCGCCAGAGTGATACCGCAAAGGAATGGTCTTATCAAGCCATCGGCTCGCCACGATATCACCGGCCGATTGCCCCCGATACACATGATGGCAACTTGCGAAGGGGGGTACGCGCCGCCCGGCTGGGCCTGCAAGAGCTTGACCAACAGAGCGACGGGCGTGTACAATTTGCTGCTGTCGTTGTCGCTCGTCGCTGTCCGGCGGGCCTCGACGGCACACGATGCGCGCGTAGCTCAATGGATAGAGCATCGGTCTACGGAACCGAAGGTTACAGGTTCGAGTCCTGTCGCGCGTGTTTGATAACCCCTTGTTAATCAAGGGGTTTTTTCTTGCGCTAATGGTTTGATGAGTTGGTGATGGGCATCGACTTGGTCAGTTCTTGGTCAGTCGGGTCAGCTTCTTGAAACACGGCAGGCGGTCGTGTCGAAAGCAGGCGTGGGAGATCAAGCAATACGCCGGAGCAGATCATCGGGAAGGGGATACTCGCTGGAGCTGCCGAACTCCCTTGTTCAGGCATGATCCCGTCATATTTCGAGCAGCGCGTCCTGTCGCCGCAGCTCGGCTTGGACGGGCCCGATATCGACCGCATTGACAGGGACTGTTTGCCTTACTGCTTCGGCGGCAGCGATACCGGCTGCGCGACCGACGACCAGGGAGCCGGCCTGGCCGCGGATCATGCCGGGGCGTTCCGTGCAGGGATTCTTGGCCGATCCGACAATGGCATTGGGTGGGCTGTCGCCAAGCAGGATGCTCAGCGGTATGTTCCCCGCCTTTCTGAGTAGCCCGAACGGCTCTGTTCTTCGGTCGACTTCGGTCACAAGCCCGACCACGTCCGAAAAGCGCTTGCCGTCTTCAAAGTCGTCAGCGCTTAGCTTCGACTTGCCGACCAAGGTCCGGGATATTCGGTGCCCGATTTCCGACGCCGTTTCCACGAGGTAGGCATTTTCGAAGCCTGGGAAGTGCTTGATAAGGAACTCGGCCTGCATCTCGGCTAACAGTCGGCCCTCTTCTTCGCGCTGGCTTTCTGCGATGACATCGTAACAATCCCCGTAGAACCAATTGGAGTTGATAAGCACGGTTCCCCTGTTACATCGAGCGGAGAACATTCCAAAGCATGCAATGTTCTCCGTGTGCTCGCCGAACCGTTCCTGGTACCCACCTGATGCCAGGGCGTCTCGGACGACACGGATGGCTGTGCCGCCGCCGTGCGGGAGATGGAAGACGCCATACTCCCGCCAGTTTCGGATCGTATCGGCCAGGGAGGTAGGAACATCGCATTGGGGCAGGTAGCTGTCTGGGTTCTTTTCGAGCCAGTCTATGGTCTTGTCCAAGTCGACGTTCGCCATTCGGTTCAGCAGCGTGGAACCGTCATCGATCTGGTCATACCGGCCGCCAGCCCTGCCGATGATGCTCAGGTCGCCGGAGGCATCGACGAATTGGCGGGCCGTCACTGCGAACAGCTGGTCGCGCGCGTAAAACAGGCCGGCCTGGACCATTTCGCCGTCCATGAAGACATCGCACAGGACGGACCCGTAGAGCGTCCTAACGTTGGACTCCCGAAGCATCTTGATCATGACGCGTTTGACGACTTCGGGGTCATTGGGGATTTGTGGCTGGGTCGGCCTGCGGTAGTCCGGCATGGTTCCATGCTCGGCGACGAGGCGGTCGATGAACTCCACTGGCAGGCCGGTCGTGACTTTGGTGCCGTCCCGGGTAACGAAGTAGTTGCCGATGCTGCACATCAGGCCACTTGTCGCGACGCCGCCGGGGAAGTGGTTCTTCTCGACCAGAGCAGTGGTTGCACCGGCACGGGCTGCGGAGACGGCAGCGGCGAAGCCGCTCATGCCGGCGCCGACAACGAGGACATCGCAATCAAGCAGGACGCCGATGTCCCTTTGAGGTATGGTCAGTGTCTTTGTCATGGGTTGTCTCCATTTGCCTACCTTACAAGCGTTCCCGGTCTCATTGCAATGTTCCACAACGAAGTCCAGCATTGTCCGTCACACGCAGCTGCCGCACGTCGCCGGCATGTGACGGATCCGGGCGGAGTCAGTGACGCTCTGACGCAAGACCGTCCCAGGGGCGGACATCCGGCGGGCACAGCAGAGCTTGTCCTGAGCTTGCCGACGTGTCGCGTTTTTCCTCGTCCTTCCTCATTCTGCAACCCTCGGGAGGACGCCCTAAGCCATAACTATACTTGGGCTATGGAATTACGGCAGTTTCTGACGAGCGTCTACGGAACCGAAGGTTAGAGGTCCGAGTCCTCTCGCGCGTGTTTTCAGGACCCCTTGCCAAGCGAGGGCTTTCTTTTTGGCCTGACAACCCCTCGCCGCAACTCGCGTACCCCAGAGCGTTTTCCGGAATCACGCATCGCGCGGTGTCCCGGCTCTACGACGAGAAATGACTCGTCATCCCAATTCCCATTGAACAATCTCTCGACGACTACAAACTAGCTATCGTAGCTGCGAACGCGGGCGATAAGCTCATTACACTCGTCGCTAGTCTGCCCATAACAGTGGACAACGAACCGGCCCTGGGCCATCTTCTCCAGCACCGCATCCAAATCCTTCGCCTCGGTCAGATCCTGGCACACGTCAATCGGCACACGACCTGACGCCTCGATCCACTCATCATCCAGAATCTCCAGCACCTTCGGGCACTTCTGGTCGTAGATGAAGTTCTGCACGATGATGCCCTCCATCTTCGACACGCTCGTCACCCTCGATACCCCGAGCGTGTGATGGTGGAAGAACACCGGCCCGGCCTCACGCCCCAGGCGTTCGATGTGGGGATGATTGAACCGCTCTCCCATCTCGATCGAAATAAGATCGACCGGATCGCCGTTGACGACCACGATGTCCGGTGAACTGGTAGCCATGCCCCATATGCCTGAGGGCGCCTCGCCGAACAGGGGCACCTTCTGCCGGAGAAAGTCGACAGCATCGATGGTCATGTCCGTACAGGCCGTGACCAGGCGATCAACCTGCTCCGGCTCGTCATGCATGTCTATGAAGACCTGGTCGCCGCGTAGGTCGTTGGCGAGATCGAGAGGACTTCTGAAGAAGTGAGGGCTCACGGCGATTCCCGGTGTGTAAGCGGACGAGAACCCGCGCCAGAACTCCAGGTCGTAGTGCACCCACCGGTTGTCGGGATCGAACTGGAGTCGGTCGATATCGTCCCATGTCTTCACGACGGTATCCGCCGAGTAACTCGTATACTCCTCGAAGAACACGTCACCACCGGTGAACAGTGACGCGGTCGAACCGACGCCGAAATCGATCGCGTGGCAGGGAAGAGCGTCGTCATCGACCTGCTCGTGAACCGCCAACTGGTGCGTGGCCCACAGTGCAGTCTGAATGCCCAGGTCATAGGCGTGGGCCGCCAGAAACTCCTCGGACAGGAGGGTGTCGATCTGGCCTTCGATGGGGTGCCGGTTGGTCTGCTCGGGCCCGCCCTCGGTGTAACCGCCGAGGATGAGGAAGTGCCCTTCCCCTTCCTTGAGGTACCTATCCTGCCTTGCCAGCCGCGTCTGTCATCCGTCGCCCATGAACTTCCTCCATCTTGAAGCCAAAGCTTAATTCAGCCACCTGTTCACGCTGGCCTCATCATCGTGATCATAGCCGGTGAAGCAGTTGTCCATGATCTTCCAGTAGTCGCTCGACGGATTGTCTACCAGCGAGTAGTTGCCATCAACATGCTGCCCGCGGAGGGCCTCCTGCCGCCACTGCCGGAAAGCTTTCTGGCAGTATGCCGTCCAGTCGCGATGTGTCTGATCGTAATTGACAAGAGACCGCAAGTCGGCGTCGAGGCGTTCAATCACATCAGGATGGTCCCTGCTCAGGTCCGCCAGCTCCTGCGGATCGTTCTCGATATCGAACAGCTGCGGGGCATAGCCTGCATAGGCAACGTATTTCCACCGGTCTTTGCGAAGCATGTAGGCGGAGGTATTGAGACTGCAGCCCATGAAACACGCGTAGGCCCAATCACGACTGTCGGCAGTGCGTCCCGTTGCGAGGGGTAACAGGGATTCCCCATCGAGACCGTTTCGCGTCGGAATCGCTGCCATCTCCATGAAGGTGGGACACAGGTCGATCAATGATACCAGGTTGGCCACACGCCGGCGGTGCTGAATCCCGGGACCGGTCATCACAAGCGGCACGCGGACGGACGCCTCGTACATCGACATCTTGTACCAGTCCTGGTGTTCCATGGCCATCTCGCCGTGATCGCTTGAGAACACGAAATAAGTATCGTCGCTCAGCCCCGCCTCCTGCATCGCGTCGTAGATCGCACCGACCATAGCGTCGGCTTCGGCACACATGGCCATGTAGATTCTACGCACCTGCCTGACGGTGGATTCCTCGAATCCGTACCGCCATGCCTTCGTCATCAATTGATACTGGCGAACAGGATGGTCCCCGCGGTCGAGCGATGGAATATCCACCGCGTCTTCCGGGATCCTGCTAAGCCAGTAGTTGTTCGTATGGAAGGAGGCGTGAACAAGTTCGGTGCTGACGTAGAGAAAGAACGGTTTGTCTCGATCCTTCTGCTGGGTCAGGAATTCAATGGCCTGGTCAACCTTGTCCCAGTCCTCCTTGTGACAGCGCACGTCGTCGTTATCCGCCACGGTGAAACACTGAGACGGGTCCTTGTCGAAGACAGGTCTGCGGATACCGGACGGCCCAAGCCACGCGCTCAGGCGGGCAAGTTGAGTGTGCCCGCCCGATAGATAGTCCAGTTTCCCCAGCGTGCGGAGCGTATGTGTCTTGGGCAATTCACCGAGTAGAGACCACATTCCCGGTTCCAGGCCCTTATGGTTGTTCCAGCTCTCGCAGTTGTGGGTGTACCGGCCGGACCACATATTGGCCCGTGACGGACAACAGATGGGGTGAGAGCAATAGGCATTCTCAAACAGCGCGCCAGACTGGGCAATGCGGTCAATGTTCGGCGTGGCGCTGGCGAGAGCGGGATGTCCCGAAGCTGCGAGCATGCGGCCATCCCAGCTTTCAGCGTGGAAGAAGATGATATTACGCTGTTTCATATTCCGTGCGTATCGGCTGGCGGGGCTCCTGTCCCGCCAGCTCTTGTGCGGCTTCGTTACGCGGCGGGACAGGAGCCCCGCCGCGCTGCGCGCTGTAGAGACCTAGATACTGAGCCCTTCGCGAAGTTGAGTGATGATCCACTCGTTGCAGAGCGGATCATTGGTCTGCTGCATCCAGTCTATGAGTCGGCCTCGTAGCCGCGAGAGCTCGCCTGCGCATGACGGGTCGCCGGCCCGGTTGGTCAACTCGTACGGATCATGGAGCATGTCGTACAGCTCGTCTTCCGCCGTTGCGTTCCACACGTATTTCCAGCGTCTGTCCCGGACCATTCGCTGACTGAACAGGCCGAACTGATTGCCGTGATAGACAGACATGATATCCTGCCGCCCGTTGTCATCGGCGCCGCACATCAAAGGAAGCAGGCTCTGACCTCGGAACGTTGACGGCACGGCGGCGCCGGCTACGTCACAGAACGTGGTCGCCAGGTCGATGGCGTGGGATACGAAACTGTCGCACTCGGAACCGGCCTTGATTCGGCCCGGCCAGCGGGCAATGAGAGGCACGCGCACGATTTCGTCGTACATCACGAAATGCTTGTCCACCATGCCGTGGGCGCCGCACAGGTCGCCGTGATCGGTTGTGTAGATGACCAGCGTGTTGTCCGCCAACCCCAGTTCATCCAGCGCTGCCAGAACTCGGCCGATCTGGGCATCCATCAAGGAGATTTCCCCGAGGTACCGCCCGACGATGGGGGCCCAGTTCTCCCACGACCAGTCGTCGACCTTCCATGTTCGACGCTGCTGTCGCTGGATGCACGGTTTGCCTTCGAGCGGATCACCGAAGTTCGGCCACGGCGGGATGCTCTGGGGCGGGTACATGCTCGCGTAGGGCTCGGGCACGATATTCGGCAGGTGCGGCTCCGGCGGATCCCATCGAATGAAGGATCCGTTGTCCTGTCCGGCCGCCTTGGTCAGCATCTCTATCGTTTGGTCCGCGCACCATGCCAGGTGTGACTGCTGCGGCCCGATATTTGGATTGACCTCACCGAACCAGCCGTTGGTCCATGGCCGGGGCGGGCAGCCCTGGGCGTCGCGCCATGCGTCGTACGAACCGGCCGGTGGAAAATCGCAGAAGCCGTAGGAATCCGGCTCCCTGGTGTTAGACACGTGCCACTTGCCGACATAACCCAGGTAGTAGCCGCGGGTGCGAAGCTGCATGCTGAAGCTGGGCAGGTCCTCGGCCGGGAAGTAGGGCGCCTCGGTGTCGGCGTTTGCTATGCAGCCGTGCTCGGTCGACCATTGGCCGTGCAGCAGGCAATTGCGCGCGGGGGTGCAAAGCGGTATCGGCGTGAAGGCGTGGGTGAAGTTCATGCCATCGGCCGCCAGTCGGTCGAGATTCGGCGTCTCGATGAACGGATGGCCATTAACACCGAGGCAGTCGTAGCGGTGCTGGTCGGAATGGACGAGAAGAATATTCGGTGATGTACTCATGCTGTCCATTACTGTACGCCAATGCGCGACGCCAGAGAAAGGGCCTTGGGGATCGAAATGCGGCTTGAGAACACAAACGTTTGCCGGTAACACCTGTCATGCAACATATGGAGTAGGAGCCTATGAAAGCGGCAGCAGTAGAACGAGACATCACGCCGCCCGTGGGCATTGACATTCTTCACCCTATCCGGCCCAGCATCGGCATCCACGATCCGATCCGGCTTCACGTGCTGGTCATCGAAGACAGCGCCGGGACGAGAGTGGCCCTGGTGCGGTACGACCTGGTAGCCGTGAACTTCGACCTGACTGAAGCCCTGCAGAAAACCGCCCGCCGGGAGTTCGGCATCGATCACTTGCTGATCAACGAGTCGCACCCCCACTCGGCACAGAACTTCGGCCCCCGCTCGGATGAGGACACGGTGCTTGGCCGATGGATCAACAGTGTGCATGACAAGCTGATGGACGCACTGACCGAGGCGGCCGGCTCACTTGAGCCGGTCTCGCTGAAAGCGGGCCGCGCGCCGGCGCAGGTCGGATTCAACCGCCGCCTGCCGACCGAGGACGGTTTCATCACCATGGAGCCCAATCGTGACGGCCCCGTGGTCCCGTGGGTCAACGTACTGGTCGCCGAACGTGCCGACGGATCGCCGCTGGCGGTGGTTTTCGAACACGCCGCACACCCCGTCATTGTGCCGGACACCAGCTGCCTGATCAGCGCCGACTATCCCGGCGCGGCCGTGGTGCGGATCCGCGAGCTGCTCGGGGCCGATGTCGTGCCGCTGTTCGCCCAGGGCTGCGGCGGCAACATCAACGCCTATCCGCTACGGACCACGCACGGAAATGCCGACAAGGCCGGGCGCGAGCTCGGCGATGCCGTGGCGGAGGCGCTGCGGAATGCCGCGCCGATCAGCTCCGATCAGTTCACGGTGCGCGAGGTCAAGCACATCGATCTGCCCAGCGCATCGCTGCCGCCCAAGGAAGTGGTGGAGGAGATCCACAGCCAGTTCGTGGAAATTGTGCGGGACAAACGTGAAACGAAATGGACGACCCAGCAGGCCTTCAAGGACATGCTCGCCCGCCTCGATATGGCTCTGGACATGATTGAGCGGGGAGAGCAGCGCGGTAAGCCGCGCCGGCTCGACGTGACCGCAATCATGCTTGGCCGTGAATGGATCCTGGTGGCGCTATCGCACGAAATGTTCTGCCAGTACGAGCTGTGGGTCGATGAACACGCGCCATTCGACCACAACATGACCATGGGCTACACCAACGGCAACGAGGGCTACATTCCCGTGGATGAAGCCCTGAGAATGGGCGCCATGGGCGGCTACGAAGCCGGCAAGCTGCCGCTGTGGTGGGCGTGCGGTGCCGTCAGCGAGTTCCTCGGCCCGCCGGAAGTCGGCGCCGAAGGCATCATCAAGGACGCCATCGCCTCCCTCTGGGGCGGCGCGAAATAGGCGCCTGTCCCTATTTGCCTACTTGCCCTTTAGCCTGAGACACGGCACAGGCGGAGGTATAAGACATGAGACTCAGGCCGCATCTCTCCGTTGCGCAGGTGGAACTGATTCATCGAAACGCGCTGCGTGTGTTGGCGGAAATCGGTGTCCGTGTCGAGCATGCAAGTGTCCGCGAGCAACTGGCCGCCATCGGAGGCGAGCGACATGAGCCCGCGGAGACGGTGCGCTTTGGGCCAGCGCTTGTCGAGCGGCTGATTGGGGACGCCAATAAGCAACCGATGTCGGAGGGCCAGCCGCAGATTTCCCTGACGTGCGGCCTGTATCAAAGCCTCTATCACGATCCACAAACCAACCGCCTCGTCGAGTTCGACGAACATCAAATGGCCATGTACATCGCGCTGGCCAACAGCCTGCCGGAATGCGGCGGGGCGAGCTTACTCGGCATACCGTTTGTGGCCGATGGCATTCCGATGGAACTCAATCCACTGGCCGAGAAGCTATACGCCTGGAAGTATAGCGCGCAGCAGGGACAGAGCGTTCAGACCACGAAGCTGTGCCAGCCGGTCCTTGATATGTTCGAGTGCCATGCGGGGTATGCCGGCAAGGCATTGGCCGATGTGGTGCGCGTTTTCGGTTTCATGGTTTCACCTCTGCGACTGGCTCGGCCGGAATGTGAGCGATTGCTCTTCTTTCATGAACGCGGCTTCAACATGGGAATCGGGCATTTGCCGACCCAGGGCGGAACCGCGCCGGTGACGATCGCCGGGTCAATAACACTCGCGTTGGCAGAACAGGTTTTCCTGTTTCTGTTGCGTCGCGCCCTGGACCCCAACGCCAGTTTCAGCGTTTACGCATCGGTCTCGACCATCGACATGCGCCGCGGCGGGTTCTGCTACGGACGGCCGGAACAGCAGATGATCAACGTGCTATTCGCGGACATTGCACGATTCTACGGTTGCGGCTGCGGCGGGCACACGGGACTGACCGACGCGAAGGTGCCCTCTGTCGAAGCCGGGGCGCAGAAGGCGGTTGGCGCACTCATCACGGCGTTGGCGGTGGGGTATGGCTCCATTGAAGTCGGCCTGCTGAGCACAGATGAAATATGCTCGCCAACTCAGATGTTCCTGGATCGTGAAATTGCCCTTGGCCTGCGCGCCCTGCTTGCCGAGCCCATCATCAATGAGATTGAATGCGCTTTCGACGAAATAAGAGACGTCGGCGTTGGCGGCAATCACATGGGAACCGAATTCACGGCAGAGAGCTTCCGTCGCTGTTTGTACCAGCCACAGATGTGGTCGGCCGGTAGTGTTGCGGCGTGGCTGGCATCGCAGCCCAAAGCCGACGCCGACCTGGCGCGCGAACGAGCCGTCGACTTCGCGCACAATTTCGAACCGAAGAGCTTCATATCGACCGAAGAAGAACGCGAACTACGTGCTATCATTCAGGGCGCGGCGCGGTCAGGGAATTCCTCGGCCCGCCGGAAGTAGGCGTCGAAGCCATCATCAAGAACGCCATCGCCTCGCTGTGGGCGTGACGGAGTCTGGCGCTTATTGCTATCATATCCCTGGCAGGAGTCTCCTATGGGACAACTTAAGGACAGAATCGCGATCGTTACAGGAGCAGGACGGGGAATCGGACAGTCCGTGGCAGAGCACTTGGCGCTGGAAGGGGCCACCGTCATCGGCACGGCCCGTACGGCGAGAGAGCTTGAGGAGCTCGCATCGGAAACGAAAGATGCGGCCGGTGAGGTCATTCCGCTGCCTGGCGATATCACAGACGAGCAGTTTGTAGAGGACTTGTTCGGCGAGGTCCGGCAACGCTTCGGTCGATTGGATATCCTTGTCAATAACGCCGGTATTGCACCGTTTGGTCCCGTGGAAACAATGGCGGCCGATGATGTCCGCAAATGCCTTGAGCTCAACATTGTCGCCGCATTCAACTGCATGAGCCATGCCGTGCGTCTGATGAAGGCCACCGGCGATGTGGGCAAGATCATCAATATCGGCTCGGTGCGTTCGCACTGGACGGAAGCCGGAGACGGCGGGGCCTACAACGCCAGCAAGGCCGGTCTGCGTTCAATGACCGAATCCGTGGCGCGTCAGCTCCATGGTTCGGGTTCCCGGATCGCCGTCAGCCTCGTATGCCCGGGCGTTGTTAATACGTCACTGACGAATCCGAAAGGTGAAGACGCCACCGGCTGGCTGCGGCCGGAGGACATAGCGAGGTCCGTGTTGCATGTTGCCACGGCGCCGCCCGACGTGAACGTTTTCGATGTCGTCGTGATTCCGATGTGCCAGCAACCATGGTGAGATGAGTATGAGCGAAGACAGGACAACCACAGTTCTTGTTACAGGCGCGGCCGGGCACCTCGGCAGTCACCTTGTGCCGGTACTCGTGCGGGACGGCTTTCAGCTGCGCGGTCTGGACATAGTCTCGCCCGTTGCGCCGTTGCCCGACGAGTGCGCATTCACTCGGGCCGATCTTTCGGATCGCGACTCACTGCGCGAAGCACTGCGGGGCGTGGATGTCGTCGTGCACACTGCGTCTTTACATCCCTGGAAGACATACACGGACGACCAGTATCTTGACGCCAACGTCAAAGGCACATGGAGCCTGTATGCACTGGCAGCCGAAATGGGCATCAGCAGCATCGTGCTGACCAGCAGTATTGCCGCGGTAGGCTACGGCAGTATTCCTATGGACCAGTGGCCCGTGGGTGAGGATGTCCTTTTTCCACTGACCGATCTTTACAGTTACACCAAACACACGCAGGAAACGATCGCCCGGATGTATGCCGATACCGGGAAGGTATGCACTTTTGCGTTGCGGCCGCCCGCCTTCATGCCGAGATCTGAACTGGACACGTGCCTGTCCATGACCGGGCCGTTCTGCGTTGTCGATGATATCGCTTCCGCACATGTGGCAGCAGTGCGCATAATGTGCGGCCGCCAAGAGCCCAGCGGCCAGGTGGGGTCGTTCGAAGCTTTCAATACCGTCAACCGCCTGCCCTATACGGCTGCGATGTGTTGCGAGGCCGGCGGCGACCCGAAGCGGCTGGTCCAGCTATGCTGGCCCGACGAATACGACTGGCTTGTCGAAAAGGGGTTCGCAGGACAGGGCATCAATGCGTCGTACGACATTTCGAAGGCAAGGCGTGTCTTAGGCTGGGAACCGGCCTTCAACTTCGAGGAAGCCTACGCCGCCCTGACCTCGCAGTGATGAGGTCGCCCCGCCTGCGGCGGGGTAAAGTCCGTCCCGTCCTCCAACAGGGCGCCATGCCGGAGGACATGGCGACTCCGACCGTTGGCTTGCCTGAAACGTGACTGCGAAGCAGTCTCTGGTTCACGGGCTCCTTCCCTTATTGCTTCTCCCGAGCAACGCGAGGGACTCTCCTGCACAGAACCTCAGCTGTCAATCACAGTCCGACTTCAACTCGTTCAGCAGGCGCATCATGCCTTCCCGGACGATCTGTTCAGCCGACGGGTGCATGGGCATCCAGGGGCCTCGGGTCGGGCCGTCCCAGGCCTCATAGCCGCCGGCCGGTCCGAGGTCGTAGTCTTTCTTGGTGGCGACGTAACTCGAAATCCCATTGACGTGACTGAAGACGAATGTGTGTTTGAAAGGCGACGCAACGTCGGCGAACAACTGGTACTCGGCGAACATCTCGCCTGTGAAAGTCAGAATGCACAACTCGTCGCCAATGGCGAGCGCGCGCATGGGGAACCGCATGAACTGCGGCTCGCCGCTCTCGGCAATCTTCAGCAGGGCCTGGTAGCGCCTGTTGTCCGGGTTGGTTGCCAGGACTTCCTTGCACTCGGCCACCGACGGCGGGTCCCGGCGTGGCAGCGAAAGGATCATGGAACGCGATCTCAGCAGTCCGGGCGTGATGGCCTGATCGGCCGCTAGCGCCTGGGTAACGGCAAAGGCCAGCGAAAGCCCCGCCGCATCGCAGGCGGTAAAGCCGCCCTGCAGCGGATAGCCGTTAATGTTGCCACAGCAGCCCTGAGCGAACATGAACACGCCTTCCGGCTCACCTTCCTTTGATAGCAGGTTGCGCAAATGCTTGACGGCGTAACCCGGGAAGTCGGGTCCGATCGCCTCGCTGGACCAGTGGACGATCACCGGGTGGGCGGCGTGCGAGAACAGTACGCCGATCCGCTTTCCGTTGGCCCCGTAGGCGCTCCCTTCGACTTTGCTCAGGACTTCCAGCACATCCACCCAAGGCACGACGGCGCCTTCGGGGTTTGGGGCCATGACTATTCGGCCATCCTGCATCAAGCGGCGGTTGTAGCCAATCTGTACCGGTGCCCGGCCAACACGCAGCGTGGCGGGCTGGATGTCGTCGGCAGCGCTCTTGACCAGCTCTGCAATACTGCCGGCGAGCCACTCTTTGGATTCAGGGGACATGTGTCGCCCGTCGACACCCGGCGCGCTGTGCGTTTGGCTTGGGCAGATGATGATGTTTTCCGCAGGGATGCCGGTGGCTGTGTTGATGGCCTCGAGTAGAACATCGACGTAGGCGTAGCCGAAGGTCCCGATGTCGGCTGTAACGATGGCCAGACGCTGTGTGTCTTCAGTCAGCACCAGTGCGCGAGCATACAAATCTTCGTAGACTTCCGGCCTGTCTTTCACACGGGTGATGACCGTCTCGGCAGCGCCGGCCATCAATGTTGTATCACTGGTGGTCATACAGCCGCTCAATGTCAATGCACACAAGACCAGCAAAGAGACGAAACTTTTCATTCGATTCACTCCAAGGTGCCAAACTTCCGCCCTTCCAGAATCTTGCCAATAACTAAGCGGGATATCGACTCGAATACGCTTAAGTAGTTCGTGGCACAATCATCGACAGCAGAGGACGAGCCGATGTCTCGTACGTCATTATTCAAGGATATGCCGGGCATTCAAGGCTGGGAAGTCGAAACCGGGCGTGTGGGGCTGGAGAGCTTCGCTCTCCGACCATCAGATTCGCGAGATCGCCGTCGGACTTAACGGATTGATAGGTCCAGTTGGCTTGGGCGATGTTGTGCTCGTCGAAAATTGAGATCATATCGCGATACCACGCGAGTTCGGCCTGACGCGGGGCTCGTCCGTAAGCGCCCCACTCGCCGCAGTAGAGCGGCAGGTTCAACTCCCTGGCCATTGCCAGCGGCTTGGCCATCAGTTCGTTCAGGCGCCCGCGGCCGAGCTTGTCCTGAGCTTGCCGACGTGTCGCGTTCTTCCTCATTCTTCCGCATTCTGCAACCTTGGGGAGAACGCCTAGAGCCATAACCACACGGAGACTATGGGATTATGGCGATTCGCAAAGAGCGTCTACGGACCCGAAGGTTACAGGTCCGGGCCCTGTCGCGCGTGGTTGATAAGGCCGGTCACTACCTAGCA